>WBZN01002026.1_pt1 | contig 11611 bp, 7 predicted proteins | sample 5204281 | NCBI WGS metagenome assembly WBZN01 (sample SAMN12344347, study PRJNA552823) | activated sludge metagenome | biome: Activated sludge suspended growth; feature: Nitrification reactor; material: Wastewater; isolation source: activated sludge from nitrification reactor of wastewater treatment... | reverse complement strand
GCTTCTTCATCGGCACCGGCGCCGTGCTCTCGGGCCTGCTGCCGCTGCTGCTCGAGTGGGCCGGCGTGAGCAACCACGGCATGGACGCCAGCGGCCACGCGGTCGTCACCGACACCGTGCGCGATTCCTTCGTGATCGGCGCCGTCGTGATGGTCGTGGCCGTCGGCTGGACGGTGCTGCGCACGCGCGAGTATTCGCCCGACGCGCTGGCCGCGCATGCAAGGGCGGAAGGCGCGCTGGCGGCGGAGCCGGCCTCCGCCGCGGCGCTCGCCGGCCGCGACGGCCACGATGGCCACGGAGGCGATGCGCCGGCCGGTGGCCAGCCGCTGCTCACGGGCCTGTGGCTCGTCGCGGGCGCGACGCTGGTCGCGCTGGTCGCGCACTACCACCTCGAGAAGGAGCTCTACCTGCTGGGCGGCGGCGCGATCGGCTGGGGCCTGGCGCTGCTGGCCTGGCGGCTGCTGCGCCCGCGCGGCATGTTCGGCGCCATCATGTCCGACATGCACGCGATGCCGCCGGCGATGCGCAGGCTGGTGCCGGTGCAGCTGTTCTCGTGGGTGGCGCTGTTCGCCATGTGGATCTACACCACGCCCGCGGTCACTCAGGTGCACTACCACAGCAGCGACCCGGCATCGGATGCCTACAACGAGGGCGCCACCTGGGTCAGCGTGCTGTTCGGCACGTACAACGGCCTCGCCGCGCTCGCGGCGCTGGCCATCCCGCTGGTCACGCGGCGCATCGGGCTGCGCGCGACGCATTGCCTGAACCTGCTGCTCGGCGCGGCCGGCTTCGTCTCCATCACGCTGATCCGCGACCCGCACTGGCTGCTGGCCTCGATGGTCGGCGTGGGCATCGCCTGGGCGTCCATCCTCTCGCTGCCCTACGCGCTGCTCTCCGACAGCGTGCCCGCGGAGAAGATGGGCCTGTACATGGGCATCTTCAACTTCTTCATCGTCATCCCGCAGCTGCTGGCCGCGAGCGTGCTGGGCTTCGTCATCAACAAGCTGTTCGGCGGCCAGCCGATCATGGCGCTGGCGATCGGCGGCGGCTGCTTCGTGGTCGCGGCGCTGTTCGCGCTGCGCGTGCCGCAGCCGCGCGAGGCCTAGCGCCGCGCGAGCCGCCGGCCGCCATCCAGCGCCGTCTCTCCGTGGCGGGCAGCCGCTCGATCGCGTAGCGCAGCATCGTGCGCGGCATGCGCGCGGCGTGCCCGGCCAGGAAGCCGCGCAGCAGCGCGATGTCCACCCGCTTGCCCACCTCGCGCAGCATCCAGCCGACCGCCTTGTGGATCAGGTCGTGCGGGTCGTCGCGCAGCAGCGTGGCGATGCGCAGCGCATCGGCGGCATCGCCCGCCACTATGAAATGGAAGGTCGCGAGCATCGCCACCCGCCGCCGCCACAGGCTGCGCGAGGCCGCCAGGCGGTCGAGCAGCCCGCGCGGCCGCGTGGCCAGCCAGCCGCCGACGATGACGGGGGCGCTGGTGTCGACGAGGTCCCAGTTGTCGACGCGGTCGAGCTGCCGCAGGTACAGCCGGAACAGCGCGTGGCGCTCACGTTCATCCGGGGCGTGCCCGAACCGTTCGCAGAGCACGAGCAGCGCGGTGAGCCGGTGCTCGTGGATGGGCGATGCCAGCAGGCGTTCGATGCCGGCCGGTGGCAGGGCGCGGAAGCGCCGCGCCACGCGCCGCTGGTCCGGCACGCTGACGCCGATGAACCGGTCGCCCTCGCCGTAGTCGCCGGGCCCGCACTTGAAGAACCAGGCGGACGAGCGCGCGCGCGCCGGGCTCGCCAGCCCGCGCAGGGCACGCCGCACCGCCGCCGCCGTCGCGCCTTCCCGCATGTCGCCCTCCGGTGCCGATGAGTATAGATTGGCCCGCAGAGGACGCGGGCCGACCGCGGGCAGACAGGAGCAATTCGCCATGACCGTCCATCGCATCGACTCGCATCCCGTGCACCTGGGGCTCGGCGCCACCGCGGTGGCCGAACCCGAATTCGGCGGCGGCCTCGCCTGGTACGAGGGCTACGTCGACCGCCACGCCGGTGACGGCGTCGAGGGCCGGCTGGTCGCGATGTGGACGTTCGACGCGCCCTGGGAGATGTGGGAGATGCACCCGAAGGGCCACGAAGTCGTGCTCTGCACCGAGGGCACGATGACGCTGCACCAGGAATCGCCGGATGGCGGCACGCGCACGCTGGTGCTGCGGGCGGGCGAATACGCCATCAACGCGCCGGGCGTCTGGCACACGGCCGACGTCGAGGGCAGCGCGACCGCGCTGTTCATCACCGCGGGAGTCGGCACGCAGCACCGGCCGCGCGCGAAGTGAGCGACGCGCCACCCGGCGCGAGGCGGCACGTGCTGGCCGCCGGCGTCCTCTGCTACGGCTTCGACGCCGTGGACTTCATGATGCTGGCGCTGGCGCTGCCGCTGCTGATCTCCGAGTGGCACCTCACGCTGGCCGAGGCCGGGCTGCTCGGCACCGCGGGCATGGCGGGCGTGGGCCTGAGCGGCGTCGTGCTCGGCTGGCACGCCGACCGGCACGGGCGCCGGCGCGCGCTGCTCACGAGCGTCGTGGTCTTCGCGCTGTTCACGGCCGCGCTGGCGCTGGCCCGCTCGCGCTGGGACGTGATGCTGCTGCGCCTGGTGGCGGGCCTGGGCCTCGGCGGCGTCTGGGGAAGCGTGGCCGCGCTCGTGAACGAGACCTTCCCGCGCGCGGCGCGAGCACGCGCGATCTCCTGGGTACTGAGCGCGTGGCCCGTGGGCGTGAGCCTGGCCGCGGTGATCGCCGGCATCGTGCTGCCGCGCCATGGCTGGCGCGGCCTGTTCCTGCTGGGCGCGCTGGCGCTGCTGCCCGCGCTCTACACCTGGCTGTTCGTGCCCGAATCCGCGGCCTGGCAGCGGCAACGCGCGGCCGCGCAGGGCGCGCCCGCCGCGCGCGTCGGCGAGATCCTCTCGCGCGGCTTCGTGCGCAACACGCTGCTGGGCACGGTGGTGGCCGCCGCCGGGCTGACCGCCTACTGGGGCATCAACACCTGGCTGCCCACCTATCTCACTCACGTGCACGGGCTCGGCACCGCCGCGATGTCGCGCTACGTGCTGGTGCTCAACGCCGGCATGTTCTGCGGCTATCCGCTGCTCGGCTGGCTGGCCGGCCGCATCGGCAAGCGGCGCGCGCTGCTGCTGAGCTACGTCGCCGCCGCGCTGCTGGTGCCCGCGTACGCGGCGTTCGACGACCTCGACCTGCTGCTGTGGGCGGGGCCCGTGCTGGCGCTGTTCTTCTCGCAGGCGGGGCTGCTGGGCGCGTATTTCCCCGAGCTGTATCCCACGCGCATCCGCGCGCTCGGCGCCGGCTTCTGCTTCAACGTGGGGCGCGGCATCGCGGCGCTCGCGCCCTTCGTGATGGGCCGGCTGGCCACCTCGATCGGGCTGGCGCGCGGCATCGCGCTGTGCGGGCTCGTGTACCTGTGCGCGGCCGCGGCGATGTACTTCCTGCCCGAGGAGCCGCCTTTCGCGCGCGGCGACGAGCCGCTCGCCGCCTAGGGCCGCGCCCCGCACGACTGGCGCACGACCAGCCGCGTCGGCAGCACCTGGCCCTCGGCCGGTTCCTCGCGCACGAGCCGGATCAGCGTGTCGACCAGCGCGTCGCCGGCGAGGCGCGTGTCCTGCATGACGGTCGTGAGCGGCGGGTTCGTCAGGCTGGCGGCGGCGATGTCATCGTAGCCGACGATCGAGACGGCGGCCGGCACCGGGATCCCGGCCTCGCCCAGCGCCTGCAGGGCGCCGATGGCCATCAGGTCGCTGGCCGCGACGATGCCATCGAAGCGGGCGCCGCGCGCGAGCAGGGTGCGCACGGCCTCGCGCCCGTCCTGCTCGGCGCTGTCGGCGTCCACCTGCAGCGCCGGATCGGCCTCGAGGCCCGCGGCCGCAAGCGCCTGCACGTAGCCGGCATGGCGCTCGCGGAATTCCGGGCAGTTGCCGTCGATGCGGCCGATGAAGGCGATGCGCCGGCGACCGAGCCCGGTGAGGTGCGCCGTGGCCTGCTCGCCGCCATGCAGGTTGTCGCAGCCCACCGAGAGCCCCGGCTGCCCGGGCAATACGGCGCCCCAGCGCACGAAGTGCGTGCCCTGCGCCACCAGCTGCTCGAGGCGCGGAACGTAGTCGAGGTAGTCGCCGTAGCCGAGCAGGATCAGGCCGTCGGCCTTGCGGCTGTCTTCGTAGTCCTTGTGCCAGTCGCCCGAGAGCTGCTGGAACGAGACCAGCAGGTCGTAGCCGCGGCGCGCGCAGGCGCGCGTGATCGCGCCGAGCATGTTCAGGAAGAAGGGGTTGATGCCCGAATCGTCGGGGGATGGATCCTCGAACAGCAGCAGGGCCAGCGTGTTGGAGTGCTGGAAGCGCAGGTTCGAGGCGTTCTTGTCGACCTTGTAGTTGAGCTGGCGGGCGATCGCCTCGATCTTCTTGCGCGTCTCGGGGCTGACGGCCGGGCTGCCGCGCAGCGCGCGCGAGACGGTCGGCTGCGAGACGCCTGCCAGGTAGGCAATGTCGAAGGATGTCGGCTTGTTCTGCATGGCCCCGCGGGAACGCCGCCTGCCATGGACGACGGCAGCCCCTGTGGCCAGTGTGCCACAGCCGGCTGAAAACCTGTGAAAACGCCCGGGCGGGGCCGGCCGGAGGGGCTACCGGGCGGGCGCGGCCGGCAGGCTCGCGTAGCAGGCGCCGTGCGCGGGCAGCACCAGGCGAGTGCCCTCGAGCCGGCCGGCGGGCAGCCCGTGCCCCTCGAGCAGCTGCGCGCCGTGCAGCGCGGGCAACTCGACGCTGGCCGCTTCGCCCGCGAGGTTGAACGCCACGAGCAGCGCGGCTTCGGGCAGGCGGCGCTCGAACACCAGCAGCGACTCGTCGCTGTGCAGGAAGCGGATGTGCCCCCACAGCAGCGCGGGCTGCTGGCGCCGCCAGCGCAGGAAGCGCCGGAAGCCCTGCAGCGGCGATTCGGCGGCTCGCTCCTGCGCCACCACGGAATGCGCGAGGTGCGCGGCCGGCACGGGCAGCCACGGCTGGGCGGGCGAGAAGCCGCCGTTCGCGGTGCCGGTCCACGGCATCGGCGTGCGGCAGCCGTCGCGGCCCTTGAAGGAGGGCCAGAACGCGATGCCATAGGGATCGCGCAGCGACTCGAACGGGATCTCCGCCTCGGGCAGGCCGAGCTCCTCGCCCTGGTAGATGCACACGGCGCCGCGCAGCGAGCAGGCGAGCGCCGTCAGCTGCGTGGCCAGCGACGCCGGCGCCTGCGGACCGCCCCAGCGCGTGAGCACGCGCTCGACGTCGTGGTTGGAGAGCGCCCAGCACGGCCAGGCATCGGGCGAGGCGGCGAGCGCGCCCTCGACGGTGGCGCGCAGGTGCGCGGGGGAGCGCTCCTTGCCGAGCAGCTCGAAGCTGTAGCCCATGTGCAGGCGGCCGGGGCGCGTGTACTCGGCGATGGTCGCGTTCGAATCCTCGGCCGACACCTCGCCCAGCATCACGCGGCCGGGGAACTCGTCGGTGAGCGCGCGCAGCTGCTCGAGGAAAGCGAGGTTCTCGGGCTGCGTGTTGTCGTGGTGGTGGTACTGGTAGGCGTAGGGGTTGTCGGCGCGGAAGCCGCGGCCGGTGCGCTCCGACTCGGGCTTCGCCGGGTTGTCGCGCAGCAGCCGGTCGTGGAAGCAGAAGTTGATGGCATCGAGGCGCAGGCCGTCGACGCCGCGCTCGAGCCAGAAGCGCACGTTGTCGAGCACCGCCGCGCGCACCCGCGGGTCGTGGAAGTTCAGGTCGGGCTGCTCGACCAGGAAGTTGTGCAGGTAGTACTGGGCGCGGCGCGGCTCCCACTTCCAGGCGCTGCCGCCGAAGATCGACAGCCAGTTGTTCGGTGGCCCGCCGTCGGCGCGCGCATCGGCCCACACGTACCAGTCGGCGCGCGGGTTGTCGCGCGAGGCGCGGCTCTCCTGGAACCAGGCGTGCTCGATCGACGTGTGGCTCAGCACCTGGTCGATCATCACGCGGATGCCGAGGCCGTGCGCCTTGGCGAGCAGGCGGTCGAAGTCATCGAGCGTGCCGAACAGCGGGTCGACCGCGCGGTAGTCGGCGATGTCGTAGCCGTAGTCGGCCATGGGCGACTTGAAGAACGGCGAGATCCACACGGCCTCGACGCCCAGGCTGGCGACGTAGTCGAGCCGCTCGATGATTCCCGGCAGGTCGCCGACGCCATCGCCGTTCGTGTCGAGGAAGCTGCGCGGGTAGATCTGGTAGATGAGGGCGCCCTGCCACCACGCGAACTGTGCGTGCGCAGCAGCCTGGCCAACGGCCCGCCTGGCATTGCTCTGGTCCAAGGAACTCCCCACCCAACTCAGGTTGGTTTTCAGTCAGCTTAACTCGCGACCCGGGCGCCCAGTTTCAGCGCGCATACGTATTCATCGCCGTTCCGGCGCGCTGGCGGCGTTGTTGTTCGCGCGCACCAACGCGCCGCATTAAGCATGAATACGTATGCATGAGGATTGGCAAGTCGTGGCCGCTGGCTAAAGATCCCTCCATACGAAGAGCTTGCTCAGCAGCCTTCAGGGGGATTGCGCCGCAGTGGGTATTTCGCACCTTGCCGATCGGGGGTGCCTGCGGTCGCGCGGAACATGTCGTCCATGGGAGAAAACCTGGTGAAGAAGTTCACGACCGCCTATCGCACACAGCCGGCCTCGCGCCGCGTGCCCTTTGCCGTCACGTCCACGGCGACGGGCTGCGCCATCCTGATGCTGTCCGCCGGCCACGCCGCCTACGCGGCCTCCGCCGCGCCGGCCGTCGCCGCCGACGACAGCATCGAAGAGGTGGTGGTCACGGGCATCCGCAAGGGCATCGAGGATTCGATCGCTGCCAAGAAGAACGACTCCTCGATCATCGAGGTCGTCTCGGCCGAGGACATCGGCAAGCTGCCCGATTCGTCGATCGCCGAGTCGATCGCGCGCCTGCCGGGCCTCGCCGCCCAGCGCACCAACGGCCGCGCGCAGACGATGTCGATCCGCGGCCTGGGCCCGGATTTCACCGTCACCACGTTCAACGGCCGCGAGCAGGCCACGACCAACGACAACCGCACGGTCGAGTTCGACCAGTATCCCTCCGAGCTGGTCACGCAGGTGCGCGTGCTCAAGACCCCAAACGCGGGCATGACCTACCAGGGCGTCGCCGGCACGACCGACATCGAGACGGTGCACCCGCTCGACCGGCACGAGCGCTCGTTCGCGGCGACCTACCGCCGCGAGCACGACCAGCAGAAGGCGAACATCCCCGGCCTGCCGCGCGACGGCGACCGCGGCAACTTCACCTACATCGACCAGTTCATGGACCACACCGTCGGCGTGGCCTTCGGCGTGTCGTTCAACAAGACCCCGTACCAGGCGCAGACGCGCGAGCCCTGGGGCTACCCGGGCGTCACCGGTGGCGAGGTCATCGGCGGCGACAAGGACGGCGTGCAGTCCTCGTACTACGAGCGCATGGGCTACCTCGGCGTGCTCGAGTTCAAGCCCAATGACAACCTGCACATGACGCTCGATGCCTACCACTCCAACTTCAAGGAGCTGCAGACCATCCAGCGCATGGAATTCGGCACCGTGTGGGCCGGCGCCTCGCTCAGCAACCCCGGTCCGATCGTCAACGGCCGCGTCCAGTCGGGTACCTTCGCGAACGTGCCGTTCGTGGTGATCGAGAACTACAACAACGACCGCCACGCCAAGCTCGATTCGCTCGGCTTCAACACTGACCTCAAGCTGGGCGAGAACTGGACGCTCAACGGCGACCTGAGCTGGTCCAAGGTCAAGCGCGAAGACCTGCGCCTCGAGTCGACAGGTGGCACCGGCGCCGGCGCCGACCCGCTGTTCCACCCGACCCCGGACAACGTCACCTTCACGACGCAGCCGAACGGCATCACCAACTTCACCACCGGCGTGAACTACGGCGACTACAACACCACGTTCCTGACCGACCCGGGTGGATGGGGCGGTGGCCCCACGCGCGCCGGCTTCCTCGGCAACCCGACGACGAACGACGAGATCAAGGCGATCAAGCTCTCGGCGCAGCGCAAGCTCAACACCTTCTTCTCCGACGTGTCGTTCGGCGCCAACTACGCGGAGCGCACCAAGTCGAAGTACGAGCGCCAGGGCATGCTCGCGCTCAGGGGCGGCGTGTCGCATGCGGTCGTGCCCGATGCCTACCGCACGGGCATCGCCGACACGAGCTTCTTCGGCAACCCCTACGGCATGATCGGCTACGACGCACTCGGCCTGTACCGCAGCGGCTTCTTCGCCTGGACCGACGCGCGCATCGACCCGATCGCGAACGGCGGCGACCAGTCGTTCGACTTCACCAACACCTGGTCGGTCAAGGAAAAGCTGACCACCCTGTTCGTGAAGTTCGACATCGACTCGCGCATCGGCGACGTGCCGATGACGGGCAACATCGGCGTGCAGACGGTCACGGCCGACCAGTCGTCCCTGCTGTACCTCGTCAGCCCGACGCGCGTGAACGGCCTGACGCTGGCCACGCAGGGCACGTTCGGCAAGAAGTACACCGACGTGCTGCCGAGCCTGAACCTCACGTTCCAGCTCGCCGACCAGCTGAAGCTGCGCTTTGCCGCCGCCGTGACCGAGACCCGCCCGCGCATGGACGACATGGCCGGCGGCGCCTCGTACGGCGCGATCGCGAATTCGGGCGCGCCCATCATCGTCAACGGCCAGGCCTACTACTGGAACCGCAACGGTGGCGGCAACCCGAACCTCAAGCCCTGGAAGGCCAACGCGGTCGACCTCTCGCTCGAGCGCTACTTCGGCAACAAGGGCTATGTGTCGCTGGCGGGCTACTACAAGAAGATCACCAGCTACATCTTCAACCAGTCGCAGCTCGTGAGCTTCGCGGGCGCCCTGCTGCCTGACCAGACCACGGCCTCCGACCCGACCGCATACACCTTCGCCGATGCCAACCGCACCGGCGTGGCCACGGTCAAGGCCAATGGCACCGGCGGCTGGATCAAGGGCGCCGAGTTCACGGCCTCGGTGCCGCTCGACAGCCTGACCGACTCGCTGAAGGGCTTTGGCGTCATCCTGAGCGCCGCGGTCAACAGCTCGCAGATCACCATCAACGGGCAGCTAACGCCGATCCCGGGCCTCTCGACGCAGGTGATCAACACCACCCTGTACTACGAGCGGGGCGGGTTCTCGGCGCGCGTCAGCGACCGTTACCGCGGCGACTTCATCGGCGAGGTGCCGGCCTTCGACAGCTCGCTGACGCTCAACAACGTGCGCCACGAGCAGCTGATCGACGCGCAGGTGGGCTACGAGTTCAAGCAGGGCGCCATGAAGGGCCTGAGCCTGAACCTCTCGGGCACCAACCTGACGGACGAGCCCTTCTGGCTGAGCAACGTGGGCGCGAGCCAGTACGACGTCATCAAGTACCAGAAGTACGGCGCCGTGTACGCGCTGTCGGCGACCTACAAGTTCTAGGCGAACCCCCACGTCCTTGAACGGCACCCGCCGGCAGCAATTGCCGGCGGGTGTTTTTTTTGGTGGAGTGCCCGCATGGCAATGGAACCCATCCGCTCGGTCGTGATCGCCGGCGGCGGCACCGCGGGCTGGATGACCGCCGCAGCGCTCGCCCGGGTCATGGGCCCGCGCCTCTCGATCACGCTGGTCGAGTCCGAGGAGATCGGCATCATCGGCGTGGGCGAAGCGACCATCCCCGCGATCCAGATGTACAACGCCCTCGTGAAGCTCGACGAGGATGAGTTCCTGCGCCACACGCGCGGCACGATCAAGCTCGGCATCGAGTTCGTCGACTGGTGGCGTAGGGGCGAGCGCTACATGCACGACTTCGGCCCCGTCGGCAAGGACCTCGCCTACATTCCCTTCCACCACTACTGGCTGCAGGAGCACCTGCAGGGGCGCGGCGGCGAGCTGTGGGACTACAGCTTCAACGGCCAGGCGGCGCGCCTGGGGCGCTTCGAGCGCATGGCCCAGATCCCCGACTCGCCCCTCGTCGGCCTGCTGTATGCCTTCCAGTTCGACGCCTCGCTGTACGCCGGCTACCTCTCGGGCCTGGCGCAGCGCATGGGCGTGCGCCGGGTCGAAGGGAAGATCGCCGAGGTGCTGCTCGAGGGCGAGGGCGGCGACGTGCGCGCGCTGCGCATGGAGGGCGGCCGCGAGATCGCCGGCGAGCTGTTCATCGACTGCACGGGCTTCCGCGGCCTGCTGATCGAGCAGGCGCTCAAGACCGGCTACGACGACTGGTCGAACTGGCTGCCCTGCGACCGCGCGCTGGCGATGCCGACCGAGCGCACGGGCCCGCTGCTGCCCTACACGCGCGCCACGGCGCTCGAGGCCGGCTGGCAGTGGCGCATCCCACTGCAGCACCGCACCGGCAACGGGCACGTGTACTGCTCGGGCCAGACGAGCGACGAGCGCGCGCACGAGCTGCTGCTCGCCAACGTGGATTCGAAGCCGCTGGCCGATGCGCGGCTTGTGCGCTTCACCACCGGCCGGCGCCGCCAGCTGTGGAACCGCAACGTCGTGGCCATCGGCCTCGCCAGCGGCTTCCTCGAGCCGCTCGAATCGACGGCGATCCACCTGATCCAGGTGACGATCCAGCGGCTGGTGCTGCTGTTCCCGCACAAGGGCGACAACGCCGGGCGGCGCGCCGAGTTCAACCGCGCGTCGGCGGCCGAGTACGAGTTCATCCGCGACTTCATCGTGCTGCACTACCACGCCAACGAGCGCGTGGGCGAGCCGTTCTGGGACCACGTGCGCCACATGCCGTTGCCCGACAGCCTGGCGCACAAGATCGAGCTGTTCCGCGAGACCGCCGGCCTCTTCCCGCCCGCGCAGGATCTGTTCCAGCTCAGCAGCTGGCTGCAGGTCATGTGGGGGCAGGGCATCCGCCCGCGTGCCGCGCACCCGTTCGCCGACCTCGTCGCGCCGGGCGACCGCGGCGACTACCTGCGCGGCATCCGCACGATCATGGAACGCACCGCGCAGCAGCTGCCGACGCACGAGCAGTTCATCGCGCGCCACTGCCAGGCGCCCGGCGTGGCCTGAAACCGCGGAGGCTGCGCGAACCGGCCGCGAGGCCGGGCGCTGCGAGCTTCAGCCGCCGGCCAGCGCGCCTGCCAGCTTCAGGAACTCGCGGTGCGGCGTGCCTTCGCCCGCGAGCTGCCTGATGTCTGCGCGCATGCGCCGCGTCACGGTGCGCAGTTCCTCGAGGCCCAGCAGGCCCGCCAGCGGATCGAAGCCGCCCGCGTCGATGCCGAGGTTGGCGTACATGCACAGCCAGCTCGGCTCGAAGAAGCTCTCCGAGTCGTACTGCACGAGCAGCCCGCGGGCGCGGTACAGCTCGAGCTTGCGGACGAGCGTGTCGGGCAGCGGCATCGCGCGGCAGTAGCGCCACAGCTCGCCGTCGTCGCGGCCGTTGGCGCTGTAGTGCAGGATGATGAAGTCGCGGATGCGCTCGTATTCCACCGTCGAGAGCCGGTTGTAGCCCGCGGCCAGCGCCGGCGCCATGTCGGTGCCCGGCCAGTAGTGCAGCAGCTTGTCGATGCCCATCTGCACGAGCGTGATGCTGGTCGACT
>WBZN01002025.1_pt1 | contig 11616 bp, 12 predicted proteins | sample 5204281 | NCBI WGS metagenome assembly WBZN01 (sample SAMN12344347, study PRJNA552823) | activated sludge metagenome | biome: Activated sludge suspended growth; feature: Nitrification reactor; material: Wastewater; isolation source: activated sludge from nitrification reactor of wastewater... | reverse complement strand
CCGACCAGCGCGTCAAGATCTGGTAGCGCGCGCCACGATCGCGACGGCTCCGCGCGCGGCCGCTCCGGTAGCGCGCGGGGCTCACGCAGATTCGCCCGTCGCGATCGGGAGCGGCGGAACCCAGCCGGTGATCGAGCTGATACCGTGTCGACCATGCGTGGATTCTCGGTCGCCTCCGTGGTTCTGAGCTACTTCCTCGTCGCTGGTGGGATGTTCACCGGGACGCTGCTGATGTCCATCATGCGGGTCCCTGGTGAGGTCCCGGGGTACGCGTTCCTCGCCGGAGGCGCGTTCCTCGGTGGCTTCATCGCGGCCCGGGCGAGTCACGGATCGACGATCATCGAGCCGGCGATCGGCGCGGTCGCGGTGGTGGCGACGGTCGTCGGGCTCGCGGCGAGCACCGACATCGGCCAGATCATCTGGATCCTCGCGAAGGACGCGACGCTGAGGTTCGTCGGCACCGTCGGCCTGACCTGCGTGGGCGGCGCGATCGCGGGCGCGTTCCTCTCGGAGAAGATCCTCGGCGAGGCCACGCAGTCGTCGCTGCCATGGGTGATCTACAGCGGGATGTCCGCGTTCGGCGCGTGCCTGATCGCCACCCTGATCGCGTCGTTCGTGTTCGTCACGGGCGGCGCCGAGCCCGGCGTCGGTGCGGTCGATAGCCTCGCGAAGATGATGTTGCTGGGGATGGTCGCGGGCTGCTTGATCGCCGGCACCGCGGTCGGAGCATCGGCGCGGACCCGACCGCTGGTCGCGGCGTTTCTCGGCGGCGGTCTCGGCGTCGCCGCGGTGTTCTACCTGACGCACCGCCTGGCGCCCGGTAGCACCAAGGACGCCGCGGCCGGGATCGCCGTCCTCGCGGGCGGCGGTGCGATCGTCACGTTCATCGGGTCCGCGATCGGCTGGGTCGCCGTCGGGCGGCGCCACGCAGGCTGATCCGTTCGCGAACGACGGCGACAGGCTCGGTCGAGAACTTCGCGGGGCGCCGATGGCGTGAGGGTTGCACCATCGGCGCATCATGTGGATGAGCTCACTCATGATCGCTGGTGCGCTCGCGGCCCTCGCGTCGGAGGCACGCGCCAGCGATCTGGTCATCCGTGAGTTACCTGATCACGTGACCGAAGGCAGGGTGACGGTCAACGCGACGCCTGCGCAGGTCTACGAGCTGGTCACCAACTATGCGAGATGGCGGGACGCGCTCTCGGATATCGAGGCCGTGAAGGTGAAGTCGGGAGGTCGCGAGCATGCCAAGGTCGAGTTCCGATCGCGCGCGTTCGGGATGACGGTCACCGTCGCGTTCGAGAACGAGCCTGCCCGCGTGATCCGGTTCGAGGGGATCGCCGGGCCGCCCGGGGGCATGGCCCATGGCGAGTATGTTCTCGCACCGGTCGATGGGGGCAAGCGTACCGAGGTCACCGGACGGATGTTCATGGATGCTCACCTCCCGGCGAGCCTGTTCGTGAGCGGCAACAAGGTCCGAGCGATGCGGCAGCAGAAGCTACGCGCGGACTTGACCGACGTCGCTCGGTGGTTCTCGCGGGACGCGGTGCAGGTTCGGCCCTAGCGATCCGGCACGGCATCCGCACGGTACGAATCGACAGGGAGGTCGACATGGATCCGATCAAGGACACTCAGACTCCGGTGGGCCGGTCCACGCTGCCGGGAACCTCGGACCTGCGGGGCAGTCGGACGCTCGAGGCTCGGCGTGATCCTCGCGGGGTCGAGCGGCGCGCCGGCGCGCAACCCTCGCTCGCTCGTGTCGCCGCGGCGCTCGCTGTGTCGACGGGCGCCGCCGCCGTCGGGGCCTTGGCGGTCGGTGCGATCGCGATCGGCGCGATCGCGATCAGCCGGCTGGCGATCAAGAGCGTCGCGATCGGCGGTGCCCGGATCAAGCGGCTCGCGATCGACGAGCTGACGATTCGCCGGATCGTGGCTCGCGAGCCCGAGTCGACCTGAAGTCTGCCGAAACGCAAAAAGAGCCGGCACGACGCCGGCTCCCTTCTCGCTACGCGGAGCTCTTAGAGAACGCGGATGTTCTCGGCGCGCGGACCCTTCGGGCCACGACCCTCGTTGTAGGAGACCTTCTGTCCCTCGCGGAGCTCTTCGAAGCGAGCGCCTTCAACGGCAGACATGTGGAAGAACAGGTCGGTTCCCGAACCGTTCTCGATGAAACCGAAACCCTTGTCAGTCAAACGCTTGATCGTACCTTCAGACATCGTCGTAGCTCCTCAGTAACAAAAAGCCCCTCGCGGCGGGCCCAACAAGATGCCGGGCCCATAGAGATCGCGCAGGTCAGAAGGCTTGTTTACGCTCCCTGGCCGCAAAGTCGAGAGGTTTCGGCGGCTCTCTGCCGATGCCCGCTCACAGGCCCTGAAACCGGCCCCCACAGGCCGTTCGCTGCGTCCGACGCGCTCGCTAGCGGCCCATCAGGGGTGCGAGCTGCTTCATCACCGAGGCGAGCTCCGCGTTGTCCAGCGTCAAGGCGAAGTGGAGCTGGTCACCCTTGCGAACGAGATTCAACTTCTCGACCACCGCGCCGAGGTCGCCGCCGAGGAGCTTCGCCTGCTTTTTCATCTGGGGAACCCCATCGGCGATCTTGCTCGCCAGGGCGGTGTCCTTGATCTGCGCGGTGATGTCGAAGCTCATCCCGTTCGCGATGTCGATCGAGCCATGGACGTCACCGAGCTTGTCCGCCACCGCCGTTCCGGCGCCGCTGCCGACGAACCAGATCGCCTTCGTGCGATCGATGGCGTCGATCTGCGCGATCAGGTTCGTGTCCTGCGCGGCCGTCCCGGCCGACAGGGCGGCGGCATCGGCTTCGAGTGTGGCGCGATCGACCGCCGGCGGTGCGGTCATCGGGCGGCCGAGCGGGAACGCTTGCCGGTTGTACAGGGCGCCATCGGCGAGCACGAGGTAGCCGAGGTGCATCGGCCCGACCGCGCTCTTCATCTCGAGGGTGATGAACTTCTGGTCGGGATCGATCGTCACCGGGAAGCCGGCGCGCTTGGCGCACGTCTCGATCACATCGAGCGAGAGCCCCTTCATCACCAACCGCAGCTCGAGCCCGGTGCCCGCGAGCTTGACGCCGCCGATCATGCTGACCCCGGGGACTTCGACGAAGCAGTTCGTCCACTCCGAGACGCCGGGCGCCGTCTTGTCGAGCGACGTGATCAACGTCCCCAGCGGCGAGGACTGGAGATACTTCTGGAACTTCATGTAGTTCCCGCCGAACAGCGCCAGGTTGCCCTTCGGCAGATCGGCGAGCAGCGCGGACTCGCTGGCGGACGGCTTGCCCGAGGCCGGAGACGTACCGCTCTTCTCACAGCCGGCGAACGCCACCAGAACCACGATCAGCACGAGCGAGGAGCGCTTCATGCCTCGCGTCCTAGCGCGAGACGACGCTCGGGTTCAATGGCGAAGCTTGGCGCTGTTCCGGGCCGGCGAAGCACCGTCCGTTGCCTGGGCGCTCCTTCGTGCGCGATCTAGCGCCGGCGGACCTGCTGGATCACGACCGGTTCGACGGGCGCGTCCTTCGCGAACGGCCCGCTCGCACCGGTCTTGACCGCCTTGATCTTGTCGACCACGTCCATGCCCTCGATGACGCGACCGAACACCGCGTAGCCCCAGCCCTGGCCATCCTTGGCCTTGTGATCGAGGAACGCGTTGTCGGTGACGTTGACGAAGAACTGCGCCGTCGCCGAGTGCGGATCGCCGGTGCGCGCCATCGCGACCGTGCCGCGCGTATTGCGTAGCCCGTTGTCCGCCTCGTTGTGGATCGGAGGCTGCGTCGGCCGCTTCTCCAGCTGTAGGTCGAAGCCGCCGCCTTGCACCATGAACGTCGGGATCACCCGATGAAACAAGGTGTGGTCGTAGTGCTTGGCATCGACGTAGCGGAGGAAGTTCTCGACCGTGTTCGGCGCCTTGGCCGGATCGAGCTCGATCGAGAACGTGCCGTGGTTGGTAGAGACTTCGACGACTGGATCGGCCATCACCGGAGCGTAGACGAACGGAGCCGCTCCCGCGCCGCCTCGAGCTCGCTGTTTCGTCCCGTGCTTCGCGCAGACGCGCGGCCCAGGTCGTGGCCGCGCGCCCTCCGGATCACGTGACTTCGGAGCATGGTCTACTCACGCCGTGAGCGAGACGCCGCCGTTTCCGATGAGCATCTGCCATCGCTGCACGCAGCTCCGGCTGATCCGGAGCGGGCGCGGCTCGGTGTTCTTGATGTGCCAGGAGCCGACGCTCCCGAAGTATCCGCCTCAGCCGGTGGTCGCGTGCCGCGGCTTCACTGCGAAGTGACGATCAGCCGCCCCCGATAGAACCTGCGTGCCGCGTGGTCGGCGACGATGGTCGAGCCGGAGTCACCCATCTCGGCCGATCGCAGCCAGCTCTACTTCATCTCCGAGTGCGGCGGCGCCGTCGAGATCTACGTCGTCAACATGGGAGCCTCATGGGCGCAGAGCCGATCGGAAGGTGAACATCCTCGCCGTGTTGGAAGTACGCAACCGTCGGCGCGATGCGCCGATATGGCGCTGGATGTTCAACACCTCGACACGACACGGTGCCTTCGATCAAAATACGCGAATGTATGGCCTCGTTACGGTCCTGGGGTTGGTGCTGGTGTCGGGGGTGTCGGGCTGTACCAAACCGAACCCGAAGTCTTGTGCGGATGGTCTGTGTACCGATCAGTCGTTCCCGTTTTGCGATTTGGACGGGACGCTCGAGGGCACCCCCGAGACGTGTCTCGCTGTCTCATGTACTGCCTCGGAGTTCGCCGCATGCCGCGGCGACATCGCGATCACCTGCAACGCATCCGGCAATGACTACGACCTGATCTCGTGCGAGCTTGGTTGTGATCCCGTTGTTGGCTGCCGCACGTGTTCGAGTAGCGAACAGTGCGACAACCCGGCGCCAGTCTGTGATCTCGAAACTTCGAGGTGTCGCTCGTGCTTGAAGGACGATGAGTGTGCGAGCCAGGTATGCGACAGCGGGAGCTGCCTCGCGGAGGCAGGTATCGTGTATGCCGCTCCGGGAGGGGCCGCGACGACTGCTTGCACGAGGACCGAGCCTTGCTCGATGGAACGTGCGACCAAAGTCGTAGTTTCGGCGGCCATCCCCCCGATCCTTCGGTTGCTTCCAGGTATCTATGCCGTCGGAGTGTCTGTTGGAGTTCCAACAAACTCGCCCGTGATTGTTGTCGCGACAGGAGCGACGATCGCTGCCACCACCGGTGTACAGGTCACCGGTGGTGCGAACGTTCAGATCCGCGGGATCTCCGTCACGGCCACGATGAGCGGCGTCATGTGCGGCGACGCGAGCGCTCCTGGCATGGTTCTATCACGAATGTCGATGCGCGACGCGGTGATCGCGGCGGCTGGTCCCTATGTGAATCTGGTCAGCGTGCTGAGCTGCAAGCTGACGATGACGACGACCGATCTTCAGGCGAACTCGAGCGAATCATCGTCCGTCTATCTGACGCGTGATGCGCAATTTCAGGGAGATAGACTCCATCTTCATGGTGGAGTGCCATATTCGAGCTTTTTCATGTTTGGCGAGAATATGAATCTATATGTCACGAACTCCTTGCTCGAAAATCTCTCTCCAAACTTCGTTGCCGACGCAGGTAGTCGAGCGATGTTCGGGTTCAACACGATCGTACTTGGGACGGAGTTGGACTGTCGAGGTGCTACTCCTCCCGCGATCTTCGATAGCAATGTGATCGTTCTACCCGGTGGTCTACAAACGGTCATCGGCAACAATTGCTCTTTGGTCAACAACGTTCTGTTTCCACAACCCGTGCTACCCCCCAACAACATCGGAACAGATCCACAGTTCGTGGGGCCCATCACCAAAGACTTCCACCTGAAGAGCTCCAGTCCAGCGATCGACGCGACGGCGCTCTCAACTCTGTTCCAAGTCGATCATGATCTTGACGGCGTGGCACGTCCTCAAGGTTCCAAGCCCGACATCGGTGCCTTCGAGTTCAAGCCCTGAGCTGACGAGTATGGTAGAGACCGCTGAATCACACCTCGTCGGTCGAGATCTCGTCAAAAGCCGGGCCTGTCTGTGCACTCGAACAGCCCGGCGTTAGCTGCCGGATATCGGTAGAGGCCGCTGAAGCACATCTCGTTGGTCGAGCTCTCTCCAAACGTGATGGGCGAATTTGTTGAGTTCGTATATCTACAGGTGACGTCGATCCTGTCACCCGCGACGACCGAAACCACCGGCGTCTTCAGGTAGTAGGCCTGCTCGCTGAAGGAGTATGCACCATCGTGGAGCACCGTCGTCGTGGTGTTCGCGCCCACAGTGTGGACCAACTCGAGCTTCTGGCGCGTCGCGATCTGATGCATGTGCGGCCACACGGCGAACAACGTGTATGGGCTGCTCACATTGCAGCCACCATGCACGTCGTAGTCCGTCGTGTTCATCGGAACGCTGAACAAGAACTTTCCGGCGAACACCATCTCCGCGAGCATCGATGGCGGCGTCGGCTGCGACTTGACGAGGATCGCCGAGTCGCCGGTGATCGGCGCGTCGGTCGCGTTGAACAGGTGCAGGTTGAGATGGATCTGCTGGCCCGCGCTGACCTTGATGCCGACGCCGGCGGGGAAGTCGAGCGGCGAGGTGCCGACTCCGGAGGCGTACAGCATCACCATGCCGAGGGTCTGCACGTTGCAGTTCTGCTCGCCATCCGGGCCAGCCGTGTTGTTCGCTCCGGCGATCGACAGCACGGTGTGGTGCGTGCCGAAGGGCGCCTGCGCGATGATGTTCGTGATGTACGTGTCCTGCGGCACGGTGAAGCGGACGCAGCGATAGGTGTCCGTTGCGCCGGCGGGCAAGCTCCAGGTGCGGCCGATCAGCCGGGTGTAGCCGTCGGGGATCGGCGCCGCATCGGGTGTCGTCGCGCCGTCGATCGCGGGCGGCGCATCGATCTGGTCGCCAGGCGTCTTGTCGCTGCCGCACCCGAACGCGAAGGGGAACAAGACCACGAGGGCGAGCTTCTTCATCGTGCGCAGCATAGAGGATCGAGCCCGGCGTGAGGATCCCTTTGACCTGGGTCAACGGCGGCAGGTGGCTGCACCTCGCGCTGCAGCGTCGCAAGGGCGTGAATAACCACGTGAGTTCAATGGAGAACCTGCGGTGAGCGCGAGCGCGATGCCGGAGGCTCGACGCTCCGCGGAGGTTGGCGGTGCCGTGTGCGTGAGGGCACATGAAGCGGAGCGCGGGATCACGGTGATCGCGTGGGCCCATCCGCGTGTGACCGTGACATCGCGGATGCGGGAGAGGATCACGGGTCGGCGCCTCACGCGGTCACCTCGCGTGGAAGCTCCCGGCGATCGCGTCCTGGCGGGTCCATGCCGGCTCCGCTCTTTGGTAGTGTCTGCCGGTCTCATCCGGGAGAGGAACGTCATGAAGAAGCTCCGCGCCGAGTACATCTGGATCGATGGTCAGAAGCCGACCGCCAAGCTGCGCTCAAAGACGAAGATCGTCGATGGGCCGATCAAGAAGCTAGAGGAGCTGCCCGACTGGGGCTTCGATGGTTCGAGCACGAGCCAGGCCGAGGGTCACTTCAGCGATTGTCAGCTCAAGCCCGTCAAGATCATCCCCGATCCGCTGCATGACGACGGCGACATCCTGGTGCTGTGCGAGGTGCTCAACGCCGACGGCAGCGTCCACGTGAGCAACACGCGCGCGCGGCTCCGCGGTGTCGCGGAGAAGTACGCGGACCACGACACCTGGTTCGGCATCGAGCAGGAGTACACGTTCTTCGACGGCAACCAGCCGCTCGGATGGCCAGAGCGCGGGTTCCCCGCGCCGCAGGGTGGCTACTACTGCGGCGTCGGCAGCGACGAGGTGTTCGGCCGAGACGTCGTCGAGGCCCACGCGGTCGCGTGCATCAAGGCCGGGCTCGCGATCGTCGGCACCAACGCCGAAGTGATGCCGGCGCAGTGGGAGTTCCAGATCGGCACGCTCGGCCCCGTCGAGATGGGCGATCAGCTGTGGCTCGCGCGCTGGCTGCTGTACAGGATCGGCGAGGAGTTCGGGGTCAGCGCCACGTTGCATCCCAAGCCGATCAAGGGCGACTGGAACGGCGCCGGCGCCCACACCAACATCAGCACGAAGGCGACGCGCGCCGATGGCGGGATGAAGGCGATCGAGGCTGCGTGCGAGAAGCTCCGCAAGCGGCACGACGAGCACATCAAGGTCTACGGCGCGTTCAACGAGGAGCGCCTGACCGGAAAGCACGAGACGTGCAGCATCCACCAGTTCCGCTATGGCGTGAGCGATCGGGGGGCCTCGATCCGGATCCCGATGGCCGCGGCCAACGCAGGCAAGGGTTACTTCGAGGATCGCCGGCCGGCCGCGAACATGGACCCGTACGAGGTCTGTGCGATGCTGGTCGAGACGATCTGCGCTCCCTAGCCAGCGCCCGGGCAGCCCGACGAGATCGACCCATCCGGCGGGCGCATCAGGAGGCAGCCGCCGTCGCGGACGTTCGAGCGGCCGCGGCCGGCGCGCCGTTCTGAGCGCCCGCGGGGGGATCTCCGGGTAGTGTGGGGACGAAGGTGCGGGCGCTCGAAGATGAATGGCTGTGGGGCTGGGATCCGACGCCGGGGATCGTCTCGGTGTGGGCCGAGGGCGATGGTCAGGCGACGGTGTGGCGGCGGATCGCCGCGACGGGCGCGCTGGTGCGCGAGGACGTCCGATTCCGGCCGTGGCTGGTGCTCGATCGGCTCGATGATCTGCGCCACCTCGGCGATCGGCTCGGTCCGGAGGGCACCGCGGGCGCGCGCGTGACGTATCGCGAGCTCGGCGGGATCGGGACGCTGCGTTATCTCGTGCGCGCCGATGATGCGCCGACGCTGTCCGGCGCGGTGCTGCAGGGCGCGACGCGGCGGCTCGGACATCACGTCGGCCACCTGCGCGAGCTGGGCGAGCAGCGCGTGCTCGTGTTGCCGCCCGAGGAGCAGTACCTCGTCGCCTCCGGGCGGACGTACTTTCGCGATCTCGCGTTCGACGAGCTGCGCCGGTTGCAGCTCGATCTCGAGACCACCGGGCTCGATCCGCAGCGCGATCGGATCTTCATGATCGCCGTCCGCGATCCTCGGGGCGTGACCTCCGTGCTCGAGGCATCCGGCGATGGCGATGCGGGCGAGGCCGCGTTGATCGCGCAGCTCGTCGCGAGGGTCCAGGCGGCGGATCCGGACGTGATCGAGAACCACAACCTCCACGGCTTCGATCTCCCGTTCCTCGATCGGCGCGCGAAGCTCCTCGGGGTGCCGCTCGCGCTCGGCCGGCTCGGTCCGCCGGGCCTCCGCCAGCGCGCGGCGCGACGCGGGGTGGCGATCGGCAAGGACGCCACGCGCAAGATCAGATTTGTGGTGCCCGGGCGCGAGCTGATCGACACGCTCGATGCGGTGCTGCGCCATGACTTCGCGACGCGCGATCTGCCGGGGCACGGGCTCAAGGCGGTGGCACGGCACCTCGGCATCGCGGGAGCTGCGCGCGAGCACATCCGCGGCGATCAGATTCACGAGGTCTACCGGCGCGATCCCGAGCGCGTGCGGCGCTACGCGACGGCGGATGTCGAGGAGGTCGCCGGGCTCGCGCGCATGCTCGGCGGCGCGGCCTTCGCGCTCGCGCGGATGGTGCCGCGGCGCTACGAGCGGCTCGCCGACGCGGGCGCCGCGACGGGGGTGCTCGATCCGTTGCTGGTGCGCGCGTACCTGCGATCGGCGATGGCGCTGCCCGCGCACGAGCCCGGCGACGGGACCTCGCACACCGGCGCGTCGCTCCACCTGTTCGCGGCCGGGGTGGCGCGGCGCGTGGTCAAGGCCGATGTCGCGAGCCTGTATCCCTCGTTGATGCGCGCCTACCGGATCGGCCCGAGCCGCGATCACCTCGGCGCGATGCTCGCGATCGTCGACCGGCTCGTCGAGCGGCGGCTCGCGGCCAAGGCCAGGGCGAAGGCCGCGCCGGCGGGCTCCGCCGAGCGCCACACCCACGAGGCGATCTCGGCGGCGATGAAGCTCGTGGTCAACACGGCGTATGGGTATCTCGGGGCGGGCCGGCTGACCCGGTTCGCGGACGTCCATGCGGCGAACGAGGTCACCCGTCGCGGCCGCGAGGTGCTCGAGCTGATGTGCCGCGAGCTCGCCGCACGCGGCGTGACCCTGCTCGAGGCCGACACCGACGGCGTGTACTTTGCGGTGCCCGAGGCGTGGAGCGAGGTCGACGAGCGTCGCGTGGTGACGGAGGTCGCGGCGCTGCTGCCTTCGCGCGTGCAGCTCGAATTCGATGGCCGCTACGCCGCGATGCTGTCGCACGAGCCGAAGAACTACGCGCTGCGGTTGCACGATGGCACGCTGCAGCTGCGCGGGGTCGCGTTCCGCTCGAGCCGCGCCGAGCCGTTCGGCGACGTGTTCCTGCGGCGGTCGATCGAGCGCCTGCTCGTGGGGGACATCGTCGGGGTGCGGGACGCGTACCTCGCGATGGTCACCGCGATCCGGCGGCGCGAGCTGGCGACCTATCAAGTGTCCTCGCGGGTGCGGCTGACCAAGACGCCGGCGCAGTATCGCGAGACCCGCGAGGGCCGCCGCGAGCTGCCGTACGAGGCGATGCTCGCGAGCGGGCGCACCACGTGGACCCTCGGCGAGCGCGTTCGCGTCTATCGCACGCGGACCGGCGCGGGCGGCGTGGTCGTGGACACCGAGGACGAGGCGGCGGTGGCCGAGCTCGTGGATCGCCGGGACTACGACACCGCTCACTACGTGCGGGTGCTCCGCGACACGTTCGCGGCGCGGCTGGTGCGCGCGTTCACCCCGGACGACTTCGCGGCCGTGTTCGCGGATCCCGAGCAGCTGTCGCTGTTCTCGCCATCGCTCGCCACGATCCGGACGATCCTCACCACGACGATCACCACCGCCGTGGATCCGGACGAGGACGGGGACGAGGGCGGCGGCGAGGACGGGGACTGATGGCGCTCCGCGTGCGCGTGTGCGAGCTCGCCGACGTGGTCGCCGGGGAGCTGCGCGGCTTCGACGTCGAGGGCGTGACGTGGCCGGTGATGCTGACGATCCTCGACGGGATCCTCATCGCGTTTCCGGGGGTGTGTCCGCACGACGACGTGTCGCTCGTCGATTACGGCGTGCTGTCCGCGGATGCCGTGGTCTGCCGTGTCCATGGCTACCGGTTCGACCTGTTCAGCGGCCGCTGCGAGCACGCGCCGGGGCTCGGGCTGCGTCGCTATCGGATCACGCTGATCGGCTCCGAGGTCTGGGTCGACCTGTTGTGACCGCGTCAGTTGAAGTTGAGGAGTCGCCGCCGCACCTCGGTGAGCAGGCGGCGGACGATCACTTCGGGATGATATTCGGGGCCCAGGTTCGCCAGCCGGACGTTGCTGGCGAGCGCTTGATCGAGCGCCGCGCAGTACTCCTCGACGGGACCTGACAACGCGACCTCGAGCACCCGGTCGATCTTCTCGAACACGTCGAGCTCGTAATAGACGACCTCGCAGAGCGAGCGCACCAGGCCGACCGTTCGTTCAGACAGCTCCACGTTGCCGAGTCACATCATATTCGGGTCGACGAAGAGTTTGTTGATCTCGTGGATGGCTCG
>WBZN01002024.1_pt1 | contig 11620 bp, 10 predicted proteins | sample 5204281 | NCBI WGS metagenome assembly WBZN01 (sample SAMN12344347, study PRJNA552823) | activated sludge metagenome | biome: Activated sludge suspended growth; feature: Nitrification reactor; material: Wastewater; isolation source: activated sludge from nitrification reactor of wastewater... | reverse complement strand
GCGGCGGGATCGTCCGCGCGGGCCGGCGATCGCGCTATCGTGCCGCTCCATGAGATCGTTTCTGTCCTTGCATACACGGACCCATACCGCCGGCGCACTGCGCGCCGGTGACGTAGGTAAGAACGTCGTCTTGACCGGCTGGGTGCAGAGTTATCGCGATCACGGTGGCTGCGTGTTCATCGACCTCCGCGATCGGGAGGGCGTGACGCAGCTCGTGTTCGACCCCGAGTTCGACAAGGCAGCCCACGAGGCCGCCGGTCACCTCCGCTCCGAGTGGTGCATCGGCGTCACCGGCGAGGTCCGGTCTCGCGGGACGAAGCAGAACGAGAAGATGACGACTGGTGACGTCGAGATCTGGGTCAACGGCATCGAGGTGTTCTCGAAGGCGGAGACCCCGCCGTTTCCGATCGAGGACGAGATCGACACCAACGACTCGCTGCGGCTCAAGTACCGCTACCTCGATCTGCGTCGGCCGGTGATGCAGAAGAACCTGATCATGCGCTCGAACATCACGCGCACCACGCGTGACTACCTCGCGAACAATCGGTTCCTCGAGATCGAGACGCCGTTCATGGTGAAGTACACGCCGGGCGGCGCGCGCAACTTCCTCGTGCCGTCGCGGCTCAACCCGGGCAACTTCTACGCGCTGGCCGAGTCACCGCAGATCTTCAAGCAGCTGCTGATGGTCGCGGGCTACGAGCGGTACTTCCAGATCGTGCGCTGCTTCCGCGACGAGGACCTGCGCAACGAGCGCCAGCCCGAGTTCACGCAGATCGACATCGAGATGTCGTTCGTGAACGAGCAGACCCTGCAGGACATGATGGAGGGCCTGATCGCGGCGCTGTGGCGCGAGGTCCTCGGCATCGAGCTCACGCTGCCGCTGCGCCGGATGACCTACGCCGAGGCGATGGACAAGTACGGCGTCGACAAGCCCGACCTCCGGCTCGACCTCACGCTGTGCGACGTCACCACGCCGGCGGGGACCAGCGGGTTCAAGATCTTCGAGGGCGTCGTCGCGAGCGGCGGCATCGTGAAGTGCCTGCGCGTGCCCGGGCCCCCGGAGAAGCTGTCGCGCTCGATGCTCGATGGCTTGACCGACTTCGCGAAGTCGTTCGGCGTGAAGGGCGTCGCGTTCGCGCGCGTCCAGGACGCCGGCGCGTGGCAGGCGCCGTTCGCGAAGAGCTTCAGCGACGAGGCGCGCCACCGGGTCAACCTGATCGCGGGCGCGGTGCCAGGCGACACGCTGATCTTCATCGCGGAGAAGGCCAAGGTCGCGAACACCGCGCTGGGCGCGATCCGGCTCCACATCGGCGACAAGCTCGGCCTGATCCGCAAGCACGAGTGGCAGTTCATGTGGCTGATCGATCCGCCGCTGTTCGAGGTCGACGACGTGACCAAGGAGATCGCCGCCTCCCACCACCCATTCACGTCCCCGCGCGTCGAGGACGAGCACCTGCTCGAGACCGCGCCGGAGAAGGTGCTCGCGCGGGCCTACGACCTGGTGCTCAACGGTGTCGAGGTGGGCGGCGGATCGATCCGGATCCACCGCAGCGACCTCCAGGCGCGCGCGTTCCATGCGCTCAAGATCTCCGAGGCGGAGCAGCGCGCGAAGTTCGGGTTCCTGCTCGACGCGTTCAAGTACGGCCCCCCGCCCCACGGCGGCATCGCGTTCGGCCTCGACCGGCTGTCGATGCTGATGACCGGCGCCGAGTTCATGCGGGACGTGATCGCGTTCCCGAAGACCCAGAAGGGCTCGGATCTGATGACCGAGTGCCCGACCCAGGTCTCGAACAAGCAGCTCGACGAGCTGTTCATCCAGGTCAAGCCCGACCTGCCCGGGCGGTAGGCTCGGCGGCGTCGACGCTGGATCACCGCGACGTCGGTCGCCGCGTCAGCCCCGTGACATGCACCTCGGCGGTCTCGCCGACCGGGTCCGGATCCGACCGGGTCCGGATCCGAGGCGGCGATCACGCCTTGCTTCCCAGCGTGATCGACAGCTCGTGCTTCGCCCCGCCCCGCAGCAGGGTCACCTTCACCGGCTCGCCCGGCCGATCCTGGAGCACGGTGCGCAGCCGATCAGGTCCGCTGATGGCAGCGCCCGCGATGTCGACGATGATGTCGCCGACGATCACACCCGCCATCGCCGCCGGGCCGCCATCCTCCAGGCTCGCGACGAGCGCGCCGTCGGCGTGGCCGGCGAGCTGCGCGAGTGGCGGCGGCAGCTCAGCCGGGAACGCGCCGACCCCCAGATAACCGCGACGAATGCCGCCATGCACCTCGAGCTCGGCGATCACGCGCCGCAACGTGACCGCCGGGATCGCGAGGTCCGTTTCGCGCAGCAGCGTGCGCGTGTTCATGCCGATCACGGCGCCGTCCGGGTCGATCAGCGGCCCCCCTGCGAAGCCGCGTGGGATCTGACGATCCGATTCGACGTAGCGATCGAGCCGGCCGCCCCACGGCGTGCGGATCTCGGGACCGAGGACCCCGATCGCGCGGAGAGAAGCGCGCGCCGTCCTGCCCGGGCGACCGATCGCGAGCGCGAGGTTGCCGACGCCCAGGGAATCGAGCTCGCGAAACTTCGCAGGCCTGAGCCCGCCGCCGGCGACGCGGAGCAGCGCGACGTCGGTGCCCGGATCGCGGCCGATCACCTCGGCATCGCGCTCATCGAGCTCGCTGTCCGTGGTGGGAATGCCGATCCGTGTTGCGTCCGGGGTGTGGAAGCTCGAGCTGATGACGAGGTCATCGGCCCACACGATGCCCGTGCCGCCTCCGTGACCGCGTGCTACACGGACGACGGATGGGGCGGCCGCGAAAACGGCAGCGGCAAGAGCGTGGTCGAGGGAGTGAAGTGCTGGTTGCGCCATTTGGAACTCTCTTTCTCGAATGAGCCTGACCTTCCCGGAACGCGACGCATATCGGCCGTTTGGAGAGGTTCTCGACGGAAAATCGGCCAGGATCGGCCCAGCTCTCGACGATCTCGGTGGCCCTCCTACCCGTCCAGGCAGGGGTTGACCTGGACGCTCGGCGTGCACAAGTTAGAACCTGACGTTCGCGTCAGCCTTGACCCTGACCGCAAGGACTCACCCAGATGACCCGGAATCCAAATCTACCGTTCGCTGCTGTAGCCGACCCGATCAAGGTCGCGCTGCTGACCGATGATCCGTTGCTGCGCGCGGGTGTCACGAGCCTCTTGGCCCAGCTCGGCTCGATCGACGTGGTCGAGCGCGACCGCGCCGAGGTCGCGCTGTGGGACGCCGGCATCGACCCGGCCAAGACGCTGGCTCGGCTCGGCGAGCTTCGCGCGCTGACGATGCCCGTCGTCGCGGTGGTCTCCGATCCGGCGCACGTCGCTCCGGCGCTCGCGGCCGGTGCGCGCGGCGTGGTGCTGCGAGATCAGGTCGGTCCCGGGATCCATGCGGCGCTCGCGGCCGTTCGCAGTGGCCTCATCGTGATGGACACCGCGCTCGCCTCGAGCCTCGTCCCGAACCAGCCGGCGCGCGCGAGCGCCGCTCCGGCCAAGGGCCGCGGCGAGCTGACCGAGCGCGAGAAGCAGGTCGTGCAGCTCCTCTCCGAGGGGCTCTCGAACAAGCTGATCGCGGATCGGCTCGGGATCAGCGATCACACCGCGAAGTTCCACGTCAACGGCGTGATGATGAAGCTCGGGTCTTCGACGCGGACCGAGGCGGTCGTCGAGGCGATGCGGCGCGGCCTCGTCCGCCTGTGACCGTGGCGGCCCGCTTGCTGCCGGGTCCGAGCCAGCCATAGGTATCGAGCGCGACCAGACCGCTGTCGCCGATCGTGACGCCCTCCGCGTGAAGGAGGTTGCGCTGGATCGCGGCGCCGACCGGATCGTGGATCGCGATCCGGCCGCGCAGCCTTCCCGCCTTGCCGATCACGCGCTGCCACGGCAGCCGATCGCCGGGCTTGCTCGTCTTGAGGGCCGCGGCGGCGATGCGGGCGCCGCCCGGGATGCCCGCGAGCTCCGCGACCTGTCCATAGGTCGCGACGTGACCGCGCGGAATCTTGCGGATCACCGCACGGATCGCGCGGAACAGCTGCTGGAGGTGCTCGCTGTCGCTGGACGCTGCCACGCGGCGCACGCTACGACACCTGAGGATGCGGATCCAGGTGCTGTACTTCGCGGTGTTCCGGGAGCAGCTCGGGTGTGACGCGGAGGCGCTCGAGATCCCGACCGGCGCGCGCGTGCGCGACGCGGTGGCGGCCCTGTCCGAGTTGCACGCACCGATCGCTCGGCTCGCGGGCAGGTTCCGCGTCGCGGTGAACCAGGACTTCGCCGGAGACGACGCCGAGCTCCGCGATGGTGACGAGCTCGCGCTGATCCCGCCCGTGGCCGGCGGTGCAGACCGCCACGCCGTGCTGCGCTCCGAGGCGCTGTCGCTCGATCGCTGCGTCGCGGCGGTGAGCGGACCTGGCATGGGCGGCATCGTCACCTTCACCGGGATGGTCCGCAGGCACAGCCGCGGCGTGCTCGTCGATCGGCTCGAGTACGAGGCCTACGGACCGATGGCGGCCCGCGAGCTGGCCCGGCTGTGCGACGAGATCGAGGCCGAGATCGCGGGCACCCGGCTCGCGGTCGAGCACCGGATCGGGACGCTGCAGATCGGTGACCTCGCGGTCGTGATCGCGGCGGCCGCGGCCCACCGCGCGGAGGCGTTCACCGCATGTCGCGCGATGATCGATCGCCTCAAAGATCGCGTCCCGATCTGGAAGAAGGAGATCGGCGAGGACGGCGCGGTGTGGGTCGGGCTCGGCCCCTAGCGCGTCGTCTCGTGCGCGCCGTCGGTCGCCGGAGCGGCTCCCGAGGGGTTGGCCGATCCAGCGCCACCCGCACCCGCGGTTCCGCTGCCGGCGGGCACCTCGCCGGAGCCCATCGCGCCCGAGCCGTTGTGCTCGTCGGCCGGGCTCGGGGGCGGGATGTGGACGGCGGCATCCGCCGGTACGGTCGGGGGCGGGATCGGGGGTGGCGGCGGGGCCGTCATCGTCGGTCTGACCGAATCGCCTTCGGGCGTCACGGCCAGGTTCGGCCGGTGCGAGTCGGCCCCGGGGTCGTCCATGTTGCCCTTGATCGAAGGACCGCACGTCTGCGCGAGCCGCTTCATGTCCTTGAACTTTCCGTCGAGGCGGATGTGGAACAGGTTGTCGGGGCCGAGCTGCGCGCCCGTCGTCGAGATCGCGGCGTGCGTCTTCGGCTCGCGCTTCTGCAGCACCTCGCTGCCCTTGAACCGCAGGCATCCGGCGACCATCGACTCGCCGAAGTCCGGCGACAGCGTCATCGAGTAATCGACGTGCAGCTCGCCGTCGGCAGACTTCGTCTCGAACTTCGTGAGCTCGAGGCGGCCGTCCTTGATCGTGGCGCGTGCCGCCATGGTGTCGACGTTGACCTTGCCGAACTCGATGCCGTCGCTGGCGAACGCGGCGTTGCGCGAGTTCTTGAGCTTGGGCTTGAGCTTGGTCTTGCCGTCACCGAACGTGCATCCCGCCGGGCACTCGAAGCTGACCTCGCCCTCCGCCTTGGACCAGTCCGGCGCGACCTTGCCGGCCTTGGTCTTCTCGTTCGGTAGCGACAGGTCGAACGAGAACTCGATCTTGCCGGTCAGCGGCAGCCCGATCGCCTCGCGCATCGGCAAGTTCCCGGCCGGAAGATCGATGCCCTCGAGATCGATCACGGTCGCCCCCTTCGAGATCGCGACCTTGCCCTTGAGGTGCCCGGTCGCGATCTTGGCGTCGATGTTGATCTGCGCGACACCGCGGACGAGCGCGAAGATCCCGAGGTCGACCTCGAGCTTCTCGACGTAGAACATGGCCGCGACCTCATCGGACTTGGTCGGACGTGTCCGCAGCTGGACGTTGTTGAAGTACAGGCGGCCGGGCATCAGCCCACGGTCGACGCTGCCGATCGTGACGTCGTACTGGGCGGACAGCGCCTCGATGATCTTGTCCTTGACCCGCGCGTACGGGAACGTCAGCTGGAGCGCGAACACGAAGGTCACGAGGCCGAGGACGACGAAGCCGGCGTAGCGAAGCGCGAGCCGCGCGCGATTGCCGAGGAGGAGTGCCATGCTAGCCGCCCTTCTTCTCGCTCGAGCTACCGTCGCTACCCGTGCCTGGGGGGGGCTCCTTCACGGAGCCCTTCTCCTTCGAGTACGTCGACACCTCGAGCGTCGCATCGAGCTTCTCCTTGGACTTGAAGTCACGCCGGATGTCGAGCCGCGTCACCATGACGACCTTCGAGCCCGTCTCCACCTCCTGGAGGAACTTCTTCAGCTGATCGATCGGCAGGTCCGAGACCTGGCACTGCACCGAGTTGGTGACGAAGCTATTGCGGGTGACCGGGTTACGCGGCGTGGTGCCCTTGAGCGTGAACCCCGCCTTCTGCGCGGCGTTGCTGAGGTAGGTATCGAGGCTGACCGGCTCGACGCCCATCGTCGCGACGACGTCATCGGTCGGCGCCGCGGGACCGCGCGACTTGAGATCGTCGAGCACGACCAGCGCCTTGCGCATCTTCTCGACCTGCCCCTCCTTCGCGACGAGGCCGTCGTGGATCGAGAGCCCCAGCCAGATCGCGATCGTGATCGGAAGCGCGATCGCGCCGAGCACGACGATCCGCCGTTCGCGCGGTGAGATCCGGTCCCAGAAGTCTCGAGCTCGTTCGGAGATGGTCATCGCAACCTCACATGCACTGCTGGGTGATGGTCAGCTTGAACTTCTTGACCCCGTCGGCCCCTGTATCGGTCGGACCGCGACTGACGTCCTTGAAGCACTCGATCTTCCTGAGCTCGGACACGAGCAGATCGATGCCCTCGGCGGTCTTCGTGGTGCCCTGGAGATCGACCTTCTGGTCGTCGATCTGGAGCTGATCGATGTCGAGGGTGATCTTGTCCTTCGGCGGTACCTTCTCGCTGATCATCAGGAGGATGTCGTAGGCCGATGACTTCGGCAGCGGCGAGACACCGATCGCGCCGCCACCGCCGCCGCTCGTGTTCAGCACCGCCTCCGCGGTCCGCGGCTCCCCGAACTGCTGCGTCGACTGCTGCACGAGCCGTCCTGACAGCACGGTCTCGGACTTCTTGAGCCGGTAGAGGTCGGCGTACGCGCTCCCGGCGGCGAACGCCGCGATCAGCAGCGCCGCGGCGCCGAGCGGCACGGCCTTCGCGCGCAGGAACGACAGATCCATCTTCACGGCGAGCGAGCCGGAGCGCAGATCGAACATCGGCCGGCCACCGGCGGCGTCGTACGCCATGCCGATCGTCATCGCGGCGCTGTCGATCTGTGTGGCCGCGGCGGTGTCGGCGCCGAGCCTGGGGCCCGCGAGGGCGACGACATCATCCTGGGTCGGCCGCCACGACGGGATCCCGAGCTGCTCGGTGAGGAACGAACCGATCCCTCGCAGCCGCGCGCCACCGCCGATGAGCAGCGCCGCGATCGCGGTGAACCCGGTCTTCGCGCGACACGCCGCGAGCGTCTGGCGCAGGTCGCGCGCGAACGGCTGCAGCTCCGCGATCGTGACCTGATGGATCCTGGCCCACTCGTCGGACGTCGCGGGCTCGGTCTGCGAGGCCACGAAGCCGTCGCTGTGCTTCGCGCGCTCGGCGTCCTGCCAGGGCAGACGCCAGTGCTTCGCGATCGCATCGGTGACGTGCTTGCCGGCGCGCGCGATGCTCCGGCTGAACACGGCCTTGCCACCGCTGACGACGACCACATCGGTGCGCTCGTGGCCGATGTCGATCACCGCGACCGCACCATCGGTGCGTGCCCGCGCGAGCGAGGGCGTGCGATCCACGAGGCGCACCGCCGCGCCGCCGCAGGCGAGCACGCCCCGCGGATCGAAGCCGCACTGAACGCCGAGCTGGATCAAGTGCTCCGCGCGATCGCGGCGCATCGCATAGCTCAACACGCGCATGCCCTCCGCCGGGGGCGCGACGCGACCTCGCGTGGCGTCCGCGGGTGCCGGGCCGGTGGCGGGCGGTGGCGGCAGCGGCTCGAACGTGTAGACCATGTCCTCGAGATCGACCGGCACGACGCCCTCGAGCTCGCCGCCGACCGCCTTGTCGAGCTCGGTCCGCCGCAGGTTCTTGAACCCGAACTCGATCACCTGGGTGAACACCTGGTCGCCGTAGACGCCGATGTAGCCGGTCTCGTCGCGGAGCCGCAGCTCCTCGATCATCGACGCGAGCACCGCCTTGGCGCGCGTCTCCGATGGCTCGTCGCCGGGTGGGACCAGCCGTTCGACGACGCCCAGCAACATGGCGCCACGAATGCCAGGGCTGGCGATCGCCAACTTGACGCTCCACGCACCGAGATCGACCGCGAACACGCGACTCGCCATATCAGTCTTCCCTCAGGAACACCCACGCCCCCTTGGGGACGGGCGGTTTCCGAACGTTCTGTGGCACCACCTTGGTGTCCCACACGCCGTTGATCGTCGTGCGGATCGGCGGATACACCGGCGATCCGTCCGCGGCCTTCTGCTTGCGCTCGATCTCACCCCACGCCTGCACGCGATACGTGCGGCGCGGGCCCGCGGTCGCCATCTGCGACAGCTTCTGCTTGTCGAGCTCCAGGCCGAGCTTGTCCGAGCCGGTGAGGCCCGCCACGCCGCCGCCGAGCGCGGCGCTCGCCGAGCTGCCCTGGATCGAGCTGGCGCCCTGCGCCGCGAGCGCACCGACCGTCGAGCCTGGATCCTTCACGAAGTCGATGAAGTCATCGAGGCTCGTGAACGTCATGCCGAACTGCTTCGCCTTGGCGACCAGGCCGGCGAGCATGAACAGCTTCTGCGGATTCTGGAGCAGCGGATCATTGGGATTCTTCGCCGAGAGGTACAGGATCGCGGCGATCAGCTGGCTGTTCGACAGCGCGGAGACGTTGGTCTTGCACGCGCCGTAGACGGTGAACGACGCGCCGAACAGCGACCAGAACCGGTCGTCGACGCCGCGCGCGAGCTTGAGCTCGCCGATCGAATCGAGGTAGCCGTTCTTGGGCTTGTACGGATCCTTGAGGTTCTCGTAGCCGTAGTCCTCGGTGGTGCCGCGCTCGCGATTGTGCAGGCTGTTCGCATCGATGTAGTCGACGATCGAAGCCACCAGCTGTGCGCGATCGCGGCGATACCCCTCGGCATCGGCCTCCTCGAACACCGGGTCGTACGCGGGGAAGAACACGAGCGCGTCGAGCGCGCTCTTGAGCGTGGCGGCCGTCGCGTCATTGCCGTTCGCGCAGTTGACGTTGATCCGGTCGTCCTCGGTCGTGATCTGACCGACGATGCCGCACGTCCCGATGTCGGCGCCGAGGCCCTTGGCGTCGCTCGACGAGAACCCGACGGCGGCCTGGACTTCCTCGGAGCTGCCACAGAACGCGAGCAGGACCTGATCCGCGAAGTCGGTGATCTGCACGGAGCCGCGGAGCTGCTTGATGTTGTCGATCCGCTGCTGGAGCCGGATCACCAGCTCCGACAGGTTCTGCGCCGACCGCGCGAGGAAGTGCGAGCGCATCTGGTCGCGATAGTTCGCGGCCGCGATCATGTCGACGTTGGTCGTCGAACCGAACTGGTTCGAGATCACGAGCGTGAGCGCGATCGCGATCAGCACCGTGATCAGCGCGACGCCGTGCTGGTGGTCGCGCCGGCGTGACGCCGCGATCGAGCGCGACCGGGGCACCCGCCGCCCGGCAGCGCGCTCCCCGGGGAGCGACCGCGGCTTCGTGAGGAACGTCCAGATGTGGCGAACGGCGGTCATTGGACGAAGTTCAACGGTTCCTGCATCAGGATCCGCGCCTCGGTGACGAGCTTGTAGTCGTGGTCGCCTGGGTCCTTCACGACGACCGTGATCCGCACCCGACCGGGCAGCCAGCCCTTCTGGCCATCGGACTGCGTGGTGTCCCAGGTGTCCTGCCAGTCGGTGTTCTTCCAGTTCCAGTACTCGAGCTTCGCCGACACGATGTCGTGGACGACGATGTCGTAGTCCGCCGGCTGATCCTCGGGAAGATCATTCGAGAGCCGGCGCTGCTCGCGACGGATCCAGTCGACCTTGCCGGGCGTGTCGGCGCTGTTATGGGAGAGGTACGAGATCACGGTCTGCTCGGATTCGTTGGCGTCAGCCCACAGCACGCGATGGCCGAGGGTCGAGAACCGGATCTCCGGCAGGTTGCCGCTCGTCTTCCCCACGAACATCGTGCGCGGATGGCTCGCGTTGGCGTCCTCGTTGCGCGACAGGTACGCGGCCTCGAAGTCGTTGACGATCCGGCTCATCGCCATCCGCAGCTCGTGGTTGCGCTGCTCGTACGCCTCGAACGTTCGCTTCCGATCCGAGGTGTTCGAGATCGTGCGCCACGCGAGCGCCATCATGACCACGAGGATCGCGCTCGAGATCATGACCTCGATCAGCGTGAGTCCGGCCTGTGGGCGTCTCCGCGTCACTTCTTCACCGGTGGGGTCTTGGAGGCCGGGGTCTTGCCCGCGGGGGTCTTGCCCGCGTCCGCCGGGGCGTCGTCGAGATCGGACGAGCCAAGGCCGCTGAGCACCTTGTCCATCGCGGCGGCATCCGTGAAGAACGCGACCGTCTTGAGGTCGCGTTCGGAGCCGAGCACCTGCCACTTGACGACCAGCGTGACCTTGCGGATCGACGCCTTCAGCACGCCCTGCACCATCTGGTACTGGCCCTGGATGAACGAGGCGCCCATCTGCGAGTCGGCCTCCTTGCTGCTGCCGCCCTTGCCGATGCCGCCGCCGAGCTGCGACATCATCCCTCCGAGCGCGCTGTTCTGAAACCCTCCGCCGGCCTCGTCGGAGCCGAAGCCCGCGCCCGAACCCGATCCGCGCCCCGCGCCAGAGCCCGCGCCGGAGCCCGCGCTCCTCTGCGACATCTCCTGCAGCTTGTCCCAGCTGGGGAGCTCGACCTGTTCGACCTTGTACGTGTACTTGATCGACGGCCAGCCTTCCGCGTCGAACGACTCCTCGCTCTCCTCGGACTGGTTGCTGTCGGTGAACCCGTCCTTGAGCAGCTTCTCCTCGATGTCGTACATCTTGCCGCGCGAGAGGTCGGTGACGACGCCCAGCATCTGCGACTGCCGCGCGTTGAAGATGCTGCTCGCCGCGCTCTTGATCAGCACCGTGAGCGCGAAGCCGAGCAGCGCGAGGCCGACCATGACCTCGAGCAGCGTGAAGCCGCGGCCACCACGAAGCGAGCGCCTCCTCATGGCTCGACCCCGTCGCGCTTCGCGTCCTTGTCACCCATCACGTTGCGGAGCATGTGATCGTCGATGCTCTTGAGCACGCCGTCCTTGAGGTCGACGCGCCCGGTCAGGCCGGAGATCAGGATCGAGAACGTCTCGTCGCCATCGGTCAGCTCGATCACGGCCTTCTCCGAGGAACCCGTCGGGAAGAAGTAGATCGCGACCTGCCCCTTCGTCAGCCCATCATCTCGGTGCTGGACCCAGACCTCCTTGAACTTGATGCCCTTGGCCGCGGACAGCCCGCGCGCCCAGCCCTTGCCTGTCGCGTCCCCGCTCATCGTGTCCGTCGCCGGGACGCACGTGCGATCCGCGATGTGATGACCAGAGATCGCCGTGGCACGCTTGGTCGCCTCGTCGGGATCACCCGCCGCGAACG
>WBZN01002023.1_pt1 | contig 11621 bp, 8 predicted proteins | sample 5204281 | NCBI WGS metagenome assembly WBZN01 (sample SAMN12344347, study PRJNA552823) | activated sludge metagenome | biome: Activated sludge suspended growth; feature: Nitrification reactor; material: Wastewater; isolation source: activated sludge from nitrification reactor of wastewater treatment... | reverse complement strand
AGCGTTCGTCCAAGGCGGCCGCCGCGAAGGTGCCCGCGCCGGCGAAGCCGTCCGCTGCGAAGGCGCCGCACGCGAAGCTTGCCAAGCCGGTCGCCAAGAAGTCCGCATCGAAGAAGCGCTGAGTCGCGCGATCTGTCGCCTGCACCAGAACGACCACCACATCCGCGCGCACCTGATCGTCGCCGTCGCCGTCGCCCTGACCGATCGTGCCGAGGGTCACCTCCGAAGTGACGACATCGACGTCCCTGTCTCCCGTGTTGTCTCTCGAAGTCAGCATCGTGCTGTCCTGGGTCAACACACGTGGAGCGATAGGTCCCTGAAACCATGGAGCTACCACATGGTCCGCGCATTGCTGAAGAGGTTTGCATGAAGCCTCATCCTTCCCATGTGAAGTCTCGTGTCTTCCGCTCCTTTCACGAGCTCGCGCCGTCGGAGCTCGAGCGAACGTGCGGTGGCATTGTCGAAGCAGCCTTGGCCTACCTTGGTGGGGCCGCTTTAGACGCCGTCGCCGGCGCGACCATCGGGTGGGCCGGGGGACACATCGTCAAGGGGTTCAAACGGGGTTACGAAAACGCCGAGAAGCGACGAGCGGGGACGTGACCTGCCTGTGGGCAGGCGGTCGCTGACGACGCGCCACGCCCGCGGCAAGGAGCGAAGACGATTGTCGAAGGTCAAGGGCGTTCCAGCTCGCGCTCGAAAGCCGCGTCGAACTTGGCGACACTCTCGATGCTGCCGACGACCGAGCGATAGGAGCCACCGATGTCCGTCGCGCTGACCCTGGCCACGCCCGGACGTGGGCTACCATCGATGGATGGCGCTGCGCCTGGGAGGTCTGGCTGATCTCGATCCCGCCGCGGTCCCGCTCCCGGCGGGGACCGACGTCGTGACCCGCGTCGACCGCACGGTCGGTGGTGAGATACGTTCACAGGGGGCGACCGGGCGAGTCACGAAGATCTCGACGTCGGGCGACGCAGATCTGATCGAGGTCACCTTCCTCGATGGCCAGCGCGCGACCTATCTCCGCAGCGAGGTCACGCCGCGCAAGCTCGGGGTCGCGCGGTATGCGCACCGGCGCGCCGCCGCATGGGCGCAACTCCGCCCGTGCGTGGTGATCGACACGGTCGTCGGCTCGCGCGCCTGGGGCGTCGCCGACCAAACATCGGACGAGGATCACCGCGGCGTGTTCGTGTTGCCGATGCCGTGGACGACGGGCCTCGTCGATCCGCCACTCGATCTGATCTCGGTCGATGGCTCCCAGACCTACTGGGAGCTCGGCAAAGCGATCCGCCAGGCGTTGCGCGCCGATCCGAACACGCTCGAGATGCTGTTCGCGGCGCCGGTGATCGTCGATCCGCTCGGGGCAGAGCTCGTTGCGATGCGGGAGGCCTTCCTGTCGCACGCGATCTACGGGAGCTTCGGTCGCTACGCGCTCTCCCAGCTCGATCGGCTCGAGCACAATCAGCGTCTCGCCGAGCACCGCACGACGATCATCGGCTGGTTGCGCGATGAGCCATCCCTCTCCCTCGACGCCGCCGCCGAGCAGCTCGTCGATGCGGCGCGGGTGACCGCACCCACGCGTGCGGAAGCGATCGGCCGGGCGCGCGAGTACATCAAGCAGCTCTATCGGTCGATGTACGACCAGGGCGTGATCGCCGCGAGCGACTGGGCGTCGCTGCGGGTGGCGGCGAGCCGCGAGCTCGAGCTGCCGCGCGACCTCCGGCCCAAGAATGCCTACAACCTGATCCGCCTCCTCGATCTCGCGATCCGCTGGCTCGGCGGTGAGCCACCCGTGGTTCAAGTCTCGGACGCGCTGCGGCCCACGCTCGTCGCGATCAAGCGTGGCGAGGTGCCGATGCCCGACGTGATGGCGCTCGCACGCGAGCTGACCCCCAAGCTCGAGACCGCGAGGCAGACCAGCCCGCTGCCGAAGCATCCCGACGTCGCACGAGCGGATCGCGTCTTGCGCACCGCGCGCGACGAGGCGGCACGTCGCTGGATCGTGCGCGACGCCGGGCCGTGGGGCGCCGATGCGGCGGTGCCACCCGAGGCCCGCTTCGACGAGGATGCATGACCGATCCGTGGAGCGTGCTCTCGCCGCATCAACAAGAGGTGGCGCGGCGGTTTCTCGCCGAGCGCGAGCGCGAGCGCAAGCACCTCGTCGTGTACCTGTCGGGTGCTCACGCGTATGGGTTCCCGTCGCCTGACAGCGATCTCGATCTCAAGTGCATCCACATCGCGTCCACGTACGATCTCGTCGGTTTGACGCCGGTCGATGATCCCGGCGATCGGATCGAGATCGTCGATGGCGTCGAGCTCGACTACGGCAGCAACGAGCTCGGACCCGTGCTCCGCGGTGCGCTCAAGGGCAACGGCAACTACCTCGAGCGGATCCTTGGCGACCTCGCGCTCGGTGGCGACCTCGCGCTCCTCGCCGAAGCGCGGGCGGTGGTCAAGCCCCTGCTGTCGCGCCGCACCGGTCGGCACTACGGCGGGTTCGCGACCAGTCAGCTGCGCCTGTTCGACGACAAGCCGACCGCCAAGCGCGCGCTGTACGTGATCCGGACGGCTGCCACCGGGCGCCACGTCCTGATGCACGGCGAGATCGTCACCGACGTCGCGCGCCTGGCCGAGTTCGTTCCGCGCGAGATCGACGAGCTGCTCGCGATCAAGCGCCAGGGCGAACGGCACCAGCTCGAGCCCGCGCACGCGACCGCCTGGCGCGCGCGACTGGTCGCCGCGGTCGCCGCGATCGCCGACGCCTGGCCGAGGTCGATCCTCCCGCCCGATCCTCCGCCCGAGGCGGTCGTCGCCGCCGATGCCTGGCTACGAGAGGTTCGCCGGCGTCACTGGAGCACGTGATCACGATGCCGTCAGCTCACGCGGGATGCTCAGCGACGATGTGACGCGCGAGCTCAGGACGGCGGCGCTGCCAGCAGCTTCTGCACGAGTCGCCGCCGGACCTCGAGCTCCTTCTTGACGTGCCCGGCGACCTTGCCGGCCCTCAAGAACGGCTTCACCACGTCGAACCGTCCGCGGAGCATGGCTCCGAAGGTCCACCGCAAGATCTCGCCGACCGTGAACGCCTGGTAGGGCGATCGCTTGCGCTCGACGACATCGATGAAGCGCTGCTGGAGCGCCGCGTCGTCCTGGCACTTCGAGAACACGACCTGGTTCAGCGCGTTGTTGTAGTCGATCGCGCCGAGGTCGCGCGCGAAGTGAAACAGCTCGACCGAATCGACATCGCGCTGGCGCCAGTACTTCTCGAGCGCGGCGTCACCACCTTCGAGGATCGCCGCCGCCAGCGCGCGCGCGTCACGGAACGCATCGCTGATGCCGAGGCCCGGGGTCGGATCCTTGAACAGCCCGGAGTCGCCAACGAGCGCCCATCCCGGGCCCGCGGCGCGGCGGAAGAAGAAGCGCGCCTTGGTCAGCCCGATCGCCTTGGACAGCGGAGGCATCTCGACCAGGCGGGCGGTCAACGGGTGTGCGCGCAACGCCTTCGCGAGCGCGCCCTCTGGGTCCTGCTTCCATGCGGCGACGTCATCGGTGTTCGGAAAGGTGATGCCCGCGATCAGCTGATCGCGGTTGACCGGGAACACGAACCGCGCATCGTCCTCGGTGTGGACGATCATCGCAGCGCCGTTGTAGCGCGGGCTGGTGTCGTAATCGGCCGGTCGTGGCCAGTACGCCCAGTACGCGCAGCGGGGACCATCGTAGCCGTAGTACTCCTCGGCGCCGGTCAGCTCCGCGATCGTCGAGTGACGGCCGTCGGCGCCGACCACCACGGTGGCGCGGATCTCGCTTCGCTGCCCATCCTCGTCGACCACCACGCCGCACACGCGATCGCCCTCGCGAACGAGGTCGACCACGCGGCAGCGCACGCGGACTTCGACGCCCACTTCCCGCGCCCCGTCGAGCAGGAGCGCGTCGAGATCGGTGCGGCGCGGACACGAGCCCCCCACCGGGAACGTCAGGTTGACGACGTGATCGCCGACTCCGTTGACGAACGCCGTGACCGGAGGCGCGATCTCGCGAACGCGATCGCCGAGGCCGAGCTCGTCGAGGATCCGCATCCCGTACGGTTGGATGAAGTGCGTCGACATCGGCTGATCTTTGGGGAGCGCCGCCGCGTCGACGACGAGCACCCGCTTGCCAGCGCGCCCCAGGAACCGCGCCAAGGGCGCGCCCGCACATCGCGCCCCGACCACGACACAATCGTATTGACCGCCCATCACACGGCCATCCTAGATGGAGATCTGTCGTCTTGACCACCACGCCACGCCATCGATCCGTTGCCTGATCGGCGGCGGTGACGCCTCGCGCGGCCCGAGGCCGGACGTGACCACGATGTGGCGGAGTGAGTCGCGGTGAGGTCACCGCGGCCGCGGTACCCGGTCCGCGCGCGACCACGCAGTGGCGCCGATCGTCACGGGAGATCGCCGAGCGGGGAGCACGCGCAGCGCGCGGCGGCGTCGCTCCCCGCCGCGGGCCTCACATCTTCTTCTTGTCGCCGGCCGTGATCTTGACGAGCGAGTCCGGCTTGAGGTGCCGCTTGATCGCCGCGTTGACCTGGTCGAGGGTGAGCGCCGTGACCGCCGCGTTCTGCTTGGCCCAGTAGTCCATCTTGCGATCGAGGTAGAGGCCATCCTGGAGCATGCCGAGCACCAACGCGTCGTTGGACAGGTTGCGCTCGAAGCCCTGGAGGATGCCCTGCTTCGCGCCCGTGAGCTCCTCGGCGGTGATGCCAGCCGAGACCAGCTTGCCGATCTCCTCGAGCATCGCCGCCATGCCCTTCTTCGCATTGTCGGGGTTGAGCGCGCCACCCGCGATGAACGAGCCCGCCGCATCGAGCGGCCCCAGCGAGAACGCCGAGAACGCGAAGTACGACAGGCCGTCCTTCTGGCGCAGGCGGGTGACCAGGCGCGACACGAACCCGCCGCCGCCGAGCGTGTAGTTCGCGATCGACATCGCCGGCGCGTCGGCATCGTCGTCCTTCATGTCGACGGCGTGGACCGCCGCGATCAGCGTGTTCGCCTTGTCCGGGAAGTCGAGGAGCTGCTCGGCGCCGACGGTAGCGGTGTACTTGCGCTCGAGCCGCTTCCACGGCCGCGGCGACTTCCAGGCGCCCCAGGTCTTCTCGATCCACGGCCTGACCGTCGCGGTGTCGACGTCGCCGATGATCGTCATCGTCGCGTTGCTGGTGCCGAACATCGCCGGGAACTTCCTGAGGTCCGCGAGACGTAGCGCCTTGAGCGCCGCGATCGACTCGTCGGTGGTGGGGGCGTAGAGCGGGTGGGTCTTCGGGTACGGCGAGATCGTCCGCGCCACGGTCAGGAACGCCTGGGCCTGCGGATCCGACCTCTGGTCCTCGAGCGTGGTGAGCGCCTCCTTGACCATGATGTCGAACTGGTCCTGCGGGAACGCGGGCTGGCGGAGCACCTCGTCGACGAGGGCGAGCACGGCGGGAAGGTTGTCGCGCGTGGTCTGGATGTTGACGTCGACGAGCCCGGGCTGCGACGAGAAGCTGACCTGCGCCTCGTGGCTGTCCCACAGATCCTTGAGCTGCTGGAACGTGTGCTTCTTGGTGCCGCGCGACAAGACCTCATCGAGCGCCGCGATCGCGGCGCGGTTCGTGGTGCCGGTGAAGTCGGCCTCGGTGCCGAACCGCAGCGTCAGCCGCGCGCGGACCACGTGCCCGCGGGTCTGCTTGCCGAGGATCGCGAGCTTCATGCCGGACGGCAGCGTGGTGCGGGTGGTCCGGCGCTCGATGTTGTCGAGCGTGGCGTCGAACTTCTCGCCGTCGGTCTCGGGCGGCTGCCCCTTGTACGCGCCGACGATCTGGACGACGTCGGGCGTCGCCTTCGACGGGGCACGCTCCGGCGTCTTGGTCGGCAGGAACATGCCGAGGGTGCGGTTCGACGACACGAGGTACGCCGCCGCGGCCTTCTGGATGTCGTCGACGGTCAGCGCGGCGACATGGTCGCGATGGAGGAACAGCAGCCGCCAGTCACCCGCGGCGATGTATTCGGAGAGCGCGATGCCGAGCTGCGCGCTGTTCGCGAACGACAGCTTGAACCGCTTCTTCGACTTCGCCTTGAACCGCGCGACCTCCTCGTCGGTGATCTTCGACCTCGCGAAGCCCTCGACGATGCTGACCATCTTGTCGCGAACGACGTCGATCGGCTTGCCGGCCGGCACGGTCGCGGTCAGCTCGATCACGCCGGGATCGTGGAGCGGCAACAGGCCCGAGCTCACCGACGTCGCGAGCCCGGTCTTCACCAGCGCGAGGTAGAGCCGGCCCGACGGCTCGTCCGTCAGGATCTGGCCGATCGCCTCGGCCGCCGGGTAGTCGGGATCGGCCGCCGCCGACACGTGATAGAGCAGGCCGACGATCTGGACGTCACCGCTGCGGCGCAAGGTGACGACGCGCTCGCCGTCCTGAACCGGCTCGGTCGTGTACGTCGGTTCGATCGGGTTCGCCGGATTCGCCAGCCCGCCGAAGTGGGTGCCGATGAGCCGCAGCGCCTCCGCTGCCTCGAACTTGCCCGCGATGATCAGCACCGCGTTATCGGGGCGGTAGTAGCGCTTGTAGAACCGCTTGAGCGACGTCGCCGGCACCTTCTCGATGTCGGCGCGCGAGCCGATCGTCGATTTTCCGTAGTTGTGCCAGAGATATGCGGTCGACCACATCCGCTCGGACAGCACCTCCTCCGGCTTGTTCTCGCCGATCTCGAACTCGTTGCGGACGACCGAGAACTCCTTGTCGAGATCGGGCTGCGCGATGTTCGCGTTGACCATGCGATCGGCCTCGAGCTCGAGCGCCCACGCGAGGTTGTCGCCCTTGGCAGGCAGCGTCTCGAAGTAGTTCGTGCGGTCGTACCAGGTCGAGGCATTGTTGGACGCGCCGCGCTGCTGGAGCTCCTCCCACACCTTGGGGTGCCTCGGCGAACCCTTGAACATCATGTGCTCGAGCAGGTGTGCCATCCCGGTCTCGCCATACCCCTCCATGCGCGAGCCGACGAGGTAGGTGATGTTGACCGTGAACGTGTCCTTCGAGGGATCGGGGAACAGCAGCACGCGCATCCCGTTGGGGAGCGCGTACTCCGAGATGCCCTCGACGCTCGTCGTCGGGCGGGGTGTCGCGGTCGGGGGCGGTCTGGAGCCCGGCTTGGCGGGTGGGGTAGGTGCCGCGGCCACGGGACCGAGCAATCCGACAAGTACGGCGACGGCAGCGAGCGAGGATCGGGTTCTCACCGCCGCGATATAGCGCGGACGCGCGCAGCGCAGGTCGATCGTTGCTGAAGATCGTCCGGTCGAGCGGGCTACAGCCGGATCGACAGCCGGATCCACCCGGACCAGAGTTGATTCACACGCGGGGTGCCGCCGAAATCAACTCCGGTGCGGGTGGCTGATTGTCGGCGCCGACCAACAGCCGAGGGCGCCGATTCCCCATCCGCGGGCCACCATCGACCGCGGACTCCGGGCAGGCCAAGCACGTAAGCTCAACGATCTCCACGCTGTCGAAACACCGCGCCCTCGGTGGCGCGGGAGGCCGCGCAGCGGCGCGCTGCTTGCTGTGAGGCCCCTCGCAGGAGCACGTGATGCTCCTCGGTGGAGGGTCGCCAAATGTCGTTCCGTGCCTCATTGTCCAAGCTTATGCTCGCGCTCGCGTTCGCGGGCGCCGGTTGCAACGCCCCTGATGTCGGCGGCGATCCAGTGACACCCGACGCAACGTCGAGCGTGCCCGAGAGTAGTCCGCTGTCGCGGGTCGCTATCACGTCGCTTCCGGGTGCCAGCACCAGCGCCGGCATCGTCGGGACGTTCGTCCCCGGAACTACGCCGGCGTACGGTCATGCATCGCCGCCGAAGCTGTCCAACACAGTCGTCTCGGCGCTGCCTGGCACGCCGCCCAAGCCGCTGTTCGTCGGGCAGGACATCCCGTACGACGGGATCATCGTCGCCATCGACGGGAAGCCCGGCTACTTCGACGTGCCCGCCGACGGCAACCTCGTGCTCGCGCTCGATCTGGTCGCGGCGATCGATGCCGCCCACGGCGTGTACACCATCCTGGTCGCGACCAAGACCAACGACGTGCTGAGCGCGCCGGCGACGCTGACGATGGTGATCGATCCGCACGTGTTCGTGGACGCGGGCGATCTGGAGAACCACGACAGCGACGAGAGCAACGTCGCCGACATGTTCGGCACCGTGCTCGAGCGCAAGCAGGGCAGCCCGCCCGCGCCGACCCAGGTCGAGGACGATCACGACAACAACAAGGACATCGTGAATGGCATCAAGGGCCCGCCGGGGCCGCTATCGCTCGGCCACCGCGAGGTCGTGTGGGACGGCGTGCCCGAGGTGCTCCGCAACCACGGCACATTCAACCCAGGCTTCTTCAATCGCCAGCCCGGCGCTACCGCCGGTGTCCAAGGCGGCATCATCTTCACTGCGACCAACGGCACCGGCGAGGAGGTCAACGACGCGGTCGGCGGAACCACGCCCGATCCGGCAACGGTCGGCCCGCCGAACCACGTCAACGCCACCGTCGGCGGTGACTTCTCGAACCACAACAGCGCGTTCGCCGGCAACCTGCTGTCGTTCACGCAGAGCGCGAGCTTCGCACCGCTCGGCACCACGATCACCGACATCACGTTCCAGGTGGCGGCGTCGGCGAAACCCGCCGTCGTCAACGGCCTCGGCATCGTGTTCGCGAGCGTCGACAAGGCGCAGACCACCTACATCGAGTACTTCGACGAACAGGACAGGAGCATCGCGCGCGTCTACGCGCCGGTGCAGTCGCAGGGGCCGTTCCCGCTCGTCGGGCCGCTCTCGGCAACCAAGATTCCCTACTCGTTCGTCGGCTATGTCGACCACGATGCGCGCATCGCGCACGTGCGGGTGGTCACCGGCGAGGTCCCCGTCGACCTTGCGGTGAACGACATGCCTGCGGGGAACCAGGACGTCGTGGTCTTCGACGACGTCTATTATGGCGAACCGCGCCCGTAGAACCCTCGGCTCACCGCGCTTGGCGTGGGCCGCCTATCACAGCGTCTGACGGGGACCTCAGCCCGCACGCGGATCCGGATCGACCGGGTCCGATCCGGGAGCTGCGTGGAGGATCGCTTGGGGCAGGGGGGCGTGCCTGCGATCGAGCAATCGCAGGTGGCCACGCAAGACCGAGACCCGGTGGGCTGTGCGCCCCGTGAAGCTCACGGCGGCGAGCATCAGGGGGACCGAGATGTAGAGCCAGCCATGCATGGCCAAGTACACGAGGCCAGCCGCAAGCCCGACGGCGCCAAGTAGCGATAGCCAAAACATGATGCGACTCGTCCTCAGCTGTGCTCGCAGCGCGAGTCGCGTGTTCGCGTAGTCCTGCGTGAACTCGTAGCCGCATCCATCGCACTGCCACGCGCTGTCTTCACTTGGGAAGATTGCACTTGGGACAGCTCATCTCCGACACCCTCCGAACATACTGGATCCAAACGCCGCTCGGGGTGACCTGCGCAAGCAGGTCAGCGGGGCATGGGATTGTCGCTGGGGCGGGCGCTATCGGGTCTATGACGCCAGCCTCGCGTATCGGCGGGCTAAGCGCGATGATCGGATAGCTCTTGTCCCGATCGCGTCGCGCGTAGTCACGCCACATCGTGTCGCAGCGACCTGATTGTCGCACTGACTTGAGTTCCAAGCTCATGAAATCACTGGCTCCGCGGTGCGGTACGGAGCATGCTGATGAGGCTGGTTCCACCAAGGAGTCGCAATGACAGCAGCCATCAATCGTAAAGCCGCGCCCGGCGTTGCAGCAGCCGCACGACTTCACCGTTCGCACCACGCGGGTGTCCTGCTCGTTGCAGTCTGCGCGCTCGCAGCGTGCACCAAACCACAGCCGGACTCGACGCCGCCCGATGCCGGCTCGACCTTGCCGGATGCCGACCCGACGCCACCGCCTTCCGACTCGACGCTACCGCCTTCCGACTCGACGCCACCGCTGTCCGGACGTCCGAACGCGTCGAACACCGGGGTCCCCGCCGGTACCGTGTTGACGAATTCAGGCTCGCTCAATGTCACCGTCGATGGCACGGTCATCGATGCGAAGCAGATCACGGGATGCGTCACGATCAACGCGAACAACGTCACCATCAAGCGCAGCCTCATCCTCGGCGGGGGTTGCTATGAGCCGATTCGCAATGCTGGTCACACCGGGCTCGTGGTCATGGACACCGAGATCGACGGCCAGAACTCGGCGATGTGCGGCGAAGCGATCGGGTTCGAGGCCTACACGTTGCTGCGGGTGAATGCCCACGGCTGCAGCGACGGGCCAAGGCTCGCTGGCTCCAGCAGCATCACGATCCAGGATTCCTATATCCACGACCTCTCGAACCTCCCAGGAGATCATGGAGATGGGATCCAGGCGTACGGCCTCAGCCTGGCGCCAGGGAACACGGTGAGCATCCTGCACAACACGATCGAGGGCGGCACGAACGCGGCCGTGTTCACCGCCGACAATGCGACGGGTGACCTGATCATCGATGGAAATCTACTGATGGGGCCGAACTTCCCGTTGAAGCTCTACGACAACCACGCCTGGGTGCGTAACAACCTCATCTTCGACAACACCGGCAACTACTACAACGGGTTCTACGGCCCCGTGTCCGTGTTTTTTGGCAACGCCAGCGATCCCGGCCTCACGATCATGGAATGGACCAACAACCACCTGACGTCGGAGCGAGATGGGAGCGTCGTCGGCGCCCTCATCGCACAGCCCTGATCCACGGGCATGACGGCGCGGTCACGGATGGGACACCTCCAGGATTGCGCCGTCGCTCTGCCAGGCACCCACCAGGGTTGATTCGCACGGGGTCTTCGGCGCGGTCGCAAGGCCCTCCGACGCCCGCCGCAGCGCTCCGATGGGCGCCCTCGTCGAACGCCACCCAGCCAGGCCGCGACGGCGCGTGCAATCGATGCACACGCCACCCTCGCGGTAGCTGCCACGAGGACCGCGATCAGCTCGCTGGGATCGATGCGATCGGCATGTTGGCGAACCGGCGCAGCCAATAGGTTCCGGGGGAAACGGGATCGGCGTCCCGCGCAGCAACGCAGCGCGCGCATCACGGTGGGCGATCACGAACTCACGGTTGCGCTGCAGCGTCTGGATATGTGCCCCACTTGCTGCGAGTGGCCCGGTGGGGGTGGCGGCCAGTGGGGGTGGCGACGGTGGGGATGGCGGCCGCCCAGATCTGAGCAGACGTCATCCAGGAGCTAGCTCAGATTTTCGTCGGGTCGCCACAGAGATTCGACGCGCGATCTGAGCCACGGCAATACTAACCGGTTGAAATGAGTTGCTGAACGAGTGGCCCCGATCCTGCCTTGAGGGCCGCACTATGAAACTTCTCGTTACGTCAATGCTGTTTCTCTTCGCCTGCGCATCCACGAAGTCCGACCACATGTCATCGAGTGGTGAGCTATCTAGATGCGCTATCCCGGATCCGTCGCTGCAGTGTGATGGTGATTGCATTCCGAGCGACTGCGAGTGTGATGAGGCGAGTGGAACGTGGAACTGCACGGCGGACTGCGCAGGTGGTGGTCACTGCAAGGCATGTGAGGGCCCGAACCCGGCGGATGCT
>WBZN01002022.1_pt1 | contig 11625 bp, 7 predicted proteins | sample 5204281 | NCBI WGS metagenome assembly WBZN01 (sample SAMN12344347, study PRJNA552823) | activated sludge metagenome | biome: Activated sludge suspended growth; feature: Nitrification reactor; material: Wastewater; isolation source: activated sludge from nitrification reactor of wastewater treatment... | reverse complement strand
AGACAGCGGAGCAGTCGTTATGCCATTCATGCAGGTCGGAACTTACCCGACAAGGGATTTCGCTACCTTAGAACCGTCAGTGTTACAGCTGCCGTTTACTGGAGCTTATAATCAAAGCCTAAAAGACTTATCAGTTTAACTTACCAGCACCGGGCAGGCCTCAGACCCATTACGTCATCTTTCGATTTTGCAGAGTCCTGTGTTTTTAATAAACAGTCGCTGCTCCCTATTCTGTGCCGCTTCCAAAAAAAAATTTCAAAAGCACTCCTTATCCCTAAGTTACGGAGCTAATTTGCCGAGTTCCTTCAATATTGTTATCTCAAACACCTTAGTGCAATAACACCCGTTTACCAGTGTCGGTTTTAGTACAGTTTTAAAAGTAAATTAATGCTATTTCTTGAGTCATTAAATAATTTAAATTTTAAAATATAAATAAAAAAATTAAAATAAATAAAAACTGTCACAAAAAAAAAGCTTGGAATTTTAAACCAAAACCCATCGAAAATAATTTCATATTTATCTTAGGAACTGTCTAACTTTTGTAGGTGAATCCTTGACAAAAAACCCTTAAACTTACGGTGATATAAACATATATTTTCGTTACTCATGCCAGCATTATCAATTTTGATATCTCCAGTAATACTCGCATACAACCTTTAAAAAAATTACAAAACGTTCTGCTACCAATAAAAATTATAAAGCTTCGGTAATTTGTTAAGTCCCGGACATTGTCGTTAAAATAAACCAATCGATCATTGAACTGTTACGCTTTCATTATAGGACGACTGTTTCCAAGCCTACCTCTTGATTGTCATAGATATAAATTAACTTCGAAGACACTTCACAAATATTTTGGGACCTTAGCTATTATTCTGGGCTATCTCCCTCTCGAAAATGGACCTTTGCACCCACTTTCTGTCTATTACAAAAATTTCAAAATTATTCGAAGATCTAGTGAAAGAGGTAAAGATTTTACTCCCCCCAACTTTCAGCGTGCTCTACCCCTTTTGAAGAAAAATTTGTAACGCTTTACCTAAATAAATTTCGCAGAAAACCAGCTATCTCCAAGTTTGATTAGCCTTTCACCCCTAGTCTCAAGTCATCTCAGTATATTGTAACATACACGAGTTCGGTCCTCCAAGAAAGTTTTCACCTCATTCAACCTGCTCAAAACTAGATCACTTGGTTTCGGGTCTGTCCCAACAAATAAAAAAATGTTTTCACTACGCCTACATATACTTACTTAAGCAAACTTAGTAGGAACAACTTGCTGACCCATTATGCAAAAGGTACGCCGAAAAACGACTGCTAAATAAAATATTAGTTTCAAAATCTTTTAACCCTCTTTATAAGAGTTCTTTTAACCTTTCCCTCGCGGTACTAATCACTATAGATCAAAAAGTGCCTTTAGGCTTTGAAAGTGGTCTTCCAAAAATCGGAAAAAACTTCACGAAGTTCAACCTACATACAAAAAATAAAAATAAAAAAATTATAAAACAGGACCAGAACCTTCTATGGTAAAAAATTAATAAAAATTTATATTTTTAAAATAGCCTATTCCATTTTCGCTCACCACTACTAACGGATTCTCAAAAAACGTTGATTTATAAAATACCTACTGAGATGTTTCACTTCGGTAATAAAAAAACATTAAAAAATGTTAATTACTCTTAGAAAACCCGTTGTAAAGTAAAACAACCAAAACGGATATCGCAAAGAATTGCGTTCAAAAAATCTTTTTGTCTAGGTATCCACTAATAATTAATTTAAAACATGTTTGTCATTTGTAACCGACAATAAAAAAAAAGTACAACCCAAAAAAAGAAATAAAATTTTAAAATTTTATTTCTTTTTTTCTTCTGAAAAACCTTCAAGATCAACTTCTTCTTCTTTAATAAGACGAGAAAAAGGAGCTGTGTTATCATCTGAATAAAAAAGGTTAACACCAGCCAAAGCAAAAAAAACATTGACAAAGAAAACAAGTACACCAACAAAAGAAATAAAAGAACCATAAGTACAAATTTCATTCCAATATGAAAAAACATCAGGATAATCAGGAATACGACGTGGCATACCAGCTAGACCCAAAAAGTGCATAGGAAAAAAAGTCATGTTAGCACCAATAAAAGTCAACCAAAAATGAACTCTAGACAAAAATTCATCCAATTTGTAACCAGTAATTTTTTCAAACCAATAGTAAAAACCAGCAAAAGTACCAAAAACTGCACCCATAGAAAGAACATAATGAAAGTGTGCTACAACATAGTATGTATCATGAAGAGCAACATCCAAACCTGCATTTGCCAAAACTACACCAGTAACACCACCAAGAGTAAACAAAACAATAAAACCCAAAGCAAAATATAGTGGAGCGTTCATAACAAGCCTACCACCCCAAAGAGTAGCCAACCAACTAAAAATTTTTACACCGGTTGGAACTGCAATAATCATAGTTGCAGCAGTAAAGTAAGCGCGAGTATCAACATCCAATCCAACAGTATACATATGGTGAGCCCATACAATAAAACCAAGAAAACCAATTGAAAGCATAGCATAAACCATACCAAGATAACCAAAAACAGGGCGATCAGAATAACGGCTAATAATATGGCTAACAATACCAAAAGCTGGAAGAATCAAAATGTAAACTTCTGGATGACCAAAAAACCAAAAAAGATGTTGAAAAAGAACGGGGTCACCACCGCCAATAGGATCAAAAAATGTAGTATTAAAATTACGATCAGTAAGAAGCATTGTAATACCACCAGCAAGAACTGGAAGAGAAAGAAGAAGCAAAAATGCAGTAATAAAAATTGACCAAACAAAAAGTGGTAGACGATCATAATCCATACCACGAACACGCATATTCATAATAGTAGCAATAAAATTAATAGCACCAAGCAAAGATGAAGCACCAGCCAAATGAAGACTAAAAATTGCCATATCTACAGCTGGTCCAGAATGAGCAGGAACAGCACTCAAAGGTGGATACAATGTCCAACCTGAACCAACACCAACTTCAAGCAAAGAAGATAGAACAACCAAAATAAGAGAAGGATAAAGCAACCAAAGACTAAGATTATTCAAACGAGGATAAGCCATATCTGGAGCACCAATCATAAGAGGAACAAACCAATTACCAAAACCACCAATCAAAATTGGCATAAGCATAAAAAAAATCATCAAAATTGCATGTGCAGTAATAACAACGTTATAATAATGATAATTACCTCCTAGAAAAAGTGAACCAGGATACATCAACTGAATACGAATAAAAAGTGAAAAAAGAGTACCTACGATACCAGATAGAAAACCAAATACAATATACATAGTACCAATATCTTTATGGTTTGTAGAAAACAACCAGCGACGACACCAACTAATAAAACCAACAGAAACATTTCTTTCAATCATTGAAGCTCTTTCATAAGATTTAAATATAGATATACGATCATAGTAATGCAAACGTGCAGCCCGGGAATATACAGAAAAGACTGAGGCAAATTCCTCGTAATAATTTTCAAGTTGCAAACCGTTAAGGACTTTACAGGACAGCTTACCATTGTTGCAAGACTCCAATCTGAAGTCCAAAACCGGAGAACCATGAAAAACAGTTAGGGATTGATTTGTAATATTCAAACAAATGTAAACAGGGAGTATCCGGAGATTTACAGTCTCTTTCCTAAAAAGAAGTTGAATGTTATATCTATTATTTTTATAACATATAACATAATCAAATGGAAAAAAAGATTCTTGATTTATCGAATAATTTTTTCTTTCCAAAGAAGGTATAAAATAGTAAATAGTTTTAAAAATCGGATTAAAAATAAATGGTTGATTTTTATCAGTAAAAATCAAGGAATTATAAAAGTCTGTAGTAAAAGAACCATAAATCTTACATATAAATTCATTAAAAAGATCGATACTTTTAAAAGAAATGTAATGGTTATCAGCCAAAGAAAAATTTGAAATAAAATAGTCGTATTGACGTGGATTGATTGGATAAGTAGAAGAATAAAAAGAAGACAAAAAAATATCAAAAAGTAGGATGTCAATTTTAGATGTAAGAAACGAACGATTTATTAGAGAAAGAATAGTTTTAAACTTAATAATAAACAAAGAATCTCTAAAATCTTTAAAATTAATAACAGAATAGAAATCAGACGTAAAGTAATAAAACTTATCGCGATAGCGAGAAATTTTAAAATTATTATACAAAAAATGATGAACTTTCTTAATATATCTAAATTTATAAAATTTAATCATAGTTTAAACAAAAAAATTTAAAAAATATAATTTTCTTTAAAAATCAAAAAGAATAATCAAACAAATACAAAAAAAAACCCACCCAAAAGAAATTGGTAGAAAGCTTTTCCAACCCAATTGTATAAGTTGATCATATCTAAAACGAGGAAGTGTGGCACGGACCCAAATAAAGGAAAACAAAAAAAACAAAACCTTAAAAGAGAAAATGAAAGCAGAGTCAAAAAAAAAGCCAAGAAAGGAAAATGTTGAGCCACCAAAAAATAGAGTAGTAATAAGAACACAAGAAGCAATAATATTAAGATATTCACCAATAAAAAAAAGTGCAAAAGTAGGACCGGAATATTCAACATTGTACCCAGAGACAAGTTCTGATTCAGCCTCAGGTAGATCGAAAGGTGGTCTATTTGTCTCGGCAAGTGCGGAAAAAAAAAACAACATAAATGAAGGAAAAAGTGGAAAAACAAGCCAAATATGATTTTGAAATTCTACAATTTTAATCATATTTATTGAACCAACTACAACCAAAACAGTTTGCACAATAAGACCAATAGAGACTTCATAAGAAATTATTTGAGCTGTTGAACGCAAAGAACCAAGGAAAGAATAACGAGAATTACTTGACCAGCCAGAAAGTACGATACCATAAATACCTAGAGAAGAAACACCAAAAATAAGTATAAGACCAAAATCAAAATCAAAAAAAATTTCATATGAAGAAAAAGGAAGAGAAATTAGAATAAAAATTGACAAAATAAAAGTTGTCATTGGGGAAAGAAAAAATAGATTTTTTGTTGAACTAATAGGTACCAAAAGCTCCTTAACTATTAGTTTCAAACCGTCTGCAAGTGGTTGCAAAAGGCCAAAAATACCAACAACATTTGGACCCTTCCTAATTTGCATAGCACCAAGAATTTTTCTTTCAAACAGTGTTATATAAGCAACAGCCAAAAGAAATGGCAAAAGGATAGCCAAAGATCGCAAAACATCAACAAGCAAGTTAATAAAAATGTAATAATAAGACATAGAATCTTTTAAAAATGTAAAAAATTGTGATTAAACACCGAAGATTTAAATCTTGCATATTGAAGAACCAACGGAGTAGAATATCTAGAATAAGGGGATCGTAGGTAATGCGAACGTGCAGATTCAAAACTAAAAATAGAATCTGAAAAAAAATTGTAATAAGAATCAAAAATTTTGTAGTTATTTGAAGGTATATTAAAAATAGGAAATTTAGAATCAACAGAGTAAAAAATACCAACGTGTCTAAAGAAGTAATCATAAAAAAAAACCTGATTGTTAATAAAAGGAAAAAAATTTGAAAAAAGGCTAAAAAGAAAAGAAGAAATATGTGGAAGTTTCTTAAAATTACTAGAAGATTTTGAAAAACCATCAATTGAAATAAAAGTGTTTGAAAATGAAAAAATGTTAGGAAAAGATACAATAAAGTCGGGTTTAGAAAAATCGCAAAAAGCTTGAAAATTAAATGACGAAAAATCAAAATTTGACTCAATAGAAACATTAAATTTAGGGCAAATTTTATTAAAGTCGTATTCAAAAGAAGAATTATATGATACAAAATTAAAATCATCATTAAAAGAAGAAGTATTGCGAAAGTTAAAAGAATCAACATTTAGTTCTGAGGAAATAATTGATGATACATTAGAAGTAATAGGAAAAATATTAAAAAATTTGGACAAAGAAGAATTAAAATAAATGTAGTCTTTTGATGGAAAAAAAATATTAGAATTAAAAGACGAATCAAAAAAAAATTTATTAAGTCGGGATTTAAAAGAAATAAAGTTCAAAAAGGGAGTAACAGTTGAACCGATATTCAAATATGAAGAAAAATTGGAATTGTAGCTAGAACCAAAATAAAAAACCGGAAGATTAGAATTGGAAAAAATAGATTTTGCAAAACTGTTAAAAACTGGAAATGAAAAACGAGTATTAATATTAAAAATAAAGAAAGCGTCCTTGTAAGAACCAGAAAAAAAATTTTTAATATTATGTGAAGAGTAAAAACATCTAAAATCAGTAAAACCAGCTTTGTGATCAATAAAATTTGCATTAAAAAAAAATTTATTGAAAAAATTACAAAAAGTTGAAAAAAAAAACTGAAATTCCAAAGATGTAGGTGTACCAAACTCAAAAGTAATTGAGTTAATTTTTGAAAAAGATAGATAAAACAACATAGATATGTTTTGAGTACTAGTACGCAATACCAAGTCATCATAAAAAATGAAATTATCAAGCAAAAGTTGATTACTTTGAGAACTATAACAAAATCTAATCCGATCACTAATCCAAAATTCATTATTAGAAGAATTTGAAACCGGCAAAATTCTAATAATTTTGAGACCACGTTCATCAATTCTAATATTGCTCAAAAATGAGTCAAAAAAATCAACACTTTCTGAAGAATTAATTTCCCAAGGTCTAGAAACGAATGCATACGGCTTAGAAGTAAGAGCACCAATCGGGCTAAGCATACAAAGACAAAATTGTAAAAAGTAAATGTATCGGAAAATCGTAGTTTTTAAAAATAATAAAATCAGACGACTTAAGCGAACTTGTACAACAAGAAAAATAAGTAACTTCTGCAATAAAAAAAGGAATAAAAGTAAAAAAAAAATCGTCATCAGTATGGAGAACTTTAGTGTAATCCCTACTAAAATCAAAAAAATCCGAACAAAAAGAAAAATAACGACTAAACAAATTAGAGAAAAAAAATGGAAAAAAAAAAGTACGTGAGAACAAATTAGAGAAAAAAAATGGAAAAAAACGTTGACTATAAAAAAAAAATGGCGTACAAAAGTGAAAATAACTATTAAAAAAAATAGGTATAAAAAAATTGTTAAAGTTTACTATAGTATTATTTATATTTTTAAAACGACAGTAAAGAGAACTTGAAAAATAAAATTTCAAAAAATAAAAATTGGAATTAAAAAAAAAAGGACGAATATAAACAAAAGTTTTCATGTTTTTTATAAAAAATTAGTATTTAAATTGGTTTTGCTAGGACTCGAACCCAGATCGTCGCATTAGAAGTGCACTGTTCTATCCAGTTGAACTACAAAACAAAATGCGAAAGAAAAATAAAAGTCGGCGGCGGGATTTGAACCCGCACCCGAAGAACTCTTTTTGAGAGAGCCGCGTCTACCAATTCCGCCACGCCTTAAAAACAGTTGCTTTTTATTTAAATTTGAAAAAAGAAAAAGCTCGAACACTAAAAACATTTTCGCGAACAGTTGCATTTTTAGGTGAAGAAAAAAATGTGTAATATTCAATAGGGGTATCTTGCTCTTTAAAATATCGAGAATCAATATTTGAGTAAATTATATTCCTAATATACAAATAGGGGTAATTTTTAGGCCCAAAAGAAATAAAATCCTTAGAAGGAATCAAAAAAGTTGAAAAAACAGCAGCAAAAAATTTAGAAAAAATTGAACGTATGTAACAAGGATCAAAAATGCTAAAATTAGAAGCGTTAAAAGAACTTATAAGAAATCTGTAATCTTTAATAGAAAGTTTAATAAATGACACAGGTATAAAAATATTACCAAAGTCAGACTCAAAAAAATTTATGTACAAAGTAATAGAAAGATCGGGCAAAGAAAAAACAAAATTATACTTGTAAATGTAATTAAAGGATTTATTAGAAATATATGGATAATGTACAATTGAAAAAGAACCAAAAACTAGTGAAAAATCATCAGAAAAAGTCAAATTTCTAAAATCGCTTTCAGAAAATTTGTAGTAACGACAAATATTAACATGAGTTAGTGAATAATTAACAAAATTAGACCTAAAAAAGTACAAAGTAGTAGGAAAATCATATTTATTAAAAAGAAAGTTATACAAAGAAAAAGATGAATCAACATTAAAAAAAAAATTTGAAATATCAAAATTTGAAAAAAAAAATAGGTTATTAAGTCGATTATTTTCAAAATATTTATAATAAAGTGTAAGCTGAAAAGGCTGTGAAAGTGAGTAAGTGCCAGAAAAACGACTAGAAGATTCTGAATATTTTTTGTAAGAATCAGTTTTAATAATTTTAGTAATAAAAAAAGTTTGAAAAATAAGAAATGAAAAAGAAGAAAGTATAAAAATGTAAACAAAAGTTTTCATGTTTTTTATAAAAAAAATTTGGTTTATTTTAAAGCGGGGGAAACGGGACTCGAACCCGCATGTCGTGGGACGACAACCCAGTACTCTACCAATTAAGCTATTCCCCCAAAAAAAAGAGAATGAAGAATTTCTACAACGCAGAATTAAGACGATTGGTTCTGGCTGGACTCGAACCAGCATCGTCAGCTTAGGAAGCCAATGTTCTATCCAGTTGAACTACAAAACAAAATGCGAAAGAAAAGAGGGAGTAATGGGACTCGAACCCATAGTAGGCCGTTTCTAAGACGGTCGCGTCTACCATTCCGCCATACTCCCAAAAGTAGGCTTCGACAGGAATCGAACCTGCAACCTGAGGTTTAACAGACCTACGCTCTACCATTGAGCTACGAAGCGAAAAAAGCAGTTTTAAAGATATATAAAAAATCAAAAAGTGTGGACTTGACGGGGGTCGAACCCGTATCAACTGAGTGCAAATCAGATATTCTCCCAATTAAACTACAAGCCAAAGAACATTTGATCCAGCCGCAGATTCCCCTACAGCTACCGTGTTACGACTTCGCCCCAGTCGCCAAGCAAACCCTCGATACTATATTCCCAACTAATAGCAAAAAATTCTAACGAATTAGAGTTAAAAGAAGAAAGCTTTCATAAAGAAGTACCCTCTCTTCAGATCGACCTGACTCCCATGGCGTGACGGGCGGTGTGTACAAGACTCGTTGACTTATTCACCGTGACTTTATGATTCACGATTACTAGCGATTCCGACTTCATGAGTCCAAATTTCAAGGCTCAATCTGAACTAAGGTAAGTTTTAGGGATTTGCTAAAGATTACTCTTTTGCCACCCATTTGTACTAACCATTGTAGCACGTGTGTAGCCCAGTTCCATAAGGGCCATACTGACTTGACGTCGTCCTCACCTTCGTATAGGTTTTCCCTATAAATATTCTCAGATAAAACTAAGAACGAGGGTTGCGCTCGTTACCGGAATTAACCGAACACCTCAAAGCACGAGCTGACGACAGCCATGCAGCACCTATCAAAAAAAGATTTCCTCCCGATATGGAAGAAAAAAAACAACTTTTTAGAATTGAATATTTTTTGTAGTTCAGGACTGGTAAGGTTTTGCGTGTTACATCGGATTAAACCACATGCTCCACCGCTTGTACAAGTCTCCGTCAATTTCTTTGAATTTCGATCTTGCGATCATACTACTCAGGCGGGATGTTTAACGCGTTAACTAAAACACAACCTTACAATAAATGTAAAAAAACACATTAAGGAAGCATCTAACATCCATCGTTTAGGGCGTGGACTACCGGGGTCTCTAATCCCGTTTGCTCCCCACGCTTTCGTCCCTCAGCGTCAGTTTAAAGTAGGTAGCCGCCTTCGCCTCTGGTGGTCCCCATCGATATCCACGAATTTCACCTCTCCATCGAGAGTACCGCTACCCTCCATTAAACCCAAACAAATAATTTTTGAAAAGACCAAAATGCAGCTAAACCGCCATTTGTAAATCTAAACAGTAAAATGTAACCTACGGACCCTTTACGCCCAATAAAGACGAATAACGCTTGCCCCCCCCGTTTTACCGCGGCTGCTGGCACGAAGTTAGCCGGGACTTCTTATTTAAACTGATCACAAAATTCAGTTTAACGAAAGAGTTTTACAACGAAGCCTTCATCACTCACGCGACATTGCTGGATCAAGCTTTCGCCCATTGTCCAATATTCCTCACTGCTGCCTTTAACTAAAGTCTAGACCGTTTTCAGTTCTAGTGTGGCTAATCCTCCTCTCGGACCAGCTAGGGGTCGAAGGCTTGGTCAGCTTTAAATCAAACCAACAACCTGATCCCGATGAAAATCTGCTAACATCGATAAATCTATAAAAAATTTTTATCTAACAAAGACATAAATTAATTGCAAAATTATTTTGTAAAAAGCCTCAACCTTTTACGCTAATTTAAATGTTAGGCTATTAATCACATTCGCACCCGTTCGCTACTCAACTTAAAAGTTGCGTTCAACTTGCATGTGTTAAGCATGCCGCTAGCGTTCACTCTGAGCCAGAATCAAACTCAAAATTTAAATACTTTATTAATAAAATAAAAAAGTAAAAAAAGTCCTAAAAAAAAACTATTAATTGTAAAACTAAGCCAAGCTACCCCACCAATAAACAACAACAAAAAGAAATAGCCAAACTACGTCAACGAAATGCCAATACCAAATAGCAGTTTCCAAACCAACATGTTGATCAGTAGAAAAATGCAATCTACCATGTCTAAGTATACAAACTCTAAGATAAATAGTACCAACAAGAACGTGAAATCCATGAAATCCAGTTAGCATAAAAAAAGTTGAACCATAAATACCGTCAGCAATAGAAAAAGGAGCTTGAGTATATTCAACAAATTGAATCATCATAAAAGAATAAGCAGCAAACATAGTAAGTCTAAGTCCTTCTTGAACATAAGTATAATCACCAGAAATGAGCGCTCTATGGGCAAAAGTGACTGTAACACCTGAAGTCAAAAGAAAAAGAGTGTTTAGAAGAGGAAAACCCCAAGGACTAATGGGTGTAATACCATAAGGTGGCCAAATACAACCAATCCAAATAGAAGGTGCCAAGCTAGCATGAAAAAAAGCCCAAAAAAAAGAGAAAAAGAACATAACTTCTGAAACAATAAAAAGGACAAAACCCAACCTAAGACCGTTAGCTACTTCTGGGGTGTGGTAGCCTTCCATTGACTCATCAATTACGTCTGACCACCAAAAAAAACACAAAAAAAATAGGAATGTAAGAGAAAGCAAAAAAAATAGAACACCAAAAGGACGTGCCAAACGGTGAACACAAATAACAAATGTACTTGTAAAACAAAAAGCTGCCAATGCAACCAAAATTGGCCAAGGACTATTATTAACAATATGATAAGGATGACTATACTGAGAATTAGTTACAGACGAATTAGATTTAAAAAAATTAGTTTTAAACATTTTTTATATACAATAAAAAATAAAAAGATCAAGTAAAACCAGCCTTTTTGTGAGGAGCAGGATTCGAACCTACGCGCACAAAGAACAGATTTACAGTCTGCCGCCTTCGACCACTCAGCCATCCTCTAAATTTTTTTCTCTTCTTATTATGGTGACTTTTTGACTTGAAATTTTTTTCCACAGGAAAAAAAATGTCAAAAAAAAAAGGCCATACTTGGGCCAAATTTTTTGAAAAT
>WBZN01001014.1_pt2 | contig 11626 bp, 8 predicted proteins | sample 5204281 | NCBI WGS metagenome assembly WBZN01 (sample SAMN12344347, study PRJNA552823) | activated sludge metagenome | biome: Activated sludge suspended growth; feature: Nitrification reactor; material: Wastewater; isolation source: activated sludge from nitrification reactor of wastewater treatment... | reverse complement strand
CGGTGCGGGGCCCGCGATCACCCGATCGAGCACGCCCCACATCGCAGACATCATCGGTGGGTGCCAGTCGGTGAGCTCGCCGGCGCGCGCCTGGCCGAGCTGCTCGATCGAGTCCCAGGCCATGAAGCCCGGAAACGCGTAGACCGTGATCGCGGCGATCCCGATGACGAACACCGCCAGGAGATACGGCCATTCGGCTTTCGGTCGAACCACCGGGGGGGACGCTATCACCTTGCAACCGCCTGATCCGCACGCGATCGGGACACCTGGCCTCGCGCTGGCCCGCGGTGCTCGCCGATCCTCGGCGCGCGGCAGCAGCGGCGTCCGGACGCTCGCGAGTATGCAGGGATCCTCGCAAGGCGTGGTACAAGTGCTACGCGATGGCGATCGGTTGGCTCGACGATCATCCGAGCGGGGGCGTGGGCGAACCCGACACGGAGGCCGATCGCATCAGGATCGCCGCCCGTGATCAGCGATTGGTGCTCGGCACGCCGGCCGCGATGACCGATGCGTATCGTCACGTCGGCAAGTGCTCCGGTCCCGTGAGTGCTCCGGTCCCGTGGAAGCGCGGTGACCGAGACTAGCGTCGCAGTCGTGCCGGGGCGGCGGTGGGGCGCTCCGGCCCTGGAAGGGGTCGTCTCGCTAGGGAGCGCGGCGCTGTTCCTCGTGAGCTGCCTGACGATCCGGGTGTATCCGCTCGACCGGCTCGGTCAGATCAGTGGCCTCGCCAGCTTGTGCCTCCGATTCTTTCTGTTCGGCATCGTGCTGATCGTCGCGCTCCTCGCATCGTCTCGGATCCGCGCGGGTGCCGGTTTCGGGATGACGTCACGGCTGGTGTGTGCGGCGATCGCCGGCCTGGTGACCGGGATGATCGCGGGTGGCTTGATCGTCGCGCTCCGCGGCACGCCGTGGGCACTCAACGGGATGGGTGGGGACATCGGCGTCCTCGCCGCGCGGGCGGCGGGCCTTCATCGTGGTGTACCGCTGCCGCCGCTGTATCCGCCCCTGGCGTTGCACGTGCTTCATCTCTACTCCGACGTGATGGGGCTGCAGCCGGGTCACGCGATCAAGGATCTCGAGATCCTCGGCACCGCTGCGTTCGGTCCGGTGGCGTACCTGAGCTGGCGGCTGCTGCTGCGCCCGACCTGGGCCCTCGGGATCGGGGTGGTCGCGATGATCCCGCTGATCGAGCCATACAAGCCGTTCGCCAACCTGGTCCTCGTGATCTTCGTTCCGCTCGTGATCTTGTTCGTCCAGTGGCTTCGCGAGGTGTCTCGCCGGAGCGGCCTCCAGATCGCGCGGGCAAGCGTGGGCTTCGGCATCGCGTTCGGCGTGCTGTGCTTGACCTACTCCGGCTGGTTCCAGTGGGCGGCCCCAGGATTGTTCGTCGCGACGCTGGTCGTGTTCCCGTGGCGGAAGGCGCCGCGGAAGGCGGTCTTGCTGCTCGGACTCACCGGCGCGGTGTTTCTGTTGATCGCAGGGCAGTACCTCGGGGGGCTGTTCGATCCTGCGGCCAAGGTCGTCGACAACTACGTTTACTTCGACGTCAAGGCCGAGCCGATGTACGTGGCGATGTGGCGTGGCGATGTCCCGGGGATCGTCGGCGTGTGGCCACCGATCGGCGAGCTCGGCGGTGTCGGGCTGTTCACGGTGCTGCTCGTGATCGGGCTCGGGGTCGCGATCACCGCGGGACGCAACGCGACGGTGGTGATCTGCACCACCGCGATGATGCTGGGGGCATGGCTGCTGCGGTTCTTCTACGCACACTTGATGTGGGAGACCAAGCTGGTTCAGCTGTATCCCCGGACCACGCCGCTAATCGTCTACTGCTTGCTGATCCTGCTGGGCTTTGGCGTGTACTCGCTCGTCGAGCGTGCCGCGGCCAACAGCATCGTCCGCGGGCGGGCCGCGATGATCGGTGCGATGTGTTCGCTGCTGCTGTTGTTCTGCTCGGTCGGTTCGTCGATGGCGGATCGATACATGCCGTTGAGCTCCGACCCGCCCGGTCCCGGATGGTTCGCCTACAACGCCCATGTGGCGAGCTGGTTGTTCACGAAGAAGAAGGTGTACCGGAGCCGGTCGCTTCCGTGGGCGCGGCGCAGCGTCGCGCCGGATCCTGGCGCCGCGCCACCCTGACTCCTGCCTCCGATGCATGTGGCGATGTGCTCGGGCGCCTGTGCTAGGGTCCGGCTGATTCTTCGCTCCACATGACCGCTGTTCCACCCGATCCAAGCTGGCTCGCGCGTCTGCGAGCGAAGGTCGACGAGCGCGCGCTGCCGGCGTCGGAGTGGTTGCGAACCGGCTGGCCGCGCGCGGTGCCGCTGGTGCTGCTAGGTGCGCTTCCGCTCGCCGTTGCCGGACCGATCCGGTTCGTGACCGGGCTTGGCCCATGCCTGGCGCTCGTGCTCGCGGTCGGCCTGACGGTGCTCGGTGTGCTGCCGTTTGTCCGGGCGCTGCGGAGGCCTGCTGGATCGAAGATGGAGGCGATCGTGGCCAACTGCGTGGTCCTCGTGGTCGGGGCGTTCGCGGTGTGGCTGCTCCACAACGGCGACTTCGGCGGACTGACCAGCTTCATCGCCCGCGACCAGATGATGGCGATCGACGCGGCCACGCACGTCCGCCAGTATCACGACTTCGTCGCCCGCACTCCAGACGTCTATGAGGGCTTCGTCTCGCTCTACGGGTTCTGGGATCCGGTTCGCCGGATCACCGGCGATCTGATCATCCCGGCGAGGCTGACGTTCTCCTTCGGCCTGTTCATCGTCGCCGCCGCGCCGTGCATCGTCACGTTCAGCGTCCTGCACAAGTACCGCGCAGACCGGCGCGCGTACCTGACCGGTGCCGTGGTCTGTCTCCTCACCGCGCTTGCGGTCCAGTACTGGCTGGTCTTGCCGCTCGAGTCGTTCCACCACATGGGCGGATTCTGGGCGCATCTGTTCGGGTTGATTCCCCTGGTCTCGCTGTGGCTGGTCGATGCCTTGGTGCGCCAGCGGATCTTGCGGGTCGCCGCGATCCTGTTCATCGCGCTGCTGTATCGCTACACCTACGGCCTCAACGTCCCCGATCTGTGGGCGGCGGTCGGCCTGCTGCTCGTCGCCGAGACCCTCGGCCGCCAGCTCCCGATGGGCACGCGGATCGCGCTGGGCCTCGCGGCGCTGGCCGCGTTCGGCGTGTCGCTCTACAGCTACGAGCAGATCAAGCCGATGTTCAGCGTGTGGGGGTGGATCTTGCGCCACGATCCGCCGCGCGTCCTGCAAGGCGAGGTGACCGCGCTGATCGCGGTGTGCATCACCGCGGTGTGGCGGCCGGCGCTGGCCTCGGGCAGCGGGATCGTGCGCGCCTTGCGGTTCCCGTTGGTGTTCGGCGCCGTCAACGCGGTCTTGCTCGTGGTCGTCAAGCACCTAGCACCGAGCGTTCACTACTACTCGCAGAAGTACAGCTTCCACGCGGTCGTGCTCACCGCGAGCGCCCTGGTCGTGGTCGCGTCGTTCTGGGCCGCGGCCTGTGCCACGCGGCTCCACGGGCGCACGCTCGGCGGTGCGCTCGTGGTGATCGCGCTCGTCGCGGTCAGCCAGCAACGGCTGAGGAAGGGCTTCGCGGTGTTCCAGGAAGGGTTTCACGAGCATGCCTTCGGCGGTCCGCCGTATCACCGGCCGCAGCCCTGGTACGACCCGGGCGCGCTCGATCGCATTCACGCGACGCTGGCAAGCGAGCACGAGGCCTTCGGTGGCTATCTGACGGCGTTTTGGCCGATGAAGTGCTTCATGAATGCGCTGTTCGACTACGGCGATCGGAAGGACCCCCAGCTCACCGCCACGCCCGGTCATTGCGTGTTCTGGGAAGCCGGCCTGGATCCCGTCCGCGACGCGGATCCCGACAAGCGGTGCAGCTCGTACCCACGGCGGTGGAGTCCGACGGGAGTCTCGACCCTTTGCACGCGCTGCTATTGAAGCATCGAACTTCCGCGTCCTGCGATGTCGGGATCCAAGGGGGAGCGTCGCTAGGATCTCATGGATTGCAGCGCAGGTCAGCTCGGATCGCTGGCTTGCGCCGCGAGCTCGGGCCTGGCGGTGACGACGGGACGCGGCGGCGCATGCTCGAGGTCGGTACGCAGGATCGCGAGCTCGCGCGTCAGCTGGGTGACGTTGCGCTGGAGCTCGACGAACTTCGAGTAGTAGTGAACGAGCACGAACAAGATCGCGACGATCGAGACGTACATCACGAGGTCGGCGCCGCGGCCAACGCCGAAGAACCGCGCGACCTCGGAGGTGGTGTCGGGCATCACCACGGCCACCCCACCGGCGCCGAGCAGCAGGAACACCGTGACGATGTGGAACGGCATCTTGTTCCGGCGCAGGAACACGAGCCATCCGATCGAGGCCAGGCCCGCGAGAAGGACGATGCGGATGATCATGCGCGGAAGAAGTAGTCGAAGAGGATGCGGACGGCCTGGAACCCGTGCTGTCCCTTGCGCATCGAGTGCTCGGTGTAACGGATCGTCACCGGGACCTCGACCACGCGGACGCCGCTCGTCTTGATCTTGCGCAGCAGCTCCGAGGCATGTGCCATCCGGTCCTGATGCATGCGGAGCATCGGCACGACCGAGGCGCGGATCGCGCGGAAGCCACAGTGCGCATCGGTGAGCTTGAGTCCCGACAGCCGGTTCGACATCATCACGGCGCCCTTGAGGAACGCCATCCGCCTCGCGGTGGCGCCCTCGATCTTGCCGAGGAACCGCGAGCCGAGCGCGATGTCCGCGTGATCGAGCGCTGCGACCAGGGCCGGGATGTCCTCGGCGGCCATCTGGCCATCGGCGTCGAACGTCACGACGTTGCGCGCGCCACGGCGGATCGCATAGTCGATGCCGGTCTGCAGGGCCGCGCCCTGACCGAGGTTGATCGAGTGGCGAACCACGGCGGCGCCGGCGGCGCGTGCACGTGCGGCCGTGGCATCGCGCGACCCATCATCGACCAGCACCACCGACCAACCCTCGCGCTTCACCTCGGACACGACATCCGCGATCACGGCTTCTTCGTTCATCGCCGCGATCACGACCCACGTCGCCTCACGGGTCACTGGCTGTTCCGACACGTCCACGCCCACTTATAGCCATGGCCCCCCCAGAACCGCAAGATCAGAACACCCCCCGGGCCCCGTCGGAGAACCCCACGTGACGGGCGCCGCGGGAGACGGCAGGACCGTCCTCTGACGAGTGTTCGCGGCCCGACCGTGACGAGGATCGCGCGTGACGTACCGCGCGGGGACCATGCTAGAAGGGATGTCCATGGCCCCGGTGATCTCCATCGTCGCGCCCGCGTACAACGAGGAGCGGAACCTCCCGGAGTTCCTCGCAGCGATCGTGCCGGTGCTCGAGGCGATCGGCGAGCCGTTCGAGATCGTGTTCGTCAACGACGGCAGCCGGGACAACACGCTCGGCATGCTCGCGGCGGCGGCGTCCCAGGACCCCCGGATCAAGGTCGTGGGGCTGGCGCGCAACTTCGGCAAGGACATCGCCTTGTCCGCGGGGCTCGCGCACGCGACCGGCCAGGCCGTGATCCCGATCGACTGCGATCTCCAGCATCCGGTCGAGCTGATCCCGGCGTTCGTGGCGAAGTGGCGCGAGGGCTACGACATGGTGCTCGGCGTGCGCAGCAAGCGCGACGAGGAAGGCCTGCTCCGCCGCAGCGCCTCGCGTGCCTATTACAAGCTGATGCGGATGATGACGTCGGTCGAGATCCCGCCGAACGCGGGCGACTTCCGGCTGATCGATCGCAAGATCCTCGACGTGATCAACCAGATGCCGGAGCGGCATCGCTTCATGAAGGGCATCTTCGCGTGGCCCGGGTTCAAGGTCGCGTCGATCGAGGTCCAGGCGAACGTCCGTGCGAACGCGACGCGATCGAGCTGGAGCTTCTTCAAGCTGTGGCGGTTCGCCCTCGATGGCTTGTTCTCGTTCTCGACGGCGCCGCTCAAGATCTGGACGTACGTCGGCGCGATCAGCGCGCTCGGTGCGTTCATCTATCTGGCCGTGACGATCGTGCAGAAGCTGTGCTTCGGCATCGATGTCCCGGGCTACGCGTCGCTGTTGATCCTGCTGCTGTTCTTCAACGGGCTCACGATGATCTCCAACGGGATCCAGGGCGAGTACATCGCGCGGATCTTCGAGGAGGTGAAGGGCCGGCCGCTCTACGTCGTCGGTCACAGGTTCGGCTTCGGCGCGCCGGTGGAGCTCGCGGTGCCGGCCACATCACCGGTTCCCGCCGCGGTGGCGCCGGCGGAGACGCCCAAGCCCGGGCTGCCTCCGCCCAAGCCCGCCGCCGTCGGCCGCGAAGTCCAGTGACCGCGTAGGAATCATGGCCGTGCCGCCCCGCGACCGCATCCTGCGCGCGCTGTTCCTGGCGTACGTCGCCGCGACCGCGGTCCACATCGGCTTCGTGATGGCGCACGAACCGTTCTCGTTCGACGCGTGGAACGTCGCGGTCGACACCGGCGCCAAGCCGTTCACGATCGGCCGGTTCTTCGACTACTGGCGGTTCGAGTACACGCACTCCAATCCGCGGCTCGGGCAGGCGCTGACCTACCTGGTCTACAAGCTCGCGTGGGTCGCGGAGATCGCGATGCCGCTGTCGTACCTCGGGCTGTCGCTCGCGGTCACCACGCTCGGGCTCGGGCGGTGGCCCAGGCGTGGTCGCGAGCTCGCGATGTGGGCGATCGCGATCGGGTTCGGCTGGTTCGTGCTGCCGGAGATCGGCCGCAACATGTTCTGTCGCGCGTACGGCGCGAACTACGTGTTCGGCGCCGCGGTCCAGCTGTGGTTCCTCGTGCCGCTGCGGCTCGCGCGCAGCTCCGATGCGACCACGAACCAGTGCATCGCGTACGGGCTGTTCGGCGTCGTCGCCGGGATGTGCAACGAGCACACCGGCCCCGCGCTGCTCGTGTTCCTCGCCGGGTACGCAGGATGGCTGCGTCGCGCGGGCGAGCGTCCGCGGCTGGTGATCGCGGGCGGCCTCGGGGCGTTGATCGGGTTCGCCGCGATCTTCTTCGCGCCAGGGCAGGGCCAGCGCTACGAGGGCCTCGCCCAGAAGGTCAGCTTGCCGGGGCGCGTGATCCAGCGCGGCGTCGTCGGCAATCTCGACATCCTGCGCGACTACGTCGTGTTCGCCGCGCCGCTGCTCGGGCTGATCCTGATCGTGCTGATCACGACGCTGAGCGCCGATCCGGCGGCCGCCGATGCCGAACGCCACGCCGCGCGCCGCCGCGCGTTGCGCCTGATCGCGCTCGCGCTCGTCGCCGGGACGCTGCTCGCGGCGACCCTGTTCGCATCGCCCAAGCTCGGTTCTCGGTTCTACATCGTGTCGCTCGCGCTGTTGCTCGCCGGGTTCATCGCCTTGCTCGATGCGACGATCGCGTCGTCGCGCCTGCTGTCACCGTTCGTGGCGCTCGCGGTGGCCGCCTCGAGCTATGCGGGGTTCCGCACGATCCCGTTGTTCCGCAAGGTGGCGGAGCAGGGGGCGGCCCGGATGGCCGCGCTCGACGCGACCACGCCGGGCTCGATCTTCGTCGCCGACGCGTGGGAGCAGGTCGACGAGAGCTGGTGGTATATCGGCGACGACTTCCGCGACGTGCTCAAGCGCGAGCTGGTCGCGCGGTACTTCGATCTCGGGCGCGTGTTCTTCCGCGGCTACGACCAGAAGGCGCCGCTCGGCATGCTCGGGGTTCGCGTCGCGCCGCGCTACTGGACCTCCGGCAGCTCGGTCGCGCGGTATGACGACACGTTCGATCTCGGCGTCACCAAGGGCTTCGATATCCCGGGCGTCCATCGCTCGACCCGGGCATCGATCGACCTGCTGCGACAGCGGATCGCGCCCGCGACGCTCGATCGGTTCGAGCTCGCGGTCGAGTTCGTCGGGGCTCCCCCGCCGCTGCCGCGTCCCAGGCTGGTGGTCGCACGCTGGGCCGAGGGTCGGTTCGAGGGCTACGCCGCGAGCATCGTCCGCAATGGTCGCGACACGGTCCGGACCCTGGAGCTGCCGAACACGCTCGCCGGCCGACCGTTCGACATCTACCTCACGCAGGTCGGCGGGGAGGTCCGCAAGCTCGGCACCACCGACGGCAAGCCCCTGCGGTACGTGCCGTGGCGCTCCGGCATCTACTGGATGCTGGCCTGTGATGCGAACGAGTGCTGGGTGATCGCGGCGACGCGTCAGGCCGGCTGAGGCCGGGCGGCGCGAACGCGCCTGGCGGTCAGCGCGATCACGGAGAGCAGCGTGCAGATCACCATCCAGTGCGAGTAGCGATAGTCAGGGCTCGGCGCGAGCAAGCACAGCGTCGCCTCCAGCAGCAAGCCGCTCATCAGCAGCGCGAACACGTCGCGGTGGCGCCGGGTCAGCGGTAACAGCGCGAGCGCGATCACCAGGTAGATCCACGGCGCGTAGATCGGCACGTGCAGCCAGATCTGGTGCATCCACTGGAACATCTTGCGCTGGAACCACGATGAACCGGTCGATAGCCCGAGCCGCTGGGCATCCTCGACCGACGTCAGGTCGCGCCTGGGCACCGCCCCGCCGGGCCGCCGGCTGTGGCCGAGGCAGATCACCTCGCGCATGACCTCGAAGCGGTGGTGGACGTACGCGAGCGGGTAGGTGGTGACGAGCTCCTTCCACACCCGGGCGATCGCGTCGAGCACCTGCGGCGAGGCGGGCGTCGATCCGGCGACCGGGAGCGCCCACAGCGCGCGCTTGGCGTCGTTGATGATCGGAAAGAAGTCGCGCGGGGTGTAGAGCTCGCGCACCGTCTGATGGATGTGCTCGTGGACCCGCAGCTCGGTGCCGGCGAACAGCTTCTCGAGCTCGGCGTCGGGGAGCTCGCCGTCGACGTAGTTCAACGTGCCGACGATGTCGTGCACGGCGAGCGACGATTGCCACAGGTGCATCTTCGTGTCCGTGAGCGCGGCGTTGATCCCGAACGCGGTGAACGTGATCGCGAGCCACGCGGCGAGCGCGATCGCGTAGCGCTGCAGCGCGCGCGCGCCGGGCTGCCACTGGAACAGCAACACGACGATCGGCAGCGTCGCCGCGAGCGCGTTGTAGCGGACCGCGCTCGCGAACATCAGGGGCAACAGGCCGACCAGCCGCACCCAGCGACGCTCGTCCTGGATCGCCCCGAACCCGATCGCGAGGCCCGCCGCCATCAGGCAGTCCTTCCAGATCACCCCCATCGTCAGCATCACCGGCGGGAACACGAACACGCCGGTCGCCCACCACGCAGCGGCTCGTCGCGAGAACGTGCGGCGCAGGATCCAGTACAGCCCGAGCTGGAACATCACGATCTGGATCATCAAGATCCCGATCGTCCCGGCGACGAACATATCCACGAACCGCCACATCGCGGCGATCACGGGTGGATGACCGTCGGTGTACGAGCCGCGACGCGCCTCGGTGAGGATGTCGAGCGAGTCGACCGAGATCTGGCCGGGCTGGGAGTACAGGAACGAGATGCCGAGGCCGAGGCCGAGGATCACCGACGGTGGCAAGGCCGCGATCGCGCGCGCGACTCGCCAGTTTCGCACGGACGTGAGCCTGGGCACGGCGGCGGCAATATATGCACAATCCCCGATGGCATCTGTGTATAAGTGCCGCAGAAAGGTTCGATCTCATGTGCGGAATCTTTGGTGTCATCTGCGCCAGCGACCAAGCGGTCGACCGCGAGCTCGCGAGGTCGTTGACACTGGCGCTGTTGCGGTTCTCGGAGACCCGCGGGCGTGAGGCCGTTGGCCTCGCGATCCACCATGGTCAGGGCATCGAGGTGCTCAAGCAAGGCGGGTCGGTCACGGACTTCCTCGCGAACCCCAGGCTGCATCAGCTGCTCGACCGCGCGCTCGACCTCTACGACGAAGGTCGTCGCGGTGGCGGCGGCACGGCGCTCGCGATCGCGGGTCACTCGCGGCTCGCGACGAACGGCGCGCAGTCGAACGTCGACAACAACCAGCCGGTGATCACCCACGGCGCGGTCGCGCTGCACAACGGGATCGTGGTCAACGACGCGGCGCTCGCGGCGCGCTACCCGCAGCTCGTGCGCCAGGGCGAGCTCGACAGCGAGATGCTCGCGGCGGTGCTGCGATCGAAGCTCGACGCCAGCGGCGATCTCGCCCTCGCCACGCGCGCGACGTTCGCGGAGCTCGAGGGCTCGGCGTCGATCGCGATGCTGTTCGACAACCTCGACGTGATGCTGCTCGCGACGAACACCGGATCGTTGTTCCAGCTGACGAGCCGCACCGGCCTGGTGGTCGCGTTCGCGTCGGAGCGGTTCATCCTGCAGCGGGTGCTCGATGACCCCGAGCTCGCGGCCCAGCTCGGTGACGGTCACCTCGAGCAGATCCGCGCCGGTCACGCGCTCGCGATCCACCTCGCGGGCATGCGCCGCCACGCGTTCGCGCTGGCATCGAGCCACGCGGAGCCCGCGCTCGGTGGTGACTTCGTCCCGAACGGTCACGCGGTCTCGATCGTCGATCACTCGCCGCACGCAGAAGATCTGCAGCGCTGCGCCCGCTGCATCCTCCCCTCGACCTATCCGTTCGTCGAGTTCGACGAGCACGGCGTGTGCCGCTACTGCCGCACGTGGAAGTCGATCCGCCCCAAGGGCGAGCAGGCGCTGATCGATGCGGTCGCGCCGTACCGCAGCAAGGACGGCAGCCCCGACGTGATCGTCGCGTTCAGCGGCGGCCGTGACTCCTCGTACGGCCTGCACTACGTCAAGAACGTGCTCGGGATGAACCCGGTCGCGTTCACCTACGACTGGGGCATGGTCACCGACCTCGCCCGCCGCAACCAGGCCCGGGTCTGCGGCAAGCTCGGAGTCGAGCACATCATCCGGTCGGCGGACATCACGTCCAAGCGGCGCTACGTACGCAAGAACGTCGAGGCGTGGCTCAAGAAGCCCGAGCTCGGCATGGTCACCCTGCTGATGGCCGGCGACAAGGAGTTCTACGCGCACGCCCGGCAGCTGCGGAAGGAGACCGGCATCAAGCTCGTGATCTTCTGCGCCGGCAATATGATCGAAGACGCGCCCTACAAGAGCGGGCTGATGGGCGTGACCCAGGACGACCACGGCAACACGCTGACCGGCATGTCGATGCGCAACAAGCTCGGCATGCTCTGGTACTTCGCCAAGAACTTTGCGAAGAACCCGGCGTATCTCAACGAGTCGCTGCTCGACACCGCGAACGCCTTCTACCAGACGTTCATGGTCAAGGATGACTTCCTGTACCTCTACCACTACCTGCCGTGGCACGAGGACACGATCGTCGACACGATCCGCGCCGAGTACGACTGGGAGGTCGCGGAGGACACCACCACCACGTGGCGGATCGGCGATGGCACGGCGCCGTTCTACAACTACATCTACCAGACGATCGCCGGCTTCACCGAGGACGAGGTGATGCTCTCGAACATGCTGCGCGAAGGTCACCTCGAGCGAGCGGAGGCGCTGCGTCGCGCGATCGATTACGCGAAGCCGCGATGGCCCTCGATCCGCGAGTACGCGCAGTTGATCGGGTTCTCCGCGGAGGAGGCGCTCCAGATCATCAACGCCGCGCCCAAGCGCTACTAGCTCGTGGAGGTCTCGGAGC
>WBZN01002020.1_pt1 | contig 11633 bp, 12 predicted proteins | sample 5204281 | NCBI WGS metagenome assembly WBZN01 (sample SAMN12344347, study PRJNA552823) | activated sludge metagenome | biome: Activated sludge suspended growth; feature: Nitrification reactor; material: Wastewater; isolation source: activated sludge from nitrification reactor of wastewater... | reverse complement strand
TCCGACCGGCCCGCGTTTGGGCCGGTCAAACGGCCCAAGACAGAGGGTCCGCACCCTCCCCCAATCGCGCGGACCTTCCTGAAGTGACCGCCCGCTGCATCCCCCCGCAGCGGGCGGTTTTTCTTTTGGACGTCTGCGGATTGCAGGCCAACGACGAGCTTGAATGCCCCCTCACCCCAACCCCTCTCCCACGAGGGGAGAGGGACAGGGTGAGGGGGCGCTTCCACAGCGCCTCTCTGCAGGGCCCCGCACTTTGCATCCGCCGCCGCACTTCCTGTAGTCTCCCCGCCGGTCGTTCTTAACCACGAGCGGGACAATGGCGGACGGGCAGGCTGAAGCAGTTGCGGCGGAGATCACCTATGACGATTTCCGCAAGGTCGACATCCGGGTCGGCACCATCGTGGCGGCGGAGCCTTACCCTGAGGCGCGGCGGCCAGCCTATAAGCTGAGCGTGGATTTCGGCCCGGCGATCGGTGTCAAGCGCAGCTCGGCGCAGATCACCATGCGCTATGCCCTCGACGAGCTGGTCGGCAAACAGGTCGCCGCGGTGGTCAACTTCCCGAAGAAGCAGATCGGCAAGTTCATGTCGGAGGTGCTGGTGCTCGGCTTCCCCGACGAGGCCGGCGAAGTGGTGCTGATCCAGCCGAGCCTCGGCGTGCCCAATGGCGGGCGCCTCTACTAGGAGATTGAAGATGGCCCTGCACTTCTCCGAAGCCGAACTCGCCTCCCGCCGCAACCGCGCCATCGCGCTGATGGAGCAACGCGGCCTCGACGGGCTGCTGATGTTCCGGCAGGAGAGCATGTACTACCTGACCGGCTACGACACCTTCGGCTACGTCTATTTCCAGTGTCTGTATCTGGGCGCCGACGGGCGGATGATGCTGCTGACCCGCGCGCCGGATCTGCGCCAGGCGCAGAACACCTCCGACATCAAGGACATCCGCGTCTGGATCGACGCGCCGACGGCCGACCCGGCGGCGGAACTGTGCCAATACCTGCGCGGCTTTGGCTGCGCGGGAAAGACGCTGGGCGTCGAGTGGGAGGCCTATGGCCTGACCGCGCGCAACGGCATGCGGCTGCAGGCGGCCTTCGACGGTTTCGCCGATTTGCAGGACGCCTCCGACCTCGTCTCGCGCCTGCGTCTGGTCAAGAGCCCGGCGGAGATCGCCTATGTGCGCAAGGCGGCGGAGCTGGCCGATTTGGCGCTGGACGAGGCGCATCGCCTGACGGGGCCCGGCGCCGACGAAGGCGAGATCCTGGCCGCCATGCAATCCGTCATCCTCCGTAACGGCGGCGACGACCCAGCCAACGAGTTCATCATCGGGTCCGGCCCCGACGCTTTGCTCTGCCGCTACAAGACCGGCCGGCGCAAGCTCGACGCCCAGGATCAGCTGACGCTGGAATTCGGCGGCGTCTATCGCCACTACCATTCCTGCCTGATGCGCACGATCCCGGTGGGCCAAGTGCCGGCGCGGCAGGTCGAGATGCACAAGGTCGCGGTCGACGCGCTGGAAGCCTGCAAGGCGGCGCTGAAGCCCGGCCGCCCGATCGGCGAGGTGTTCGACGCCCATGCCAAGGTTCTGGATGCCGCCGGCTACCAGGCGCACCGCATGAACGCCACCGGCTACAGCCTGGGCGCCACCTTCGCGCCGAACTGGATGGATTGGCCGATGTTCTATCACGGCAACCCCGAACTCGCGGCGCCGGGGCAGGTCTATTTCATCCACCTGATCATCTTCGACAGCGAGTCCGGCTTGGCCATGACCAGCGGCCAGACGGTCCTGGTCAACGACCGGGGCTGCGAGGCCTTGTCAAAGCGCTCTCTGGAGCTGGTGACGCGGTAACCGGGATGGCTTAAATATCTATACATTTCATATAGTTAAATAGTTTTCGGCCAGCCCGCCAAAGCCATTGCCAGCCCGTCATGCCGCTGTTACATTCCGCCCGCTTTTCGCCGCCCAACTAGCTGGGGCGGCGACGTTTTTTTGATCCCAGGTGGTCAGGGGCGGGGTCGGAAGAGCGCAGGGCGGTATCTCCAAGGGCGCGCGCGCAGATGAAGATCCTTACTGGCAATGCCAATCGGCCGCTGGCCGAGGCCATCTCGGCCTATCTCAATCTGCCGCTGGTGAATGCCAGTATCCGGCGCTTCTCCGACATGGAAGTGTTTGTCGAGATCCAGGAGAACGTGCGCGGCGAGGACGTCTTCGTCGTGCAGTCGACCTCGTTCCCGACCAACGACAACCTGATGGAATTGCTGGTGATCCTCGATGCGTTGAAGCGCGGCTCCGCGCGCCGCATCACCGCGGTCATCCCCTATTACGGCTATGCCCGGCAGGATCGCAAGTCCGGCCCGCGCACGCCAATCTCCGCCAAGCTGGTCGCCAATCTGATCACCACGGCGGGCGCCAACCGCGTGCTGACCGTCGATCTCCATGCCGGGCAGATCCAGGGCTTCTTCGACATCCCGACCGACAATCTGTTCGCAGCACCCGTCCTCACCAAGGACATCAAGGAGCGCTTCCCCGGCAACAACGACCTCTGCATCGTCTCGCCCGATGTCGGCGGCGTGGTGCGCGCCCGCGCCTTCGCCAAGCGCCTGGATGCCGACCTCGCCATCATCGACAAGCGGCGCGAGCGCGCCGGCGTCTCCGAGGTCATGAACATCATCGGCGAAGTGAACGGCATGCGCTGCATCCTGGTCGACGACATCGTCGACAGCGCCGGCACCCTCTGCAACGCCGCCGTGGCGCTGAAGGAAGCGGGCGCCGCCTCGGTCAGCGCCTATGTGACCCACGGCGTGCTGTCCGGGGGTGCCGTCTCGCGCGTCTCCGCCTCGCCGCTCGAATCCCTGGTGATCACCGATTCGATCGAGGCGACCGCGGCCGTGCGCGTCTCGCAGACGGTACGCCAGCTCACGATTGCCCCGCTGCTCGCCGAGGCCATGGCCCGGGTCAGCGAGGAACGCTCGGTTTCCAGCCTGTTCGACTGAACAGGCCGGTTGCGGGCGGCCCGGACTAGCGAGGGCCGCTCGAAGGCAAATCCGGTTTGGCACCCCTGGAGGCCGGCCGGTTCCGAAGGCGGAATGGTCCGCGTCGGAAACGCTGCTGGATGAAAGGATATGATCATGCCCGCAGTTGAATCCATTCGCGCGGAATCTCGCGACCGCGCTGGTAAGGGGGCTGCTCGTGCGACTCGTCGTGCTGGCCGCGTCCCTGCCGTGATCTATGGCGACAAGAAGGATGCCACCCTGATCTCCCTCGATCCGAAGGAGCTGGCCCGCCTGGTGCAGAAGAAGGCGTTCTTCGCCACGTTGCTCGACCTCGACCTCGGCGGCGCCAAGCATCGCGTCCTGCCGCGCGACGTGCAGTTCGACCCGATCTATGACCGCATCGTCCATGCCGACTTCCAGCGCATCAACAAGGATGCCAAGATCCATGTGCATGTGCCGGTGGTGGTGAAGAACGAAGCGGCCGCCCCGGGCATCAAGCGCGGCGGCGTGCTCAACCTGGTGCGCCACGAGATCGAGTTCCTCTGCTCGCCGGACAACATCCCGCAGGAGATCGTGGTCGACATCACCGGCCTCGACATCGGCGGCAGCGTCCACATCAGCAGCGTGAAGCTGCCCGAAGGCGCCACGCCGACGATCAAGGAGCGTGACTTCACCATCGTGACCATCGGCGCGCCTTCCGGCCTCAAGGCCGAGCAGGAAGCGGCGGCGGCTGCCGCGGCCACTGCGGCGGCGGCTCCGGCGGCGGGTGCCGCTCCGGCGGCGGGTGCTGCTCCGGCGGCGGGTGCTGCCGCTCCGGCGGCGGGTGCTGCTGCGGGTGCCAAGGCTCCGGCGGCTGGCGGTGCGGCCAAGGCGCCGGCTGCTGCGCCGAAGAAGAAGTAGGCTCCGTCACACAACAGGAGCTGGCGATGCGGCTGATCGTCGGCCTGGGCAATCCGGGCGCGCAATACGCCGGTCATCGTCACAACGTAGGCTTCATGGCGGCGGGCAAGATCGCTCGCCGCCATGGCTTTTCCAGCCCCCGCGAGAAGTTCCACGGCCTGATCGCCGAGGGCAACATCGCCGGCGACAAGGCGGTGATCCTGGCGCCGCAGACCTACATGAACGACAGCGGCCGGTCGGTGCAGGCGGCGTTGCAGTTCTACAAGCTCGACCTCGACGACGTGGTCGTGCTCTACGACGAGATCGACCTCGCCTTCGGCAAGGTGCGGGTGAAGAAGGGCGGCGGTTCGGGCGGCCATAACGGCATCCGCTCCATCGACGCGCATGTGGGTCCGGAATACTGGCGGGTGCGCATAGGTGTCGGCCATCCGGGGCAGAAGGAACTGGTGAAGCACTACGTGCTGCACGATTTCGACGCCGAGGAGAAGCCGGAGCTGGAGAAGATGCTCGACGCGATCGCCGACAACTTCACGCTGTTCTACGAGCGGGGCCACGAGCACTTCATGACCAAGGTGGCCCTCGCGCTGAATCCGCCGCCGCCGAAACCGCCGCGGGAAGAGGCGGCGAAGGAAGAGTAACCCCCTCCCCCTTCAGGGGGAGGGTTGGGGTGGGGGCGGCCGCGTTTCTGTCGGAACGAATTTTCGCTCGCTGCCCCCTCCCTGCCCTCCCCCTGAAGGGGGAGGGAAATTCGAAATGAGGAAGTCGAGACCATGGGTTTCAATTGCGGCATCGTCGGCCTGCCCAATGTCGGCAAGTCCACGCTTTTCAACGCGCTGACCTCCACCGCGGCGGCGCAGGCGGCGAACTACCCGTTCTGCACCATCGAGCCGAATGTCGGCCGCGTGGCGGTGCCGGACGACCGGCTGGAAAAGCTCTGCGCCATGGCCAAGTCGGCCAAGATCATCCCGACCCAGCTGGAATTCGTCGACATCGCCGGCCTGGTGCGCGGCGCCAGCAAGGGCGAGGGCCTCGGCAACCAGTTCCTCGCCAACATCCGCGAGGTCGACGCCATCGTGCACGTGCTGCGCTGCTTCGAAGGCGAAGTGACCCACGTCGAGAACTCGGTCGATCCGATCCGCGACGCGGAGATCGTCGAGACCGAGCTGATGCTGGCCGATCTCGAGAGCCTGGAGAAGCGCTTCGACGCCGCCGCCAAGAAGGCCAAGGGCGGCGACAAGGAAGCCAAGGCGCTGATGGACGTGATGGAACCGGCGCTGCACGCGTTGCGCGATGGCAAGCCGGCGCGCACGGTTCTCGGCAAGCTGTCGGCGGAGCAGAAGCCGGTCTTCAAGCAGCTTGCCCTGATGACCGGCAAGCCCGTCCTCTATGTCTGCAACGTCGACGAAGCCGCCGCCGCCAGCGGCAACGCGCTCTCGGCCAAGGTGGCCGAGCGGGCCAAGGCGGAAGGCGCCGTGTCGGTCGTCATCTCCGCCGCCATCGAGGCGGAAGTCGCCCAGTTGCAGGACGAGGCAGAGAAGGCCGAGTTCCTGTCGTCGCTCGGCCTGACCGAGACCGGCCTCGCCCGCGTCATCCGCGCCGGCTACGCGCTGCTCGACCTCATCACCTTCTTCACCGTCGGCCCGAAGGAGACCCGGGCCTGGACGGTGCGCCGGGGCGCCAAGGCGCCGGAAGCGGCCGGCGTCATCCACACCGATTTCGAGCGCGGCTTCATCCGCGCCGAGACCATCGCCTATGACGATTTCATCGCCTGCGGCGGCGAAACCGGCGCGCGCGATTCCGGCAAGCTGCGCTCCGAAGGCAAGGAATACGTGGTGCAGGACGGCGACGTCCTGCACTTCCGGTTCAACGTGTAGGCTGCTGACTCACGCCGGAATCCCCTCCCCCGACGCGGGGGAGGGTTAGGGAGGGGGCTCGGCTCGGTCTAAGGACGGCACCGGCGAGTCCGCCATCCAACCCCCGCCCCTGCCCTCCCCCAAGCTTGGGAGAGGGAGGCCTCAGCTACGCCATCGCCGCAGCCGGCCGCACCCGATGCGGCACCAGGGCCGCGATGCCGGCCGCCAGCAGCGCCAGGGCGAAAGAGCTCGACCACAGCCAGCCATAGCCGCCGGTGGTATCGAACAGGTAGCCGCCCATGAAGGCACCGATGGCGGCGCCGATGGAATGGCCGGCGGAGATCAGGCCCATCGCGGTACCCACTCTTTCGCGCCCCAGATGCCCGGCGGCGAGGCTCGCCGTCGGCGGCACGGTCGCGTAGTCGAAGATGCCGAACAGCACGGCGAAGACCCAGAGCACCGAGGTGTCGCGCACCAGGACCGGCAGCAGCAGGAAGACCAGCCCGCGTCCGGCATAGATCGAGGCCAGCAGCCAGGTGCGGTTGACCCGGTCGGTGAGCCAGCCGGACGCCACCATGCCCAGCGTGTTGACGCCCATCAGGATGCCGAAGGCAAGCGAGCTCGGCGCCGGCGGCACGCCGCAGAACTCGGCATAGGGGATAAGGTGCGTCTCGATCACGCCCGTGGTCGTGTAGCCGCAGAGCAGGAAGCTCCAGAACAGGCCGTGGAAGGCCGGCCGGCGCAGCAGGTACCAGACCCGCGTGACGAAGCCTTCCTTGCGCTCCGTTGCGGCGCGGGCACGGGCCGCCGCCCCGGCGCCGCGCAGCAGGAACCAGCTCAGCAGCGCCAGCAGCAGGCAGCCACCGGCCAGCGCGTGGTAGCCGAAGCGCCAGCCGCCGGTTGCCAGCATCAGGCCGAGAATGGGCACGAAGACGAACTGGCCCGCCGTCGAGCCGGAGGTGGCGATGCCGATGGCAAGCCCCTGCCGGCCGTCGAAGCTGCGCGCCACCGCGCTGCTGACCGCATGGGTCGCCACCAGCCCGAACCCGATGGCACCCAGCCCGGCAAAGCCGAGGACGAAAGCGACCGGCCCATGCATGGTCGACAACAGCAGGGTGCTGGCGGCGACCAGCAGCAGGCCGCCGGTCAGGATCGCGCGCGGCCCGCCGCGGTCGATGCCGAAGCCGACCACCGGCGCCATCCCCGCCATGATCACCAGCGTCACGGCCATGACGTTGGAGATGAAGCTGCGCGACCAGCCGAACTCGGCGATCCATTCCGGCATGGCGAGGCTCAGCATGGCGCGGCCGGAGAAGGCCAGGCTCAACGCCAGGAAGCCGACAAGGACGATGGCCCACTTGGCGTCGAAGCGTCTCACGCGCGTTTCTCCAGATATGCGTCGCACAGCGCAATGAGCCGGCTGCGGCCGAAACTCGGATCGTGACCGGCGTGAACCACCTGCACGGGAAGCTCGCGCAGGCGCTTCATGGTACGGACATAGGTCGGGATGTCGGCGCCGTCGATCTCGTCCAGCAGCGGCCCGTCATAGATCGCGTCGCCGGAGAAGAGGGTGCCGGTCGCCGCCTCCCACAGGCCGATGCTGCCGGGCGAATGGCCCGGCAGGTGCAGCACCTCAAAATGCCGGTTGCCGATATCGACCACGTCGCCCTCGGTGACGATCTCCGTCACCACCGAATCCTTGGTGGCATAGCCGGCCATGTCGTAGCCGGCATGGGGCAAGGCGGTGATCAGGTCGCCTTCGATCGGATAGCCGGCTTCACCCAGCTTGCGAATCTCCTCCGCGCCCAGCACCGAGGCGAGCAGGGTGCCCTTGTCGCGCGGGCTGCGCAGCTCCTCGGCTTCCAGTTCATGCACCAGGGTATGGTCGAACTCGTGGTGCGCGCCGATGTGGTCGGTGTGGGTGTGGGTGGCGACGGCGGTGACCTTCTTGTCGAACAGGTTTTTCGCCGCGTCGCGCAGGCTGACGATGCCCATGCCGGTGTCGATCACCAGATCACGGTCGCGCCCGCGCACATGCCAGATGTTGCAGCGCATGAGCGGCGTGACATGAGGCTCCCACAACAGCGTGATATCGTCGCTGATCCGCTTGATCTCGAACCAGCGCTCGGCAATCGGCAACATGGACAATCCTGCGCGCATGACTGGAAATGACTGCGGCGATCTGGCTACAATTCACTCGCCGCTTCAACCTCGAAGCTCTAACGTATCGGTTTAGAAAATCTAACTTATGAAACGGAAACTCCCGCCGCTCAACGCCCTGCGCGCCTTCGAGGCGAGCGCCCGGCTGCAGAGCGTGCAGCAGGCGGCGCGCGAACTGAACGTGACGCCGAGCGCGGTCAGCCAGCAAGTGCAGAATCTGGAGCGCTGGCTGGGCTTTCCGCTGCTGGAGCGCGGCGCGCGCAAGCTGGCGCCCACCCCCCAGGGCCGCGCCTATCAGGGCGCGTTGGCCACGGCCTTCGAGCAGATCGCGGAAGCCACCGAATCGCTCTCCGCCGGCCGCGCCACGCAATCGATCTGCATCACCTGCACGCCGGGCTTCACCGTGCAATGGCTGGTGCCGCGGCTGCAGCGCTTCCAGGACAAGCATCCGGAGATCGACGTGCGCATCGACGCCTCGACCCGGCTGGTCGATCTGCGCCTGGAGGATGTCGACCTCGGCATCCGCCACGGCCTCGGCCGCTATCCGGGGCTGGTGGCGGAGAAGCTGGTGAATGACGACCTGGTCCCGGCGGCGAGCCCGGAACTGGTGCGCGGCCGCAACCGCCTGCGCAATCCGAACGACCTCACCAGACACGCCCTGCTGCACATCGAGACCCGCGACGACTGGCGCCTGTGGCTGCAGGCCCAGGGGGTGCCCATCGACTGGCGCCGCGGGCCGCTGCTGGTCGACACCGCCATCGGCATCCAGGCCGCCATCGCCGGCAAGGGCGTCATCCTGGTGCGGCGCTCGCTGATCGCCGAGGAACTGGCGCATGGCAGGCTGGTGACGCCGCTGCCGCAAAGCCTCGCCACCGGCACCGCCTATTTCCTGGTCTACCCGCCCGAGCGCATGAGCTCCGCCCCCATCCGCGCCTTCCGCAACTGGCTGCTGAAGGAGACGGGAGAGATGCAGAAAGAAATTCCCTCCACCCAAAGGGGGTAGGGTTAGGGAGGGGGCAGCCGCGCCCCGCTCTCCGACGATCTTCACTTACCGCCCCCGCCCCGCCCTCCCCCTAAAGGGGGAGGGCGAAGCCAGCAGCTTGGCCGCCTCAAACCTCGACCTTGAACCCCAGGTCGATCTCGCTCGCCGGCTTGCCGCCCATGGCCCAGTTCTCGCGCGTCGCTTCCAGCAGCACGATGCGGACATCGCCGGGATCGAGATCGAGGGCCGCCTTCAGATTGCGGACAATGGCCGCGTACATCTTGCGCTTGGCCTCGAGCGAGCGGCCCTGGAACAGCTCGATGGTGACGATGGTGAAGCGGTCGCCATGTCCCGGCACCGGCGGGAAATGCGCCGCGTCATAGGTCACCAGGCGATAGCAGCGGTCATCCTCGGGGATCTTGATGCCTTCCACCATGCCCGCCTGGATGGCGTCGTAGAGCGCCTCGTGGCGGCCGTTCAGCCAGTGGTTGCGGGTTTCGATCCTGACTTGCGGCATGGTCGCCTTCCCTTCGCGTGACCGGTTGCTTTCCCCAGACTACTTGCTTTCGCAGGGGCGATGTTCGACCATGCCGCTCCTCGCGGTCAAGAGAGGCGCAGCATGCCGGGTTCGCACAGCACGACGATCAAATCCGCCGCGATCGTCTGGGATTCCCATTCCTGCCTGCCGCTGGCCTCGGGCATCGACCTGGGCGTGCTGCGGCGGCACCGGGCCTCGGGATTCGACTATGTCTCGATCAATGTCGGCATGGACATGAACCCGCTCGACCAGGTGATGAAGACCATCGCCTGGTTCCGCCACTGGATCGCCCAGCACCCCGACGAGTTCGTCCAGGTGGAACGTTTCGCCGACGTCGCGGCGGCCAAGGCGGCCGGCAAGCTCGCGGTCAGCTTCGACCTCGAAGGCTCCAGGATGCTGCTCGAGGATGTGGCGATGGTGGAGTTCTACCGCGACCTCGGCGTGCGGCAGATGCACCTGATCTACAACCGCAACAACAGCGTCGGCGGCGGCTGCCACGATGACGACAAGGGCCTCACCGCCTATGGCCGCGAGGTGGTGCGCGCCATCAACCGGGCCGGCGTGATCATGGATTGCTCGCACAACGGCGAGCGCACCAGCCTCGACATCATGGCAACCTCGGGCAGGCCCGTGGTGTTCAGCCACGCCAATGCCCGCGCCCTGGTCGACCACCCGCGCAACATCAGCGACCGCCAGATCGACGCCTGCGCCGCCACCGGCGGGGTCATCGGCGTCAACGGGATCCGCCTGTTCCTGGACGCCAAGGAGGATTTCGCCGAGCCGATGGCGCGCCACATCGACTACATGGTGCAACGCGTCGGGCCCGACCATGTCGGCATCGGCCTCGACATCTCCTTCAATCTCGGCGTCGACGATCATCCGCCGCAGGAGGACCGCGGCTATTGGTGGCCGCTCAGCGGCCGCTATTCCTCCTCCGGCACCAGCAGCGCCGGCCCGGAAGAGCTGTCGAAAATCGTCGCGCATCTGCGCGACAAGGGCTACGGCCAGTCCGACATCGACAAGATCTGCGGCCTCAACTTCGCCCGCGTGGCGCGGGAGACCTGGCGCTAGCACCTGATCTCGTCATGGTCGGGCTTGGCCCGACCACCCACGCGTTTCAGAGGGCAGGGCATCGTCGTCGCAAGCAAACTCGTGGATTCTCATGCCAAGCACGAGGACGACGATGTGGGAGTTAGACCCAGGCGACTTGGCGTTAGCCCGCCACCAGCTCCAGGATCGCACCATTCGCCTCGGCGCCGGGCACCAGGCAGCCCTGCCTGGTCTCGTGGAACCGGACACCCTGCGCCGAAAGATGCGCCAGGCAGCGTGCCTTGTCGGCGACCAGGATCTTCATCCCGGCGACGAAGGGCAGTTCGGGCAGCTTTTCCGGCAGGCAGGCCGGATAGAGCTCGGCAAGCGCATCAGCGCCGACAAAGCGCAAGGCGCCGTTGCCGCAAGTGACCGAGGTCAACCCATCCGTGACCTTGATGTGTTCCGGCCCGAAGATCGGCAGATAGGCCATGGCCGCGTCCACGGGTGCCGCGCAGGCGACGGTGACCGAGATCAGCCGCAGCGCGCCGTTGGCGTGGGTCAGCCAGTCCGGCCGGCGGATCAGCTCCGGCGAGAGGTGGTGGACGACGAAGCAGCTCAGCGCGGGCGTCGCCTCCGGCGGCAAGAAGACCAGCCGGAAATCCGGCGTCACCGTGCCGGTCGGCAGCTCCAGGTCGCGCTTCAGCTGTTTCGGCCCGTCCGGCTTCAGCCCGGCGGCCGCCAGGGCGTCGCGGCAGGCATTGGCGTCGGTCGTGGCGAAGGCGAGGCCGAGCAGCCCTTCTCGCGTCTCCAGCAGCTTGTCGAGGTTGTTGGTGAACTGGGCCGGGTCGATGATGCCGAGCAGTTCGACATAGCCTTCCTCGAACATCACGCAGTAATTGCCGGTGCCCCAGCCGATATGCCGGCCGCGCGGCGTCACCGTGAAGCCCAGGCGCGCCCAGTTGCGCCGCGCCGCTTCCAGGTCGCGCACGCCGACCAGCGTATGGTCGATCCCGGTGATGCCGCAGGCGTCGAGCGCCATGCTCCGCTCACTCCTCCAAACGAAAACCGCCGCCGAGCTTAGCCAACCCGGCGGCGGTCGTCACACTCTGTCTTGCGCTGCGCTCAGTGCGCGTCGGCCCAGACCTTGCGCTTCGCCGCGTAGGCGATGAGCGTGAAGAT
>WBZN01002019.1_pt1 | contig 11635 bp, 10 predicted proteins | sample 5204281 | NCBI WGS metagenome assembly WBZN01 (sample SAMN12344347, study PRJNA552823) | activated sludge metagenome | biome: Activated sludge suspended growth; feature: Nitrification reactor; material: Wastewater; isolation source: activated sludge from nitrification reactor of wastewater... | reverse complement strand
GACGTACAGGAGTGCCCATCGTAGAAGATCTTTCCAGTCTGATGGAGCGGGGAGAGGTGGTGGTCGATTTCACGACCCCGCCGGCGACGCTCGGACATTTAAAAATTGTGGCTCAGCATCGCCGCGGTATTGTGGTTGGGACGACCGGATTTTCTCCGTCTGAGTTAGACGAGCTCCGAAGCGTAAGCAAGCAGATTCCCTGTGTCTTCTCACCCAATATGAGTGTGGGGGTTAATGTCATTTACAAGGTAATAGCCGAAATGGCGAAGAGTCTTGGCGAAGACTATGACATTGAAGTGATCGAAGCGCACCATCGTCTTAAAAAAGACGCTCCGAGTGGTACTGCTCTCAAAATGGCGGAAGTGCTGGCTCGTGCCGTCAATCGAGACCTTGGGCAGGTTGGTGTCTATGCGCGTAAGGGACTAATCGGTGAGCGCAAGAAGGGCGAAATTGGAATCCAGACCATCCGCGCAGGCGACATTGTCGGAGACCATACGGTGATGTTTGGAACCATGGGCGAACGCATTGAGCTTACGCATCGCGCCAGCAGTCGCGACACATTTGCACGAGGCGCGCTTCGGGCTGCTCGTTGGGTCGTCAAGCAGCCGCCCGGTCTCTATGACATGCTTGATGTATTGAGTCTGAAATAGAGCGCCACCGGGGCGATCCCTTTCATCTCCTGGCAGCGAAGAGAACTTTTTCGCGAGGAGAAAGATCTGGTAGCCCGCAATTAGTTCGCTAAAGAAGCGAACAGTCAGAGTTTTCGGATGGATGGCAGTACGGAGCTGTCAGTCAACTCGCTTAGTTGAGCCAGCAAGATGAAGCAGGAGGCTATCGTGCAATGGTTTTGTGCGGAGGTCCACAGAAGGACGGTACGCCAAAGAAGGTGAACTGGCCACCTTCTACTCATCGCATGTGAGCGCTCTGAGGTCGAATTGTTACAGCGACGGTCTAATGTCGTGACGTGATCGGTCTCGGTTCCGCATCAGCTGCTTTTCGACGACCACAGTTCAGGCACGCAAGCACTGTGATAGCCAAACCAGCATTCAGGTCAACCGCCCGTTCCGGCAACATTGTTCCGCGGCATTTGTCACATTTATGCATGACTGGCTTATAACATTGTGCTGTATGATAAACCATCCATCTGAAGTACTGTATCAACAGGGGAAAAGGCCCCCACAGGCGTGGAAGTATCTGGGCCATTTGGTCCTAGTAATGCCCTTAAGGGATTGTTCCTTGCTCGTAAGTTGGCTAGGTAGGTCTTAATCCGACAAGCTGTGAACCCAACTTCTTCAAATATTTGGTGGTGTAGATAGGGTATGCCACAATGTATAGATTTTTTCTGATCGCCGGGCTCCTGGTCCTGTTCTACTATCTCTTGCGGAGAGCGATGCGAAAACTTCGGAACGATGGTGGGCTAGTCAGGTCAAGAGATGGGCAGGCTAGAGGGAACCAGATGGTGCAGGATCCAGTCTGCCGAGTCTTCGTTCCTCGAGGCAATGCAGTGAGAGAAGAGATTGGAGGGCAGACGTATTTTTTCTGCAGCCGTGGCTGTGCGACCGCATTTCAGAAGCAACTCTCGAGTTAGCAGCCGGAATAGCTAGAGTCTGAGACGATGTCATCTTTATCAAAGAGCAAAATCATCTGGCATTCATTCGCCTTGAAGTTAAACAGCGGCGGTCCTGCCTTTCCTCCGGCAATTCGATTGTAAGTCCACTTTTCTCCGCCGAAAAAACGGGAGGTTTTTGCGTCGGGAGGACCCAATTCCTTTTCGATCCAGGCTCGATCCTTCCCTTGGTAGCGGGTCAGTGAGGCATCTAAGTAGGGATTGTGGCTGCAGGCTCCTGTAAGGAGACCCATCACCAGAAGCCAGACTGATGCTCGCATATCGGTTGTCCTCCTGAATTAGGATCGGCCGGATATGGACCGAGTGCCCTGTACCGAAAAAATTTTAGTGCTCACTGTTCTCCCCTATCAAACGAGTCTATCATAGGAGCGTTGACCGGTTGCCTTGATTTCGACGTACTTCTACAATAAAACCTAAAAAAACACTCAGGCGATTAAAGGAAAGGACATTTTCATGAAACTCTATCTCGATACGGCCAACGTAAAAGAAATTCAGGAGGGCGCCAACCTCGGCCTCATTGATGGCGTGACGACCAATCCGTCCCTTGTCGCAAAGGAGGGGCGTAGTTTCAAAGAAATGCTTCTGGAAATCTGCAACATGGTCGATGGCCCGATCAGTGCGGAAGTCGTTGGCGTCGAATCCGAGGCAATGATTAAGGAAGGGCGGGATCTGGCGAAGGTCCACAAGAATATCGTCGTGAAAGTTCCCCTCATCCCTGAAGGGCTTCGAGCGACGAAGAAGCTGTCGGCGGAAGGGATTCGTGTGAATGTGACCCTCTGCTTTTCCCCGACGCAGGCGCTGCTCGCCGCGAAGGCAGGTGCCTGGTGTGTGTCGCCGTTTATCGGCCGTCTCGATGACGTTAGTTCGGACGGAATGGCACTGATCCGGCAGATTGTGACGATCTATAAGAACTATGACTACAAGACCCAGGTTCTCGTGGCGAGCGTCAGGCACCCGCAACACGTGGTTGAGGCGGCGCTGGCAGGGGGACACATTTGTACAATGCCCTATTCGGTCTTTCAGCAGTTGGTGAAACATCCGCTGACCGACATCGGCCTAAAGAAATTTCTCGCCGATTGGGACGCGATGGGGAAAAAGTAGGGGACGCTAAGCTGACCGGCTCTTGAGCCTGTTCCTTGCGAGCCGGCGTTTAGCCTCGGCAAAAACCTGGTGAAACATAGGTCTAGTGAGTTTTCCGGTAAAGGTATTCTGCTGGCTTGGATGGTAGGAGCCGATCAGGGTCACTTCCCAAGGTAACTCATAAGTTGCCCCGTGACCAAATTTCGGCAGAGGGGAGGGTAGCTCTCGCCCTAATTCACGGCATGCCTTGAAATAGTGATCGAACGCAATCTTGCCCAACACGACGACTACCCGCGTGTTCCTTAGAAGTTGTAGCTCGCTGAGAATAAACGGTCGGCAGGCTGTAAATTCATCGCGTGTAGGTTTGTTTTCCGGAGGCGCGCATCGCACGGTCGCGCCGATATAACAGTCCGTGAGCGCAAGGCCGTCACCGACATGCGTAGACGTTGCCTGGTTGGCGAATCCGAACCGATGCAGGGCCTCATACAGCCAATCTCCGCTGCGATCTCCCGTAAAAACCCGTCCCGTTCGGTTTCCGCCATGCGCGGCCGGCGCCAGACCCAGAATGTAGAGCCGGGCATTCGCATCCCCGAACCCCGGGACGGGTTTTCCCCAATAAGACCATTCCCGGAATTGGCGACGCTTGCTGTCGGCGATGCCTTCGCGGTAGTCGACGAGTCGAGGGCAACGGGTGCACGCAATGATGTCGGCATTGAGCATGGAGAGTCCGGACATAATTGTGGAGTGTACCAAAACCATGAGTTCCTTGTCCGTCGATGGGCTTGTTGATAGCATGAGTCTTTCAGTGTGACGAAAGGATAACCAGGGCATGCGGAACAATGATTGGGGGCTTCGGGCGTGCATCATCGGCGTCACGATGGTGCTTGGATTGGCACCGTCGTTTGCAGAGGTGTCGGTGGATTCGAAAACCACCGTACCGGCTTCTCCAAGGCCGGCGGACGACCACGGCTCTCTGGGATCCGATCGGGGAGCGGGGGCTTCGCCAGGCGAAACAGAAGTCGCGCCTGAACTTGAGGACCGGCTTGTCATCCTGCCTGAAATCAAACGGGAAGGAGAGCGGTTTTTCCTGAGCTCCTTCAAATTGCCGGACAAGTTGACCTTTGCGGGACAGTCCATTCCCTTGGATAACTGGCAGGTGCGGGAGCGGATCGAGTACGAGTTCTATCAATTCCTTGAGGATCAAGGCGAAAGCATCATTCTGGCGAAGCGAACGGGGCGGTGCTTTGCGCCCGCCGAAAAGCAGCTCGCTGATGCCGGGTTGCCGGATGACCTGAAATACATGCTGTTGGTGGAGAGTAAATGCATTGCCGCGGCCTATTCTCGAGCCAAGGCGTCGGGGCCCTGGCAATTCATTAACTCCACGGGTAAACGCTACAAGCTGCACAATGAGCGCTGGCTCGACGAACGTCGCAACCTTGAGATGTCCACCGAAGCGGCCATCAAATACCTACGCTATCTTCGGGATCTGCAGGGTGACTGGTTCCTGGCCATGGCGTCATACAATGCGGGCGAAGATCGTGTGCGAAAACTGCTCAAGGAACAGAACGTCACGGATTTCTGGCGTATGCATGGCCCGCGAGAGACCATGCGCTATGTGGCACGTATTATTGCGGCAAAGGAGATCTATTCACAGCCGGAAAAATACCTTGGCCTGACCAAGAAGGATCTCTATCCCCCGCTTGAAACGGAAACGGTGACGGTGACGATCAAGGAGTCGCAACGCCGACTCACGTCCATTGCCGAGGAATATGGGACCTACTTCCTCGAATTGAAAATGCTGAATCCGGAGTTCACGAAGGACTACTTGCCAAAGGGCACCTATCAGGTTAAGGTGCCGCGACAGACCTGTCCGAACCGTTGTTTCAAGCAAGACAAACTTCCCTAGCTCGCATGATGCAAGTCGGCGTCCCGCAGCCTCGAACCAGAGCCCTTTTCGCGAGGCTTTTTCGGGCAGGGTTGCAGGCTGTTGACCCGTACGAGGCGGTGTGCCGTCAGGTCAACGTCCGGCGCGGGCAACTCACCATCGGTTCACAACGCTATCCCCTCAAGCAATTCAAGCGAATCGTGGTGGTCGGCGCCGGGAAGGCGTCGGCGCGTATGGCGCTAGCGCTCGAGCATCAGTTGGGGGCGCGAATCGATACCGGGCTGGTTGTGGTGAAGTACGGCCATGGTGCGCCGACCAAAGCCATTCGCATCGTGGAGGCCGGACATCCCATTCCAGATGCCGCCGGTCTTCGGGCCAGCCGCATGATCATGGCGTTGGTGAAGACGTTAACGGCCGAAGACCTTCTGATTGTGCTGCTTTCCGGCGGAGCCTCAAGCCTCCTACCCGCACCCGCTTCCGGCATTGCGCTCAAGGACAAACAGCAGACGACCAAATTATTGCTCCGGTCCGGGGCAACCATTCATGAGATGAATGCGGTGCGTAAGCACCTCTCGTGTGTCAAGGGCGGGCAGCTTGCTGCCGCCACTGCAGCACGTGTGGCTGGAGTCATTCTGTCCGACGTCATTGGAAACGACCTCGGCACGATTGGATCAGGGCCCACCGCGCCGGATCCCACCACATTTCGAGAGGCCTGGGAGATTGTCGAGCGATATGGGGTCACAAGAAAAATTCCTCTGTCCGTGCGGCGACGCCTGGAAATGGGCATGAAGAACGGTACAGCGGAGACACCTAAGCCTCACGCTCCGTTGTTTCGTCGCGTCGATAATATCCTGATCGGGGACAACCGGGCAGCCGTCGATGCCGTCGTTACATCCGCGAAGCAACAGGGACTACACACGCTGGTGCTGTCCACGACGCTCACGGGTGAGGCTAGGGAGCTCGCGAAAATGTTTGGTGCCATGGCCAGGGAGATTGCGGCACAGGGGCGTCCCATTCAGCGGCCCTGCTGCGTTATCGCAGGAGGAGAGCCTACGGTCACGATTCGAGGTGAGGGAATAGGCGGGCGGGCGCAAGAATTCGCCCTCGCTGCCGCGGCGGAGATCGCCGGATTGCCGAATATTTGGGTGGCCGGTTTCGCGACCGACGGTACCGATGGGCCGACTTCTGTGGCGGGGGCCGTTGTGGACGGCCATACGGTCACGCGGGCACATCGTGGCAAGCTCAATGTGTCACGCGCCTTGCTGGACAATGATGCCTACCCATTCTTCAAGAAGCTCCACGGCCATATTGTGACCGGTCCAACCGGGACCAATGTAAACGACCTTTACCTCCTCCTCGCACTCTAGCTACTATCCCGGTCAATGACTGATTCACTGTTGCTCTCTCTGGAGGAGAGCCATGATCCGAATCTCGTCGGGGGCAAGGCCGCCGGCTTACGCAAGTTATTCACGGCAGGCTTCGCCGTGCCCGGGGGATTGTGCGTCACGACAGCCGTGTATCGCCGGGGTCTGGCCGCAGCAGGAATCGATGCGGAAGAGGTGTGGCGGAGGGTGTTGCACTCATCCGGCAAAGAGCGAGCCCGGGAGCAGGCGCGAATCCGAGGATGCCTGTTGAGTCAGGCATGGCCCGCTGGATTCCAGGCCGCATTGGAGTCGCGACTGGCCGGGTTGATGAATGATCCGGCGACGCGTTGGGCCGTGCGGTCCTCAGCCACCAACGAGGATGCCAAGCAGGCGAGTGCGGCGGGGCTCTATCGTACCTTTCTCGGCCTGCCTTCTGCCGATGTGTTTCAAGCGGTTCGCGATTGCTGGGTGTCCTTGTGGGATGACGCTGTGGTCGAGTATTTCCTGCGGACCGGCGGCGAAGCAGCCTGCCCATTCATGGCTGTTGTGATCCAGCCTCTACTCCAGGCCACGGTCGCAGGCGTGAGCTATTCGATCCATCCTGTGACGGGGCGCACCTCTCAAGTCGTCATCAATGCTGTGCCTGGTCTCGCCTCGCCCTTGGTGAGCGGGGAGGTGACTCCTGACCAGTATATGGTCGAGATGGCAGAGGATGATGGTCACCCTCTCCGCATTCGGCGACGGCTCCTGGCCCGGAAACGGCAGAAGCTAGTAACGACTCCAGCCGGAGTACAAATCGAGGTGATTTCTGATTCCGCGCAGCAACAGTCCTCGTTATCCGATGCACAACTCTTCGAGCTGGCTCGGCTGTCGAAGCGGGTCGAGGCTGCATTTCGATGTCCGGTCGACCTCGAATGGGTGTGGGATGCTCAACAATTGTGGGTGGTTCAGGCGAGGCCGATTACCGCTGTACGACCGTCCTCGATTTTGACGAACGATGAATGCGAGTGGACGCGGGCGAATTTGAAAGAAACCATGCCGGAATTGCCGAGTCCATTGGGCCTCTCGTTTCTTGAGCGCTTCATGGATTCCTACATTGTCGCCCCCTATCGCCGACTCGGCTGCACGGTTCCTGACGGGCTTTCGTCGGTTCGGGTGTTGCATGGGCGCCCCTATCTCAATGTCACCCTGTTTTACACGTTGGTCATGCAACTCCATGGGAATCCGGCGTTCTTAACCGAACAGATGGGCGGAGAACCGGTGAGCTTTATGCCGTCCGTACGACCCTTTGGAGGGCTCGGGCTTGTCCGGGCCGGGCTGTCCATGATGCGGGAATGGCGCAGGGTCAAACGAGAAGCCCCTCGAAGCTTTGCCGTCATGAAAGAAATGGCGGGGACCTATCAACCCGGCCGTATCCGGCACGTTTCCACGAAGGACTTGACGGAGCGGCTTGACTATCTGGGGCGGTGGCTTGATGCGCATGAGGTGACGTTCGGGATTGCAGGAGGTGTCGCGCAGAGCCTTCAGGCAATGAGCACCTTTCTGCCTGGCTGGCTCGGTGCCGATTGGCGCGAATTGCTGAATGCGTCCTTACAAGGGCAGGGGAGTGTCATCAGTGCACAGCAGATTGTACGGCTAGCCGAGCTTGTGGAGGTCGCGCGGTGCGAGGACGTCGTGCAACGATGGTTTGTCTCAGAAGGCTGGCAGCCGCATGGATTTCGAGAGGCGCTTGAGGGAACCGGGTTTCTGCGACGGTTCGAGCAGTATCTGGTCGATTACGGACATCGTGCGGTCGGGGAGTCGGACATCATGTCCCCGCGCATTGCGGATCAGCCGGATGCCGTATTGGTGGTGTTGCGCACCCATCTACTCGCCGGGGATGCGGTCTCTCCAGGGGAACTCCTCTCTCGCCAGGCGCAACGCCGGCAGGAGGCGCTTGCGGAGATCAATCGGCGTTTCGGATGGCGGCGCCACCGGGGGGTCGTCTTTCGCTGGTGGTATCGGCGGCTCAGTCGCTTTTGCGTGTTGCGTGAGGCCAATCGTCATCACTTGATGTATTACTCGACGGCTGTGCGGCATCTGTTGCTGCAACTCGGCGAGCGGATGCTGGAGCAGGGAGTCCTGGCCCAGTGTGACGATGTGTTTTACCTCACCTTGGAAGAGCGAGCGGCATTGAGTGAAGGGGCACAGCGCGATTGGCAACGGCTGGTTCGTGATCGGCGGGAGGAGCGGAGGCGTCACAGAGAGGTACAGGTTCCCGACACCGTCCGGGATTGGGAATCGGTTGTTGGGCAGGGAGCTCAGTCAGCAGGTCAGGGGACAGACAGCCTGTTGCGTGGTATTGCCATCAGCGCCGGTACAGTTACCGGTCCGGTCCGCATCGTTCGATCGACGGATGACTGGGGGCGAGTGCGGCCGGGTGACATCCTTGTCGTTCCGGTGATCGATCCGGGTATGGCGCCGCTCTTTGGTGTGGCAGGGGGCCTGGTGGCGGAAATGGGCGGTACGCTTTCGCACGGTGCGATCATGGCCCGTGAATACGGCCTTCCGGTCCTGGCCAATGTGCCCTATGCCACCAGTCTTTTGAGCGACAATGAGCAGATCCAAATTGTGAGTTCAGCGGGCGTGATCAACCGATTGCTCTCTTGACGTTTCTCCTGCTTTTTCGTACCCTCCACGCAATTTCCCTACAACGGGCTGTTGAAAGGAATTCCGGGGATGCTGTGCATTCGTAGGGACGCACCATGATCGATCTCACCGCCACAACATTCGTCGCAGGTGGAGTGGCAGGACTCGGGGTCGGTGTTCTGGTCGCCGGATGGTGGGTGACGGTTCGCACGCAATCACGCGTTCAATCTCAGTTGCTCGAAAGCGGGGAGCGCGCAGAACGAGCTGACGCATTGGCCGTGGCGCTGCAACAGCGTCTGGATGATCACCGGTCAGAAGTGGGGCAGCTGCGGCAGGCGCTGGCTGAATCGCAGGAGGGCCGGACAAAAGCCGAAACGCGCATGGAAGTGATGGCCCGCAGTGTGGAGGACCAAAAGACAGTGCTCGCGCAGGCGCGACAGGAATTGCACGAATCCTTCGAGGCATTATCGGGGCAGGCCTTGAAGCAAAACAATGAGGCTTTCTTGAGCCTTGCCCGCACCTCTTTTGAAACCTTGCAGGCGGAGGCCGAGGGGCAGTTATCCCAGCGCCAACAGGCCATTGGTGATTTGGTGAAGCCGCTGGAAGAGTCGCTGCAGCGCTACCGGGAGCAACTGCAACAGGCCGAGCAGGTTCGGCAGCGGGAGTATGGCGGGTTGGACCAGCAATTGAAGGGTATGGCCGAATCCCACCAGCGGCTCCAGCAGGAAACCAGCAATCTGGTAAAGGCCCTGCGGACTCCGTCGGTGCGCGGACGGTGGGGTGAAATGACCCTCCGTCGTGTGGCTGAACTGGCGGGGATGGTCGCGCATTGCGATTTTATGGAGCAGGATTCGGTCGCATCGATGGACGGGCTTCTTCGTCCCGACATGGTCGTCTACTTGCCCGGTGGCCGACAGATCGTCGTGGATGCCAAAACCGTGTTAGCGGCGTATCTCGACGCCTATGAAGCACAGGATGACCAGCAGCGGCAGGCGCACTTGAGTCGCCATGCGAGCCAGGTACGGACCAGAATGGACGCGCTCAGCCTGAAGGCCTACTGGACGCAGTTCGGGCAGACCCCGGAATTCGTCGTGCTGTTTCTGCCCGGCGAGCAGTTTCTTGGCGCCGCACTGGAGCAGGACCCCACATTGATCGAGGATGGCTTCGCCCGCGGGGTGGTTCTCTCTACGCCGACCACGCTGATGGCGTTGCTGCGCGCCGTGGCCTATGGGTGGAGGCAGGAACAATTGACCGAACATGCGGAGCAGGCGGGCCGGCTCGGAAAGGAGCTCTACGAGCGGATGGCGGTTCTCACCGACCACTTGAACGATATCGGTCAGGCGCTCGGGAAAAGTGTCGGGGCCTATAACAGGGCGGTCGGCTCGTTGGAGTCGAGGGTGTTGCCGGCAGCTAGAAAATTTAAAGACCTCGGGATATCATCAGACAAGGACATCGCGCTGCTGGAAGCGTCCGAGATGGAGCCGAGGGCCGGGCTTCCCTTTGCGGCCGAGGATATGAGGACGTGAGAATCATGCATCCCCAGGACATGGTGGCAGAGTTTCACCGAAAGTTCGATATTCCGGTCGGCGAGAAGCCAGCAATACCTGCTGAAGCCACGCGGCAGTTGCGGGTGCGGCTGATACAGGAAGAGTTTGCCGAACTTCAGGAAGCGATGGCCGCGCAGGACCTTCCTGGGGTGGCGAAGGAACTGGCCGATCTGTTGTATGTGGTGTATGGCACGGCCGTCTCCTACGGCGTGGATATGGATCCGGTCTTTCGCGAGGTACATCGATCGAATTTGAGCAAAGTCGGGGGCTATAAACGGGAGGATGGCAAGTGGGTGAAACCACCGACCTATTCTCCGGCTGACGTGGAACCGCTGCTTGCGGTACAGTTGTCAGGGAATGTGCGTTCCGCCTCGCAGGTGGAGAACGGGATGCGGGAGTCAGAATCCTAGTATGAAAGAGCTGTATTGTCCGGCGTGCGGCACGCCTTGTGTCAGAGTGACGTCCGGGACGAGTCTCATGGAGAAGACATTGAACCGACTATCTATTTTTCAGGTTCGTTGTCAGCTCTGCACGACCCGCTTTCAGGCTCGCAGGCCGGGGAACCGGCTGACCACGCAGGAATTCGATCGTCGTGAGTATCGACGGCTTTCGGTCAACTTTGCGGCCACACTGATTTTGGACCAACCGGCGACAGGCGGTGTCGTCACCGATATTTCCATGGGTGGGTGTACGTTACAGGCGACCGCCTCGCTTTCACGCGGTACGTTCGTCAAGTTCGTGCTGCACGCCCCGTCCGGACAGCCGGACATCAACGTGGATGCGGCCATGATCTGCTCGATTCAGCCCCTGTCGATCGGGGTGAAATTCCTTGAGTTTCACCCCGAAGATAAGCAGCGCATGGGGCAGTTAATCCTCGAACTCCTCGCTTGTCAACAAGCGCCCCCCCGCATCATCGCGTAATCAAGAGGCAGGGTTGGTCTTGTATGGCTGGGGGATTTTTCTGCCTGCTCACGGGGGCGGGGAATTCCCTGTCGGGTCCAGGGCTAGGACGTGCGTCTGATCGTCACCAGTTTGTTGTCGAGGAGCCGGACCGTTCCGATGCGGACGGCACCGAGGAGTACTGCGTGGCGTTGAACCGTCTGTAAAGGCTCCAGGGTAGAGGGATCACAGACCGCCAGATATTCCGCTGTGGCTAGGGATTCTTCAGCCACCAGGCGAGCCATCCGGCGTTGAATGTGGGGGGCACGCCGTTCTCCTTCTCGAATGGCGGCTGCGCCAGCCTGAAGCGCGCGATAGAGCACAGGCGCAGCTCGTCGCTGCTCTGCTGAGAGATAGACATTCCGTGAACTCAGCGCCAACCCGTCAGCTTCCCGCACGGTCGGAAGAACGATCAGTCTGCCCGGCAGGTTGAGGTCTATGACAAGTTGTCGCACCAGGGCCGCCTGCTGAAAGTCTTTCTGGCCGAACCATGTTGTGTCGGGTTGGACTAAAGACAGCAACTTCGTCACCACGAGGGCCACGCCTTGAAAGTGCTGCGGTCGTG
>WBZN01002018.1_pt1 | contig 11639 bp, 10 predicted proteins | sample 5204281 | NCBI WGS metagenome assembly WBZN01 (sample SAMN12344347, study PRJNA552823) | activated sludge metagenome | biome: Activated sludge suspended growth; feature: Nitrification reactor; material: Wastewater; isolation source: activated sludge from nitrification reactor of wastewater... | reverse complement strand
CGATCCCATCGCCGGCGGCCGCAACGACCCGACGGTCTTCACCGTCGCGGCCGCCGCCGTGCAGATCCCGACGCTCAGCTTGCTCGGCCTCGGATTGCTGCTCGCGACGCTCGCCGCGGTCGGAGTGCTCGCCATGCGTCGTCGCGCCGCGTAGCGAACATCGGCGCGGCCGGTAGTCCCCCGAGGCCCTCTTTCGAGAGGGCCTCTTTGTTTCTGGGCTCTCGACTTTCTTTCGGCGGTCCGTTGGTCGGGCACCCTTCAGATCTCCCGGTCCTTGGCTCGGGACCACGACATCTGGCCCAACCATCAGGCGCTCGCGCGGCCCCGGCCGCCGAGCGATCCGCCCGCTGCCTATCCGCGCCCGCCCATCGGCGAGCCCGCAGGGACAGTGCCTCGGAACGGGACCGTCGCGTGCCTCCGAGGCGGAACGTGCCCGGGCTCGGTCCCGATCCTCGGAGGGCCCGCCGCGCCGCCTGGCCCGGCGGGGCACCTCCCGGCGACGCGGCCGTCATGGGAGAATAGGCGGTTCGAAAGGGAGGACCGCATGCCGCAGTTCATCTACACCATGAAGGACATGAGAAAGACCACTCCGCAGGGGAAGGAAATCCTGCGTGGCATCTGGCTGTCGTTCTACTACGGCGCGAAGATCGGCGTGCTCGGCGCGAACGGCGCCGGCAAGTCGACCCTACTGCGCATCATGGCAGGCGTCGACAAGGACTTCAGCGGCGAGGCCGTGCTGTCCGACGGCTACACCGTCGGCTTCCTCACCCAGGAGCCCGAGCTCGACCCGTCGAAGAACGTGCTCCAGCACGTGGAAGAGGCAGTCGCCGGCAAGAAGAAGATCCTGGCGCGCTACGAGGAGCTGTCGGCGAACTACTCCGACGAAACGGCCGACGAGTTCGCGCGCCTGCAGGACCAGATCGACTCGCAGAACCTCTGGGAGCTCGACCGTCAGCTCGAGATCGCGATGGACGCCCTGCGCCTGCCGCCGCCCGATGCCGACGTCACCAAGCTCTCGGGCGGCGAGCGCCGCCGCGTTGCGCTTTGCCAGATCCTGCTCAAGCAACCCGACCTGTTGCTTCTCGACGAGCCCACCAACCACCTCGACGCCGAGTCGGTGGCGTGGCTCGAGCGCCACTTGCAGGAGTACCCCGGCACGATCGTCGCCGTGACCCACGATCGCTACTTCTTGGACAACGTGGCCGGCTGGATCCTCGAGCTCGATCGCGGCTCCGGTATTCCGTGGGAGGGCAACTACTCCTCCTGGCTCGACCAGAAGACCAAGCGCATGGCGCAGGAAGAGAAGGAAGCCTCGGCTCGCCGCCGGACGCTCGAACACGAGCTCGACTGGGTGCGCATGGCGCCGCGCGCCCGCCAGGCGAAGGGCAAGGCTCGCCTCAACCGCTACGAGGAGCTGCTGCAGGAAGAGCAACAGGCGGAGACCCGTTCGGCGTCGAACGAAATCAGCATCCCGCCCGGCCCGCGCCTCGGCGACACCGTGATCGAGGCGCAGAAGCTCACCAAGGGGTTCGGCGACCGGCTGCTCATCGACGGCCTCGACTTCATCCTGCCGCGCGGCGGCATCGTCGGCATCATCGGGCCGAACGGCGCCGGCAAGACCACGCTCTTCCGCATGATCACCGGCGGCGAGACACCGGACTCCGGCACCCTCAAGATCGGCGAGACGGTGCAGCTCGCGTACGTCGACCAGAGCCGCCAGTCGCTCAACGGCGAGAACACCGTGTTCCAGGAGATCGCCGACGGCGGCAAGGAGCTGATCTTCGTCGGCAAGAAGGAAGTGAACTCCCGTGCCTATTGTGCGCAGTTCAACTTCCGCGGCTCGGATCAGCAGAAGAAGGTGAAGGACCTCTCGGGCGGCGAGCGCAACCGGCTGCATCTCGCGAAGCTGCTGCGCAGCGGCGGCAACGTGCTGCTCCTCGACGAGCCCACCAACGACCTCGACGTCGACACCCTGCGGGCGCTCGAAGAGGCCCTGCTGAGCTTCTCCGGCTGCGCCGTGGTGATCAGCCACGACCGCTGGTTCCTCGACCGCATCGCGACCCACATGGTCGCCTTCGAGGGTGACTCGCAGGTCGTGTGGTTCGAAGGCAATTATCAGGACTACGAAGCGGACCGCAAGCGCCGCCTGGGCGCGGAGGCCGATCAGCCGCACCGCATCAAGTACCGCAAGCTAGTGCACTGAGCGACGATCCACCGGTCGAATTCCGGCTCCATTCCAGCAGCCCGCAGGCTCTAGGGCAGTTGGTTTAGGAGCCGGCTTCACCGGCCTCGATCCACCACCAGCGTCAGCCCGGAATCGGCGCGCGGCCGCAGCCTAACTATTCCGCGGAGGTCGCGCGCCGATTCCGAGCCAAGCGCCGCCGAGACGAGGCGCCATTCACGCCTGGGTTAGGCTGGAACGATGGACTCCGCGAACTACGCCGACTTCAGCCGCCGGCTCCTGGCAGCGGCGGCGGCCGACTGCAAAGTCATCGGCTTGGTAGCGCTCGGCTCGATGGCGCGGCAGGACTACGAGCCCGATCGCTTCTCGGACCACGACTTCTTCCTCGTCACGGTCCCGGGCGTTCAACAGTCCTTCCGCGACGACCTCGCCTGGCTGCCCGATGCGAGCGCGATCGCGCTGGCGTTTCAGGAGACCGCGCACGGCCTCAAGGTGCTCTATCGAAGCGGGCACCTGCTCGAGTTCGCGGTCTTCGATCTCGACGAGCTGCGGCTGGCGCGGGTCAACCGCTATCTGGTGCTGCTCGATCGCGCAGACGTCGCGGCACGCCTCGCCGATCTCGCGGCGCGCACCACGGCCACCGCGCGCGCGGAGGCGCCCGGCGACCGCGTGCTCTTCGGGCAGTTCCTGTGCCATCTCGCAATCGGCGCCGGCCGCTACGCCCGCGGCGAGCGCGCGAGCGGCCGCCACGTCGTGTTCGCGTACGCGCAGCAGGAGTTGCTGCAGTTGATCGCCCGCCGCGTCGCCGCCCAGGAATCGCACCTCCTCGACAATCTGGATCCCTGGCGCCGCTTCGAACGCGTCTATCCCGAGCTCGGCGACCGGCTCTCACGGGCCGCCGCACTTCCTGCGCCCGCGGCTGCCCGGCTGCTCCTGGGCATCGCCGAAGACACACTCCTCCCGCAGCTGCACGATCTCGACGCCCCCGCGATGGCGCTCGCGCTCGCGGCCACACGGCGTGCTGTCGACCAATCGACGGACAGAACGTCGGACCAAGCGGCGGACTAAAAACCGACGGACTGAGCCGTCACGAGCCTGCCGCGCGCTCAGGCCGCCGCGCGTTGCGACACGCGGTTGAACGCGGCGACGAAGCGCTGCATCTCGTTCTCCGTGCCGACCGTGACGCGCAAGTGCGTCGGAAGAGCCGGGAAACGCCGCCCCACCTCGATGCCCTGTTCCTTTAAGGCCGCGATCAGCGGCGCGACATCCCGCCCGATCTCGGCCATGAAGAAATTCGCGCTCGAAGGCACGACCTTCACACCGGCCTTCGCGAGCTCGGCCGTCGTCCAAGTGCGAACCTCGTCGTTGCGCCGGCGGGCGATCTCGACGTGGTCGCGCGCGCCGAGCGCGGCTTGGGCGGCCGCGAGCGCCATCAGGTTCGAGCTGTCCCAGGGGATCTGCTCACGCAGCTTCGCGATGGTCGCCGGAGCGGCGACCGCGTAGCCGCACCGCAGACCGGCCATGCCGTAGATCTTCGAGAACGTGCGCGCGACGATCACATTCGGACGCGACAGCGCGACCGGCACCATGCTGGCATAGCCGGGCCGTCCGTCGGCGTAGTGATGGTAGGCCTCGTCGACCAGCGCGGTGATGCCGATTGGCAGCGCTTCGAGGAACGTCTCGAGGTCCGCCGCCGGCGTCAGCGTGGCCGTCGGGTTGTTGGGATTGCAGATGTAGATCAGGCCGCGCGCGTCGGCGCCGAGCGCGGCGCGCATGGCCGGCAGGTCGTGACGATACTCGGCGGCGAGAGCCACGCGCTGAACCGTCGCGCCACGCACCGTCGCATAACGCCCGAGCGCCTCGAACGTCGGATCCGCCGTGACCACCCGGCCGCCTGGGCCCGCGAAGGCCGCGGCTGCGGCGTGCAGGATCTGGCTCGACCCGTCGCCGAGCACGAGCGTGTCCGGTTTGACACCAAGGTGCTTGCCGAGCGCGCCGCGCAGGGACTCGTCGCGCTCATCCGGATAGCGGCAGGCGTGCGCCATCGCGTCGCGCATCGCGGCGAGCGCCGCGGCCGGCGGGCCATAGGGATTCTCGTTGGCACTCAACCGGACGATGCCCTCCGCCGCGCTGCCGGGCAGCGGGTCCGCCGCCGGCGCCGCGGCGACGGCAACCGAGAGCGGGCGCAGGGCGGCCAGGGCGGCGCCGGCGCCGATCCAACGAGCGAAGCTGCGACGAGAGGTTTGCGCGGAAAGTTCGTCCATTCGGGGTTCCTCCCGCGGCCGATTGTACGCCCGGAAAAAGGGGGCAGAACGGGACGAATCGAGTTTCAATCGCTCCGGCTTCGGCGTTAGTCTGCGGTGATGGCGACCTCACGCTGGGGCATTCGATGCGCCGTCGCGGCCGCGGCTGCCGGGCTGCTGACTATGAGCGGCGTGGCACAAAACGGTACCCCGGCCTTCTCGCGCAGCCGCTGGATCGCCGAGCAGGCCGGGCATGCGCGCTTCGAGGGCGGCGTCGAGCGCGGCCTGCACACGCGAGACGGCGAGACCGCTCGCGCACCGCTCGCGGGGACGAAGCGCCGGCACCCGCCGCCCGGGCCGGCGATCATGCGCGTGAGCAACGACATCCTCGATCCCGACGAGCACAGCGGCGCGCAGCCCGAAACGGAGGCCGAGGTGCACCTGGTCGCCGACCCCGATGACGAACGGCACCTCGTCGCGGGCTACCAGGAGGATCGATTCGAGGACGGCGGCGCGCGCGCGCTAACCTTCGCCGTGAGCACGGACGGCGGCAAGAGCTGGGAGGAAGGTCTGCTGCCGAACCTGACCGAAGTGACCGGCGGAGCGTGGGAGCGCGCCAGCGACCCCTGGCTGGCGTGGGGAACGGAGGGTCGCTCCTACTACGCCACGATCGCGTTTCAGGAGTCGCGTCCGGACAACGCCGTGACGCTCTCCTCGTCCGACGACGGCGGACACAGTTGGAGCCCGCCCAGCATCGTGCACGTCAACCACAACACCGACTTCGACGACAAAGAGGCCGTGATCGCCGACACCGCACTGGACAGCCCTTTCCAGGGCCGGGTATACGTCGCTTGGGACACGGTGATCGCCAATCAACGACAGGTCTTGCGCATCGCGCACTCGCGCGACGGCGGCGCGACCTGGAGCGCGCCGGTCGACGTCTGGAGCCGCGGTTTCAACGTCGGGGCCTTGCCACTCACCGGGCCCGGCGGAGTCCTGTACCTGGTGTGGATGAGCTTCATTCCGTCCGCGGCGCCGACCGGTCCCCTCTACTCGGCGATCGAGATCCGCGCCGCACGCTCGGACGACGGGGGCGACACCTGGAGCGAGCCAGCGCTGGTCGCGCTCGCCGACACCCACGGCGTGCCGGGCATGCGCACGGGCGAGCTGCCGGCGGCGGCCATCGACCGCCGAAGCGGCCGGCTCTACGTCGCCTGGCAGGACCAGCGCTTTACTCCCGGCACCGACCAGATCGTGATGTCGGTGTCGGACGACGGCGGCTACTGGACCGACCCGCGGCGCATCTCCGACGGCCCGGACGACGCGCCGGCATTCACGCCGGCCGTGGCGGTGAACGGGCAGGGCCACTGGGGCGTGGCGTACGCCACCTTCCGCAACGACCCCGCCCGGCGTTTCCTCGCCGATCAGTACCTGGTCACGACCAACAATCGCGGCCGCGTGCTCGGAGCCTCACGCGTCAGCAACCAGTCCTTCGACATCAGGGACGCGGCCGTCGCACGCGGCTACTTCCTCGGCGACTACCAGGGTCTCGTTGCCGGAGCGAGCGCTTTCCGGCCGGTCTGGGTGGCGACGTCTGCGGCGTCGCGCTTGCGCGACGGCAATCAGCCGGACGTGGTGGCGCTGTACTTGCGCTGAATCGACGAGTGGCCGAGTTCGCCACCGCGCAGGCCCACGCAGGGACGTTAGAATCCGTGGCATGGATCTCGACCGCGCCACACGCGAGGACTTTGCACCGCACGTAGCGACCGATTTCGCATTGGTGGCGTCGAATCCGGCGCTGTCGTTGCGACTCGCCTCGATCGGTCCGGCCGGAGCCGGACTTCCGGGCCGTCGCGAGCCGTTCTCCCTGATCTTTCATGGACCGGCTGCTCCACGCCTGACGCAGCGCATCTACCGGCTTGCGCATCCAGCCCTCGCGGAGCTCGAGATCTTCCTGGTACCGATCGGCCCTCAGCCAGGTGGCTTTTTAGGGTACGAGGCGATCTTCAGCTAGACCCGGAGCCGGGCCTCGGGTCCGAACGCCACTCCAGCAGGTCGTAGACGCCGACGTCGGAGATCACGGTGAACCCCAGGCGCTCGTAAAGGCGGCGGGCACGGTTCATCTTCTCGACGTGAATCGTCACCCGGCGCCCGGTGCGGCGCCCCTCTTCGAGCACGCGCACGAGCAATTGGCCCCCGATACCGCTTCCACGGGCGGCGGGCAGCAGCGAGATGTCCATCAGGCGGATTTCGGTCGGACGGTAGTGCAGGTACAGCCTGCCGACTGGCCTGCCCTGCGCTTCGACGACGAGGAACTGGGCGCCTGGATAGTGCAGCCGATAGTGCTGGTCCTGAGCCTCGAACTGCGCAGTGACGAAGGCGAGCTTCTGATCCGCGGACCAGTCGGTATACGCGAGCTCGTCTTCGCGGGTGCCAGCGTACACCGCCAGCAGGACCTCGCGATCGGCTTCATCGGAAAGCCGCAGCGCGAGGCCCTCGGGAAGGTCAGCGATCACGGGCCGTCCGTGACCGCTTCGTCGGTGCGCCGCCGAAACTCGTGGTTTCGCCGAGCAACACCTCGAACTGAGTGTCTTCCATGGCGATCTTCCGTCTAGCGAAGCAAGACGGATTCGAGACGCGTCATCCTACGCTCCGGCAAAGGCCCGAGGTACCCCGCGCGCGCCGTCAGACCGCCGGTGCCGTCGGCTCGGCGGTGACCAGCAGCGACAGCAGGTTGTTCTTCGCGATACGGGGCGAGAACGTGACTTCGCTGTCCCAGGGCCGCCCGTTCAGCGCCAGCAGATAGCCGCCGCGCACCAGACGCGGCTTGCCGGCGTCGTCGCCCAGCGTGAACGTGGCGCGCTGCGTCGTAGGCACGCCGTTCTTGCTCAGCACGCGGAGGACGAACGTGACCTCGCTCTGGAAGTCCGGCGACACGTTGAAGGCCACGGGAGCGCTCAGGTTCTCGGGCCTCTTGCGATAGCTCCAGGCGAAGAACGTGGCGCCGAGGGGGGTTTCCGGGCTCTTCACGAAGACGTCGAGATCGACCTTCTGCGGCAGCGCGGCTTGCGGCAGATTCGGGAAGAACCCCTGAATGCGCAGCCGTACAGGCGTGTTGGACAGCGACGGATCACCCGAGGGCAGGCTGCTCGCCGGCACGATCGTGACGATGCTTGCCGCGGTCTCGGCCACACCCTCGCTGGACGGCCGCAGTGCGGCGCGCAGGCGCCCGGAGACGTGGCGGAGATTCGTGTACTGGACGCTCTCCGCTACGAAGCCGAAGGAGATCGCGGCGCCCGGGGCGGCAAGCAACTCCTGGGCTCGCGCGGCGCGCGAGAGAAAAGGTGTTGCGGCCAGCACCGAGCCCATGGCGAGCACGTCGCGCCGGCGCAAGCCGCGCGCAAGGAGCGGGAGTTTCGGGTCGTCGTCTCGTGAATTCATCGCGGTTCCCTGTTCCCTAGGTGCGCGGCGGATAAACGCCTTGCAGGGCGATCGAGAAGTAGAACGTCAGGTAAGGCTGCAGGTTGTTGTGCGGCTGATCGCCGCCGGCGGGGGCGATAGCCTGGTCGGACATTGGCTGAATGCCGCTCGTCGAGCTCTGGTAGAGAAATCCCGGATTGCCGCGCGCGAGAACGCGCGTCGCCGCCGGCGCCTTTAGATCGGCGTCGTCCGACGACGCGCGCATTGCGTGGCTGTGCGACGGGATCTCACTCTCGAGCAGGGACACCGTCTCGGAACCGCCGGTCTCGCCGAGGTCGTGGAGTGAAAGACCCGGCCCTTGGCCGGGGTGCATCGGTGCGCGGCCCTGCAAGTCCGGAAGCGCGAAATTGGACTTGCCATCGCCGCCGTACGTGGTGCCCAGCAGCGAGAACAGCGCCGTGTTCTGAGAGAGCGGGAGAATCTGACCGTCACACCACGCCCACCCCTTGGGCGCAAAGTTGAACGGAAAGATGCGGATCTCCGCGACGAAAGGATCCATGGCGGCTCCTAGGTTTGAGAAGGAAAGATGCCGAACAACGAAATGATGAAGTCGACGCTCAGGTACGGCTGAAAATTAGTGTGCGGCTGGCTACCGCCGACCGAGCTCACGGCGGACGGATTCATATTGCTGTTGGTCACGTCCTGGATGTACACGTTGATCGACGGCGACTCCGACAGCAGATTGCCGACCGGTGTATTGGCGGTACCGGGCGAAGAAGAGGCAAGAAAGGGATGGCTGTGCGCCGGGGTCTGGCTGACCGTCAGCGTGACCTCCTCTACGCCGCCGGTTTCGGCGAGCGTGAAGCCGTTCCCGAAGTGCAACGGCACGCGGCCGCGCAGGTCGGGCAGCGCGAACGTCGACTGACCGTCGCCGCCGTACGTCGTCCCGATCAGGTTGAACAGCGTTTCGTACTCGGAGATGGGCAGCAGCTGGCCCTCGCAGAACATCCATCCAGCGGGGGCGAAGTTGCCAGCAAACATGCGGATCTCACCGACGTAGGGCTGCGCCATAGGGGCCTCAGGTCGCGCTCGGGAAAATGCCCTGTAGGGCAATCGAGAAATTCAGCGTCAGGAACGGCTGCATGTTGAGATGCGCCTGGCTTCCGCCCACGCTCGCCAGACTCGTGGGCCCGAGAGCAATGAGATTCGTCGGTGCCGCATAGACATTCGATGCCGCCGCCAGCATGTTGCCGGGGGCCGGGGCGACGTTGCCATTGCTGGGCGAGCCCATGGCGACGTGCGTGTGCGTCGGGATCTCGGAGATCGAGAGTGTGTGCGCCTGCTCTCCCCCGCGCTCGCCCAGCGTATGGCCGCTGCCGACGTGAATCGGCGTCCGTCCCCGCAGGTCCGGCAGCGCGAAGTTGACCCGCCCGTCGCCTCCGAACGTGGTCCCCAGCAAGGAGAACAGGGCCTGATTCTGGTTGATCGGCAGGAGCTGGCCGTCGCACAAGGCCCACCCCTTCGGAGGAAAGCCGAAGCTCATGATTCGTATCTCGGATAGAAATGGTTCTGCCATCGTCTACTCCTCTCGCCGCTCCCGTGACCCGGCGTTCACTGCGGGCACGCAGCACCGCCGACGAAGCCACCGCCCGGCGGTGAGTTCACCGTCGCGCTGCCGGTGGTCGAAACGTTGTTGGTGTTCACGAACGTCACCACGGCCGAGGTGTCGGTCGCCGTACCACCGTAGCCGGGAAGCCGCATCGTGGTGTTGAAGCGCTGGCGCAGGCGGAAGTCGTCGGGCGCTCCCGGACCGTGCGTCAGCGTGTTCTTGAGCGCTCCTGCGCCACCGAGACTCAGGCAGACGAAATGAGCGTCGGCGACGCCGAAGATGTTTGGATCCGCCGAACCCGCGTTGATGAAGAAACCCTCGCGACTGTTGGCGCCGTCCGAATGACTGGAGTTGTTGCCGGTGACCGTCAGGTTGAGCGTGCCGCTGCCGTCATTCGCCAGCACGGTGATGCCGCGATCGAACGTCTGCCGAATCGTGTTTCCGGTGACCACCAGCGTGTGCGTCCCATTGCCGTGAGCGTCGATCCCGATGCCGGAGCCTTGGGTCGACCCGGACTGGAACGAAGCCGCGGTTCCGATCAGATTGCCCGAGATCGTGCCGTGCATCGTGGCCGCGCTCGACGACGTGCCCAGATTCACCTCAATCGCATTCAGGATCGCCCCGTTGATCGTGTTGTTGGCGATCGTGTACTGCACGGAACCGCCGTAGCCCGGCACCCCGGTCGCGGCATTGATGGTCACGCCCTGCCCGAGCGGCGCGACATTGCCCCCGGTGAGCGTGTTGCCGGTGAAGGTGATGTCGAGCGCCGCGGTGTTGGCGGCGGAAGCCTGGAAATGGTCGCCGCGGTTAGCCGCGAAGGTGCTTCCGGTCACGCTGGCGGTGATGTTCGCCGTGCCCGTTGCGTCGAGCAGAATGCCGTCGTTGCCGATCGCGCTGTTGCTGCTGAAGGTGCTGCCGGTCACCGTGAACGAGCTCAGCGTGCCGCTCGAGTTGCGGACGACCATGTTGTCCTCGGCGGAGCCGGTGACGGTGGAGTTGGTGACCGACACCGTGCCGAACAGTCCATTGAAGTCGAGGCCGGCCTCGCCGGCGGCGTTGCCGTTCCCCGAGACCGTGCTACCCGCCAGCGAGAAATTGGTCACCGAGCTGCCGCGGATGCCGTCGTCGGTGCCGTTCTGCACGATCATCGAGGCCAGGCTCACGGATTGCGTGCTGGTCAGCGAGATGCCCGCCCCGCTGGCCTTCTGGATCGTGCCGCCGCTCCCGGCGCTGCCCGTGCCAAGGACGGTCAGGCCTGCACTAGAACCGGTGGTGTTGAGCACGATGCCGTTGACCGGACCGCCCCCCGCCGTACCCGCCGTGATGCTCTTGAACTTCAGTCCGCTCGCGCCGATCGTAGCGTTCGCCACGTTGAGCGCCGTACCGGTGGTGGTGGTCAGAGTGCTTGTCGTGTCGGTCGCGGTGACCGTGCCCCCGCCGGTGGCGTTGAAGGCGGTGTTACTGCCGCTGCTGATCGTCAGCGCGCCGGTGAAGCCGATCGTCGAGCCGGTGTTGCTGGTGAGATCGACGCCCTTGCCCGTGGTCACGTCGATCGTGCCGGCGTAGTTGATGCTGGCGTTGCTGCTGCCGACCTGGAAGCCTGTGCCGGTGGTGCCGGTGATGCTGCTTCCCGAGGCCGCCGAGAACGTGCCCAGCACGCTGTTGAGAGCCACGCCGGTGGTCGAGCTGTTGGTGCTCTTGATCTGCTGGAACGGCAGGGTGTTCATCTTCACGGTCGCAAGATCGACCGCGGGACCGCCGGTCGCGTCGATCGTCGCGAAGCCCGCCCCGACGGCGATCTGGAAGCCGGCCGAGCCGGTGTAAGGCGTCGTGCCGGACGCTCGCAGACCGGCGCCCGCGCTCGTGAAGATGTCGAGATCGGTGAAGCTCAGATCGCCCGCGACGTTCGTGAAGAGGACACCGCCCGCGCCGACGCCGTTGCCCGAAGCGCCGACCACGGTCGTGCCGCCAGGGACGGTCTGGAATGTGCTGCCCGGCGTAGCGTCGAACGTCGCGCTGGTCACCTGAATGCCGTTGCCCGTGGTGTTGCCGCTCACCGAGTTGCCGGCGAAGCTCGTGATGGTCGTGGTACCGGCGGCCGCGCCGTCGATCACGATGCCCGAACCGCCCGCCGTGACCGTGTTGCTGTCGATCGCCAACTGCAGGGCGCCAGCGCCCGCCGCGG
>WBZN01001603.1_pt1 | contig 11639 bp, 14 predicted proteins | sample 5204281 | NCBI WGS metagenome assembly WBZN01 (sample SAMN12344347, study PRJNA552823) | activated sludge metagenome | biome: Activated sludge suspended growth; feature: Nitrification reactor; material: Wastewater; isolation source: activated sludge from nitrification reactor of wastewater... | reverse complement strand
GAGATCCGACGTCGCGCCCTGAAATGCCGTGTCCCTATCCATTCGATACCTCCGGCGCATCGACCTTTCGCGCCGTTCCCAACCGGTGCAGCACGCCGTCGAAAGACCACGCGCCGCCGCCCCGGGCGACGAGATAGAGCAGGATCGCACCCCACAGGATGTGCTGGGGCCAGGACGTCCAGTAGACGAAAAGCTGGATGAACAAGGTCATGCCGAGCAGCGGCAGGGCCGCCAGCCGCGTGCCCAGGCCGATCAGGACCAGGACCGAACAGACGATTTCAAGCGTGCCGGCGAGATAGGCGACCGGTGCGGCCGGCAGGAAGGGCAGGGAAGCAAGATACTCGTCCTGGAACAGCGCGATGGTCAGGTCCCAGTTCTGCCATTTCGGCAATCCGGCGCGCCAGAACACGCTGAACACGCAGATCCTGAACAGCAGCGCGAGCAGGCTTTCCGGAATGCGATCCGCCAGGCGGCGGGCATCGGTCAACAGCATGGCATTCCTCGATCGATGGGCGCAGCATCAGTCACTCCGGCGGGCAAGCGGCCCGCCGGTCACGGTTCGATGCGATCGAGAGAGCTCAGCCCTGCTTGGGCTCCAGGCTGCCGCCGTTGATCTTTTGGCAGGTGCCGGCCGGCACATAGATCCAGGCGTCACCGCGTCCCGCATCCGAAACCTGGCCGGCGCAGGAATTGTTGGCGGTCTGGCAATCGTTCTGGCCGGCGGCGGCAACGCCGTAGCATTTCTCGTTGTCGGCGGCCTGCGCCGCGCCCGATACCATCATCGGACCGGAAATCGCCATGGCGACGGCGGAAGCCAGGAAAAGCGTGCTCTTCATCGACTGAACTCCTTCTTGGGCAAGGAACCAGCGACGCCGCAGCACGCCGCATGACAACGCAAACCGATTGCCGTGTCGCGCGGTCAGGCCGGAAGCGTCCGGCCCCGCGCCGCAATCACGTGCAGAGGTTGGCCCAGAACGCCGGACAAGAGGATTCACAAGCGCGTGACCCCGGCGCCGCGCAGATCAGGCGGGATGGCAGTCCTACTCCTTGCCGACGACCAGGCAATCGAGCCCGGCTTCCTTCAGTTTGCCGCAGCGATCCTTGGCCGCGGTGATGGTGTCGAAGGGGCCGGCCTGCAGGCGATAGAAGATGCCCTTGGTGCCGAGATCGGCGGTTTCGACGTTGGCGGTCAGGTCGCCGACCTGCGCGGCGAAGTCCTTGGAGATCCGCTTCCATTCGCTCCAGGCGGCATCCTCGCTGGGCAGGGAGGCCATCTGGATCCGAACGCCCGTCTTGGCTTTTTCCGCGGTGGCGGGGGCCGGCGCGGCGGCCGGAACCTCGACCGAAGCGCTTTGCTCCGGTTCGCTGTCGACGACGGCGGGTGTCTCCGCCGCGGGCGCCTCGGCGCTGGCGGTCTCGGCAGCTGGGGTCTCGGCAGCTGGGGTCTCGGTAGATGGGGTTTGGGCGGCGGGTGCTGCCGCAGGCGTGGCCTCCGCCGGTTTGGCGGCGTCTGTGCCGCTTGCGGGGGTTGCCGCCGCGGTCTGCTCCGGCGCGGGGGTGGCCGCAGGCGAGGCTTCCGCGGCCGGCTCGGCGGCGTTGGTCGCGGTCGTCGCCGGGACCGGCGCGGCGGGCTCGGCCGCCGGTTCGGTGGCGGCGCTTTGCGTTGCCGCGGCCGTTTCGGCGGAGTCCGCCGCCGGCGCCGCCGCGGCCTCCGTCGCCGGGGCCGTCGTTGCGCCGACCTCCGCGCGCTGTTCCGGCGTCATGCGTTGCAGCACGGCGTCGCGATTGGCGACGGCGACGGCGCGTCGCGTGCCGTCGGGCAGCGCCGCGACCGCCTTGGTCAGCAGGCCATAGGCCTTGGGATTGTCGATCGCCACGCCCAGGCCCATCGCGTACATCAGGCCGAGTTGCGCCTGCGCTTCCGGATAGTTCCCAGTCGCCGCCTTGGTCATCAGATCGACGCCGCGCGGCACATCGTTGCTGGGGCCGTGACCCTCGAGATAGAGCTTGGCGAGATAATACTGCGCGGCAGGATCGCCAGCATTGGCCAGCGGCTCGAATTCGGCGATCGCTTGCGCATAGTTGCCTGCGGTGGCGGCGGCGATGCCTTCGGTGAGACCCGCCTGGCTCGGCGTCGCCAAACACGACAGGGCCGCCGCGATCACCAAATAGCGCTTCATCATGTGCTCTCCCGAGCGCCCCAATAGCGCTTCGACGATAGACGAGTCTGTCGAGTCGCGGCCAGGGGCGGTGCTGGTTTCAATCAACGCGCAATGTCACGCGGTCAGCGCATATCGCCGTCCTCGGGTGTGATGAAAGAGAAAAAGCTTTAAGGAATTGCTAACCATGAATCGACGACCTGGGCATCGACGACCTGGGCATCGACGCCCGGGGAATCGACACCCGGGCGCTCTGGCGCCGGGCAGGGCAGACGGCCGGCAGGATCCGACGTGGGTGAAACGTGATCCCGCCGGCCGCGCCGGCACCGGCCCGGCAGGCTGCGTATCTGCCGGGTCGGTGGTTCTTTCAGCGTTCGGCCTCGGCGACGGCGATGACAGGGGCTCGGGACCGCGGGATGCCCATGCGCCGGACTCGGCGCGGCCCGGCGGTTGCCGCAATCACTGTCCTGGCGCGGGTCCCTTGCCAGACGGAAGCTTCATTGCCGCGCAGCCTGCGCCCATCCGTCCAGCGGAGAAAATGCCGGTTGCCTATGGTTTTCATGCTGCCATAGCATCACCCCGCCCGATGCCCTTCGGTTATGGTGCAGCCGCTTTCGGGGATGCGTCCCGGCGCTGTGGGTCCGCCCAGGTGGACGGGCAAGCCGGAGAGGAGCCAGTCATGGAAATGCACCAGATCCGCTATTTCCTGGCGGTCTGCGACAGCCTGAATTTCACTCGCGCCGCCGAGGCCTGCAACGTCACCCAGCCGGCGCTGACCCGCGCCGTGCAGAAGCTGGAGGAGGAGCTGGGCGGTCTGCTGTTCCGGCGCGAGCGCAAATACACCCACATGACCGATCTAGGCCATCTGGTGCGCCCGCAGCTGGAAGCGATCCTGGCGCAGAGCGAGCAGGCGAAGACCACGGCCAAGAGCTTCCTGCAGCTGAAGGACGCGCCACTGAAGCTGGGCGTGATGTGCACCATCGGCCCGATGCGCTTCATCGGCTTCCTCAGCGAGTTCGGCCGGCATCACCCGGGCATCGAGGTCTCGCTGATGGAATCGGTTCCCGACCGGCTGAGCCAGTCGCTGATGGAAGGCGAGATCGACTTGGCCATGATGACGGCGCCGGCCGAGCGCAACGAGCGGCTGGATCTGCGCCCGCTTTACGAGGAGCGCTTCATGATCGCCTGCGCCCCGGGCCATCGCTTCGAGCAGATGGCGGCCGTGCCGATGGCCGACATTGCCGGCGAATCCTATCTGACCAGGGCGAATTGCGAATACATCGGCTATCTCGACGGCGTGATGGCGGAGCGCATGATCGAGGTGCAGGACGTCTACCGCTCCGAGCGCGAGGACTGGATCCAGTCCATGGTGCTGGCCGGCATGGGCATCTGCTTCATCCCGGAATACACGCCGGTGATCCCCGGCATCGTGACGCGCCCCATCGTCGATCCGGAAGTGACGCGTTCGATCCATATCGTGACCGTCGCGGGGCGGCGCTTTTCGCCCGCGGTGGCGGCCTTCGTGAAGGCGGTGGAAAAGCACAAATGGCCGGCCCTGTCGCCGATTCCCGGCCGGGCGTGAGGGCGGGCTAGGCGAGGGCTTCCTCGACCAGCTGCGTCAGTTTCGCCACCAGATCGGCGCCGACCTTGCCGCCTTCGCCCTTGATCTCCTTGGTCAGCACCAGCTGCACCGCGTCGAGATGCGATTTGGCGAGCTCGAGATGGCGGGCGTCATAGTCGCGCGCGCGATCCCGCGTCAGACGGCACAACGAATCGCCGAGCGCGGTCACCAGCGGATAGCCGAACGAGGTGCCCTGGCCTTTGAAATCATGGGCCACCCGGAACAGCGCCTCGATATGGGCGCCGCGGCCGGCCGGATCGCTCTCGGCCAAGGCCAGCGCCTGGCGCGCCCGCTTGAGGTCGGCCAGCGCCCAGTTCGAATAGTCCTTGGCGAGATCGGCGACCGCCGCCTGGGCGCGCGCCAGCACCGCCGCCATGCCGCCGCCCTCGACCCCGTCTTGCGGGTCGGGCGTGGCTTCGGCGCCGGCATCGTCCATATCGCGCCCCGGTTCGCCACCAGGGGGAAGGGATGATATCGCGACCATCCTGTCAGAGTGTCGGTTTAGGGTTAATCAACGATGAACGGGCCCGCGATTGCCGGCGCGGCGCGGCGGATGGATCGCGTATGTCGCGTCAGGCCGGCGCTTTGCCGGCGGCGATTCCCCTACAGCCGTCGCGGCAGCCAGGTGGCGGCGATGCCCACGGAAATCGTGAGGATGCCGCTCAGGATGAAGACGGCGCGGAAATCGAACATCGTCAGCAGCAGGGCGTAGATCGCCGAGGGCATGAACTCCGCGGTGTCGACATAGGTGCGGAACACCGTCGTCATCTGCGGCAGTTCGGTCGGCCGGGCGAAGCGCATGAACGGGATGTTGCCCAGCGAATCCAGCACCACGATGAAGACTGCCGCCGCCAGCAGCAGCAGGCAGAAGGCGAGCGGATTGCCATAGACCAGGACCGCGGCGCAGGTCAGGCCGCCGCCCAGCCAGAACGAGCCGACGATCGGGATCCGGAGGCCCAGCTTCTGCGCCACGATGCGCACCAGCGGCGCGAGGCCGAGCAGCAGGTTGCCGATGCCGACCAGCCAGCCGGCCCAGCTTTCGTCGACGCCGTGATCCTGCAGGTAGAGCGCGGGGTAGGTGAAGAACATCGACCACCAGGCCGAGCGGCCGAAGACGATGAGCCAGGAGAGCCGCAGCCGCTTCTGCGTCGCGAAGCGGTGAACCATGGCCAGCGGGTTGCGCGGCGGCGGCGTCGATTCCACCGCCGGCTGGGCGAGGCCGAGGCGGCGGAAATACAGCACCAGCAGCAGATGCACGCAGATCGAGGCGAGCGCCGGGGCGATGATGCCGAAATGCTGATAGAGCCTGACGCCAATGACCGGCCCCATGCCCCAGGCTAGGCAGCTGGCGAACAGGCGCAGGGTCTCCGACCGCACCAGATTGTGGCGCGGGACGAAGTCGACGATGAACAGGATCAGACAGATGCTGCCGATGACGCCGCTCAAGGCGCGCCCCACCAGGCCGCCGCCGAGCCCGACCAAGGTGTCGGTGGCCAGCGCCACCATGCCGATCATGCAGCAGCTAATGCCGCCCAGATAGACCCGGTTGCGGCCGAAGCGATGGATCATCAGCGGCGTGGCGAAGGTGATGACGAAGCTGATGATCGCCACCGTCGCATAGGTGGCGCTGACATAGGAATCCGCATCGTCGCCGGCGAACTGCTTGTAAAGCGAATAGGCGTGCAGCGCGAGGACCGTGGCCGTCACCGCGCGCGCGGCGGAATCCAAAGCATAGATCGCCGCAATGGCAGCAGGCCCCGGGACGCTCAGGGAGTTGCGCAACGCGGCATGACGGGCGGGCATGGGTTGGGGGCGACTCGGCAATGACCGGGCCATCCTAGGGCCGGGTTTCCGGCAAGGCCAGCCGCGGGGCGGCGGGTAGCAATGCGTAACCGACACCCCTAAGATGCGGGCAACGTTGTCGCCCCTGCGAGGGCCGGGACGGCGCGGGGCGCTACGATCGGCGGTGGCAACGGGGACAGCGCGTGGCGGAGCAAGAGGGCAGCGCGGAGATGATGCCGCGGCATCCGGACCTGGTGCGGCTGCTCGGCTATTGGCGCGACCGATGCGGCGGGCGGGATTTTCCGCGGCGCGCGGACATCGATCCGCTCGATTTCGCCTATATGCTCGACCGCGTGGCCCTGACCGAGATTCACGAGGATCCCCGCCGCTACCGTCTGCGCGTCGTCGGCTCCTGGTGGGCGCGCCTGGTCGGCTTCGAATCGACGGGCATGTGGCTGCATGACTGGCCGCACGCCAACCAGCGCCAGCTCAGCATCGACGCCTACGAGGCACTGGTCGCCGCCCGCCGGCCGCTGATTTCCCACCGCGACGGCTGGGTCGACGAGCGCAAGCTGCGCTACGAGATCCTGCATCTGCCGCTGTCCGAGGATGGCCGCCGCATTTCGATGATCGTGACCGCCATCGGGCCGGATTGACGGTCCGCCTGGCAACCGGGTGCGACCGGTTGCGGGGCCGCGCGGCATCGCCTAACGTCGGCCGCCAAGGGGGACGTCATGACCGATCTCTACAAGCTCACCGCCAATGAAGCCATCGCGCGGTTGCGTCAAGGCAAGCTGACGCCGCTCGACCTGATCGACGCGGTGGAACGACGCTGGCAACAGGTAAACCGGGCGGTGAACGCCCTGGTGACACCCTGCTTCGACCGGGCGCGCGACCAGGCCCGCCGCCTGATGGCCCAGCCGGTGGAACAGCGCGGCCTGCTCTGCGGCCTGCCCATCGGCATCAAGGACCTGAACGACGTGGCCGGGGTGCGTACCACCTATGGCTCGCCGATCTTCGCCGACAATGTGCCGAAGGTCTCGGACATCATGGTGCAGACGCTGGAGGGCAATGGCGGCATCGTCGTCGGCATGACCAACACGCCGGAATTCGGCGCCGGCGCCAACACATTCAATCCCGTCTTCGGCGAAACCCTCAACCCCTGGAACCCGGCGCTGAATGCCGGCGGTTCCTCCGGCGGTTCGGCGGCGGCACTCGCCACCGGCATCGTGGCGCTGGCCAGCGGCTCCGATCTCGGCGGGTCCTTGCGCACGCCGGCCGGCTATTGCGCGGTGGTCGGGTTGCGCCCCAGCCCCGGCCGCGTCGCCAACGGCCCGGCGGAGCAGCGTTTCAACGACCTTTCGGTCGAAGGGCCGATGGCGCGCAACGTGGCCGACGCGGCGCTGATGCTGGACGCCATGGTCGGCTACCGGGTCGAGGATCCCATATCCTTGCCCGCTCCGGCGGAGCGCTTCGTCGATGCCGCGCGCCGGCGGAGCAAGCCGAAGCGCGTCGCCGTCTCCGCCGATCTCGGCGGTGTCACGCCGGTCGATCCGCTGACCCGCGCCGGTTTGCGCGCCGCGGCCGACAAGCTGGCCAATGCGGGCATCGAGGTGGTGGAGGCAAGCCCCGATTTCGGCGGCGCGATGGAGGCCTTCTATGTCCTGCGGGCGCTGGGCTATGCCACCAACATGCGCACGCTGCTGGCCAAGCACCGCGACAAGCTGAAGCCGGATGTGATCTGGAACATCGAGCAGGGCATGGCCCTGACCGCCGACAAGATCGGCCAGGCGCAGCTGCGCCGCTCCCGCCTCTATGGCGAGGTGGTGGAGTTCCTGTCGCGGTTCGACCTGCTGATGGCGCCTTCGGCCTGCTGCCCGCCGGGCCCGATCGAGGAGCGCTGGGTGCGCCGGGTCGATGGCCACGACTTCCCCGACTATATCGGCTGGCTCACCCTGCATGGCGTCATCACGCTGGCGGCCTGCCCGGCGCTGGCCCTTCCCGCCGGCTTCGCGCCGGACGGTCGACCGCTCGGCGTGCAGTTGGTGGGCGCGCCGCGCGGCGAGGCCGATCTGCTGTCCCATGCCGCCGCGATCGAGGAAATCCTGGGCGTGGCCGATCTGGTGCCGATCGACCCCAAGCCGGCGCGGCGCCTCTAGCGGATCGGGCGATGCAGGCGGCGCCAGAAGACGTGCCAGTGAATGTGCCAGGGGACGTGCCGGGGGACGTGCTGGGGGACGTGCTGGGGGACGTGCCGATCGGCTACATGGAGCGGACGCGCGCCTACTACCAAGCGCTCGGCTACGCGGAATCCTACCGCTGGGCGCATTTCGCCGCGGTGCCCTTCGCCAGGCTCGCCAAGCCGCTGGCGGAATGCCGCATCGGGCTCGCGACCACGGCGGCGCTCCACGATCCGGCCAAGGGCGAGCAGGGGCCGGGCGCCCCCTACAACGCGGCGGCGAAGTTCCACCGTGTCTATGCCGCCGGCATCGCGGGCGCGCCGGACACCCGCATCGCCCATGTCACCTATGACCGCACCCATACCAGCGCCATCGACGCCAATTGCTGGTTTCCGCTGGCGCAGCTGAAGCGCTGCGCGGCTCTCGGCCTGATCGGCGCGGTCGGCCCGCGCTTCTACGGCGTCCCGACGACGCGCAGCCAGCGCGGCACCCTTGAGCGCGACGCGCCGGAGCTGTTGGCGCGGGCGCGGGAGGATGCCATCGACGCCATGATCCTGGTGCCGAATTGCCCGGTGTGCCATCAGACGATGAGCCTGGCCGCGCGGCACTTGGAAGCGGCCGGCATCCCCACCGTCATCCTGGGCTGCGCCAAGGACATCGTCGAGCATGCCGGCGTGGCGCGCTTCCTGTTCAGCGACTTCCCGCTCGGCAATGCCTGCGGCAAGCCGCTGGATAGCGGCTCGCAGATCTTCACCATCGACCTTGCCTTCGAGCTGCTGGCGATGGCGCCGGCGCCGCGCACCACGATCCAGTCGCCGTTGCGCTGGAGCGCGGACGCGGCATGGAAGCGCGACTTCTGCCGGATCGAAGGCCTGTCCCGAGCCGATCTCGCGCGCCTGCGCGCCGCGCACGAAGACCACCGCGCCACCGCGCAGGCGGGCCGCGGAACCATGCGAGGGGAAACATGAAGATCGACGGTTCCTGCCATTGCGGCTTCCTGACCTTCCAGGCCGAAGTCGACCCGGCGAAGGTCGAGGTCTGCCACTGCAGCGATTGCCAGAAGCTCTCCGGCTCCGCCTTCCGCGTCATCGCGCCGACGGAGCCCGGCACTTTCCGGCTGCTGACCGGCGTCCCGAAGACCTATGTGAAGACCGCCGACAGCGGCAACAAGCGCGTCCAGGCCTTCTGCCCGCATTGCGGCACCTCGATCTACGGCGCGCCTTTCGTGGAGGGCCAGGCGGCAAAGCCGCAGGTGGTCGGCCTGCGCGTCGGCTCGATCACGCAGCGGGCGCAGCTGGCGCCGAAGGCGCAGTTCTGGACCCGGTCGCGGATGGAGTGGATGAAGACGGTGAACGACCTGACGGAACACGCGACGGAGTAGCGACTGGTCAGACCGCGCGCAGGATATTGATCTTGGCCTTGCCATAGCGCCGCTCGTCCTCGACGGCGAAGCCCGCCAGCTCCGGCAGATCCTCCCGCGCCTCCATCTCGGCGATGATGAGCGCGTCGGGCGCGATCCAGCCGGCTTCCTGCAGCGCCGCCAGGGTCGGCGGGATCAGGCCCTTGTTGTAGGGCGGATCGAGGAAGACGAGCGAGCAGGGGGCGAAGGCCTTGTGCGTCTTGGCCTGGGGCGGCCGGCGCACGTCGCTGGAGAACACCAGCGTGCGGGCGGTCGCGTGGCAGGCGGCGATGTTGCGCTTCAGCGCGTCCAGCGCCGGTCGCGCCGTTTCGAACACCGTCAGGCTCTCGGCGCCGCGCGACAGCGCCTCGAGGCCGAGGGCGCCGGAGCCGGCGAAGGCGTCGAGCACCCTGGCGCCGCGCAAGGCGTCGAAACGGTGCGCCAGCATGTTGAAGATCGCCTGGCGGGCGCGGTCGGAGGTCGGCCGCACATCGTCCCCTTCAGGGGCGATCAGCTTGGTGCCCTTGTGCGCGCCGGCGTCGATGCGCATGGTCAGCGCGCGGGCCGCCGCTGCTTGCCGAAGCCTTTGCCCGCGCCGCTCGCGCGATCGCGGCGCGGCGCATCGCCTTTCGGCGGCTCGCCGCGCTTCAGTCGCAATTGGCCCTTCACCGCGTGTTTGACGTCCTTGGCCGAGGGCGCCGCCGCCTTGCCCTTGGCCTGGCCGAGCTGCTCGCGCAGCACCTTGGCCGGCACTTCCTCGATGTCGCCGCGTTCCAACTGGCCGAGCTGGAAGGGACCATAGGCAACACGGATGAGCCGGCTGACCGGCCAGCCGAAATGGCCGCAGATCTTGCGGATCTCGCGGTTCTTGCCCTCGGTCAGCGCCATGGTGAGCCAGGAATTGTCGCCCTGCTGGCGATCCAGCGTCGCCTGGATCGCGCCATAGCGCACGCCCTCCACCTCGATGCCGCGGTTGAGCTGCTCGAGATGCTTCTGGTCGATGTCGCCGTTGACGCGCACGCGATAGCGCCGCACCCAGCCGGTTGACGGCAGCTCCAGCTTGCGCGCCAGTTCGCCGTCATTGGTCAGCAGCAGCAGCCCCTCGGAATTGAGGTCGAGGCGGCCGACGGAGATCACCCGCGGCAGGCCCGGCGGCAGGGAATCGAACACGGTGGGCCGGCCTTCGGGGTCCTTCGCCGTGGTGACCAGGCCGCGCGGCTTGTAGTAGCGGAACAGGCGCGTGCGCTCCGGCTGCGGCAGCGGCTTGCCGTCGATGCGGATATCGTCGCGCTCGGTGACGTTGAGCGCAGGCGAGGCGAGCTTCTTGCCGTTCACCGACACGCGGCCTTCCAGGATCATCGCCTCGGCATCGCGGCGCGAGCAGATGCCGGCGCGCGCGATCGCCTTGGCGATGCGCTCGCCCTCGAACGCCTTGGGCTGCGGCGCCTTGGGCCCACTCATGCCTGGGCCGCCGCGATCAGGCCGGCGAAGAGGCGGGTGTCGCTGCCGGTGATGCCGAATTCCGGGTGCCATTGCACGCCGAGGCAGAAGCGGTGGATGCGGGATTCGATGCCCTCGATCACGCCATCGGGCGCCACCGCGTTGGCCAATGCCTGCGGGCCGACCGCCTTCACCGCCTGGTGATGCGCCGAATTGACCGCCATCTCGGCAACGCCGGTCAGGCGGTGCAGCAGCGTGCCGGGCGTCACCGTCACCAGGTGGCCGGGCTCGGTGCGCGGATTGGGCTGCTCGTGCAGCACATGCCCCTGCACCTCGTCCTCGATATGCTGGATCAAAGTGCCGCCGAGGATGACGTTCAGCAATTGCTGGCCGCCGCAGATGCCGAGCACCGGCTTGTCGCGATCCAGCATCGCCTGGGTGACCGCCCACTCGAACTGCGTGCGGCCCTCTTTCAGCGTCACGGTCGGGTGCCGGCTGTCGGCGCCGAACAGGGCCGGGTCGACATCGAAGCCGCCGCCGGTCACCACCAGCGCATCGATGCGCTCGGCATAGGCCTGGGCCAGGTCCGGCTCATGCGGCAGGCAGACGGGAATGCCGCCGGCGCGGGCCACGGCGGCGCAGTAGTTCTCGCGGATCAGGTAGCGGCCGACCTTGGAAATGCCGGTCGGCGGCGCGGTGTCGAGGGTCAGGCCGACGATCGGGCCTGCTGGGCTGGGCATGGGCGGCTCCTTGGCTGGCCGGACCCTAGAGCAGGTTTCCCCAAAATAGAAGCGGTTCTGCCGGAGCGATTTTCGGCAAGGGGGAGGAAGAGGGCGCAGGCGGTAGTGGGACTACCGCCAAGGCCTCTGACGCTGCCCTTGCCGAAAAGCGCCCGGCCCTCCGGGTTTGTCATCGTCGGGCATCCGCGTCGTCAGGCCGCTTGTCCGTAGCCCCACTACGGCCTGCGCGGCCTTCCTAGCGGCCTGCCACAACGCTGACGAACAGAACCGATTCTATTTTGGGGAAACCTGCTCTAGAGCAGAGCGGCCTCCGGCTCA
>WBZN01002017.1_pt1 | contig 11641 bp, 10 predicted proteins | sample 5204281 | NCBI WGS metagenome assembly WBZN01 (sample SAMN12344347, study PRJNA552823) | activated sludge metagenome | biome: Activated sludge suspended growth; feature: Nitrification reactor; material: Wastewater; isolation source: activated sludge from nitrification reactor of wastewater... | reverse complement strand
TGACAGTAGGAGCAGCGGTGCCATTAAGAGCAGCAGCGGCAGCTGCGGCTGCTTTCTTTTGCTTGTCTTCGTCAGTCTCTTTTTCTTTTGGCTGAGGAGCTTGATTCAAAGTTTGACCGCGTTGTGCGTTCAACATAGCTTCAGCTTGCTTACGGGCTTCTTCGTTCTTGCGAGCTTCGTCTGATTGGTCGTGGCTGTCACGTTGTTGCGCAGCAGCACCCATGGCAGATACTGCAGCAGCGGCAGCGGCTACAGTGCCAAGTGATTTGCCGGCAGTGGCGAGACGGTCTTTAGCAGTCTGTCCACCAGTACCTGCATTCAAACCCTTTTCAGCACCGGCTGCAGTGGCGCCATCAGCTCCAGCGGCTGCAGGAGTGTTGAGTCCACTACCAGGCTTCTTCGGTCCTGGCTTAGCAGCGGTCTGGGCAGCAGCGGCAGCGGCGGCTGCATCTTTTTTCTGCTGATCGGTGGTCAGTTTCTTACCATCAGGTCCGATCGGATTGCCGTCTTTGTCTTTTAGTTGCTCGCCTGGTTTGCCAGGAGGGGTTGGACCCTTTCTAGGTCCACCAGGAGGAACGATTGGTTGTCCGTTTGGTCCCAGAGGAGGTCCGCTCTGTCCACCTTTTGGATCTTGCAAGTTCTTGGACAACTGAGGATTGCTCGACTGGTTAGGCAGTCTGTCCAAACCAACTTTCTGTGATTGCTCGAGACCGCGAGCAGCAAACTTGTCTGATGTAGCGTATTTGAAGAGTTGAGCAGTTCTTGTCTGTGCAAGATTGCCCAACGCTCCCATACCTTTCATCAATCCACCAGTGATCAAACCGGCAGAGATGAAGTCTGACATCGGGCTGATTTGAGCGCGAGCCATAAACGATGGGGTTTGAATCATCAACTGGAGTACACCCACTGCCAGAACGATTTTGCCCCATGGGTTGAAGTCGGAGAACAAGATGATAACGAGGATCTTGAGCAATCCGACCCAGACGAATGTCCACAAGCTGACTTCGACGAATGATTTGACGAAGCCTGAGCAGACGTTTTCTGTGTCAGGAGTTGCGAAGAAAACGATGAAGATTGGAGCGAACATATATTGCGCTGTCAGCAACGCAGTCTGAATCGCTTTCAAAACGAGAATGTAGACGAGCTCGGCGATGAGGATGCCGCCGAGAATCAAATAGATAATCAAGCCGGCGAATGCAACGATGCCACCGACCGTTCCCAGAACCATACCGCCTGCACCAGCTCCGGCGATACCACCGGCAACCGATCCTAGCACTGGAGCAAATGTGTTAGCGAGAAGACCGGCACCTGCAACCAAGCCACCTTTGACTGCTGCAGCCATGGCAGCGTCGAGCATGATCACCTGGTCGGCCGAATTGAAGTAGATCGCTTTGATCATTTCATTCGAGATTTGAATTTCGAATGCGTAGATTGTCGGCCAGGCGAGGAGCAAACCAGCAGTGAAGATCAATCTGCCGACTGCGCCCATGAGCCCAGTGCCACCGCGCCATGCGGCATCAGCCCAGTACTTCCAGATGCAGAGAATGAAGAGGAGAAGCAGCAAGTCAACTGCGATTCCGTACATCGTGTCAGCACCCTGACGGATGTAGGGAGAGATATCGTCGTTCCGTCCACTGCCGTTAGCGCCGTTAGGGTTTTGATTCAAACCGTTGACTGCGATGTTCGGGTTGAGAACGAAAGTGCGGAGGAAAGCTGTGAGGAATTGAACTGTGTCGGACACCCATCCGTTGATCAACTCAGTTACCCAACGACCGATCACTTGACCGATGTTGGCGAAGAAGTTGCTGATCATGTCATCGCCCCAGAAGGCTTTCATACCAGCATATGTGTCGTTGTATTGAGCCAGTTCGCTGCCCTGCAGCAACTGGTTGTTGGTGTTGGTGATGGCGCCCTGAGTGTTCTGCTCTGCCGCTTGTTGAACGAGAGTTGTTTGACCTCTGGCGTCAACGTATCGGCTGTTTGGCACAGTGCTCTGCGTTTGTGCAGCGCCTGTCGACAATTGCTGTCCACCGCCGTTGTCGATGCCGAGGTCGGCTCCTGGAGGTGGTGGTTGCGTTTGTGCCAAAACAGCGGCATTAAACAAAAACGGCGCGAGCAGCATAACTAATGCTACGAGCGCCTTGTTGATTCTTTGAGTTTTAGAGCTGGACTTTCTCACAGCGGTTACCGATTGATTCAGGGGGGTGTCTTGAATAACAAGATATTAGACTCTACTCATGGGGCTGTCAGTGGTGGAATTCCCATTTTCGTCGACGAGCCGGCATCTTTTTATAAAGACGCCGGCTCGCTTCAGAGTTTTGTTATTGCCGGACCTGGAGTCGAGTGTCTAGTGACTCTCGACGGTTCGGATGGAGGTCTTTTTAGAGACCGCCGCCCAGTCCACCGAAGTTGTTGATTGCGAATGTACCGATAAGGTGAACAGCGGTTGGAGCGCCGAATCCGATACCGAGACCTTTGGCTACGTTCATGGCGGATTCACCACCATCACGCTGACCGAATGCAATCTTCATTCCTGCCATCGAGGAAGGAACTGTGGATAGTGCTGTTACAACACGGGAGATGTCTCTTGCGGTGTCGTAACCGAAGTCAGCCATCTGACCTACTTCGTTTGACTGACCGTATCTTGGGTCAACCGGTGCTCCAACTAGACCTTGGGCATGTACGGCTTGGTCATAGACGCCGAATGCCATCAGTACCAGCTGTGGAGCAAGGAGGAAGCTCAAGCGGGAAGCGACTTTGAATGAACGTGATGCAACAATCTTTTTACCGAAAGATTTGATTGTGGAAACCATGAGGAACCTCCTAGGGTTTGGGTGAGAATCGATAAACTTTTGTCAACGATTATGAGAGTGAGACGCGGATTGGGATTGGGTTTGGGTGGATGGGATAACTTAGCGGTGGTTGTTCCAGAGTGTTGCCCTTACGCTGGTCGTTGCGCCGCTTCCAGATGAACCGGAGGATGGCACCATTGGACCGGGTGTGAAGCCGAGGCTTCCGTAGTTGGCCACTGCTGGTACAGGAGCCGGACGATGTTGAGGAGTTAAGAGTTTTGCGGTGCCGTTTGTAGACCGGCTAAGTGTCCGGTGAATCGGACGGGCTGAAACTTGTCTTGATGCTGAAGGCGCTGCTGCTGCAGGAATTGGTGGCAGCGATTGTGGTGCAGACGCAATCATTGGAGTTGGAGCTGCAGAAATTGGTTTGCCGAAAGCTGCTTTGAAGGCTTCGAGCGGAGCATTGGATCTGATTGGCACTGCTGCAACTGCTTGCGTGTTGCGAACCAATGGAGCTGGCATTGGAGCTGGAGCTTTAGCGAGATATCCAGGGTCGAGTCCAAGCATGCTCTTTCCAGGTACAGCGCCTGAGCGAACAGCGGCTTGAGCTGGAGCGTTGTAACCGCGAGGCATCGGGATGGTTTCCTTTTTCCAAACGTTTGGAGCGAAATCCCAGCGAGCAGATGGACGGCGTGGTTCCGCTTCTTGAGCTTGTGCTGGAGCAGAAGCTGCAACGGCTGCGGCGACCGAGATGATTGAAAGAGTTAGTGCCTTGATGTTCATTTGCTGCAATCCTGATTAGAACCTGGAGAGACCGTTTCTGAGAGCGTAGTTAGCCATTCCGAGACCGAAGAGACCAGTTGAATACATTGCGGCAGGGTTTCTGCTCATTGCGGCACCGACGAATACACCGGAACCGAGCATTGTTGCGAGTCCTACTCCGTGGCTCAACTTAGCCAATTTGGAGGGTCTGCCGATTTCGGGATTTTTGACACCACCCGAGAGTGTTTGTGACTGCATACCGCCTGATGATTGACTTCCGGAAGGTGAGAGCCCTGGTGTTACCCAGGCTGATTGTCCGGTTTGTCCTGACAGCGGTTGTGTCATTCCAGGTGCCTGACCCATTTGAGCTTGCATCATTTGCAAGTTCGGGTTGACTGGAGGAGCGGCTGGAGTCACTGGCTGACCCATCAACGAGTTGAATGCCGCCTGGCGGAAGTCCTGAGCTGATTGACCGGTTGAGAGTGGCAATCCTGCTGGGACGTTGTTGCTACCACCGTTTGATACCAGTCCTGGTGCGGATTGTGTATCCATGTTGTTGCCCAGGGCGCGTGATGCGGCTTGGGATTGTGTCATCTTGGTTGCGACTTGTGGATCAAGTGGCACCACTTCTGGTGGCAGAAGGGATTCCTGGTCTGGTCCCATTCCCTGCGCTCCGGCGGCTGGCATATTGGCTGCGAACATTCCGAGAACGAGGGTCAGGGACAAGGCTGCATTCGCCATTGCTCTCTGGTTGTTCTTGGTGGTGTCCTTGGCGTTCATGTCGTTTTTGCTTTCGTTGCGGAAGGAGTGGTTCGTTCGATGTAGAGAATCTTACGTTTCCGGTATGCGATTGGAAAGCGGGGGGATTACGAAACCCATGGGATTTTCCCCCCTCTTAATTCGAGAGTCTATGCAGTGACTGCATAGACTCTGGCGTACTGGGGTTTTCAAGCGTTCTAGAAGTTTGTTTCGACGCCCTTTGGAAGCAGCAACTGACCGGTCTTCTGTTGAGTTACGTTGGCTGGGTTGAACTGGGTGTAGTTGAAGCCGAAGTCTGTGGTGCGGCTGCTGTACATCGGGATACGTCTCCAGCCCTGTCCGAACTCAGTAGCCTGTTGGGCTGTGAGTGCAGCGATGCCGTTGTTACGTGTGTCGCTCAAGCCGAAGTCCTGGATGGACGAGCCAGTCGAGATACGTTGTCCGCCGACTTTCAAGCGCTGACCGCCACCGAGGTCAATCGAGCTGTTGCGCAACTCTGTGCCTGCAGATGTGCCTTTGTCGAAACCGTTACCTGTCGGTACGCCGAATGGGAGACCAAAGCCAGCCAGTGGGCCTACACGTGTCACTTCATCCTGGATGCCCCCTGCGGCTCCACTTCCTGCGCCGAACGCCATGTGGCGTCCACGCAACTCATACTGGTGCGTGGTCTGACCGCTGCGGCGGGTTTGTGGGATAGACGTGCCGTAGCCGCCTGTGCCTGGCAGTCCACCGCCGCCCATGATGTTAGTTTCAAGAGCTGGGTTGAACGTGTTGGCATAAGGCGCGATGTTCAACATGCCAGGGTCTGCGCCTGGTGTCGAAGGGGGTGCAGGAACTATCCCTGTCAAAGCGGGTCCAAGAACTCCAGGAGGCGAAACGAGAGCCGGTGCGACAGGCAAGCTGATACCCGAACTTCCCTGGTCGATCTGGTTAGCCGGAACAGCTGGAATCCACGGCAATAGGGTCGAAGGTCCGGTCATACCTGGGTTAACGCCGGCAGGAGTAGCGCCGTCACCAATCGCAGGAGGCGCGCCTTCAGCGGCAGGCATTCCCACGCCCGTACTCTGCGCGCCGGGAATCAATGGCGTTCGCAGGGTTGTCGTTCCTTGAGCGAATGACGGAGTGCTCAGAACTGCGCCCAGCGCCAGAGACGCGAGGGTTGCCTTTAAAATCTTAACGTTCAACATGGGTGTGGCCTCCTGAGCCTTTTGATTGGAGTCGCAGCGAGCTGCGGACGAGGGTGGGCGAAAAACTTAGTGGTCTGCGATCGTGGCGCGTGCGCGTAACTGTGAACCTTTGAAGAGAGTGCGATTACCGTAAAGACTTTGTGTGGTTTGAGCACTGGGGAGATTGGCGCTTCGTTGTCCACCGGCCATGCCTTGATTGCTCTGGACAGTGCGAGGTCCATCTTCCGAGCATTGCGGTGTCATTTTCAATCCAGGCTTCGAGAGTAGTGGCTCTCCGAAGTCAGTGAGAGTCGAGCCATAGCGCGGCAGCCCAAGATCTCGTGTATTCTGGCGCCCAGAGCGGGTGCGCGGTGCGAAGTCACCAGGGAACCCCCCGCCGGAGTTGATGTTGACTTCGACCCCAGCTTGCGAATTGCCATTCAAAGATTGAGGCAACATGCCAGGATCAGCACCAGGTGTGGAAGGAGGCGGCGTCAGATATGGTGCCACCATTGAGTTAACTCCACCACCGGAGCCACGATCAAGCGGACTCATCGGCGGCAACGGCACATCAGACGGCGGCGGTAGGTTCGGCATTCCCATCATTCCAGGAGTAACGCCCATTGGTGCGTAACCACTTCCAACTGGAGGCGGGTCACCTTGTTGGGCAGACTCTCCTGCTGCGGCGCTCGGAGCGCCCTGAATCAATGGAGTCCGCAAATTTTGAGCGTGAACAGCAATTCCGAAGCTGCCAAAAAACACTGCTGCAACGAGTGCAATTAGTGCTGATTTCAAGCTAAACGAGGGGCTGGTCATTGTTCACTCTTTACTGGCGGAACCGAAACAGCTTAGATCTGCTGTAGCGTGACAATAAAGTAGCTTTTGCGACGGCGGATGTCTTGGGTGGGACTACGCACACCCATGGGATTTCTCCCACTTCGATCCCAAAATCTAAAAATGGAACGCACAAAATCGAATGGAGCGCACAAAATCTATAATGGAGCGCACGCGTCCCGCGTGCATTTTTCTTTTGCACGCGAGACGCGTGCGCTCCATGAATTTTCTTTGTGCGCTACATGATTTAATCTTCAGAGAGCCGCTCGTTATAGCGATAAAGCTCGTGCCCTTCCGGCACTGATACAGCTTTCCAGCTACCTGTGACCGTGCCTGTGGCCATTACGTCCATTCGCTTCAGTTCCTGATAGCGCCTCAAACTCTGCAAGAGTCGAGCGTAATTCTGCTGCATGCGCACAGTCGTGGGGTGCTGCTCACCCAGTTGCCGTTTGCAGATAGCCAGCGCTTCCACGTAATAAGGTTCAGCCTGCTCTAACTTATTTTGCATGTGATACAACGTCGCCATATTTTGGAGGGCACAGGCGACGTCAGGGTGGTCTGGGGGAAAATTCGCCTTATATAAGGATAGATATCGACTGGCAAAACTTTCCGCCTCGTCATACTTGCCCTGGAAGTAATTGACTTTGGCTAAATTGTTGACAGTAGATGCGATATGCAAACTGGTGGCCGGCAGCACGCGCGATTTTATTATGAGCGCATCGCTATATAAAGATTCTGCTCGATCGATGTGACCGAGTCGGCAATATACATCTGCGAGTCGTTCGATTGAACCGACGAAGCGCTGACTTTCGCGACCAAACTTTTCCGCTTTGCGAATCACGTCGATCCATTGCCGTTCGGCGTCGGCAAATCTTCCGTCTTGAAATGATTGCTCGGCGACAGTGCGGGCAGCTTCCCACTCGGCATCAGCGCTGGCGAGAGCCGGAGGCTTCACTTGCTCAGACATCAAGTCACGCTGAGTCCAGTTCAACTCTTTCATCGCCTGATTGACGTTAATCTGCTTCTTGCGCGCATAGTCGAAGAGAATGAAGGCATGTTCTGCGGTCATGCGTCCAGCTTCCATCATGGCGTTACAACCGGCGGCGAGATGCAAAAAGTTGGCATCGCATACGTCAGTCATAAGCAACATCTGCAGCATCAACTGCGCGTTATCACGCCCTGACTGCAACGCTTTCTCAATATCGTTCTCAGTCACCAACCCGAGCAGCTTGAGAAACTCAGTGAAAGAGACCTTCTTGTTATTTCCTACTTCATTGAGGCGAACCTTCTGGATCGCTTGTTGAATATTCAATCCTTCTCGATCCATCAAAAACATCACTCGTATCGCGTCTTGCTGCGAGCATTGATTTGAAATGATCATTTCCTGGAGCTGCAAAGCATTTTCCAGAAGAGCGGGAGTGCAGTAGTGCGAGTCGACAAGCACCTGCCCAAGCAGCTTTCCCGTGCTGACACTAACTTCGATAGCGTTGCTCAGTTGCGGTTTAGTGATGGTGCCTGCGGCAATCAACAATTCGCCAAGCAGGACGGTGCGACGATCAGGAAGCCCATAGAAGTCGCGTTCTGCCGGCTGTTGAGCACCACTGGAAGTATTGCGTCGAGAGCTCGATTTCAACGATTTGATCGCCTGCTCGCGCGACACACGCCCATTACGCAAAAGAGATTGCGCATTCAAAGTGGCAGTCAGACCGGCTTCCGAAATCATTCCGGACAAAACCAGAGAACGACCAAACGGAAGTCCTGTCTCTTCACTTTGCTTCAGAGCCGTTGCCAACTGCGCCTGGGAGATCAATCCCGACTCGATCAGCAGTTCACCAAGTTTGTTGGCTGAGGAATCATCAGGCTTTTCATATCCAACTGTCGATAAAGCCGCTTCGAGACTGGGATGCTCACCTGATGCCACCGATTGCAACGCACGCTTGGCTAGATTCGCGTCTACACTGTTGCTTTTGAGCATCGTCTGGCACTGTATTGCGGCATCGAGCAGCGGCTCTTTGATGTATTGCGACAAAACCAGCACCCGTCCGAGCGCCAAACCAGTCTGGTCGACTATCTGCAACGCCGCTTCCAACTTCTTTCGCTCAACCAGCGCGAACTCGACTAGCAGCTCGCCGAGCCGCAAATCTTCACTGATAGCTGGTGCATCGCGATTGCCGTCTGGCATTTTTTCTCTATGGGGGCAGCTAGATGGCGGGCAGGAACGTCAGCCGAAATCGACGTTCACAATTCCAAACATATCATTCCCCGTTATGAGCCGCATACTCACCACTCGCACGGTTTGGGTATGTCCAACTAGCAACAATACTCAGACCTGTTGCCAAGCCGTGCGCAAGTCAACACGGTTGCCCCTCGCGCCCGCAAGCGTCTTTCGCACGACACGGCGCCAACGTTAACGACGTGCTTAAGCAACGCACAACAAGGTCAGTGCGGACTTAACCAATCGCAGCGCGGACGTAGCCAATGTGCTTTCGCTTGAAGACGATTTTCCAGATCAACGACGCTGCGCAGGGTTGGATTCAAGTGTCCTCAGAGCAGACATGCCTTTCTGAGTGCAGCGCAAACACTGCAAGCCCTTGTACGGACGTCGACAAACTTCGCACAATGCGGCAGGCAAGCGCGGTCCGGTAGTAGTGATGTCGAGCAATGTCGAGGCGACATTGTCCATGACTTTACTCATTTCAACAGCTTCAGGAGTTCGTCCCTGTTCCCGCAGCAATCTGACGAGGTGCCTGGCGCTCCATTGCGCCTCGGGAACGCCCAGTCCAAGCGTATCTTGAAAGATCATCAGGGCTTTCCAGATGGAAGAATTCGAAAAGAAACGCTTTGAAATAAAATTAATGGATTATTTCAGGTCATTGATGAAATCGGCTATATATACCAATATGACAAGGCCACTAACTGAAATAATCAGTGTTGCTTTAGGAGTTTTTATAATCTGGTATGCGGGCAGGGAAATTTTTTCGGGGGCTTCACTTGCCCCGGAAGAATTCCTTGGATTCCTTCTGATAATCTTCCAGCTTATGGCCCCGATAAAAGATTTCAGTACTGTTACCAACAAAATTCAGGAATCTTATGCTTCGTCAATAAGGATTTTTGAAATTATTGATGCTGTTCCTGACGTTTATGATGTTAACGGTGCCGTTGAAAAAGACGGGCTTGAAAAAAATATTGAATTTAAAGGAGTTTATTTTACATATAACCGGGATAACAGAACTGTACTAAAAGATATTAATCTTGATATTAAGAAGAACGAAAATATTGCTATTGTGGGATTAAGCGGCGCGGGTAAGTCAACTTTGGTGGATCTCCTCCCCCGCTTTTATGATGTTACTTCAGGTGAAATATTGATAGACGGATTAAATATCAAAAACCTGAAAATAAGCTCACTTAGGAATATTTTCGGTATTGTGACGCAGGAAATCATTTTATTTAACGATTCTATAAGAAATAATATCGCATTCGGAAATGATTTTACTGATGAGGAAATAATTGCAGCTTCCAGAAATGCAAACGCACATGACTTCATAATTGAGACTGAAAACGGGTATGATACGGTTATAGGAGACAGAGGTGTAAAACTTTCAGGAGGGCAGAAACAAAGGCTTGCTATAGCAAGAGCATTACTGAAGAACTCACCGGTGATGATTCTGGATGAAGCTACTTCTTCGCTAGATACCGAATCTGAACACCTCATACAGGAAGCTATTGAAAGGCTTATGCAAAACCGCACTTCTATTGTCATAGCTCACAGGCTTTCCACAATCAAAAACGCGGACAGGATAGTTGTTATCGATAACGGATTGATATCCGGAATGGGTACACATGATGAGCTAATAAAGAACGAAAAAGGAATTTATAAAAAACTGTACGATATGCAGTTTTCAAACGGAATATGAAGATAACCGCTGCTATTATTACCCTGAACGAGGAGTCCAATATTAAAGATTGCCTGGAAACCATTAATTGGGCTGATGAGATAGTGATAATCGATTCAGAAAGCACCGATAATACTGTTAAAATAGCTTCCTTATATACAGGTAAAATAATACAAACCCATGATATAAGCTTTTCCCGGAAAAGAGAACTAGCTATAAAAAGCTCTACAAATGATTGGATATTGTTTATCGATGCGGATGAAAGGCTTTCGATCGATCTTAAAAATGAAATTTGCACACTTGAACCGGATGATGGTGTAACAGGGTACAGAATAAACCGCAGGAATTACTATTTCGGCAAATGGATAAAACACTCCGGAGTATACCCTGATAAACAATTGAGACTATTTAACAGGAAATATTCCGAAATCATTCATAGAAATGTACATGAAGGTATCAGTACAAAAGGGAAAATAAAGGATCTTAACGGCGCGCTCGATCATTTTTCGATATCTGACCTTACACAGATGCTTAATAAAATTAATACTTACAGTACACTCGAAGCTCAGGATAAATTCAGCTCAGATAAGCAAATTTCCAAAACGGGAGTTTTTACACATGCAATTTCATCATTTATCAGGGTATACATTTCAAAAAAAGGTTTCCTTGATGGTATTCAGGGCTTATTTGTAGCTTTCAGCTATTCATTGGTAAACTTTCTTTCACATTTAAAATTATTAAAACTTCAGGGTAAGTTATAATTTGCTAACAAAGCTTAATAAAATAACGGACTTTCTGATTTATATTTCTATTGGTCTTGCTGTATTCACATCGCAATTTTCAATTGCAGCAAGCTCAATTGGTGTTGGCGGATTACTTATTTTAACTGTCATAAAATTAATTATCCTTAAAAAAGCTGACTCTTCTGCATCATTCCGAGTTGATAAAAACATTATTTTCCTTTTCGCTGCATTTATATTAACACAGATAATTTCATCCGCAGTATGCGGCAACCCTGCTGAATCATTTGATCATATTTACAGAAAGATTTCGTTATACATAATTTTCTTTGCAACATACCTATTTATTAGAAATATAAAAGAGCTTAAGCTGCTGTTGATAATATTCATAACTTTTACCGCATTTATTTCATTAGTAGAAATTGCCAGATTTACTTTAGACTACCTGCCAAACCCGACCAAGCCGCTTTCAGAATACAGGCTGGAATATTATGGTTACCCGGTAACAAATGGTGAAATTAAAATGAATATCCTGCTATTGATATTCCCTTTTCTGCTTGCTAAAGGCAGATTAATAATGAATAAATTATATTGCGTATTCAAATTTTATGAGGAAACTAAATATACGGAACTGATAGAAATTACTCAATCATCCGATAAAGCACATGATATGCGAGATGAACTAAATCTTGCTA
>WBZN01002016.1_pt1 | contig 11645 bp, 9 predicted proteins | sample 5204281 | NCBI WGS metagenome assembly WBZN01 (sample SAMN12344347, study PRJNA552823) | activated sludge metagenome | biome: Activated sludge suspended growth; feature: Nitrification reactor; material: Wastewater; isolation source: activated sludge from nitrification reactor of wastewater treatment... | reverse complement strand
GATGGGCGATGACCGTCAGTCGAGCCGCCCCGTTGAACGCCTTGGTGTTCGTGTTTCCTGAGCTATGGTTGCCTCCGACCGAGATCGTGCCCGTCAATCGGACCGGGTTCACGTTGATGGCCGTAATCTGGGTCAGCGGGATCGGGCTATCGGCCGTCAACTCCGTCATTTCTGCGACGCCGTCGGTACCGAAGAAAAAATCCCGCCACGGATCGTGCGCATGTCCCGGAGCCTGCACGCGCAAAGGATTGTGTGCGGAGATGCGTCGAACTTTATCCCAGTCGAGCTTGATCTCTCCTCCGTAGTCCGTCTGCAAGGTCAACACTTTCTCTTCCATTGTAGAGATCGTCCCGGTGAGTCGATCGCCATTCGTCATCGTGACTTCGTCCGCCCAGGCGGAGGTGGTAATGAGGTATCCGGTCAGGAAGACGATCCAGAGCGACAACGAGGGGGGCGCGTGGTGAGCAGGCATGATCGTGAGACGTGATCGATGTTCGAGTGTGCGATAGATGTCCGTATCGGAGAGCTCAATGGCGCCGCATGCGGCCTGTCCCACCCTAATAGAGGAGGTCCTCTACTTGCAATGCGTGCGTTCTGGTGTCCGGTGGTGCGAAGGTTGCCGACGGCGCTCTATTTGGCGATGGTGATGCTCGGCACACCGGTTCGCGGTATGTCGGTGACAGTCATCTGAAAGAGTTGCGAGAGGAGTTTGAACGCTTCGCGATTCCACCTGCCTTGGCTCCCAGTTGCATTGATCGCATAGTATTGGCCGTGCGACTTCACGGCGAAGCCCGGTCCATCCGGTGCGCGATCGAGGATGAGGATGTCCATTGTGCGCACTGGATTTTCGGCTACAGGCGGCGTTCGAGGGTCTTTGTCTACGGCATATTCACGGTCTTCGTCCATCGCGTGTCCCAAAAAATTCAGCATCGCGTTAAAGCTTCGCAACCTAAAATCGCCTCGTAATGGCCATTCGCCTCCGAAATGCCCCGCTCGAATGTCGAACGAGACGTCGTTGACGGGACGCTGGTCGGCGGCTTCGTGTAACTGGGCCCGTTCAGCTTCTGTCAACGTGGCAGGATCATAATTCGTAATGAGAATGCGTCCGGAAACCGGCTTGCGCAGGGTGTAGGTGCGCGTCTCGCTGTGGTAGGTGATGAGGTATTGCTGCTCCAGGGCGACGAACCCTTCGGCGGTGACGGATTCGGCTGGAATGGTCCAGGTGCGCTCGAACGTCAGGGCTTCCGCGTAGAGGCGGTTGGCATCTTGGATCGCCGATAGATGCAGGACGACTTTTCGGAACATGTCATAGCCGTCTTTGCTGGAAGGACTGTTGTGGTAGGCGATTTCTGCGCCCTTGTGTTTTAGCCGGAGCTCTTGCGCCATGAGGCGCAGGAGAAGATCGACGTCGATACCTTGCCTGAGCAATAGGGTGAGTTTGCTTTCCTGGAACGGCGTCAGGAGCCGCTTGGTGAATTCCTCTCCCTCGATCGGCGTAATGCTGATGGTGGGATTCTCGGCGATTGATCCTCCGAATACGGGCACCAAGGTACGGCCGTGTTCTCCGGTGAGGGTCGGCGTGGCGCCCGCGTTGAGGCGAAAATCGAAGGTGGCCGCCACGTTGGTGACGCCGGTGAAGTGAATCGGCTCATGATGGTGCTCTCGCGCGATATTGATCAGGAGCTGTTTGGAAATCGCGTCGGTGATGGCTTCGTCGTACGCGAGGACGGCGCGATTGAGTGTGGGAGGGGAGAGGCAGCCCGCAAGGCTGAGCATGGTCAGGAAGCCGGCTAGGCTACGGAGCCATCCGGGGTGAATCGTGTCGTGTCCTGGATCGAATCGGCGTTGAGGGAGCATCAGCGGGGGTTGTATCATATCTTTTCATGAGCGCCTAGGGGCAGGGTCAGTCTTCTTCAGGCGGCGCTGCTGCTCCGTGGACATCGCGATAGGCTACCCCGCGGCGTGCATTCGCCAGGGACGTGGGTGTGCTGTATGATCGGCGGCAACTAGGAGTGTGAGCTGTTAGGAGCATGAGAGAAATGAGACTGTGTGCGCTGATCGGTGCGGTCATCATGGCCGGTTCGGTGACCGGTTGCGGCAGTTCGGCAAAGCTCATCTCCGGACTCAGCATCGAAGAATTGAAACCGGTGCCGGGAATTTTGTCGAGCGCCCGGCTCTTGAAGGGGACGATCCGCGGCATCACCGGTGATCGTGTGGAAGTTGAAACCGGGGAACGGGCTCCGCGTTATCTGTCCCTGGAAGCCGGCGGGGATGAAGCCCGCGGACTGCAGGCGGGCGGCGCGGTGGAGATCATGGTCAACGACCATGATGAAATCGTGGCTTATCAGCGTCCTGCTGAGACACCGCCGACGAAGGTGTTTCGCGGATCGTTGGGCAAAGTCTTTAATCCGCAAAAGGAACGCGTCACGATTCGCCTCGATACCGGGCGTGATGTGGGGTTCTATGCGCGGACGGTGGCGATGGATAAACTTGCCGCGCTGGAGGTCGGAGAAACGGCTGATTTCGCGGTCGATCGCGCGTATCTGCTCGTTGATGTGTTGTCGCTGGGGAAGCCCCGGGACTTCGGCGCCGGATTCTCGCTGCCTGCTCCGCACCGTCGTGTGGAGGGCGCGTTTGTGACCATCGGCGACGGGCGCATGCGTCTCAGGATGAAGATCGATGACATTCAATCTTTTCCCGTGCGTCCCCTGCTGCAGCCGGCGATTGAACAGCTGGAGCCCAATGAGTCGGTGTCGATTTACCTGGACGGGCAGGGGCAGGTCATCGACATGGTAAGAACGGCCCGACGCTGAGTCTCGTCAGCGGCGCGAGGGAAGCTTCACGATACGCGTGATGATCCAATCATTGAGGCGATCCGGCAGGAATAGGGCCAGGTAGGCGCGAATGGCGGCGTCCGAGCCTACGAGATACCGTGTTTTCGGCCATTTCGATCGCAGGGCGTGCGTCACGGCGTCGGCCACCGTACCGGCCGGTTGTGCCTGTTCTCCGGCGGCCGTGGCCGCTTCCTTCACGCGGGTGAAGCCTTCCTGGTATAGGCTTTTGAGTTCCCGGCTCCAGGCGGCATCCCAGACATCGACCTCTTTTCTGGTTTTCCCCCAGATGGGCGTGGCGATCGCGCCGGGTGCGATGAGGGCCACGCGGATCCCCCAGGGTTGCAGTTCCAGGCGCAAGGCATCGGTGATTGCTTCCAACGCATGTTTGGAGGCGGCATAGGGAGCCATGAACGGCATGGAGGCTCGCCCGGCGACGGAGCCCATGTTGATGATGCGTCCCCGCCCCTTGCGGATCAGCGGAAGAAAGGTTTGGGTGACGGCGATCAGACCGAACACGTTGACCTCGAATTGGCGTCGCCAGTCGGAGAGAGGCAGCAATTCGATCGGCCCGGCCACGCCGATGCCGGCATTGTTCAGCAGTCCGGCGAGCCCGCGGTCCCCGACCATGGCGGCGACCGTGTGGCTGGCTGCCGAAATTGAGGCCGCGTCCGTCACATCGAGTCGAATGGGCATGAGACGCGGGCCGGCTTGTTGTTGCAGCCGCTCGCCATCGGCGGGGTTGCGGACACCCGCAAAGACACGATATCCCAGTTTGTCCAGCGCAAGGGCGCAGGCGGCGCCGATGCCTGACGAAGCGCCGGTGATGACGACGGCGTCGGAAAGCGGAGCGGGTGAGAACCAATTCGGCATGCCGGGAGGTCTCCTGTAGTCTGGGCGCGTACCCTACCACAAATTCCGGCGTGACCCTACAGTCAGATTCATCCGGGTGAATCTCCAGGCTTGCGGGTCCAGAATAAAGACGGTCCGGGGATTCATGTATGAAAGGAGCAGGGATGCAGAGAAGAGGAGGGACGCGGGCGTTGCTGGTCGTGCTGGGACTGAGCTTGGCCGGTTGCACCCACACGAAGGTCGATGGTTCGGCGCCGACGGCCGGCGACAGAGCCGGAAAGGCCGTGACGGTGCAACCTCACGAAATCGATGAGGTGCTGTTCAATCCCGGTATGGGGTTTGCCGATTTTCATTTCGGCTTCGGTCATCCCCCCAAAGCTGAGGAGTATCCACACACGACCGTGGCCTATTTTCGCTGGCCCTGGGCGGAGCTTGAACCGGCGGAAGGTCAGTACAACTTTGCGTTGGTCGATCGAGTCATCGAGCAGGCGAAGGCCAAAGGCGAAACACTCGCCATCCGGATCGTCTCCGAATACAAGACGGGTACGCCGCAGTGGCTGCTCGACAAGGGAGTCGGGAGCGTGAAGGAAACGGATGGTATCTTCCCAGACTACAACCACCCCATTTTTCTCGATTACCATGAACGGCTCATCCGGGCGTTCGGGGATCGATATGGCCGATCCCTCGACATTGACCATGTGGATATCGGTTCCGTGGGCTGCTGGGGAGAATGGAATACGGCCTGTTGCGTGGGGGTCGAAACCCAATGTAAAGCCTACTACCCGAGTGAGGCCAATCAGCTGGCGATTACGGATTGGTATCTCACATATTTTGCCGGCACACCGTTGGTGATGCTGCACGGAGGGCAGCTGAAGTATGCGACTGCGCGCGGGGCCGGCTGGCGCGCGGATTGTTACGGTGATTACGGCTATTTCAGGCCAGACTGGAATCACATGGAACATGCGTACGCCCCTGTTCTTGAGGAACCGGTAGTTGCCGATGCCTGGAAGCATGGACCGGTGCAGATGGAAGTCTGCGGCTACATCCACGAATGGTACGAGCGGGGATTCGATCTCGACCGGATTCTGGAGAAGGGGCTTGAGTGGCATGTTTCGGTGTTGAATGCCAAGTCGAAGCCGGTGCCTGAGGCTTGGCGGCCGCGCTTCAATGAGTTTCTGAAGAAGATCGGGTATCGGTTTGTGTTGCGCGAGCTGACACACCGGTCGGAGAGCAGAGCCGGCGAGCCGCTCATGATTCAATCACGGTGGGACAATAGAGGGGTGGCGCCGATTTATCATGCCTGGCCGTTGGCCTATCGGTTGCGTGCCAGCACGGATCAGGTGGTCGCGCAGTGGACGAGTCCCGTCGATCTGAAGCAGTGGCTTCCGGGACCGCATCTGGTTGCAGACACCGTGGTGGTGCCGGGCACGGTGCCTCCCGGTTCCTATGCGCTCGATGTCGCCATTCTGTCGGAGGATGGCCGCTCCGCCCATGTCGACCTGGCGATTGAAGGCAAGCGGCCGGACCGGTGGTATCCGGTGTCGTACATCGCGATTCGGCAAGCAAAATGATGTGTGGCGGCAGTGGATCGTTCGAATGCACGGAGAGGACGGGATTCAGGGCTTGTGCCCCGTTACGCGACCAGCGCCTGCGGAGCAGGGATGAGTTCGAATACTGTGGCGACTTGGTTGCCGTTCCCTCGATACTCGATTTTATCAAAACTGAGCTTATTGGCCATCGCGATGCCGCGGCCATGGGTGTCGAAGGCGCGCTCGGGGTCGAAGTCCAGATATTTTTGCCACTCGAAGCCGTCACCCTGATCGGTGATTTGCAAACAGAGTCGGCCCGATTGACGGGTAAAGTGCGCAGTGGCGATGCGGGATGAGTAGGGAGAATCGGTCAACCGTCGGGCGATTTCCTCCTCCAGCTTGTCTTCCTCGATGAGGCGAGATTTTTCCTTGTACCCGATATGTAAGTTGCCATGTTCGATTGCATTTAAGGCGAGTTCGAGGATCCCGGTCACCGCCCGGTCGGCATCAGGGTAGGCGTGCGCGAGCAGCATCGCGAGGTTTTTCGCTTCATCAGGTGTTTTGAACCGGAAGGTCCCTGAGTCCAGCAAGCGCATGGTCGTGGTGGTCCGGCGTAGATCCTGTCGGATGTCCAGGTAGCTGATATGATCGCGAACTGCTGCCTCGACAATGGCTTGCAACATTTCCTTGTCGAACGGCTTTGCCAGGTAATAGTAGGCTCCTGCCTGCAGCCCTTCCAGGGTCTGCTGATGTGTTGCGGCCGCTGTCTGCATGATGACTGGGATCTGGCCTAGTACAGGGTGCTGCTTCATGTTGTGGAGCACTTCCATTCCGTCCATCCCGGGCATAATGCGATCGAGCAGCACGGCGTGGAACCGATCCGGTTCCGCTTCCAACATTTTCCAGGCTTGAAGGCCGCCTTGCGCCGTGGTGCATCGATATTCAGGTTGGGGAAGGAACTCGAGGAGGATTTTGAGGTTCAGGGGTGAGTCATCGACGAGCAATAAGTGTGGTTGCGGGAACAACATGATCTGTGGCGTCTCCGATCGTCGGCCGAACCGTTGGAGGAGGGGCATCGGTGTTGGGCTTCAACGCGAGATACAAAGCCCTGACGACCTTATCGGAAGCCCATGAGGAATACTTAAATGACGATTATGAAAGAGGTATTTGGTCGGACCCTGCCGGGTTTTGTTGTCCGGCAGGGTCGTCAGACTGGACGGCTATTGCTTCACGATATCAAGCAGTTCTACTTCGAACACGAGCGTGGCTCCCGGCTTGATCACGGGAGGTGAACCGCGGTCGCCATAGGCGATGCCGGACGGACAGACCAATTTACTCTTGCCGCCGACTTTGATCAACTGCACCGCTTCGGTCCAGCACTTGATGACCTGATTCAACGGGAACGTGGCCGGTTCACCGCGCTTCACGGAGCTGTCGAAGACGGTTCCGTCGGTCAGGGTGCCATGGTAATGGACCTTCACCGTATCCGTGGCTTTCGGGGTGGCACCCTTGCCTTCCTTCATCATGGTGACGATGGCGCCTGATTCCGTCTTCTTGGCGCCCGGTTCCGCTGCAGCCTTGGCCAGGAACGATGCTCCGGCTTTTTTCTCGACATCAGCCAGCGCATTAGAGCGCACCTGTTGCATTTGCTGGATTTTCGGGCCGTACACCTGGAGGTCGACCTTCTGCTGGCGCTTCAACACGCCATCGGCCAGGCCGGCCTTGACGAATTCGAGTTCGGATTCGTTCAACGTGAAGGGCGTCAGCGATTGGCTGATGGCTGCCCCGAGGGCGTACAATGTTTTCTGTTCATCGTTGGCCGGTTCGGGGGCGGCGGCCCAACTGAGCGAGGACATGAGGAGCACCACTGCGGATACGGCACCGGTCACATGACGCATAGACGATCCTTTCTGCTGAACAACATGACTGCGTTCACCATATGTCAGGGAGCCTGTGCGGCTCAAGGAAATTCTTGGGTAGGCTGCTGAAAATGGCCGCCCGCGTCGTTCTCAGTCGCGATTCTCGTTGCGACGCACCCCTGAGGGTACGCCTGACTCGTATCGCTCCTTGCGGCCTTGCGGGACGACCATTTTGAGCAGCCTGCTAAGATTGCGCGGACTCGTCTGTGGCCTTGCCGAATGGAAGGCCTGTCCGGCGCGCAGGATGGGTACGCATGTCGTCTGTTTCAGCATCTTGCCGGGAGGTACGGCTCAGGAGAGCGCGTCTCTTCCGTGAGGGCTCTCGAGATCCAGCGCGGGACCGATGGGAACAATGCGGGCCGGGTTGATGTCGTCATGCGTCATGTAGTAATGCCGCTTGATGTGGTCGAAATCCACGGTCTCCGCGATGCCGGCCACCTGATAGAGGTCTTTAAGATAGCCGGAGAGGTGCGGGTAGTCGATGATGCGCCGGACATTGCATTTGAAATGCCCGTGATAGACGGCATCGAAGCGGATCAAGGTCACGAACAGTCGCCAATCGGATTCAACAAATTGCCGGCCGAAGAGATAGCGGCGGTCGCGAAGTCTGGTCTCAAGTTGATCCAGCGCAGCAAAGACAGACCGGGCGGCCTCCCCATAGACCCGCTGGGAGGTCGCAAATCCGGCCCGGTAGACGCCGTTGTTCACCTGCTCATACAGGAAACTGTTCATCTCGTCGATCTCCACGCGGAACGCTGCCGGGTATAAATCCACGGGGCTGCTGGTGAAACGATTGAACTCGCCGTTGAAGATGCGCATGAGATCGTCATCGGAATTGGTCACGATGCGGCGGGTGACGGTATCCCACAGGACAGGAACGGTGACGCGCCCGCGATACGCGGGGTCGGTGCTGCGATAGGCTTCGCTGAGGAAATGGAATCCATTGACCGGATCGACCGAATGGCCGCGGCCGTTGCGGAAGGCCCAGCCTTGCCCGTCGCGGATGGGATCGACAATGGTCATGCCGATGACCGGTTCCAGCTGCTTGAGCTTGCGGACGATGATCGTGCGGTGAGCCCAGGGACAGGCAAGGGAAACATACAGGTGATACCGACCGGTCGCGGCCGGATACCCCGATCGCCCGTCTTCGGTCACCCAGTGGCGAAATGCGTCAGCCTGCCGTTTGAATTCGCCTGCTTCAGTCTGTTCATCCGGAAATTGCGGCTGTCCCGTCATGGCATGATTCTCCTTCAGTGGGCCACCTTAGTCAGAACCGAGGGGTGGCGTCAATCGCGCGCGACCCTGAGCACGCGTGGGCTGCAGCAAGATTATTTGTGATCGGCCTGCGGCACCCGGCCGGGCGACGAAAGATCCCATCCGACGGAAAAGAGAATGAGGAGACCTGCGGCGGTGGTCTGTTTGGTGCGGGCGCCCGTTTCCCGCGAAGGCAAAGGCTCATTGGCCACGATGCCGTCTCCCAGGACCCGGGCGTCCAGATCAAGCGTGCCGCCGATGCCAACGTTGAAACTGTAGTGATCGCTTCGATGCGGCCGGTACCCCATCATGAGCCCGCCTCCCACGGCATCGATGACCCGGGATCCCGGTGCTACGGCCAGAAACGGTCCCCAACTCCATCGTTGTTCGTCCCAACGATCGATCCAGAGGTGTACTTCCGGCATCACGCGGACCAAATCGTTTCGTTCATCGTCAATACGTACAATGCGGTTTACCACCGAGACGGATTCCACTCGGCGCGGGCCCAGGTTGTGAGTCCAACCCAAGCCCAGACCGAATCCCACGTTCTGAAACAGCCATGGGCCCGGATGATCCTCGGCCGGTGCATCCTTAAGGCGGCCATAGAGGGGTGCCGGTTGTGTCGGCCCGGACGGGCGAACAGCGGATGTGCCACTGTCACCTGTCGGCGGGACAGGGGGTGGCGGCGGAAGCGAGGGGACGGGAGGCCCGGTTTCAACGGATGGAGCAGTCTGGGCGAGCGCGGCCGGTCGAAACGTTTCAGGATGTTTCCTTTCCGGGACTGTATGGCGATGGTCTTGAGGTGGCGGCACGGGTACGATCTCGCGCGGAGGGTTTACGATCACAGCCTGTGGTGTAGGGGCAGTCGGCGGGGCGATTTCAGTATTGACCGGCCGGTCTGACGAGAGCGGTTTGGCGCCTGGCGAATGTTCCTGTTCCGGCGTGGTGGCGGTGAGTGTTTCCGAAATCTGCGGGATGCTCGACTGAGGCGCGGGAGCAGAGGCCTGCGATTCCCTGTGCACTTGCATCGTTGGCGCCGCTTCCGGAGGGTCGGGAGTCGTCATCGAGTGAGTTGTGATGGGAGCGGGGCCGGGAAGGTTGGGTTGTGAGGGCTCTGAAGCAGTTGTCGCCGATGGTTCTAAAGGGCTGTCACCTGGGGCAGGCAAGTGGGGTACTGCGGAGTCAAGGGGGGCAGCAGGGGGCGGTATCGGAGGAGGAGCCGGAAGGGGTGTCGCCGATGGAGCGCCTGTTTTCGCCGAACCGTTGGACGAAAGTGGGAGTACAGGCGCTTCCAGGGGCTGTTCTACGGGTGGAGTGAGTACCGGAACGTTGCTCGCGCTGTTGGTTGCGTCGGGAGTGATGCCGGCAGGCGGCACAATGGCGGATTGGCCTGGATCTCCTGTCCGTTCTTCGGCCGATTGCCGCATCGTCGGGGTGGCGGTCGTTGCTGTTGCGTGAGCAGGTAGTGGCCTGAACGCCAGCCGCAGCGGAGCATTGTTGCTTTCGATGGCCAACACCATCGGGGTTCTTCCACCGATGTCCTGGATCTCGGGATCGGCTCCGGAACGAAGCAGCCTGTCGATCACCTCGGTTTGTCGGGCTAACCGGTCCGTCCGGGATTCGCCGGCCGTTTCCCAAAAGCGTCTGACCGCTTGGTGAAGCGGAGTGAATCCGAGCCCGTTTCGGATGGTTGTGGGCGCGCCCGCGGCCAGGAGTGCTTCGACGCATTGAACGTGGCTTTTGAAACTGGCTTCATGCAGGGCCGTGTTTCCGTCCCTGTCTCTGGCCTCGATCTGTGCGCCTTGCTTCAGGAAGAGGGTGACGAGCGCAAGGTTGCCCCGTCCGGATGCCGTGATCAGCGGAGTTGCTCCCAACGCGTTGCGCGCTTCGATGTTCGCGCCCCGATCAAGCAGGACTTCGGCCCTGGCCGGAGAACTCTCGGTGAGCGCGGTATGGATCGATTGTTCTGCGTCCGAGGCAGCGACAGCCAGCTTCGTCCGTCTCTCAAGTGGGCGAGCGTCGCTGCCGGACCAGCATCCGAAGATCAGGAGCAGGATGGCGCAGGCAACGCCGGTGCTGTAGTGCAAGCGAGACACGGGTCCCCAACAAGACCATTCTGCGAAGTGGTCACCCAGACTGTATGGTTTAGCATACAGTCTGGGCCGGCGTCACCAGCAGTTGCGTGAGTGGAAGGAGGCAGATTTGAAGAGTGCCCGGGGCATGGTACCGGTCGTGGAGCCTGTTATTGGAGGTGAGAATTGCGCCCGCGGTTTACCAGCGCCGATGCCATCGACCGTAGTAAGGCCGATAGTAGCGCGGCCCCCAGGCATAGGGGCGTGCATAGAACGGGGAGCCATAGATCCAGGGGCGTCCCAGATAGAGTCCGAAGCCGACAGAGGGGTATCCATATAACAGCCTGGGTGCAATACCGGGCGCCACATACGTGTAGGAGGGGGCTGAGGAGGATTGCTCGGTGAGCTGCCGCTGCAGGTCGCTGGTCATCGCGCTTTGCCGGTCGGCCTGATCTTTCAATTGGCCGACGGTGCTTTGTTGGAGGTGGACCTCCGCCTCCAGTTTCGAGATTTTTTCTCGTTGGATTTCAATAAAGGCCTGCAGACATCGGGTGTGCGCGTCCCCCGTATAGTTCGAGCATTCCCAGGGGCCGGACGTGTCGGCGGCATGAACGGGACTAACAAATAAAACGGCGCTCAATCCCATTGCCATCGAGGCACACCATTGCCGAGGGGATTCCAATCGGTGAGTCCTAAGACGTACCATGACGTTCCTCCCTGGCTAGCTATCCACAGCCTATCATGGCCTCGGCGGCGAAGGCCAGATAGGACTCACACAGTCGGGGAAACGAACCACTCGCAGGTCGGTTGACAGAAGCAGCGCAGGAATGTTCGCTGTGAGGTCTTGAGGAGTGACACGGAAAGGAGCAGAGGGATATGGCAGAGAAACAAGTGATTGCGGTGGTCGGGGCAACCGGCATGCAGGGTAGCTGACTGGTGCGCGCGATTCTGGCCAATCCTGCCTGTGGCTTGACGGTACGCGCCTTGACGAGGGATGTGTATTCGGACAAGGCCAAGGAGCTGGCGCGACTCGGTGCAGAGGTCGTGGCAGCCGATGTTCATGATGTAGAAAGTTTGAGACGGGCATTTGCGGGAACAAGCGGGGTCTTTTGTGTGACCTTTTTCTGGGCGCATTGTTCTCCCGAAAAGGAATTTGCCGAAGCCGAGGCGATGGCGAAGGTCGCAAAG
>WBZN01001857.1_pt2 | contig 11649 bp, 6 predicted proteins | sample 5204281 | NCBI WGS metagenome assembly WBZN01 (sample SAMN12344347, study PRJNA552823) | activated sludge metagenome | biome: Activated sludge suspended growth; feature: Nitrification reactor; material: Wastewater; isolation source: activated sludge from nitrification reactor of wastewater treatment... | reverse complement strand
CAGGGACTACGATGTCTTTTCCCTCATACCAAGCGCACAGTGCAACGCCAGTACTCAGATTCATTACCTTCAGGGAGCCGGCTGGGACTCGAACCCAGGGCCCTCGCCTTAAAAGGGCCCGAAAGGACAAATAAAATCAGTATCTTACTTGCTGAAAAATTCCATAGTGATATACGGATTTACAACGACTTACAAATAAGTTGTCCCATATAGGACACGCACGAAGGGCATCGAAACGCGCGGCTGCCAAGCCTTTCTGTCAGGAACCCTTCTAACGGACACGCAAACCTCTTTCATAAGCCTCAAGTCTAATATACCTAACCTAGAGTCAGTTACCACTCGGCCTCCTGTCTGCAATCAGGTCAGGTTTATCAAAAACTATTTGGTTCCGCCAGACCCTAGGTCCTTCCACATCGTGCCGCATAGTGCGCTGCGATTCCGCAGCCAGCACCAGAAACGATTCCATAGTGCTGTACGCTATTCACAGTGGGGCAACTCTAGGCCCATATCGCTGGCTGGGGATTTCCTGGCTGTATTTATTCCAACTCAAATAATTTCTTCTTTCGCCAATATAGGACTTCATCCCTTCCTGCATTTATTGAAATAGCCTTTCCGTTATTCCACACTTCCATCATAAGCCCTGTTTGCCCAGACACGTAGTCATTCGGAAGAGGAATGGTGAGGCTTATCCCACTGGTCTCCCAGTTAGAATGAGGTGGAACAGGCGTTAGTATTTCGTCCCGGGAGATTGGAACAGGCTTTTTCTGGATCAATTTGCCATTTTGTAAGATGAACAACCAACAGTGAATTAGCCCTTTAGCGACTTCATCAGTATCATTCTTTACAAGCAAGTGTTCAATCTCGACGTACACCTTGCCTTCGTTGACTTCAATAGTGCCATTGGCAGAAATCTGAAGGGGTGCATGCATCAGTCCTTCCGTGGTGATGGTGTCAACAGCATTCACATATGAAAATTTAATAAGATTTGACGGAGGATTGGACTGAGCATTGTAAGCCCAACCCATCCATGATGCGAAAATGAATAGCACAAACGCTAATGCTATAGTTCGCCAACGCCACATAGTGATTAAAGATGCTGCGCGAATAAAGCTCCAGGTCAACCAATTTATGTATGAGTTGATAGAGACGATTCCAACCCCTGTCCAGATGAGGACGCTTCGGTTCCCAATTTCTTGCAGTATTTCTTGAACATTGTAGGCAAACTGCTCCCATGTTTCGGCCTGAAGCCTCCCAATGTATTCGTGGCCAATGGCTGACCATATAATTGTGATTAATATGTTAGCTAGAACTGTGGCCACAGCTAAAGAATGAAAGGAAAAATTAAGACGTGTGAGGAATGGCACGGGCGACCGAACTAATATTGCCGTAAGAGAGAAGGATGCGAAGACGAAGAGCACGGACAAGGTGGTATTTACCGCGTATGTTATGACCGTATCGACTGTTATGGTGCTTCTATACCCGAAACAGATGAGGCCGATAACCAGACTTACTACGTACAAGCGCCACGTCACTTCCCATGCTTGATGAGTAGGAGACATTAATGATGCGGCCACACCCGCGGGGCGGACAAAAATTTCTCCCAAGGCACTCACAGCACGAGCCCATAAAGATGGCGCACTAATCTGTTTTCCATGAGCAAATCGCCTGCCAAGCAGGTTTTCAATCGAATTAATTAAAGGCTTGTTATCTCCGTGAAGGATTCCAGTTCCATCTGTGATGTGGATATTCTGAAACCACTTTAACTTTGGGAAAATGGTTTTAATGGATTTAATATCTATTTCGGTCAGCGAGACGGGCAAGATTTTTTTGCCTAGAGATCGAGCAAGTTTTAGCTCTTCAACAATGTAATCAACGCTTTGTTTGGGTTGAGTTAATGGGCGCCGAATCCATGTTGGACCGATGGCGCATATGATTAAGTGGGCTTTCCCTATAAGCGCTCGATTTTGAGCTGCCCATTCAAGACCTCCATAAAAAGCTTCACGGTCAACGCAAACCGCATGTTCTCCAAAATGGGACTTGAGCGTTTCTGCAAGTTTATCAACTCCAAACGTGAGATCTTCACGCCGATAGCAGATGAAAATGCTGAGGTCCATTATTTACCTTTTGCGTCTATGATGTTTTCCGAACCGTAATGACTTAGGTCGTATTAAAAAGTGGCGGTCATAAAAGCCTAGCTGTTCCACTAACACCCCCCCATATGCGAGCCGGTTGCTCGTCGCTTACTATGACTACCCAACTCTTACTCTCTTCATATCAAAATCGCTCCGGCTCGGGCAGCCTATATCAGGAAGCGATGATCGCCTGTTGTATTATCAAGTTGGTGCCAATCAGCGGCATGAAATCCGTCTAGGAAGCGTGAGCGGACGGTCAAGAATGAGTCTTGCGCAACATTGTGCCCGCGTAGCGCCATGTCCTCGATGGCTTCCTTGTCATCAAACTTAATCTCGCTGGGCGTTTGCTGATTGACCCGTAAATGACGAGCGGGACTCAAAAAACTATCTGCCAGCATACCCGCGCCGTGTTGCTGAGCAGAGAAAAACAAATCAGCACTTGAGTGTGCCCACCCTACTTTGCCCTTGCCTAACGATTCAGTAAAATCTGCCTCGTTGCCCGTGGTTCCCACACTTAAGACATCGATCCTTCCTAAAGGAACCTTCAGATGGCGTACTGCTTCCGCGATCGCAGGCAGAACTGGATTGTTGGCCCAAATCCCGCCGTCTAAGTAACTGTTTGCAGCAATCGAACTTTCCACGACCGCTTCGTCAAAGTATGTTGGAGCGGCAGATGAGGCCAAAGCTGCTTTTACAGCTGAAAGATCGGAAAATGCCGTGCGATCGGGGCTGTGTGGCGTGACGATTGCTTCGGCTTCTCCATGTACCGCCCGGACTGTGGGAATCACGAGACGACAGCAGGATTCCCGTATTAATTTATCTCCAAACACTTGTTCGAGTATGGCTGCCAAAGTCAAAGATTCGTGTTTGGATTTAAGCCAGTGGCGGAGCCGACGGTCCTTCGGAAAAATTTGTGGCCCTTTGTCCCGGTAAAATTTAAGAATCTGCAGAGGAGTTAAACCCAGCCCAAGCCCGATGGCCAAGATGGCGCCGGTAGAAGTACCCGCTACCAAGTCAAAGTGCTTTACCAATTCATTGCCGCCACCGCTTTTCAGCATGTCGTCCCATTTAGAAAGGACGGCTGCCGTGAATGTCCCTCGGATGCCTCCTCCATCTAATGCGAGGATTCTGAACAAACGTCCACCTTTGACACTGTCGCGGAGGAGTGGCAAAAGCTGGATTTGAGAGATGATTCTGTTAATCAGGTAGGCAATATCGGTACTAGATGCCAGGGCCCGATTATCATCAATGGTTAGACCATTCCGTAGTCGGGGAAAGACTGTGTTGTGAGTTTGAAGGTATCCCGCAATGGCTCCCCCGAAGGCGCCTAGGACGAAACCGGGCTTTGCCCGAGCGAGAGTCTCCTCCAGCTCTTCTGGAACTCCTGCCAAGCTTCTATTTACATCCCAATGTCGTCCGCCAATCGCTACTACGACATCGCACCGTTCTGCCATCCATTCCCGGATAGGGACCAGGCTTTGATTTACGTCTCCGACGACCGCAGGCACAATTTGAACTGTGGAATATTGGCGCTGCGCCTCTATCTCATGGAACTGCGCGCTCGTAGTGGCATACTTCTGAGCCCGGACGAGAATCAATGCATCCCGAGAACCGCCAGCAGCAACGAATCTACCGGCAGCAGCCTTCAGGGGCATACTAAAGCTTGGATGACTACCGTGTATGAGCGTCCCACCATCTCTCAAAACTGCCTGGGCAAATCTTTCGACGAATAATGAGATCGACTTGCTCTGCTCCTCAGTCGCATCCTCAGGAATTGAGCCTGAAAGATGAACCCGTATACCTCTCAAAGGCACTTGCACGTCTTATCTTCTTCTTACGAGTAGTCAATTTGCAGGTACGATTGCTACCACATACGTACTTTGCACTCGTCCCCGAGCACGGACTACGTGACGACACTTCGAGGTTGGCAAAAGATTAAAAATGGAACCAGCACGTCGACTATACGTCGATGATTGTTCTATCGGTACTTCGCTGCGGTAATTGCATTAGCGACCCAAATGGAAAGATTGCTGGAGATACTATTGTAGGCATCGTAGCCTGGGTCGTAGCACGGTATCACGCTTGACAGAATCTGGGCTCCATTGTTGATCGTGAAGCCGTCGAACGGGTTGACACCTTGGCTGCATTGCCCTCCGCGCGGACACTTGAGATTATGGATGTAGATCCCAAATAATCCCTTGCCCAAACTATACGCTCTCTGAATCTCATGTCTAACCCAGCGTCGAGTAGAGGTTTCCGACCCAACCAACACAATGACGCACCGCTTGTATTTCAGGCTTTCTTCGATCCAACGCTCTACCGCTTGGTCGCCAGACCGCTTGATTTGCTCCCAGTCATTCGGCGATACAGGTTCATCCCCCTCAACGACTCCCATATTTCGGATCTGCTGGGTGCGAAATACGTCGTTGTCGTAATGGAAACTGTAGAACACTGGTTCCCTAGCCATTCGTTCTCCTTATCCCTAAGTAGGCACATAAGCCCTTTATGTTATACCCGGTAGAGTGCGGCAGATACGCGCTGACTGCGCAAGGCGTAGGGATACGTTTCTGAAAAGGTTCGCCAGGCGAGAGGCTCCATGTGTATCTTGGCTAGCTTGCACGATCCTGATTGGCAACCGCTCGGCGCATTCAGCCAGATTTAACTGACAAATGAAAAGCAACTTTATATCAAATACTCGGAAAGTTCTAGTTGCGAGATAGCTTCACAGAAGGCAAATACCAGTATTAGTACTAGCGGTCCTATAGAGCCTTTTAGGCCGCATGAGTTCCCTTACCATTCCCGGAATGGAGGGCAGAGAGAGCCCCCTACGAGCGGTCTCATTCTGCGAGCGCTTTGATGAGAGCATCTCGGGCATCAGTAAAGTACTGAATGTTGATTTTTGTTACCATGTCATCAGATAGGTCGTTCATTTGCTTTCTCGCAGAGACAGGGATCAGAAGCGTTGCGGCGCCTTTCTCCACAGCTAATTCTGCAACGTTGACCGCATTATAAATCGGTTCAAGCGATCCCCCGAGGTTCAGCCCGCCCGAGACAACAAGCCCGCCCTTAAGACTTTTCTGCAAAAGAGCCGAACACAGAGACAGCAACACTCCAATTCCAACCGCCGCCCCACTTTTCGAAGCGTCAAAAGCCCGAAGCTGTACTGAAAATTCATGCGCTCGGGGATCTCGATCACCAACCAATTCCTTGGCCCGCGCGTAGAGATTTTGCTCCGCGCAACGAACGCTCTCTTTGAAGGGAGCGGGAGCCGGCTGATTCAATATCTTGGCCCCACCACCTGGACCTTCGGTAACATCTATTCGATACAGGCCTGAGTTTTCGTCTTGCGCGCCCAGCGAGATCACCCATACTTGCCCCGGAGGAAGCGGATCTGTACCAATGCTGTTCTCGCTGTAGAGCTCGGGCGTAGCGACAAACTGCTCCACCCCGTCATCACCCATCGAATAGCTGAACTGGGTATTACGAAATTCAGCGGACCCTATGCGCTTCTGCTGTTCTTTGACCCTCCGTCGACACTCTAGTGAGATTCGCAACGCCCACTCTAGCACCTCGTCTGAAACTGGAGTCTCAGGGTTTGGCGACATCAGCTTGATAAGCCCGCTCACAGTTTTCTGAACGCCAGTCGTGTCGCGGCCGCTCAAGGCCCCTCCTAGGTGAACGCGTCCTTGCAAAAGGTTCTGCCGGCTCTGGCGCCGCAACTGGTTCCAACACTCGGAGAGGAAGTCGCTCACAAGGCCGAAGTGATTGGTCAGGAGCTCGCGGTTTATTTTTGGCACGTCCCAACCTGGCAGGTACGCGTGGATGCGGTCCATGAATGCGGTGTCGTGGCGCATCTCAGGGGGCAAAGGCCCAAATAGATGACCAACACGCTGCTGGTGCTGCACGTCCACGTCGAAGTTGCCTACCATGACGATGCCGCCATCCGCGCGGATGCTCTCCTTTCCACGACTAAATTCGCCGGACTCCATATAGCCCTTCATGATATTTACGCCATCCTTCTGGTCAAAAGACACACCAGAGATCTCATCGAAACAGACTACGTCATACTGGCAGACCAATCCGCGCTGGCCGTTGGCATTGTTGACAAACATGCGGGCGACCGTCGCTTTGCCGCCTGAGATGAGATGGGCATACGGCGAGACCTGTTGGAAAAGATGGCTCTTACCGGTGCCTCGTGGGCCGAGCTCCACCATGTTGTAGTTGCGCTCCACGAAGGGGACCATACGGAGAAGCACCATGTCCCGGGCACGAGCGCTAAGCTGTTCTGGCTCCATGCCGATGCTCCGGATCAGGAAATCTTTCCATTCTTCAGTGGCAAAGGCTTCTCTGCCATGATAGAGCGCCGGCAGCACCTCGCGCTTGGACAACTGGATCTCACGTAGCGATTCGATGCCGAACGGACGGCCGTTATTCTCCTGAGCGATGGTAGGATCGTAGGCAAGCTCAACCTCCGCATAGAAGCCGCCTGTAAGCATTCGTTCATTGGTGTGGACCATCTCCTCACCGATCCGCACGTCCTTGAGTTGCAAGCTCGGCAGCGTGGCTAAGAACGAATCAGTGCCGGCATCCAGTCGGGCGGTGACGATGTCGATCAGCTTCACATGCCCCTTATCCTTGGCTCGGGCCTTGAACAGTTCATGTTCCCCGGCGCGAATGGTCTTTTCCCCGAGCTGGCGCTCGACAATCTTAAGGCCTTCTGCGATTTCATCCTCATCCACGGAAGCGCAGTAGCGCCCCAGCAGAAATTCGGCAACATAGGTTGGGACCGGATATTGTCCTTTGAACTTGCGAACAAGATCTTTACGCACCACATAGCCTTCAAAGGCTTTCGTGGCAATCGTATCGATGGGGTCCAGTGGTTGGCTCATCAGATCATGCTCCAAGTATGGTGGATAGGGAATCGATCACCTGCCCATTCGAGTCCGACAGGACAATCTCGGCCTTCATGCCGATGTCAGCATCGTTTTCGAGGAAAACGGTCACCTTGCCGTCTGATGTAGTCTCGCGGGCCTGCTTGTCCGTTAGTAGCGAAGTCTTCGGATCGGATTGACTGGTGCGGACATCTACCCGAACGCCTAGACAGTCGCCACCGACCAACACTCGACACTTCGCCCCAGTCCACTTTGCTTCCAGCAAGCGGGCCGAACCACCGGTCGGGCGACCTGCCCTTACGCGAAGCACGGGTGTCACCATTTCCTGAAGTGAGACGCCGCCGTGGGAATACTCCATGGAAGCACGGAAACAGCCAGCCCCTGGCGGGCTTGCCATCAGGATTTCTGGATTCCAATGCCAGATGAACGCCAATGCGTTGCTCTTAGCTTCGGACTTCAAGGCAGCACATCGCCCCCAACGGGTTTCCGTCAGAAACGACTTCAGTTCAACCTTTGGCAGGCCACCAGGCATAAGCAACCAGCCGTGATCCGTCACTACGATTACCTCAGTCCAACCGGCTTTGAGGAGCGCACTGATCCGGCTGACCACATCGCGAACTTCTGCTTGAACGCTGCGGGCCAACCTCCAGCCTTCGGTGTGTCCTCGCTTGTCGAGCGTGCCGGCTTCTGTCCAAGCCGACCCGGACGGGTCTCCGGTTTCGTCTGAGCTAAGAAACTGCCACTCGCGCGCTTTCAGGGCGGTGATAAAGCGATCTTGCGTCAGGAGTTGCCCCGTGGAAATCAGCCGAGTGGAGAACTCGTCACCTGCTTCGCCACCTCGAACCGCGTCGGCGATAGGTGAAGCCGCGGGCTTGGCCGTGGCCGTAACTGACGGAATGGTCGACCACTCCCAGTCCCGCGTGGATTCAAGGCCATCCATTGCCAGTTTTTCCGCTAGCTGGTGGGCGACGTCCATCCGCAGTCCGTCGGCAAACAAGACAAGCCGTCCACTAGCAAATTCGATTGGCTTAACGCGCTTGGAAATCGACTGCCCGTGGTCATGAATAAGCTGTTGCAGGTGGCGAGCGGTGTTTTCGAGCCATGGGAGATAGACGGCTCGCACAACTCCCAATACCGCACCATGCTGCTCCGGTGACCCGCATGCTGCCATAGTCGCAAGGGCGGCTGCGTCCACTCGCCACCCGTCGCTGGCATAAAACGCGGCATATGCCTCCGGAGTCGGAGCGCCGTGAGCGGTCTTACACAAACTAGCCAGTTGCGCTAGTGGTTCGAGGGCGATCGCCAGCGGACTGAGCCCCAGCTTCCGCCATGGGTAATCGCGCCGCGCTCCGTGTTGCTTATCCAGTTCAGCGACTCCACGCACCACCTCATCCTGCGGGCGATCGACTAATGACTCCAGAGCCTGCTGCAACTTCCGCTCTTCACTTTCGTTGATATTCGGCCAGATCTCGGCCGAATCGAACATTGACGGATTCTTAGGCGCCGCCCTCTTCAACCACTCCACAATTCCAGGATAACTTGCCGGAGTCTCGGCAAAACGCTGCCAAACCTTGCTCCAAGAGTTCGCACGTTCCGCCAACAGCTTCGCCGCCTTGAGTTGACCATCTTTGACCGGATCAAAGCGAAAGTCCGATCGGCATTGCTCACAGAAAGCCTTCCATTCCGCCTCTGAGCGACGCTGCTTGAACTTCTCCTGATCGCTCAACCAGCGCAATAGCAGGCCTGTAGCATCTGGCGCCACGAGCCCGTTGAAAAAGTCTGAATCCAGACGCCGTCCCTGCAATCGGGAAAGCGGTTCGGCCAACAGCGACGGAAGGGCACCGGGGAGTGCATCAAGCGTCGGTTGGTCTTTGGCCACATCAAGCCCCAGACCGCCGTGTTTGGAAACGAGGAAAGCGTAGGGCGTCCATTCCTTGCCGTTCACATGCAACCACATCACCCCTCGATACTGCAGTTCCACCAGCGCCGCGAGTTCCTGGGGACTATCCTCTGCGGCCCGCAGCTTCTCCCTGCTGATACCAGGCAGATAAAGAATCGGCGCGGTTCCCAGCTGCGGCGCACCCACAACGACTCTTGCTTCAATGCAACGCAGCCACAGCGCCGGCCCGGTGCGCTTTTCCGGTGCATACCTGCCAAGCACAAACAGCTCCGGCAGCATCGATTGTAGCTCCGGCATAACGCCTTCCCATAACCGTTCCGGATCAGTCCAGAGAACCGCGCAGGGCGCGACTTGGTCACCGGCGGCATACGCCTGCGCGGTCGCCCGGAGTGCCGCTACCAGCCGTTGTCCAAGGGTTTCACTCAAAGTTAACACTCCTCCACATCCACCCGAACAAGTTTGCCGGTCACAAACTCTGCAAGCTCTTTCCGAATCGACTTGTCGCGTTCGCTTATTGCCTGGGACAACGTGTTCACATCAGCAGCAGTCCCATCGAGCATACAATCAGGCACGTTCAGAGCGCTGGCCCATTCGTTCAACAAATTCTTGTCCTCTTTGAACTCGTGCACTTCTTCCAGAAATGACTTCAGTGTCCGGGCGTTCTTGGAGATGTTGAAACTCTTCTCCAAGAGCGAACAGTTGCCCAGCTGGTTCACAATCGCCAGTGCTTCTTCCTTTTCCGTTATGCCGGCAGGTAAGGCGGTCTCGATCTTTTTCTCCCAAATCGCATATGCGACCGAGTGGTCAACATCGAGGCTCAGTGTGCCAGTCTTCCCGGTTCGGAGTTGAATCTTAGAAGCCTTCCACCGGCTAAAGTTTAGTCGGTGCCAGATCCAAAGCGGCGAGAAGTACACTCGTACCAACTCTCTTCGACTCACTTGGATTGTCTGTATACCGGTTATGGCATCTGCCTCAAGTGCTTTCACTTCTGTTTCGAGGAATGCGTTCAATAATTTCACGGTCTCATCTGGTGCGCATGCGGCAGCGACCGATTTCGCGCAATCCGAAAGCCGCTTGGCGTACCCAACAATAGTTTCAGCGCTCGCCACGGCCCATCGACCAGCCCACTGGGAACTGAGCAGCCACCGGTCAAGGAATTGGTTGAGTGTTGCTTCAATCCGCTTGATATATGCATCTCGTTCCAGTTCGCGCAGGGGATGATTGGCAAGCCACAAATCTGCGATGTATTGCCAGCTCCATAATATGACAATGGAATTTAACGACTGATAGTGCTGATGGTAACGATAACCCCGCCGCCAGACTAAGCTAGAAGCCGTCCTGATCGCTCCTGTGAACGTGCTCCAGTTCTCTGACAAGTTCTTGGCCATCGGTCGGATGGCGTCACCTTTGATCAGGTCATTATTTCCGAGCAATCGACCTTCCGCGTACACAGTGGACCAGACAAATGACACTCCAGACACAGTGTCCTCGGTCGTCAGTTCCAGTTTCTCGTCGGTCAGGCGGTCCATCAATTCCTCGAAACACTGCGACGCATTGCGATTCCCGGTAAGCGTTGGAATCCATCCGGCTTTCAGCCAGGCAAAGGTGATGTCTTCCCGAGTCAAGGTCCTTCCGGCTGTATTCAAGCGGGTAAAAATGTTTACGACCGCATCGTTGTATGCCTCTCGCGAGAACAGTTTCTCATCGAACTCCGCCAACTCCAGGTATGTCACACGGGTCTTTTTCACTCGTGACAGCGTCAACAGTAGTGCGCCAACGGGTCTGGCCAGTACAGAGATCGTCTCGGGGGGCACGTCGTGCTCCTTTAACACAGTTTCCGCAATGGCTTCCGCTTGATCCTGTTCGACTCCTTCCATGCCTGGTGCTGCCTCCCAAAAGCGGCTCAACCGGATGTACTTTCCTTTTTCGACCGGGTCATGCGCCAATGGAAGAGGTTCGCCGTAACCTTTCTTCTTGCTGAACTCGGATTGTGCTGGCTTACCGCCGGTCACTACCCATTTCAAAACGCCGCTGAAATCCAAGGTGATAATGCGCTTTGTCCTCGCATAGCTCGACGCCAAAGCATCGAGGTCCACACACAGAGTCCCTTGTGACCAGTGCTTTGTTCTTCGCGTCCTCTCCTCGGACAGGGACATACGCCAATCACTATCAAACATCCGAATGCCCCATGCATCGCCGCAAACGGCGAGCAATAGGCTCTGAATTCTCTGTTGTCCATCCAGGACCATCTGAAATGATCCGGGCGGATTCTTTTTGCTAATTTTCTCGTCACCGTCACTATTTGTGCGATCAACAATCTTCCAGAAAGGTCGGGCCAACTCCCTGACCGGATCGTCTTTGCCAACCTTCCAGATTAGGAAGGTGCCAAATGGCCAACCTCGGATTAGGGAATCAACTAGATAAATAACCTGACGCGGACCCCACACATAGGGCCGTTGGAGGTCAGGGATTAATAGGGTCGCACCCAAGTCGTTGTTGGCTCGACTCAGGAGGTCACTTAGTTCGCAATGTTGGTCAGTATAAAATCCAGCCACAACTGATCACCTTCTCTTCTTCTTAAACTCCGTGGTGTAATGGCAATCATTCCAGCGATTGCCGTCAAAGTCGCGGCCGCCGGCAAAGTCATGCTTTTGCTCATCCCATCCCCAGAACCAGGGGAACTCCTTTTTGTCTCGGACAGGTTCTTTCCCCCGATCTTTCTCCC
>WBZN01002014.1_pt1 | contig 11654 bp, 10 predicted proteins | sample 5204281 | NCBI WGS metagenome assembly WBZN01 (sample SAMN12344347, study PRJNA552823) | activated sludge metagenome | biome: Activated sludge suspended growth; feature: Nitrification reactor; material: Wastewater; isolation source: activated sludge from nitrification reactor of wastewater... | reverse complement strand
AGATCGGCGCTGGGGCCGCTCGACGCGGCGCGCGTTCATCTTCCTGTTCGTCGTCCTGGTGCTCGGCATCGGCGGCGGCGGCACCTGGTACTGGTGGAGCGAGAAACAGAAGTCCGAGGCGGTCGCGCGGCTGCAGAAGGAATCGAAGCAGTCGATCGGCGCTGGCGACTTCGCGGGCCTCGAGACCAGCCTCAAGAAGCTGTCGGAGGCGCTCGAGAAGGACAGCTCGAATCTGCTGACGTTCGCTTACGTGGTCGAGACCGCCGGGCTCGAGTCGCTGCTCTACGGCACCGATGCCGGCCGCGTCGATCAGGCGATCAAGGCCGTCGGCAAGGACATCTCCGTGGGGGAGCCCGGCGCACGCGAGCTCGTGATCGGCAAGGCCGCGGTCGAGCTCGGGCGGCTCGGAACGGGCGACGGCAACGCGGCCGCGGTGCTCAGCGCCGGCAAGTCGACGCTCGGCGAGGTCCGCAAGATGCTCGACGAGTATCTCGCAAAGAACGAGGGCGACAAGTGGGCGCAGTGGCTCAAGGGCCGCGCGCAGCTCGCTGCGGGCGAACGCAAGGGCGCGCACGCCGCGTTCAAGCGGGCCGCCGAGGGCGACGATGGCCTGGTCGTCGCGATGATCGATCTGGCGGACATGATGGTCGACGACGGCCAGCTCGAGGAGGCCGTGGCGCTGTTCGACAAGGTCACCGCGAAGTCCAAGGATCACCCGCTCGCCGTCGCCGGCCGGTCGCTCGCCCGCGCCGAGGCATCGGTGCAGGTCAACGACGCGATCGACGAGCTGTCGGTCAAGCTCGACAAGAACCTGGGCCCGCGCGTGGCGTCGTATCGCAACCTCGCGCTCGCGCTCGCGAACGCTGGCATCGAGGACTATCCCAAGGCCGTCGAGGCGCTGCGCAAGGCGACCGCACAGCATCCGCCGAACGAGCCGCGGTTCTGGGCGCGGATCGCCTGGGCGCACTACACGATGGGCGATCTGCCGGGGATGGCCTCCTCGCGCGGGCGGATCGCGTGGTACGGCAGCACCAAGCCCGAGGATGATCCGACGGTGCAGCTCGTCGATGCCGCCTTGCTCCTCGCCTCGGGGCTGCCCGAGAAGGCGCTCGACAAGGCCTCGAAGATCGAGGGGGTGCGGCCACGTGTGCTCCGGGCGTACGCGTTGCTCGATCTCGGCAAGGCCAAGGACGCGCTCGCCGAGGCCGACCAGGTGGTCAAGCTCGCGCCCGAAAACGTCGAAGCGCACATCCTTCGCGAGGAAGCGCGGATGATCAACGGTCCCGCCCAGGAGCGCGCGAGCGCGGCCAGCGAGCTCGAGACGCTCGCCCGCAAGTCCAAGAGCAAGCTCGGTCGCCATGCCCTCGGCGTCGCCCTGCTGGCGACCGGCGATAGCAAGAACGCGCAGACCGCGCTCGAGCAAGCGATCACCGACATCTCCGATGTCTCGCCAAACCCGCTCGCCTATCGCACGCGGACCGCGCTCGCCGAGATGTTCCTCGCCATGCGCGATGTCGAGAATGCGGGCAAGCAGCTCGACGAGGCGCTCAAGATCAACTCGGGTTACTTCCCGACGCTCGGCCTGCAGGCCAAGATCGTGCTGCGCAACGGCGAGCCGCAGCGTGCGCTCGAGCTGCTCGATCCGATCTTCAAGGAGCCCGCGGCCACGACCCCGCAGCTGCTGCTCGTCCAGGCCGAGGCGTTCCTCGTGAACAAGGCCTCGACGCAGAAGGAGCGGGACAACGCGAAGAAGATCCTCGAGGCGATCAAGGACAAGATCACCCCGCAGACCGAGGTCAGCCGGGTCGCCGCGATGTTCGATCCGAAGCTGCCGAAGGAGATGGGGCTCCCCGAGCCGATCGCCGACGAGACGCCGGGCGGCGCACCCAAGCAAGCGCCGAAGTCGCCGCCCAAGCGCCGCGGTCGCTGATCGGCCACACCAGCGCTCCTAGCGCTCGAGGATTCCTTCGATCGAACCCTGACCTTGACGGATCAGGGTGATGTCGTCCCCATCGACCTCGATCACGGTGCTCGGCTCCGCGGGCGTCTGCGCCGTATCGATAACCACATCGATATGTTTGCCGAACGCCTCGAGGATCTCGTCGGCATCGCGACATGGCTCGCCGGTGGTGACGCTGATCGCGCTCGTGGTCAGCAGCGGTCGCCCGAGCCCCACGGAGAGCGCCTGCGCGATCGGGTGACTGGTGACGCGGATCCCGACGGTCCGCCGCTTGTGGTGCGTCAGCGTGCGCGGCACCTGGTGCGTGGCGGGAACCACGAGCGTGTAGGGGCCAGGGAAGAGCCGCTGCGCGAGCCGGAACGCGGTCTGCGAGAACTGGCCGAACTCCGACGCGGTCGATAGGTCCGGGCAGATCAGCGCGAGCCGCTGGTTCTTGTTCATGGCCTTGGCGCGATGGATCCGCTCGATCGCCGCGCGCGACTCGATGGCGCAGCCGAGCGCGTAGATCGAGTCCGTCGGGTAGGCGGCGACGCCGCCGCGGTGCAGCACCTCGATGGCCTGCTCGATCTTGCGCGGGTTCGGCTCGCCCCACGGGTCGAACACCAACCGCAGCGGCGCGCTCATCTGGGTCCTCGAAACCCTTTCCCGATCACGTACTGCTCGATCGAGATCTGACGGCTCGACGCCGGTTTGGCGACCTTCGCTGACGCGAACGCCGCGCGGACGGCCTCGGTCAGCTTCTTGAAGTCGGGACCCTGGAACAGCTTGGCGACGAAGTGACCGCCGGGAGCGAGCACGGTCTGGGCGATCTGCAGCGCGCGCTCGAACAGCGCCTCGGACCGCGCCTGGTCCATGTTGCGGATGCCGCTCGTGTCGGGCGCCATGTCGCTGAGCACGACGTCGAACGCGGGGAGGTCACCGAGCAGCTCCTTGAGGTCGATCGTGTGGACGTCGCCGACCACGATCCGCGCACCTGGGGGCGGGCTGTGGAGCGGCGTGCGATCGAGCCCGACGAGCACGGCGTGATCTCCGATCCGCTGCCGTGCGTACTGCAGCCACGATCCCGGCGAGCAGCCGAGATCGAGGACGCGGTGACCGCCGTCGAAGATGTGGTGCTTTTGATCGATTTCCTCGAGCTTGTAGACCGAGCGCGCGTGGAAGCCCTCGCGCTTCGCCTTCTGGTGAAACGCGTCGTGACGGGTCTTCCGATCGCCCAGCTTCGCCATGTTGAAAACACGAACGCCCGACGCTGGTGGAGCGCCGGGCGTCTCTTCGCGAGAAGAGCGCGGTTAGCCGCGACCCGCAGCGGCCTTCTTCGAGGCCTTGAGCGGGTTCTTCGACCGGGTCTCTTCCTTGCCCATGCCCTTGCGCTTGTAGACGTTGCGGGTGGCCGCCATCGTCACGACGACGTAGTCGTTCGCGGCGCCCGGGATCGAGCCCCGAACGAGGATGCAGTTGTCATCGGCCATCACCCGGAACAGCTGCAGGTTCTGCACGGTGACCTTCTCGTTCCCCATCTGGCCCGCCATGCGCTTGCCCTTGTGCACGCGCTGCGGGGTGAGGCGGCAGCCGATCGATCCGCCGTGACGGAAGTACTCGTGGGTACCGTGGGCGCGCGTCATGCCCTTCATGTGGTGCTTCTTGATGACGCCCTGATAGCCCTTGCCCTTGCTCGAGCCCTCGACGTCGATCGGGATCCCGTCGGCGAACACGTCCTTCGGGCCGATCGTCTGACCGACGGTGTACTTCGCGACCTCCTCGGCCGGAAGGCGGATCTCGCGGATGAAGCGCTGCGGCTTGAGACCTGCTTCCTTGACCGCGCCGAGCTCCGGCTTGGTGGCGAGGCGCAGCGGCTTCTCATCGAAGCCGAGCACGAGCGCCGTGTAGCCATCGCGTTCTTCGGTACGGGTGCCGACGACGTGGCACGGGCCCGCCTGGACGACGGTGACGGAGATGGCCTCGCCATCCTCCGCGAACACCTGGGTCATACCGATCTTTTTGCCGAGCAGGCCGATCTTGAGTGCCATGACGTAACAGCTCCTACATGCCGGAAACGAAGGGGGGAATCTATACCCGCGGCAAGACTGCCCGTCAAGGACGCCCTCGCGGTGGATCGAGCGGCGGATCGATGCGGAAGACCCGGCACGTGTTTGCGACCGTCTGGGCGGCCAAGTCCTCGAAACTCATGCCTGCGCACCGGGCGACGACCTCCGCGGTGTGCACGATGAAACCGGGTTCATTCCGCTTTCCCCGCTTCGGGATCGGCGACAGGTAGGGGCAATCGGTCTCGAGCAGCAGGCGATCGCGGGGCACCAGCGGCACCGCGTCGCGCAGCGGCTGGGCGGTCTTGTAGGTGACGATCCCGGAGAACGACACGTAGCAGCCCATCTCGGCGTAGGCGCGCGCATCGTCGGGGGTGCCGGTGAAGCAGTGGATCACGCAGCCGAGCTCGACCGCGCGTCCGGCCTCGAGGATCGCACGCGCGTCCTCGTGCGCATCGCGGATGTGGCACACCACCGGCTTGTGGACGGCGCGCGCGAGCTCGATGAACCGCGCGAACGCGGCCTGCTGCGCCTCGCGCGGGGAGTGGTCGTAGAAGTAGTCGAGGCCGGTCTCTCCGATCGCGACGACGCGCGGATGAGGTGCGAGCCGTTCGTGCACCGCCCACCACGCAGGCGTCATCTTCTCGACATCATGAGGGTGGGTCGCCACCGTGGCCCAGACCTCGGGGTCGTGCTCCGCGAGCGCGACGGCGCGCTCGGCGCTGGTCGTGTCCCCGACCGCACCGATCACGACGATGCGCTGGACCCCGGCGGCGCGCGCACGCGCGAGCACCTCGTCGCGATCCGCATCGAACTCGGGGCCATCGACGTGCGCGTGGGAATCGAACAGCATCGCCGGTGTCGTCACGGCTTCCCCCGGTCCTCGATCGCGCGCAGCGACGCGGCGATCGCCTCGAGCAAGTCGACGCCCTTGCCGCTGCGGGCGAGCTTCTCGAGCGGCGCCTTCGCCCAGGTCCCAGCGGTCAGGCCGAGCTGCTCGACGGCGAGCCCTCGCACGTGCGTCTTGCGCGCGTTCAGCCCGGCCAGCAGCACCCGGCGAGCGGCATCGTGGTGCGCGCCGCTCGGCGAGATCTTGAGCACGGTGCCGGCGGCGAGCACGGTGGCCTCGGGCGGCGTCTTCTTGCTGGTCAGCGCGCGGCCGAGGGCCTCCGCGGCGGCGGGCCCGCCGAGCGTCCCGATCGCGGTCACCGCGTCCCACGCACGCTCGACGTCGGACAGCGCGGTCGCGAGGACGTCGCGTCCCGAGCCATCCCCGAGCTCGGCGAGCGCATACGCGACATCGAACCGGGTCGCGGGATCCGTGTGGTCGAGCTTGCCGAGCAAGCGCGGGATCGCGCGCGCGTCCTTGATCGCGCCGAGCGACAGCGCCGCGGCGCCCACGACCTGCGCGTCCTTGTCATCGAGCGCGGCGATGAGCGGGGCGAACGACCGCGCGGCATCGATCTCGGCGAGCGAGGACGCCGCCTGGAACCGCAGATCCGCCGGGCCTTCCTGGAGGGCCAAGGCGAGCGGTTCGAACCCATCCGGGTGGCCGAGCGAGCCCAGCGCGATCGCCGCGTTCTGGCGAACGGGCGGGGCGCCGTCATCGAGCTTCTTGACCAGGAACGGGATCGCGGACGGCTCGAGCAGATCGCCGAGCGAGCTGCACGCCTCGGCGCGGACCTCGAGCCGGTCGTCATCGAGCGCCCGGAGCAGCGCCTCGAGCGCGCGCCGCTTCTCGGTCGGCTCGGTGACGTCGCCCAGGGCGTGCGCGGCGAACGCACGTGCCCGCGGGCTGCCCTGCGCGAGGTCTCGCAGCGCCGCTTCGAACGTGATCGTCGAGCTCGGGAACAGGAACGACACGCGCGGACCCTAGCCGATCCATCGCCCGGCGTCGCGTGGAACGTCAGCTCCGTCGACACGCTCGGTGGCCCACGCCCTCGACGCGATCACGCAGGGGGCGTGGACGAGCGGCTGCGCTCGAGGGACTCGACGGTCTCGATCCGGTCGGCAGGGACGTGCGCGAGGATCGTCGCGACGAGGGTCTCGCGATCCTCGAGGTCGTACGGCGCAGGCGCGCCGACGCCGGGGACCAGCAAGCTCTTCGTAGGAGCGCCGCCGTCCACGAAGCACGTGTGGGTCGAGGGCGACGCGACGACCCGGACGACCTCCGACCACGCGAGGCGAAACCGCGAACGCTTGGGCGAGCGGACCTCGAGGCCCTCGTCATCCGTCACGACCTCCAGCCGCCACGTGGGCGAGGCGAGGTAGGCGCCGCCGAACACCACGCCGATCGCGCCGGTCGCGAACGGGAGCAGGACGAACCCGATGCCGGCCGCGAGCGCCGCGAGCGAGCCGCCGATGCCGATCGCGACCCACGCGATGCCGCGATAGCGCGCGCGAAACCGGTGCGTCGTGGTCACTGCTTCGAGACGAGCGTGGCGATCGCGGCGCGGGTCTCGAGCGGGATCGACTCGAACAGCACGCCGAAGCCCTTGGGCAGCGTGATGTTGCCGGCCTGGGCGGGGAGCTCGCAGTCATCGGTGCGCTGCCACAGGACCCAGCCGACCGCGTCGATCGGGCCGATGCCGCGGACATCGAACTTCACGGCGACGCGCGACAGCAGCGGGAGCGGGGCGCCGGAGATGAACGCGCCGTTGGTCGACAGGTCGCGTACGACCGCAGGGAACCGCTTGCCGACCGTGGTCCCGTCCGCCTCGACCCGCCGGAACACGGTGGCGAGGTTCGGATGCAATGTCATGGACACCTGGCCGATCGATTCGATCAGCGCGGGAGCGTTGACCACGAGGCGCGCGGCGCGGCGGTGCTCGGACATGGCGCGATTATCGTACCCGGGTTCCGGGCGGCACGTCGTGGTCGACCGCCGAAAGTCCGAGGATCGCCTCGTCGCCGGCCGCGAGGATCATCCCTTCGGAGATCAGACCTGCCATCTTGCGAGGGGCGAGGTTGGCGACGACGATCACCTGCTTGCCAACGAGCTGTTCCGGCTTGTAGGCCTCCGCGATCCCCGCCACGATCGTCCTGACCTTGGGCTCGCCGAGATCGACCGTGAGATGCAACAGCTTGTCCTTCTTGGGGACCACGGCGGCGGTGACGACCTTGCCGACCCGGAGCTCGAGCTTGCTGAAGTCTTCGAACGTGATCGGCGCGGGCGCGGGCGCCTGGCTCGGGGTGGCGACCGGCGCGACAGGGGCGGGTGCCACCGCCTCGTCGCCGACCATCGCCGCGTAGATCTGCGCCTGCATCTTGTCATCGAGGCGTGGGAATAATGCAGCCACGGGTGGGTTGGTCTTGAGCGTGGGCGCCTGGAGGAACACGCGGCCCTCGATGCCGTCGGGCCACGTCGTCGGCCCGGTGTCGCCGAGCCAGCCGAGCAGCGTCCGCGAGGTCGCCGGGAGCACGGGCGCGATCATGCGGCCGATCGCCCACAGGCATGACTGCAGGCACCACAGCGCGTGACCGAGCGCGGGATCCTTGGCCTTGGCCATCGTCCACGGCTGGGTCTGATCGATGAACCGGTTGCCCTGGCCGACGAAGCGCCACAGCAGCTCGAGCGCACGCGAGGGCGCGCACGCCTCGAACTCGCGCGCGACGAGCTTCGTAGTCTCGTGCGCGTGGACCTCGAGCTGCCAGTACGGATTCTCCTTGCCGTCGGTGTAGTACGTGTCATCGCGCACCGGCGGAAACTCCGCGGCGAACTTGTGGATCAGCGTCAGGCTGCGATTGACGAGGTTGCCGAGGTCGTTCGCGAGCTCGGCGTTGAACCGGCCGAACAACGACTCGAACGTGAAGTCTCCGTCGTTGCCGAGCGGGACCTCGCGCAGCAGGTAGTAGCGCATCGCATCGATGCCGAGCGGGCGTCCGAGCGGGCCGATCGCGAGCGCATCGCTGAGCTTGATCGGATCGATCCGCGTCGCCGGCATCGACTTCGAGATCTTCTCGCCGCGCACCGTCCACCAGCCGTGGGCGAGGATCGACTTCGGTAGCGGCAGCTTCGCGGCCATCAGGAAGGCGGGCCAGTAGACGCTGTGGAACCGCAGGATGTCCTTGCCGATCAGATGGACCGCTTGCGGAAAGAACTTGTCGACGTCCGGTCCGCCGAGCGTGCCGTCGGGCGGGCACAGATCCGAGAAGTAGTTGGTGAGCGCGTCCATCCACACGTAGATCACGTGCGGGCGGCCATCGGGATCCTGCTCGGGCACCGGGATGCCCCACGAGAAGCTCGAGCGCGAGACCGAGAGGTCGCGGACGCCGCTGTGGAGGAACGCGACGATCTCGTTACGATACGCCTCGGGCCGGATGAACTCGGGGTGGCGCTCGATGTGGCGGAGCAGGGGCTCGGCATATCTCGACAGCTTGAAGAACCACGACGGTTCCTTGTCGATGAAGTTCACCGGCCTCTTGTGGATCGTGCACACCCACGTCTCGCCGTCCTTGACCAGCTGGCTCTCGGTATAGAACGCCTCGCAGCCGACGCAGTACCAGCCCTGATACGACCCGAGATACAGATCGTCCGGGTTCTCGGCGCGGATCTTCTTCCACAGCTCGCCGACGACCTTCTTGTGCTTGTCGCTGGTGGTGCGGATGAACCGGTAGCCCTCGATGCCGAGCGCCTTCCAGGTCTCGTCGAAGCGTGGCGCGACCTGATCGACGAGCTGCTGCGGCGACAGCCCGCGCTTCCGCGCGGTGTCCTCGACCTTCTCGCCGTGCTCGTCGGTGCCGGTCAGAAATCGGGTCTCGTCCCCGCGCATCCGATGGAACCGGGCGAGCGCGTCGGCGACGATCGTCGTGTACGCGTGGCCGAGGTGCGGGACATCGTTGACGTAGTAGATCGGCGTGGAGATGTAGAACGGGTGGGTCATGGGTCGCTCGGCTCGCTCGGCTCGTGGTCATCCGAGCTCGGGTCATCCGTGGGGCCGTGGTGATCGGCGCTCGGGTCGTCGGTCGGAGTGCGGTCGTCGGCGAGCGCGGGTGCCTCCTCATCGGAGGCATCGTCCATGCCCGCGTGTGCGTGCCCGCGCCCGTCGCTCGCGCCGGCGGCGCGCGGCTGGTTGCCAGCCGGGAACAGCGGCTTGACCTCGGTGGCCGGCAGCACCTCGGTGTCGCCCATGCCGTAGGAGACGCGGATCCGCTGGCGCAGCACGTCGACCTCGACGACCCGGCCCTCGCCGCGCGGCGAGATCACCCGCTTGCCGAGCTTGGGGAGCCCCTTGCGCAGCTCCGCATAGGCAGCCTGCTCGTAGACGAGGCAGCACTTGAGGCGCCCGCACTGGCCAGCGACCTTGGTCGGCGACAGCACGAGGCCCTGATCCTTCGCCATCTTGATCGAGACCGGGACGAAGTCGGGCATCCAGGTCGTACAGCACAACGTCAGCCCGCACGAGCCGATCCCGCCGACGGCCTTGGCCTCGTCGCGCACGCCGAGCTGGCGCAGCTCGATCCGCGCGCCGGTCTGCGAGCTGACGTCGCGTACGAACTCGCGAACGTCGATGCGCTCGTCGCTGGTATAGTAAACGTTGAGCTTCGCACCGCGGCCGAGCGCGCCGTGGAGCTCGACGCGAAATACCTTGAGCGGCAGGCGCAAGGCCGTGGCCGAGTCCTTCGCGATCCGCAGCGCCCTCGCGCGATCCGCGTCGCCGCTGCGCTCGCCGCGGAGGTCGGTGTCGTTCGCGCGCCGGATCACCCGCCGCAGGCCGCGCTCGCGGGTTGCCTTGCGAGCCGGGGCCGTGCCGACCCAGGCGAGACGCTGGCCGCGGTCGCTGTCGACGAGCACACGCTCGCCCGGCGTGTAGTCCGCGTCGCCCGCATCGCACCACTGAAGGCGTCCACCCGGCATGAATCGCACGCCGACGACGCACGCCACATCCTCACCGAGCTGCGCGCTCGGGGCGTCGAGCAGCGGGTAGGTCACCGGATCGGCGTCATCGCGCGGCGCATCACCCGGAAGATCGGGCGCGAGCACGATGACGGGCGGCGGGCCGGCGTCGTCGGTGCCCCACGCGATCGATGGCGCTTCGCTCGAGGGCTCGTGCTCGAGATCGTCGGCCGGCGGGCGGCGCTGCTGCTGCTCGAGCCGGGGCGTCGGCGCCGCGTACGTGGGCGGCGGCGCGGTGCTGCGGGACGGCGCAGGTTCGGCGCCGCGCGCGGGATCTCGCGGCGTCTGATCGCGCGGCGCGCGGTCACGTGGGCCGCGGTCGCGATTGCGGTCGTCACGACCACGCTCGCGCGGCCCCGGGGACCGTTGCGGCTGTGGTTGCGGCAGCTGGGCCTGGCGTTGCGGCCGCGGCTCCTGAGCTTGGCGTTGCGGCCGTGGCAGCTGGGCCTGGCGTTGCGGCCGCGGCTCTTGGGCCTGGCGTTGCGGCTCCATCGATGGCGGTGCCCCGTCGATGGTGACCGATGCGGCAGCCTCTCGCTCCCCGCCACGCCGGCGCCGGCGTCGCCGCTTGCGCTGGCCGGGATCGGCAGTTGCGCCCCCCTCGGCTCCCGCCGCAGCGCCATCGTCGGGTCCGTCGTCCGGACCGTCGTCGGTGGCCTCGTTGATCGTCATCGCGGCGCGACCTCGGCGAGCGGCGCGACCTGGGAGATCTGGTCGAGCTGGACGATCAAGGCCTCGATCGCGAGCTGCGGGTTCGCGTTGTGGATCGCGACGGCGGTGTGCCACGACAGCACGGCCTGCGCGCGCGCGGAGGCGACGCGTGCTCCGTCGAGGTCGCTGCGCGCGGCCGCGGCCTGGGCCCGCGCGTGCAGCACCTGCGCCGCGGCGATCAGCACGGGGGCTGCGTCCCCTTTGCCCTCGGCGACCCGGTTGGGCAGCGTCGGCTCGTGGCGATCCCCGGCGAGCTCGTTCCCGAGCGCGGCGATCTTCTCCACGCGCGCCGGCTCGGCGTCCGCGGCCACCGCGTTGCCGCCCGCAAACCGCACGCGCTGGCAGCGGCTGCGGATCGTGGGCAGGAGCTGCTCGGGCGCGCTGGTGCACAGCACGAACAGCGTGCGCGCCGGCGGCTCCTCGAGGGTCTTGAGCAGCGCGTTCGCTGCCGGCGGGGCGAGCGACGTCGCCTCCTCGACGATGAACACGCGGACCTCGCCCTCGTGCGGCGGCATGCCCATGCGCGCGATCACCTGGTTACGCACGCTCTCGATCGGGACGATCTGCGCCGCTCCCTCGCGAACCAACGTCACGACGTCTGGGTGAATTCCGGCGGCGATCTTCGCGCACGCATCGCACGCGCCGCACGCCTCGCCGCGACGGCGGTGGTCCTCGGCGAGGCAGCACAGCGCCATCGCCAGGGCGATCGCGGTGTCGTACGTCGGCGCGCCCGTGGGCCCGGTCATCAGATATGCATGCGGCACCCGATCGCGCTCGATTGCTCGCCGAAGCTGAGCGACCACGCGGTCCTGGCCGTGCAAACCCTCCCAGATAGACACCGCCGCACGTTACCACGGTGGACCGATCCTGGCGCCTGCGCGGAACCGGCGTTAGGCTCGGCGACGATGACGATGACGATGTTACCTCGCGCGAAGACCGGAACAGGGCCGCAAGCCGTGCTCGAGGCGCCGGCGTTCGCCGCGTTTCGCGAGGTGCCTCGCACCGGCGTCATCTACGTGACCACCGAGGCGTCTCGTCTCGGCTT
>WBZN01002013.1_pt1 | contig 11665 bp, 11 predicted proteins | sample 5204281 | NCBI WGS metagenome assembly WBZN01 (sample SAMN12344347, study PRJNA552823) | activated sludge metagenome | biome: Activated sludge suspended growth; feature: Nitrification reactor; material: Wastewater; isolation source: activated sludge from nitrification reactor of wastewater... | reverse complement strand
GCGGAATACTGGGCGGAACGGCTGCGCGTCGCCTGAAAACGCCAGATCGTCAACGCACGAAAGTTATTGACATAATAAAAATTCCATTCTATCTTTATCTCCATGCTGAACTCTTTCGCCACCGCCGCCACCGGCCAGTCCGAAAAAAATATCCTCGCCCTTTATCTGCGGCAGGATCTCTATACCGATGAACATGGGCGCGAAATCGGCTCGGGCGCCATCATGCTGAAAGCGCTGTACCACGACCGCACGGTGGAAGAGGAATTATGCAGCGGCAACTGGGCGGCGGCCACGAAGCGGGCGGAAGCCTACTTCCGGCTCAGCAGGGACTCCAGCCTGACCCAGATCGATAAAAACCGGTTTCTTGCGATCGATGCCGCCCGCCTGGAAAGGGCCGACACCCTGAACGATATGTGCCTGGTATCCTTCAAAATGGACAAAGGCCCCAACCTCGCCATCTCGATCCCCTGCGACTCCCGCGTTCAGGCCACAGCCCTGGCCAAAGCCTGCGGCGGGGCGAAACGCGAAACGGAACGCGCCGCAAGGCTGCGCGCCTTCCGGGTGATCGAAGGCGGTCCGCTCTAGGTTCCAGACTCAGCTGAATCACATCCGTCATCCCCGCAGAGGCGGAATGACGATGGGGATATAGTCATTCCAATTCAATTTTACCCCTCGCGTCATCCTCCGGTCAGGCCGGAGGATGACAGTGTGAAAGAGTTATTGGGAATGAGGATAACTACGCCACCGCGTACTGGAACACGTGGTGCTCGTTCCACAGCTCTTCCAGCGTGTCGCATAAATAATCGACATCCTCGATGGAATGCGCCCCCGTCGCGGTCAGTCGCATGCGCTCGGTACCTTTCGGCACGGTCGGATAATTGATCGGCTGGATATAGATGTCGTAACGGCTCAGCATCATGTCCGTCACCATCTTGCAGCACACCGCGTCGCCCACAACCAGCGGCACGATATGGCTCTCGCCTTTCATGAAAGGCAGGCCCGCGGCCGCCAGCCGCTCCTTCAAATGCCGCACATTGCGCCGCTGCCGCTGCCGCTCGATATCCGACACCATCAGGTGCTCGATCGACGCCTTCGCCCCGGCCAGCACGGCGGGCGGCAGCGACGTCGTGAAAATGAAGCCGGACGCGTAAGACCGCACGGCGTCGATCACCGCCGCCCGGCCCGCGATATACCCGCCCATCAACCCGAACGCCTTGCCGAACGTGCCCTCGATGATGTCGATCCGGTCCGACAATCCCCGTTCCTGGGCCACGCCGCCGCCATGAGCGCCATACATGCCGACCGCGTGCACCTCATCCAGATAAGTGAAGGCATGATACCGTTCGGCCAGCTCGACGATCTCCTTCACCGGCGAAATATCGCCGCCCATCGAATAAACCGATTCGAACGCGACGATTTTCGGGCGCTCCGGCGGCTGCGCCTTCAGCAATTGTTCCAGATGGCCGACATCGTTATGCCGGAACACGATGGTTTCGGCCTTGCTCGACTTCATGCCGTGGATCATCGACGCATGGTTCATCTCGTCCGAGAAAATCACCCCGTTGGGCAGCAGCTTCCCAAGCGTCGACAGCGCGCCCTCATTCGCCACATATCCCGACGAAAAGGTCAGCGCCGCTTCCTTGTCGTGGAATCGCGCCAAAGTCTTTTCCAATTCGACGTGGTATTTGGTCGTACCTGAAATATTGCGCGTGCCGCCCGCCCCCGCGCCCGACCGCTCGACCGCCTCGCGCATGGCCTTCAGCACGGACGCATTCTGCCCCATGCCCAGGTAATCGTTGGAACACCACACGGTCACCTCGCGGCTCGAACCGTCCGGCGCGTGATAAATGGCTTTCGGAAAGCGCCCGACCACCCGCTCCAGCGTGGCAAAGGTACGGTAACGGCCCTCCTGCTTCAGGGCTTCGACCTTATCGGAAAAGAACGCAGTATAATCCATGACGTATTCCAATCCCTGCCGTTTCCGGCCGGGCCCGGGGATGACTTTTCTTTTTTGAGTGATATACTATCGGGATCTATTTTTCCATACGTAATTCAAGCTTCGCTTGATATAAATCAAGCAACGGAAAGTTAATTCCCGCCATGCCTTTCCCACGCCATGGAATGACATAAACAAAAACACTCCAGGGGAGTATCCGCCGGTGATCGTTGTTTTCGGCTCCATCAACATGGACATGTCCGTTTCCGTGAGCCGCATGCCCGCGGCGGGCGAAACCATGGTCTGTCCCGGCTTTGAAATGTCGCACGGCGGCAAGGGCGCGAACCAGGCGCTGGCGGCCCTGCGCGCGGGCGCGAAAACCGCCCTGGTGGGCCGCGTCGGCGACGACGGCATGGGCCTGCGCATCCTCACCGGCCTGCGCCGCGAAGGCGTCATCACCTCCGGCGTCGCCCAGTCGGACCAGCCGACGGGATGCGCCTTCATCATGCGTGGCGATCACGGCGAAAACCGCATCGTCGTCGCCGCCGGCGCAAACGCCGCGGCCACCTCTGACCAGATTCCAGATGACATCCTCAAGCCGGGCGCCGTCCTGCTGCTGCAAATGGAAACGACCCACGCTGAAAACTGGGACCTGCTGCGCCGCGCCCGTGCCTGCGGCGCCATGACCATCCTGAACCTTGCCCCCGCCGCCCCCGTTCCCGGGGATGTCCTGCCCTGCATCGACATCCTGGTGATGAATGAAATAGAGGCGTCGCAACTGGCCGGCCACCTCAACCTGCAAACCGACGACCTGGTCAAAATCTGCGAGGCCGTGTCGAAACGCGGCAACCTGACCTGCGTCATCACCCTCGGCGCCAAGGGGGCCTTCGCCTGGACCAGGGAAGGCAAGCCTATCCTCGCCCCGGCCCTGAAACTGGATGAAGTCGTCGACACCACCGGCGCCGGCGACGCCTTCTGCGGCACGCTCGCCGGTTCCCTGCACGAACGCCACACCTTCCCCGAGGCCCTCAAACGCGCCTGTGTCGCCGGATCGCTCGCCTGCCTGAAAAAAGGCGCGCAATCGTCCTTCCCGTATTTAGGCGATATCGAGGAAAAACTGGCGGCTGCGACCAACCCTTAACCGGCCTTTTCAGTACAACCATTCATTCGTGTCATCCTCCGGTCAAGCCGGAGGATGACAGATAAGGTAAAACTTAATTGGAATGGCTATAAACCTTAAGCGCTGATATCGACATGCGCGCCCAGCGAAGCGGATACCGGCACACTGGCCGCGCTCCTGGCCAAAATCGCGGCGATCTTCCCTTCCATGTCGGCCGCCTGCTTCAGCGCCGACAGGGCGGCGGCCTGCCGGGCCGGCAATTGTTGCGCGGCAATAGCGCTTTCCAGGTCCATTGGGAAAAACCTCCTGCCTTATCATTATATCGCAAACGATTGAGTGAAAGGTAAAGACCCCCTATAATCCCTGCCATGACATTAAAAACCACAGCAAAAGCCATCAAAGCCACCGGCGCTCAAATCCTTGTAAAGACACTGAAAATCCACGGCGTGAAGCGCATATCCAGCGTTGCCGGCGAAAGCTATCTGGCCGTCCTCGACGCCCTGCTCGACCATCCGGAGATCGACGTCGTCACCTGCCGCCAGGAAGGCGGCGCGGCCTTCATGGCCGAAAGCTGGGGCAAACTCACGGGCCAGCCAGGCATCTGCTTCGTCACCCGCGGCCCCGGCATCTGCAACGCCAGCATCGGCATCCACACCGCCATGCAGGATTCCACCCCCATGATCGTTTTCATGGGCCAGGTCCGCCGCCATGAAAAGGGCCGCGAGGCCTTCCAGGAAATCGACGTCGCCCGCGTCTTCGGCGGCCCGAACGAAGGCGGCCTCGCCAAATGGACCGCCGATATCGACGATCCCGCCCGCATTCCCGAAATCCTCCACCGCGCCTTCTCGGTCGCCCTGTCGGGCCGCCCCGGCCCCGTCGTCATCGGGTTACCCGAGGACATGCTGCGTGAAACCGCCGAAACCGCCCTGACCGCGCCCTGCGTTCCCGCCTTGCCGGCCATGCCGCAAGCGGCCCCGGATAAAATCGCGGCACTGCTCGCAAGCGCCAGACGCCCCGTCCTTCTCCTCGGCGGCGCCGGCTGGGACGACGAAGCCTGCGCCAATATCCGGAAATTCGCGGAAGCCAACAGCCTGCCCACCGTCGCCTCCTTCCGCCGCCAGGATCTGTTCGACAACAGACACACGCTCTATGCGGGCGAACTCGGCACCGGCCCCAACCCGAAACTGCTGGAAAAAATCCGTGAATCCGACCTCATCATCGCTTTGGGGTCGCGCCTCAACGAAATCGCCACGCAAGGCTACGAACTGTTCAGCGTTCCCACACCTAAGCAAACCCTGATCCACATCCACCCAGATACCAATGAAATCGGCAAGGTCTACGTCCCCACGCTCGGCATCCAGTCCGATGTCAAATCCGCCGCGGCCGCTCTCGCCGGATCGTCGGTGAAAGCCTCATGGCAGGGTTGGACCGCCGAACTGCGCGCCCTCTATGAATCCTGGACGACCATCGACGCCGGAAACCTCCATCAATGGAACGGCGCGGACATGACCGCCATTTTCAGCCATCTGCGCGACACCCTCCCCGCCGATGCCGTCGTCACCACCGACGCCGGAAACTTCAGCGGCTGGGCCCAGCGCTATTTGCGCTATGGCCGCCCGGGCAGATTGCTGGCCCCGACCTCCGGCGCCATGGGCTACGGCGTGCCGTCCGCCATCGGCGCGGCGCTGGCCGAACCCGGCAGGCTCGTGCTCGGCCTATGCGGCGACGGCGGCTTCATGATGACGGGCCAGGAACTGGCGACCGCCATGCATCACGGCGCCAGACCCATTATCATGCTCTGCAACAACGGCATGTACGGCACCATCCGCATGCACCAGGAAAAAAATTATCCCGGCCGGAATAGCGCCACATCCCTGACCAATCCCGATTTCGTGAAACTGGCGCAAAGCTATGGTGCCCATGCGGCACGTGTCGCCGACGCCGGGGATTTCCCGGAAGCCTTCACCGATGCCCGTGCCGCCGGCAGGCTGGCCGTGCTTGAAATCGTCATGGACCCCGCCCAGATCACGACCAATGCAAAACCATCTTAACGCGAAACCGTCTTAAAACGCCTTCAGCGGAAACCGTTCGATAATGTCATACTTGCTGCCCGTCCCGCCATTATCCGGGTGCGACGGGTCGTCTTTGGTTTTCGTGCGCGCCAGGAAAAATTCATCGCAATGCCACGCCGGCATGTTCAGGCTGTCATGCGCCGCCAGGAAATCCTCCAGCGGTCCCGCCGCCGCGTGGAACGGGTATTTCAGCGCCGTCATGTGCGGCGTCATCGCGGTGCTGCCGACCGGATAGCCGGCGGGCCGCAATGACAGCAGGATCTTGGCCCGCAGGTCCATGACATGCCACGCGCTCAACCCGTCGGGGCGCATCCATACGACATGGGTATTGAGATCGCGGCGCGGAATGCGGAAAAACGAATCCATGCCGGTCATTTTCAGGTCGAAAGCCGGAAATTCGATCCGCCTCAGCCGTTCCTGCAAGTCGCGCGCCGGTTGCCGGCGCGGCTTCACCAGGAAATTCAGGCTGATATGCAGGTCCTCCGCCCGTTTCACGTCGGCGCCCTCCGGCGCCAGCTTCGCAATGGCGTTAAAGCGGTCCTTGATGCCCTGCGGCGGCAGCAGGCACGTGAAAAACTTTTGCTGGAAAGCGCGCTTGGCCGTCATTTTTTCCCGGTTTCCGTCGCCCGTTAATTTATAAGAGATGGGATTTAGCACGAAACTATGAAAAATACCAGAATTGGATTCATAAAGCGTATTTTACGCGGATGAACGCCCCCAAAGACCGAATCTAAAGACTCTTTATTGTCCCTTCGCCTTTTTAGGCTTAGAATCGCTGAATAGAATCAACTCAAAGGCAATCTCAGCTCGTGCCCATTACGGACAGGCGACATCTTGTAATGAATTTCACCTATCCGCCTTCGGTGGATGAGGTGCGGAGCATTGCCGAGCATGCCGTCGAACACCTGCCCGAGGAACTGGTCGAATTCACCGAAAGCATGACGGTCCAGATCGAGGAATTGCCCGACGAAGCCCTGCAACAGGAATTCGACCTTGAACATCCTTATGAACTGGTCGCCCTGTTCCGCAGCGGCAAGCAAATCGCGCCCGGCGTCGAAAGCAAGGTTGCCAACGACGACGACGTCCTGATCCTGTTCCGCCGCCCCCTGCTCGACCTGTGGAGCGAAACCGGCGACGACATCAACGCCCTGGTCCGCCAGGTGATGATCGAGGAACTGGGCCAGAATTTCGACTTCTCCGACCGGGACATCGACGAAATGACCCGCCGCCATTACCAGGGCATGCTTTAAAATTTTCTGAAACACGGCGATCGCGGCGATAGGCGAACCCGTCATGCACGCGGGCACCAGAGTGCTCTTTCGCCGTGTCCGCCGTGTTTCAATCTTTCTTCATCTTCTCCAGCCTTGCCGCGAACGCATCGTAAACATCGTCCCGCTGGCATACAATCCTGACTTCCCGCAACGGATCGCCCAGCCGTTCCGTCACGCCGTTCAGCGCCAGCCGCGCCGCGCGCTCCAGCGGATAGCCGAACCGCGTCCCCGTCGCGATCGCCGGAAAGGCGATCCGCGTCATTCCCATCCGCATCGCCGCCTCGACCGTATGGCGGTAACACACCAGCAGGTCGCGGTCCTGCCTGTCGAAACTGCCGTCCCGCCAGGGCGGCGTAATCACGAATAAAATCCGCGCCACAGGCAGGTTCAGTCCCGGCAGCGCGTACACATCCCCCGGCACCGGCTTGAAGATATGCTCCAGGATCATGTCGTCCAGCCTCGGCCCCGCCGCCGCGATCAGCGCCATATTGATCCCGCTCTGAAGCTTCAGCGTCACCGGAATGGCCGATACGATGGCATCGACGTCGGCCTGCTTGGTTATATCGCCCTTTACCAGTGCAACTCTGTCGATAAACAATCCATCCCCCACCCTTTAATTGTCATCCTCCGGCTTGACCGGAGGACCCATAACCCAGCCGCGCATGGATCCTCCGGTCAGGCCGGAGGATGACAAAAGAACAGAATATATAGGACCGGGAAGCAGCTTTTGCTATAAAGACTCATGCTTAGAATTATAAACCAGATCGCCGTCCTGTTGTTAATCATTGCGGCGGCGTCCGCGCCCGCGCATGCAACGGCCCCCAATGCCGGATTGGCCATGCACGGCGCCCCCAAATACCCTCCCGGCTTCACAAACCTCGACTACGTCAACCCGGACGCGCCCAAGGGCGGCACTGTCGTCCAGTCCTTTCCCGGATCGTTCGCCACCCTCAACCCCTACGCTTTGACGCCCGGCGCCGTCCAGGGCCTCGATTACTATTACGATAAGCTGATGCGCCGCGTCTGGGACGAACCCTTCACGCTCTATCCCCTGATCGCGCAAGGCGTCGACATCCCGCCCGACCGTTCCAGCATCACCATCCACATCGATCTCAAAGCGCGATTCAACGACGGCTCCCCCATCACCGCGGACGATGTCGTTTTCTCGATGAATACCTTACGCGACCATGGCCGCCCCAACATGCGCCACGTTTACAAACTGATCGCGAAAACCGAAAAAATCGACGCGCATACCGTCCGCTTCACCTTCACCAAAGATCGCGACCGCGAAACGGCGATGATCGTGGCGATGATGCCCGTCCTGTCGCAAGCCTTCTGGAAAGACCGCGATTTCGATTCGACCATCCTGGTCCCGCCCGTCTCCAGCGGCCCCTACACGATCGAAAGCGTCGATCCCGGCCGCCGCATCGTTTATGCACGGAACAAAAATTACTGGGCCGCCGACCTGCCCGTCAATCGCGGCCAGTATAACTTCGACCGCATCGTCTATGATTATTACCGCGACGATGCCGTGGCGCTCGAAGCTTTCAAGGCGGGCAATGTCGATCTGCGCCGCGAAATCGACGCCGGCAAATGGGCGACCGCCTACGACATTCCCGCCGTCAAAAACGGCGACATTATAAAGGAAGCGACCAAACACGGCCGCCCCGAGCGCGTCAATGCCTTCATCTTCAATACCCGCCGCGCGCCCTTCGACGACATCCGCGTGCGCGAGGCACTGGCGCAATTGCTGAATTCCCAATGGATCGACCGGAATTTTTTCCACGGCGCCTATAAACGCATCAATAGCTACTATCCCAACTCCACTCTCGCCGCCTCCGGCCTCCCATCCCCCGCCGAGCTGAAACTGCTCGATCCCTGGCGCAAGAATCTGCCGCCGGACGTTTTCGGCCCGGCATGGCAAGCGCCCGACATCCGGAACCAGGACGATCTGCGCGCCCACCTGAAGCGGGCCGACAGCCTTTTGAAACAGGCCGGCTGGATCGTGCGGGATGGCCGCCGCGTCCAGGCCGCGAATCCCGCCCGCGCTTTTACCTTCGAAATCATCGTCAACGCCTTCGCCGACCAGAAAATCGCGTTGCAGCTCCTGGGCAATCTCGAACGCGTCGGCATCACCGCCACCATCCGCTACCTGGACAGCGCCGCCTTCAACCTGCGCCTGAAAGATTATGACTATGACATGATGATCGGCTACTGGCAGAACACCCTCTCCCCCGGTTCCGAACAGATGGCGTATTGGAGCTGCGCGGCCCGCGATTCAAAAGGCAGCTTCAACTATCCCGGCATCTGCAACCCCGCCATCGACGCCCTGGCGGCATCCATCGCCAACGCCCGCACCCGCGAGGAACTTGAAACGGACGTCCACGCGCTCGACCGTGCCCTCACCTGGGGCTGGTACATTATCCCGCTGTTTTATTCCGGCGAGGACGATATCGCTTATCGCAAGGGACTCGCCCACCCCGCCGCCGTCCCGCTCTACGGCTATACCTTTGAAACCTGGTGGTCGAAACAATCCTCTCCTCCTCCCGCTAATAAGCATTGAGCGAACGCGCCGGGCCTGCTATTTTCAATAAAGGATTCTTACACTATGGGTCGGATTCAATGACTAAAAATACCCTTCGCATCGTTCTCGCCGGCGCCGCCCTGCTCGGCCTCGGCGCCTGCACCGACTCGGTCGCGGGCCGCACCAACCTGGCCAACGCCCAGTACTGGCAGCGTTCGAACGCCAGCTCGGCCATCTATCTGCAAGGCCCGAAGGCGCAGCAGATGCTGCAACGCGACATCGCCCATTGCGTCACCGACGTGCGCGAACTGGAACGCCTCGGCTCCGTCCGCCCCGCCATCCCGGGCGAGGTGCATCAGCCCAATCTGAACGTCCCCGATCCGCGCGAACCCGAAGGCGCCCTGGAACTGGAACAGACACCCCGGCGCGACCATTATCTGTATGAGGAATATTACAACTATCACGACTTCGAAAGCTGCATGAACAACAAGGGCTGGGAACGGGTCCAATACCTGCCCTACGACCGCGCCGATTCCTCCCGCATCCAGTACCTGGAGGCGATCAGCGGCCAGCAGGTCCGCAGCCTGTATGAGGAAAGCGAGCCGGCACCGAAGAAACAGGATTCAACCCTCGGCGACTACGACCAGGTCAATCACTAGGCTCCAAACCCAATCAAACGTCCTTCCGTTCTGTCATCCCGGCGAAAGCCGGGACCCATACCCTCTGTCAAATTGACTATGACGGCCTGATACACCCAGCGTCGCCATCGCATGGATCCCCGCCTTCGCGGGGATGACGGTAGGGTTTTGAGTCAACCTAATCGGAGAAGGCTCTGGCCGCCTGCGTCCGCATGCCCTGTCCGGCGCCATGCTATGCTGATGCAAGAATAGCGGACTCGTGCGCCTTCGCTTTACAATCCATCCCGGTTACCCATGCATGGGATTGCGAAAACCTCAAAACCCGGGCAATCGAACTGTTATGAATCCCGGCGAAAGCGGTTACCGCCGTATATAAAAGCCGGAATTTCCTTAGAAAAACCGGCAAACGAAATGATAGCTCACCCTCTCAGCCCGCGCCAGAACGAGGTGACATAATCCAGGACAGCCTCCACCGCCAGACCGGTCATCAGGCTGCGATCCAGCGTTTTTGAATCGTACCCTGGAAAATCGATCAGCTCGGCAAACGTCTCTTTCGTCCCGACGTAACCGGCTTTCGCTCCCCAGGGCCGGTAAATATGGGCCCAACTGGGCCCGAACAGGCCCACCGTCGGCACCCCAGCCGCCGCCGCGCCATGCATCAACCCAGAATCGTTGCCGATATAAAAAGCGCACCGCTTTAAACAGGCTGCCGCCGTGCCTGGATCGGCCTTGGCGATCATATCGATCCGCCGGTCCGCCGGCACGCTCGCCAGAACCAGCCGCGCCGCCGCCTCCTCGCCCGGCGCCGCGAACACCGCCACCCGGGCCCCCGGCAGGATGCCGCCGGGCCCGGTCAGGGCGGCGGCCGTTTCGATAAACCGTTCGGCGGGCCAGGTCTTGCCGATCCAGTTCGCCGTCGGCCCGACCGCCAGAACGGGCCCACCGTCGGGAATCAACCGGGCCGCCCGTTCGGCCTGCCCCGGCGAAACCCAGATGACCGGCGCGGGCGGCGGCGCCAGCCGCATGACGGCGGCGTTCTGCTCGACCTTATGCAGATTTTTGTCAATACCGCCCGTATGGATAAAGCGTTTCTTTGAGATAATGGTTCTGGATATGATGCTGTCGCGCAGATCGACCACCATGTCCCAGCGTGTAAAAATAACCTTCATCCATAATTTGAGCCAGTGCCGGTTAAAGCTTTGCTTCTTAATAACGATAACGCGATCCAACCCCGGCATGCCCTCGAACAGGCTGGCGGCCAGCCCGCCGCAGGCCACCGTGATCCGCGCCTGCGGATATGTGCGTATAATATGGTCCAGCAACCCGGTCGATAAAACCGCATCGCCGAGGCGGCTGGATGTGATAAACAGGATTTTCATGACCCAAGATGTAAGCGAAAAGCCGTTCTTTGTCACCCTGCCCAACCGCGGCCTGATCCGCATAACGGGCGCGGACCGGTGCGGCTTCCTCGACGCGCTGGTCAGCAACGACCTGACCCTGCTCGACCGCCAGCCGTCGGTCTATGCCTGCCTGCTGACGCCCCAGGGCAAATTCCTTTACGACTTCATCGTCTGGCAGGACGGTGAAACCCTGATCCTGGATTGCGAAGGCGGCGACCGCCTGGCAGGGCTGGAGAAGAAGCTGAAACTTTATAAGCTGCGCTCAAAAATCGGGCTTGAATCGATTGATAACGTTCCGGTTTACGCGCTGCCGCCCCCTCACCCAAACCCTCTCCCCAGCGGGGAGAAGGCCTTAAATGATGCCTGCCCTTCTTCCCCCTCTCCCCAGCGGGGAGAGGGCCGGAGTGAGGGGGCCGTTTGCCCTGACCCCCGCCATCCATCCCTCGGCCACCGTACCCTCACCAAACCTGCAAACATGGAAGAACGCCCCTTCGCCGCCTGGGACGCGCACCGCATATCCCTCTGCGTCCCCGACGGCAGCCGCGACATGGTCCCCGAACAATCGACCCTGGTCGAATGTAACATCGACGCCCTCAACGGCATCTCTTTTGAAAAGGGCTGCTACATCGGCCAGGAACTCACCGCCCGCATGCACCATCGCGGCCTCGCAAAAAAACACCTCTACACCCTCGACTGGCACGACA
>WBZN01002010.1_pt1 | contig 11674 bp, 6 predicted proteins | sample 5204281 | NCBI WGS metagenome assembly WBZN01 (sample SAMN12344347, study PRJNA552823) | activated sludge metagenome | biome: Activated sludge suspended growth; feature: Nitrification reactor; material: Wastewater; isolation source: activated sludge from nitrification reactor of wastewater treatment... | reverse complement strand
ACAGTATGTGCCCGGTTCCATGAAGCTCACTCTTGGCACCGTAACTGGTGGCATCGCAACCAACACGCCTGTGCCTCAACCGGCAGCTTCTGCTCCGGTCGATCCGACGCAGCAGGTTGATGGCTTCTATCGATCCGACATGAATATCAAGTATTTGAATACAGATTTCGTCTTTGCTTCGGTCGGTAAAAACTCAACTCTTGCCGATCCTAAGCTTTTTGTCGCCAATGGGGATCAGTCACTTCCTTATTGCATTCCAGCGATCGTGAAAGCTGAAGCAAATCAATTTATTGCTACTACGATGAACTCCGATCAAGTGCACGCTGAGGCATGTGGAGTGCCGTCTAGCTTGTATGACCCATTGCCTGCGCCAGGCTCGCTGTCACTCAGTTTTCCCGATGGTCCGGTGCCTGAGATCAAAACTTTTGCAGACATTCTGAATAATGCTCAATTGAACGACGTGGCTCGTCCATCAACATTGCTCACTCCAGTTAATGGTGACTTTCCCTGGGATAATGGCTCAATGATGACGCCGATGCAATGGCCTCTGAATGGTGCTGTAAGCCCTCCCATTGGAGTTGTCTGGCGAGCTGCTTTCTTTGATTGGATTCGTAGGGCAGGCTGCAAGGCGAATATCGATCAGGTGCTGGCTGTGCCTAACGCGCCGTTGACGGCACCAAACCCCGCCACTGTCGTATTCGCTCCTGTCACTACTGCCGGTGGCACGTCGGGTACACCGATCGGTCCTGTGCCTGGCGGAATAATTCATATTTTTAAATTCGATCCGCATGGATTGGTCATGTACAAATTTGCTCCGCTGAAACCTTATCCTTACTCGGTTTCCAGCAACAAGCAGATGTATGCCGAGTCTCTGGCAGCCCTGAAAAACAGCACTGTGCCGCAATTTTCGCTAACGCCACCGCTGTTGCCCGATGTTAAAGGCGTGAAGAATGTGCCCGGGCAATTGGATTTCACGAATACTTGGGACGTTTACATCCGTGACGAAGTCAGACAGCCCGGCACTGGTCTTGGTGGCAAGCACGGCGGTGAACCTCTCGATAATAGCCAGGTGTCCATGGACGTAGGTGATGTTCTGCGGGCTAATCGGCGCCCTCCAGTCACCTCACAAACGACGGTTGGAATGACCGACAATTCTAAGCTGCCGCCAAACCTGGAGCTCGACGTAAATTGAAGATGCGTAAAACAACTACAATGATTCTCGCTTTCATCGGCATCGCCATTTGCTTGCAAGGCAATGGCTGCGGTGGCGGCTATGGCGGCAACGGCGGTAATGGTGGTAGTGGTGGAACCTCAGGCACCTCGGGCACGGGCACATCAGGTGGTCCCGGTGGCACCGGCTCTACAGGTGGTACCAGTGGCACAGGCGGTGCCGCAGGAAATGGACTCCCCGCGCACGGTGCTGGTTCGATTCCACTTTTAGGTGCTCAATCTGACTTTAACGAAACGATGACCCCAAGCACTACTTACCGCGCTTACAAGATCGGACCCTCAGCGGTTCGGCCAAGTTACACCACAAATGGTACGGCCATTGACATTCGCTTCCGCCGTCAAGTCAGTGCCAAAGCTTATGCCGCTTCACTTGGATTTGACACGGGCTACGTCGCCGAGTTTGAGCAGTAAGCTGCGCGTTTTTTAGTCAGGCGTTTAACGAAATCGGTCACATCTGCCGGTTCCAGAAAGTTGATGTACCCAGCCATCATGATGTATTCGAAGACAGGTATATTCATGGTTATATCGATGCACAGATGGAAGACGCAACCTATCAGTAAAACTTTATAGCGTGTCTTTTTCGACCAGATCAACGTGAATAGTGCCAGTTCAACGAGCAGTGTTACCCAGCACAGCACTTGATACACCCATAAGTGGTCGAAGAGAAGCGGCGCAGGAAGTCTGGCGAAGTCACTCAGTCGACTGCAATTGTAGAGGGCGGTCCCGTCCAGCCACTGCTTTTGTACAACTTTGCTGAAGAATGCCTGTGCATAAACCAGTGCAATTTGGATCTGCAGCAAACGTTGCGCCCACGGGCTGCGCACCAGAGAAGAGGCGGATTGTTTGAGCTTGCGCCAGGTGCGATTTCTGTCCATTGAATATAAAGCGCCCGCTTCTGAAAAAATCAAGAGGAAAGCCTGAATGCGCAAGACAGTATCACCTGAATTCATGATGCATGCCATTCGTTGATCGAAGGAGCACAGGCACAGAAAGACAATCAGGGCGCTAATTCGCGTAAACAGTCCGAACGTCAAAAAAGATGATGCCAGCATCAGCGTTCCGTAAACGCAAAGCGCAACTGTGTCTGAATCAGGAAAGAAGAAAAACAAACTGAATCGTGATTCGGACATTTCCCAGTCATGAATTGTTTGCTGCGAAATTACCGGGTGACTACCAAACCAGGTCAACAGATCTGGTGCCAACAGTAGCCCAGTAACGAGCACGAGCAACCCGTAGAAAATTCGGAAGAGACATACCGGTGCCGGCGATACTGGTGTAAACCAGAAGTCAATCAACGATTTTGCAGTCGACTCAGAACTCATTACTGCGCCCTCCCGTCGTCGACCAGATCTTCAGCGTGCACCGGAAACGTGCAGTATTTATGAGACTTGAACACTAAAGATGGCTGAGGTAGCGGGTCTGTAATCGGGGGCGGAATATCGGACCAGTGTCTGACCAGACCTACTTTGACTGGTTTGATACCAGTTTCCGCATAGACTCGTCTGGCAATGTAGCGCGTTAAATCGGGCCAGAGAACTGCGTCAGTTGGTTCATTTGCTATATCGTTATAGAGCTTTCTCCACCGTTCTCTGGTCATTTTTTGAAGGGGTCCGAGGCTCTCTATGCGAGGATAACTCCATAAAACTGTTTTACCGTTTTCCAGCTGGGCCTCTCCTTCCAGATAGAGGTTGAAGGAGCGCGGTGGCGCGAAGACCGTATAGTATTGCCACAGCCCGGAATATTCGATGAAACTCCAGAATGGTGCAAGAAGCGCTTTTCGGTTGGGCGAAGGCGGGCAAAGAAAAAGTACACTTGTATACACGAAGAAAAAGATAAACGCGCTGATTACTGGAATTCGGATTCCTTCCCAAAAATCTTTTAGCTTCGCGTGTGTATTAACTTTTATGGGCGTTTTCCGATTGCTCAGTCAAGACAAATGAGTTGATAGCCGACACCGTATACAGTGCTCAGAGATTCTTTGTGACCGACTGATTCAAGCTGCTGTCTGAGTCGCTTGATTGCCGTTCTTACCGTGTCTGTCCCGGCTTCCGTATCGGCAGACCAGACGCGATTAACCAGTGTTTCAGCCGGAAACACCTGGTTTGGATGGCGCATGAAAAACTCCAGAAGAGCGAAATCGCGGGGGTATAGTTTCAGTTCTTTATCTCGCACCATAAACTTGCGCGTAGAGGTATCTAGTTTCAAGTCGCCACGCACAATTAAATTGCCGGTTACCGCTTCGGGACGCCTTAGAATTGCGCGCACACGTGCGGAAAGCTCTTTTAAGTCGAAGGGTTTCGTCAGGTAATCATCTGCTCCTGCATCAAGACCTTTTTCCTTATCATCGATATCTGTCTTGCCGGTCAGCATCAGTATAGGCGTCTGCAGACCGCTGCGCCGGAATTTGCCGCAAATATCAACCCCTGCCAGGTCGGGCAACGTCCAATCGAGAATGACCATGTCGTATTTATATGTTGTGAGAAAATCTTCGCCGTCGCGACCGGTGAACACTGTTTCGATGGTGTGACCCTGCGATTCCAGCCAATCTTTTACCACTCCACAGAGAGCGACATCGTCATCAATCATAAGTATCTTGGCCACTGCCGTGATTCCCGTTCAAAGATCCGACCAATGGAGTATATCGCAGGTTTGCTCGTTTGTTAGGACTGCGAAGTCGGCAGTTTTATCCAGAAAGTGCTGCCTGTAGCGCCGTCGCTCTCCACGCCAATTTGACCGTTGTGACTTTCAACAATCGCTTTGCAGATCGCAAGTCCAAGTCCGCTTCCCATTGACCGTTTGCCGTCGCTGGCTGCTACCTGCTGAAACTTTTCAAAAATACTTTCCTGAAACTCTTTTGGAATGCCGCGTCCTTCGTCCTTAACGAGCAGTGACACGTGCCCGTTCGAGGAGGAGGAGGAGACATACACATTTCCTCCGACCGGAGAGAATTTGACGGCGTTGGAAATCAAATTTACAAGCACCTGCACGAGCCGATCGGAATCAGCGCTGATAGCCGCGCCGGGGCTATCGACATGCAGAGAGACACCTTTCTGTTCGGCATAACTCTTCACCGAACCGACTGATGACTCGATAATTTCGTGCACGTCGCACGTCTCCATTTCCATGGTCAGCTTGCCTGCTTCCAATTTTTCCAGATCGAGAAGATCGCTGACCAGATTGATCAGGCGTTCGACGTTGCGTTGTGCATCGATAACGCGCTTAGCACCACCATCGCTGATCTCACCGTAGATTCCTTCCTGAATCAAGGTGAGAGTGCCACCAATTGAAGTGAGGGGCGTGCGCAGGTCGTGGCTGATCATGGCGATAAATTCTTGCTTGAGTTTTTCGATTTCGCGCCGTTCGGTGATGTCTTTTATGTGGATCAAGAATCGATTGCCTTCGAAAGCCCTATATTCAGCGGTTGTTAGCTCGACTGGAAAAGTTTCGCCGTCGCTTTTCTTGCCGGTTTGCTCGAGCGTTTTGCCTGGTTGCAAATCTTTTATCGTTCCATCTGAATTCTCGAAGAGAGTGCCGACTGACTTTTGAAGCACGTCTTCAGCCGAAATATTGAACATCTCGCTGGTCATTCTGTTTATAGATTCGACTTTTCCACTGGCGTCGGTCGTGACGACGCCGACAGGAAGGTTTTCGATAACCGATCGAATACGCTCTTCGTTGGCTCGAATCAGATTCTCTTCGCGTTTCCGTTCGGAAATGTCGTGGATGACGCTGAACCACATTTCTTCCTTTTGCGACCACTGCGCGGACCAAATGGCGACTAAAGTGCTCTGATCTTTTCGCACCAGTTCTAACTCGAATGGCGCCTTGTTGTTTGCCTTCACGACCGAATCCAGATAATTTTTGAGCCCGCTGCGGTATTCCTCAGCTACAAAGAGTATGTAGCGCTGCCCGATCAGCTCATCAACTGTGTAACCAAGCATGCTCTCCACAGCTGGATTGATTTTGAAGACGCGGGCATCTTTACTGATAGAGCAGATCAAGTCAGTGGCATTTTCCACAATGGCCCGCTCTTTCTGCGCGGCATCCTCGAGAGCTTGTGCTACCTGGTGAAACTGTTGATCCAGTTTTGCAATTTCGTCATTACCCTTCATGACAGGGTGAAGTTCTTGACCGACCGCCAGACGCAGGCTGTTTTCACTAACTCGCTTGAGCCGACCGGTGATTCCGCCTGTGAAGATAAAGAGAAAAAGAAATGCAATTGCGATGTTGAACGCGGCTAGAATAATGATCAGGGTTGAAGCTGTTTGCCGCGCTCGCGCCTCCTGTTCGGATATATCCGTCTCCATGTCTGTGTAATACTTGAGCAGCGCTGCCTCGCGGGCAACTGTCTGCTCGCCCAGGGCATGCAACTTTGCCAGCCACTGATACTGCTCGCCGGAGTTCTGCCCAAATGCGCACATGCGCACTTTTTCCATCATCATCAGTCCGGTCTGGCAATATCTGTCAATGTCGTCGAGTGCTTGCGTCGCTGTCGCATCATCTTTCACGAGCTTGCGCAGCACGATACATTCCTGGCGGACCATCCTGGGTTGGTTATAGTATTCCTTTTGAAATTGCGGGTTGTTTTGTGATTGTTCTGAAGTTTCGCCTGAAAGCCAGCCATGTTGCACAACTCTGGTCAGTCCAACTGTTGTTTGATTGAACAGGTGAGTCAAATTATTCAGGTGCGAAATAATTTCCCGCACCTTCGCCTCACGGTCAAGCTGCTCACCAGCGTGGTTGAGCATTTGAGAGAGCGTGTAGACGAAGGCTAGCTCGAAAAGCAGCATCAGTGTGACGGCGATAGTGCCTTTGTGTGCTAGTGAAAGTCGCAGTCGCAAGTTGGTTTTACCGATGGTTGGAACTCAATTATAACTGAGTATTACAAGGGAAAGTGACGTCAACTGGCAGTAGACTTTTTGCCACAGCCGACGCAGGTCTCAGGTGCTATTTCTTTTGCACCGTATGTGGTGAGTAGACTCTAAGATGATCGGTCGGCTGAATTCTATTTTGACGAGGTCAGAGGGATCTGAATGGCGCGCCTAGCACTGTCGAGATGGCCAGGGAGTGTAAGTGCGCAGGCAACCCTGCTAAAGTAGCGTTTCCACTCCTGCCTTGACGATAAAACTTATGACTCGAAGTGCTTTCACTCAATCCGCGCGACATTCAACAAACCGCCTGCTATTCAAGGTTTGTAACTCAGTCATGATTGCCCTTCTGCTGTCGCAGAATTTGGCGCTCCCTGCCTATACTCAATCTAATCAGGCGGTGGATGTGGCTAACCATGCTTTCTGGAAGCGGGATTACAAAACTGCTAAAGATTCAGTCAGCCAGTTGCTGCTGGATAGTAAGCTGGACGTGAAATTAAGGAGCAGGTGTCTGGTCAATCGCTCGATTTGCGAAGCGCAACTCGAGCAATGGGAGGAGGCACGCAAAGACTCGGCTGAGGCTCTGAAGCTGGCTGCGCCGGGTTCACTGACTGAGGCAGACGCCGCGATGGTGCAGGCGCGTCTTCTGATTCTGGACGGAAAAACCGATAAGGCAAGGCTGATGTATGAAAAGGCAATCGGCATCATTTCCAAATTGCAGGGAAAGTGGTGTGCTGATCTGGCGCCCTTCTACGAGGGGTTGGCGGCATGCGACTTGATCGAGAAAAACTACATTGAGGCTGAACGCAACTACAGGGAAGTGGCGCAACTTGATTTTCTCAAGTATGGACCTGACGACACGCACCTGGCCTGGGCGCTTATGAGTTTAGCGAGCGTCGAACGACAACTGAACCGGGTTGAGCTGGCTAAAACTCTATTTAAAAAGGTCTTCTGGAACTTCCGCCATCAAAACGAAGAGCGCATACGCGGCGAACACAAAGACGATCCGAATCAAGATGATATTGCCCAGGCGCTTCGCCACCATATGTATGGAACCGTCGGTGGTTACCGAAACCAAAATTGTGGACTGGATTTTGTCAAAGACGGCATTCCAGCCGAGGTTCTAGCCGCCGCCCCAGTGCTGCGCGAGAAGACATTCGATAATTGGTTCAAGGAGCGTGTTGGACGAGAAAGGGCACCTGGACTGGCTTTCTTCAATCCCAATCGCCCATTGAAAGGGCTGATCGTAGCCGTGCATGGACTTGGATTGTACAGTGGCGCCTACACTGCTTTTGGCGAGCGCATCCAGAAGGAAGGATACGGGCTTGTCTCGTTTGACGTGCGCGGATTTGGCTCGTATCGGAACGATGAAGTTACGCAAAAGTTGGATTTGTTGGCGGCTGTCAGCGATATACAAAGAATTCTCAGTGAGATGCGTTCCGACTATCCGGAAATTCCTCTTATTCTGCTTGGTGAGTCGATGGGCGGAGCGATCGTGTTGCGCATCGCTTCCGAGTCGCCCGGGCTTGTCGATGCGGTGATCAGCTCTGTGCCTTCAGGTTCGCGTTATCAGGCCAGAAAGACAGCATTCAAGGTGGCGCTGAAGTTCCTCAATCAAAAACACGAGCAGTTTGATGTAGGAAGCACTGTCGTTAAACAGGCGACCGCTGATATGGATTTACGTGACATGTGGGAAGGAGATTCGCAGATGCGCATGAAGCTCTCTCCCAGTGAGCTGCTTAACTTTCAGAATTTTATGAGCGACAACGTGAAAGCTGCCACAAAGATAAGCAAAACACCGGTGATAATTTTTCAGGGATTTAGCGATAACCTTGTAAAACCGATGGGGACGCTGGCCATTTATCAGGCTATTCCTAACAAGGACAAAGACATGATCTTCATTGGGCGTGCCGAACACCTTATTTTTGAGGAAGGGCAGTTTGATGAGGTAATTTTCAGAGGTGTGCTGGAGTGGATCAATCGTCATGCCGTGGCGCATGCGTTTGCTAAACCGGCTCAGGCTAACGCTAAATAGTCTCATGCGCCGACAAGTGACATGCTGATTTGAGTGTGCAGGTAATTCGATTTGCACCGGTGACTTGATTCGCAATGTGATTTGATTTGCACCGGTGATGGTGTCAGCACCGCGGATGGCGTCAGCATTGCTCCCTGAGTCAAAAGTTTCAGTTGCCGCTACAATTAGCGAAGCAATACATCGTTTCCATGACTCGCTGGTCCTTGTTTGAATGCATCGCAGTCCATCCTACAACCGGAAGAGCGTTTCGTCCGCCTTTCCAAAGTTTATTGCTCCTTTTGATAGCAATTATTCGTTCGGCCGCGCGGCAGTTGTCATCGTCCTGTTCGCTCCTTTGCTTGCCAACCTTGTTCAAGCAGCAGAAGTGGGCGCGGATGCGAAGCCAAGCAAAATCAAACTTACCGGAGGAGTGGTGCACAGCGAACGCCTGGCACCAGTTCCGCCCTCTTCTATGCCTGGAAAAATTTTCAATCTGGCCGCCGCCTTTGGACCGAACATCAGCAAGGCGCCGCCGCGGAAATTTATCATTCCAAACTGGCTTGCTGGAACCTGGGAGAGAACTCAGTCAACTGAAACCAGCCGGGTCAACCTGGCGACCAACACTCATACGGGCACAACCGGAACTTCAGTGGCGAAGGTAACGGATAAATTCGGCACATTTTTGGACGCTCAGGGGCGAGTCTGGCAAATTTTCGATCCTCGAAAAGCGACCGGGCAAATCGATCGCGGAAATTTTATCGACTGCCATCGCGTCTCTTCTTACGATTTAATCAGTCGGGGAGATAAGGTAGTCATCGTCGAAGTGACCGCTTTACACCTGGTTGTCAACAAAAAGACGCAGAAAATAATTTCGTCTTATCAGGATGAAGAACTAAACACGTACACGCAATTGGCTGATGGGCAGCTGCGCACAGACAGTTCGGTCAAGGTTTTCGATGCGCATGGCAAGCCGATTTATCTGACGCGTTCGACTTCACTCGAATCACGCATTGCACCGTTCAAAAGCTGATTGCACAAGCTCTGCGAGCCTTTTTTGCCGCAACCATGCCAAGCGGCTAATAAAGTGACGGAAATTTCGCAGCACCTGAGTGATTGGGGGTGTAAGCGGGTAATAATTAGATATGCGATGGACCGCTCCTAACAGAGCTGGATTGACTGTCTACGACCCATTGTCGCAGGAGATATTTTTGCTGCTGTCAGGGCAGGTATTTATCACCTGATCTCGTTTTCAAACTCCGGAAGGAAATTCAACTGCCGTGCCATTCGATTTCTTAAAACCAAAACCCAAATCAACTGTCACCCGCTACCCCACAGATTTTTTGCTAGGAGACTTGCTCGTCAAAGCAGGCTTGGTCTCCCAGCAGCAACTCGACGAAGCGGTGAAACTGGCTGGCAGTAAGAATGTGCATGTCGGGCAGATGCTGATCAACTTCCGGTACATCTCACCGCGAGATCTGCAGGCTGCTGTCGACGCGCAATCGATGTTGCGAGATAGAACGATCGATCAGCATCTTGCCGCCGGTTGCCTGAAGATTGCCTGCAAGACGGGTATGACTTTCGCGGAAGTTGTGCGAGACCAGCACGCTGGAACGGGCGAAGGATCGTCGAACAAGCTGGGTGAGCTTCTCACTGAAGCTGGACTGGTTACCAAAGAGCAGCTGACGAAGTCGATGGGGCGCAGCCAGGCGACAGGATTGCCGCTTGGACGAATTCTTGTTTTGAACGGCGCACTGGCAGATGCAATCTTGACGATGGCTCTTGAAATTCAGGTGCGTATTCGCGACGGCATGATGACTCGTGAAGAGGCAATCGAAGCTCTGCGCGCAGCTGGAGGCGTCGAGGCTAATCCTGAGCAGCAGAACCTCGAAGAGACGTTGCGTATGTCGATCATGCAACCGCGCAAAAAAGGAGTGCGGTTGGGTGAGTTGATGGTCATGGCCGGGCTTCTTAACGAAACCGATGTCATGAATGCTCTTGAAGTAGGTCTGGTAAACAGTCAGCAAATCGGTCAAGTTCTTGTTGAACAGGGATACGTTTCTGATGAATTGCTGGGTGCAGCGCTTGAACTTCAGCGCCGTGTTGACGAAGACAAACTGTCTCCGCAGGATGCGGCTGACGCCTTGAAGCAGATTAAGGCGACCGGGCAAGACGTCTCTTCCGTGCTTGAGACGATTGATGAACAAGTTGCTGAGGCTGAATCCAAACAGATCGTCTCTTTCGACAAGATGCTGATGCTGGCGCGGGTTGTTTCGCAAGATGACATCGATAACGCGCTCGAAAAATCCGCCAAAAATGCGCAGTTGCTTGCCAAAGTTTTGCACATGACCGGTTACATCGATGAGATGACGATGCAGGCCGTCTTGCAGTGTTACACCATGATGTCGAATGGCTTCTTGACGCAAGATGATGCCATTGTGACTCTGGATTATTGTTTAAATCGCTCAGAGAAAATCAGTTTTGCGGAAGCTCTGGCGCACATCGGCTGGAACGCAACCTTGCCGATGCAAGTTCATGGTGCCACTTCCGTTGATATCTCTCAGGTTAAGCTCGGACTTTTCGGCACCAAGGTTGATACCACTGAACAGAAGGATGCTGGAGTGCCGTCGCGTGAGGAGCTGGACGCGATACCAACTCCATCTGTCGGGGCGCCTGCTCCAGTCGCGTTCGAGGCTATGGATGAGTCGCCGGTTGCGTCACCGCCTGAGCCACCACCGATGTTGGCTTCTCTGCTCGACGAGATGTTGGAAGACTCTGACCAGCCGGCATTCGAGCTGTCATCCGACACTGAATCAGCTGGTGCAGAATTCGTTCCCGAAGAGTTTGTCGCCGATGAGTTTGTCTTTGAAGAGCCGAGCCGGGATGAGGAACTTAATCTTTCCGATCTGGTCAAAGGTTCAGATGACCTGGCGGACGAAATCAGCTTAATTGATGCTCTGTTGGAAGATGATGATTCATCGATGATCGAAGCTGCGGTACAGAAGGCAAATGATAACGAAGCGCTTGAGATTGTAAACGAGATTGAAAGTTCCGTTGTTCTGGAAGATCTAGTCACCGAGCTGGTTGAGGAACCAGCCGCTGAAGCTGTTGAGGAGCAGGCGCCTGCGTCGATTTTAGATGAATTAGGCGCTTCGGCGGCAGATGCAGCAGTTGATACGATCGAAGAGCCTCTAGCAGAAAGTGCTGAAGAGCAGGTCTCAGAGATGACAACAGAGTCGGCACTGCCAACGCTGCGCGAAGAAGTGCCTTCTATGCTGGGCAGCCTGTTAGACGAAATCAGTGCAGAGATGGATTTGAAAGCGATGCTTTCCAAATCGCTTCCACAAGAAGATGAGTCTGTCGAACTCGAATCTTCTGCTGAACTCAAAAGTTCTTCTATCGAAGATGTCGATAACGGTGTTTCTGCGCTTCAATCCGATGCGCTCCAGTCTGATGGCTATACAGACAGCGACAAAGCGGCGATTGAGTCACTCGAAGACCGCGTTGTTGAAGCCGCAGCTCGCGATGAGGTATCCGAGGAAGCCGTCGACGCCTCCACATCCTC
>WBZN01002007.1_pt1 | contig 11701 bp, 7 predicted proteins | sample 5204281 | NCBI WGS metagenome assembly WBZN01 (sample SAMN12344347, study PRJNA552823) | activated sludge metagenome | biome: Activated sludge suspended growth; feature: Nitrification reactor; material: Wastewater; isolation source: activated sludge from nitrification reactor of wastewater treatment... | reverse complement strand
ATTGTCGTTATGACCACCGAAGTTTTTCGCAATATGTTGTACGGCACCATCCTTGGTGACGTGACGCGAAATTTGCGTGACGTGGCTTTTGTCATTCTGGACGAATGTCATTACATGAATGATGCTGAACGCGGCACAGTTTGGGAAGAGTCGATTATCTATGCTCCCAAGAATATACAGCTCGTGGCTCTCTCTGCCACAGTTGCAAACGCCGAAGAGCTGACAACCTGGATAGACGAAACGCATGGTCCGACAGGACTGGTGCTCTCTGATTTTCGCCCGGTGCCACTGCGTTTTCATTACTTCGGTGATCGGCACATCTATCCACTGTTAAGTCCAGGCAAAGGTGTAAACACTCTTTTAAAGGCGCGGTTCGGCAGTAAAAAGTCGCAGCACAAAGATCGCAAGCGCCGCTCTGGTCCTGTGCTTGGTGCGAGTCCAAATGATGTTTTGGCCGTGCTCTCAGGTCGCAACATGTTGCCGGCGATTTACTTCCTATTCTCTCGCCGTGGCTGCGAAGAGTCGATGAAACGTGCTCGCGGCATCCCTTTGATCAACTTGAGCGAACAGGCTGAGTTGAAGGAAGTAATCGCGTCGTTCACGAAAGACCATCCTAACCTTCTCAATCACCCGCATCTTCCTTATCTGTTCGAAGGTATGTCTGTTCATCATGCGGGCATGCTTCCCAGCTGGAAAGGGTTGGTCGAGAAGCTTTTTCAACGTGGACTGCTGAAGGTGGTATTTGCTACAGAGACGCTTGCTGCCGGAATCAACATGCCGGCTCGATCCACCGTGATCAGCTCAATTTACAAGCGTGCCGACGAAGGGCATCGTGAGCTGACGGCATCCGAATTTTTGCAGATGTCCGGGCGAGCAGGGCGAAGAGGCATGGACGAGGTCGGTCATGTTGTCGTGTTGCATCATCCCTTCGAACCGGTTGAAGATGCTGCGAAATTGGCTACATCTCCTGCCGATCCCCTCTCGAGCCGATTTACACCTTCCTACGGCATGGTCTTGAATCTTCTTGAAAGACACACCCTTGAAGATGCTCGCGATTTGATCGAACGAAGCTTCGGACAGTTTCTTGTAAATCAGCAATTAGAGCCGCTTTACGAACAAAAAATGACCTGGCAACGAGAGCTGGAGCGCTTGCAGAGTCCACTTTGCCCAGATCAACCAGGCGATTTGCCGCTTTACGGAAGACGCCTGGAGACTATCCGTACAAAGCATAAGCAACTCAAACAGATGGAGCGCGGTCTGCGCAACACTGCTAAGCAGGATCCATCTGCCGATGCAGCACTGGCAGCGGTGCACAATGAGATTCACGATTTGCTTGCCGAAGCATACGGGATGCCATGTCACGGCTGCCCAGTGCAAAAGCCTTGCAGCAAGCAAACAGACAGAGTTGCTCAGTTGGAAAAACGTGTCAAAGAGTTTGACCGACGCATTCTCAAAGAAACAACGAAGTACTGGCGAACTTTCGAAGCTCTGGCAAATATTCTGCGCCTCAAAGGTTACTTGAACGGCAACACGCCGACGGCGTTGGGACGCATGGCTACAGGCATTCGCGGTACCAACGAGCTGTTCCTGACCGAAGTGGCAGTGAGCGGATTGCTCGAACATCTCGACGCCCCGCAGATGGCAGCGGTGCTGACTGCACTCGTAACTGAAGACTCTCGCTCACACGAACAATCCAGATTCCGTGTCAGCCCGCAAGTAGAGCTTGTCCTCGGTGAGATCAACACCCTGGCGCGCAAACTGTACCGCACACAACGTGAAATGGATGTCGACATATCAGTTTCATTCAGTCCGACATTTTCCGGCTTGACTGAAATGTGGGCGCAGGGCGTTACCTGGGATGATATCCGCATGGCCACTTCGTTTGATGAAGGTGATGTAGTGCGCGCTTTCAGGCGCACGCTTGACCTCTGTCGACAATTCATGCGCGCACCCGGTATGAAGCCTGAAATTGTGGCTATCTGCACCGCGGCTGAAAGTCTGCTGGCTCGCGATGAAGTCAAAGAAAATTTCTAGACTCGGTCTGGAATTTTCACCCAGAAAGTACTTCCTGCACCGACTGTGCTGTCTACACCGATGGTGCCGCCGTGCTGTTCGGCGATGTTTTTGCAGATGGCTAATCCAAGCCCTGTGCCCTTGTGCTTCTTGTTAGCGCCGTCGGCCTGTTTGTATCTGTCGAAAATTGTCGCCTGCGCTTCTGGTGGAATGCCGCATCCGCTATCGGCAATCTCGAAAACTGTGTAGTTGGATCCATGTACCGCGCGCATGCGCACTTCTGATTCTGGTTCTGAAAATTTGACGGCATTGGAAAGCAGGTTGACAAGCACTTGTGCGAAGCGGTTTTTGTCGATCTTAACTTTCAGGTCGGAAGGTTCTGTGAGTATCGTGACGCCATTTTGTTGTGCAAAACCATACACAGATTGTTGTGCCTGTTCCATGACTGCATTTGCATCGACCAACTTCAAATCGAGAATAATTTCTCCAGCTTCCAGTTTCTCCAGGTCTAGCAGCTCGTTGATCAGACCGATCAGCCTTGTCACGTCTTGTTCTGCAGCCTCAAGCCGCTTGTGTCCGGTTTCATTGACGCTTCCATAGGCTTCGACCGACATCAACGTCAGAAGGTTGAGCACCGAATTCAGTGGCGTGCGCAAATCGTGGCTGACCATAGCGACGAAGTCTTTCTTCATGCGTTCAATTTGCTTTTCTGCGGAAATATCGTGAACGACGCAAAAGTACGATTGCTGTTTTGGAGACCAGTTGGCGGTCCAGTGCACATCAGCAACTTCACCGTTTTTTCGCTTGATGCGCGTGTCGAAGTTTTTCGACTCTTCACTGCCTCTGGTTAGATTGCTCACCATTTTTTCGGCAGAGTCTTCTGCGATGATTTCGCGTGCGTTCAGACCAAGCAGTTCTTTTTCTGTGTAGCCCCACTGGTCTGCGCAGGCGGGATTGACAGCGATAAAACGGTTGTTCGCATCCAGCGAACAGATCACGTCCGAGACATTGTCGGTAAGCGCTCTTTCCAGCTCAGCCGCCTCTTTCAAAGCCTCTGCCATTTCATGTAATGCAATGTCTAAGTCAGTAATTTCATCAGTACCGCGCACCACATCTGGTAGTGGTTCACTGAGGGCGATTCTGCGGCTGTTTGAATACAGCACGTCCAATCTTTGAACGATATGTTTGCTGAACAATCTCCACCCGACCAAGGCGATGATGATGTTTCCGGCGATGCCGGCGTAGATTAGCCCCTTCAGAAGTTCGGCATACTGTCTGGCTTTTTCTGGATTTTGTCGCTCGATTTCCATTTCAGGCTGGAGCATACTGTCGACTTGCACTTTGATTTCTCTAACCAGCTTCATGATTTGCTTTCGGCGTTTGTGCAACTGCTGGAAAGATCCCAGATCCTTTCCAAGCTGTCCCAAGAGCCGGTGTACATCGCTTATAACATCGATGCTGTGGTCGATCGCGTCGCCGAATGTTCTGATGTCGGTCTCCTCTTTAGGCGTGGCGGCTAACGCCAGCAAGCTCTCGTATTCATGACGGATTGCTTTCAGTTTCGTATTGAATTCGTCGTCGTCTGAAACAGTCTCTGACGAGCCCAGGCTGGCGGGAGCCAGGTCGCTAATGGCGTTGTAAATCATGACAATTACGGCGTTAGTGTGCCCGATTAGCTGCCTGGCATGCTCGGCTTCATTGCGCTGGCGTTCAGTTTCGTTGAGCAAATAAATCAGCGAACTAAAGAAGAAAAGTTCGATAATTACTGGGATAGCAACTAAAATCAGTCCCTTTTGCGTGAGATTGAACTTACCCGCAGCCAAGTCGACTCTCCGGTTTTTTCAGGTTGATGCGATAATCCTAGGATGCCTGTGCACTAGCGTTTGGCATAATTTTACGCTCTTCGTTCATTTATGATATGAACCTCTTCGGTTATGCGTGGTCAAGGATTGCAAGATGGCTAAAATTCTCCTGGTTGAAGACGACAGGAACATGGCAAATACGGTCGAGGACTGGCTCAAGACTCAGCAGTATGAAATCGATGTCGCTTACGACGGCGAAGACGGCAGCGAGCGTTTGGTTTTTTACCAGTACGATGTCGTGATTTTGGATTGGTCGTTGCCGAAGAAAACTGGTTTACAGATTTGCCAGGAATTTCGTTCGCGTGGTGGCAAAACACCGATTCTGATGCTGACCGGCAAAGACGCTGTTGAAGACAAAGAGACTGGTCTTGACTCTGGCGCTGATGATTATTTGACGAAGCCGTTTCATTTGCGTGAGTTGACGGCGCGTTTGAAAGCACTTTTGCGACGTCCCGTGTCGACAGTTGTGGCGGAGACGATTAGTTTTTGCGGAATCGAGCTTGATACTAAAGCTCGACGTGTGCGGCGAAATGATATCGATTTGAATCTTGCTCCGCTGGAATACAAACTACTCGAGTTTTTGATGCGCCATCCAAACGAGGTGTTTGCTTCAGAGGCATTGCTCAATCGTGTATGGCCGAACGATTCAGATGCCTCGAATGAGACCGTGCGCACCTGCATTAAAAAGCTGCGAAAGAAAATTGATATCGAGGGAAGCGAATCACTGATCACCAACTTGCCTGGAGTTGGTTATCGCTTCGATACGACGAAGTAATTGCTCAACACGAAGAAGTAATGGTCGTAATGACGAAGTGATGCTCGATACGACCGATTCTGACTTTTGAGATTCTGCCTTTTAAGAGCAGAGTTTGATAATGTGGGCGACAACTTCATCGACGGACATCTTGTCTGACAAGATGGCGATTGCATCATCTGCCATGCGAAGTGGAGCGATTTCGCGATTTGTATCCATCTGGTCGCGTTCGATAATGTCTTTCAGAAGCGTGTCGTAGTCAGGGTTTTCGCCTGCGGCTTGCAGTTCTAGTAATCTTCGTTTCGCTCGCACCGCTGGTGATGCGGTGAGAAAGATTTTGACGTTTGCGTCGGGCAGAACTACAGTGCCGATATCTCTTCCATCCAACACTACGCCTCCAGCCATTGCCAGCTGGCGCTGTTGATTGACCAGATGTTCGCGCACGGCGCCTATGGCAGCCAGTTTGCTTACCAACTTCGTGATGTTTTGTGAGCGGATCAACTTAGTCACTTCCTGGTCGTTAACGAATACCAGAATTTTCTCTTCGTCGTGTCCGGGGCGCAGTTCGATTTTTGATTCACAAACGGCTTTTACAATGGCATCGCGGTCGTCGAAACTGATGCCCTTCTGCACAGCCAGCCAGGTAGCAGCGCGATACATAGCGCCGGTGTCGATATAGAGATAGTGCAGTGCATCAGCGATTCGTTTGGCGACAGTGGATTTCCCCGCTCCCGCCGGTCCGTCGATAGCTATCTGCAAGGTTCTAGATACCTTCGCTGCAGCATTTCCCGTTCTGATCTGGTCTTCAGAAATCACCATGAGGTTACCAATGTTATGCGCTCGTCTCTTAAGGGATTTTACTCGACCTCTCTCTCATTGGCGAGCTTATTTATTTACTTTCAAGCGGCGCTTAAAAGGCTCGCCCGCTCCGCAGCCAGCCTGAATCACAACTTTTGACCATCATTTGAAGTCCCCAATGCTGGAGGAATGAATTATGAGTAAACAGCGAAAAGAGAACGACCAGCAAGAAGCAATGCTGAATATGCGACTCAGTTTTTGCGCTTCGAGGTTGTGTTTCGTTTTGTGGTCGTAGCTGTCGGGGCGGTCGTGGCGTGATGAGCCGTCGCACTTGCCTGACCTGTGGCGCCCATTTTATGTCCGACAAGATAAGCATTTAGCGGCTTCCAGAAAACTATTGCCAGGCATTCCGCAGCAAATAAAAGCCCGACGGCGCCAACCAGCAGCATCGGAGAAAGTCCCCCGGTATTGCGCTTGCCCGGGCGTATTTTCGTGTCAGAATCTTGATTTGTGCGAGGCATGGACAGATGTGCCAGTTCTTCTGCCGAGATGGGCTCCACTACTTTTGTTGGAGCCGCGACAGGCGGCGCTTCCAGAACTTCGTTCGGTGCAACCAGTGGCTGCAGAAGCTGCCAGCTTGCGTTGGGATTTTGAGGTCTAGCTACTTCCACAACATCCGTCCGGATCTCGGGCGTTGGCTCGATCGGGTCGAATGCGTTGGAGCCAAATACCTTGTCTAGCAAAGACTTTTCGTCATGCAAGCCGTTGGGCGACTCGGGCAGGTCTGGGACGAGCGGAATGACTTTCTCGAGTTCGATGTTGAGCGAGTAAGGAATGCTCAAACTGTCGTCAGCACTGGGTCTGAGGCAGGCAAAATTACCATTTTGAATGCTGAGCAGTCGGCGCACAGCCGGATAGCCGTTCTCGCGGGTGTTTGAGACTATGGCAGCGGTGATAAATCTGCCGTCTACGACACAAATTTTGCCGTCACAATCACGCGCCGCGGTAGCAACGCGCAGGAGCAGATTTCCCGAGGGTCGTTTTTCCAGAATTTTCAGAAGCACATCTTTGAGCTGTACTTCCTCTGTCAGGCGACCCTCGAAAACAACGTCCAATTGTCTGCCTTAGCCTCGCTAGTGTTTCCTACCGTCGCGCGGCGCTGCCACCTCTGTTGAGGAAGCCCTTAAACCATTCCATAAAAGGCATTGGTTTGTGTGCGTTCGCTCCGGCTTTCGTTTGAGATTCCTGCAGTCCCATGCCTTCCGACATGTACCTGACTATCTCTAATATTTCCCCTTCTTCAGGGAATCGTCCCAACTCTTTTTTGGAAAAGATCAGAAAGTCTCGATCTTGTACTTCGAAAACTCCGCCTGAGGATTGAATCAATGTCGAATCTTCGTGAAGTTTCTCTTCGATCTCGGCAGCCAACCTGACCGCCTTTTGTTTGTAGCCTCACGCACCACAGTATGTGATGCTGAATCTCGCTGGTGCGCCGTTTGTCATATTGTCACCTCTTATTTTTGGGGTTTACCGATAAAAATTCGTTTCCACCAGGGCATGCTCAAGACTTGCTCGTACTGGTTCTTCAAAGCGATCAGATCCCTTTGAGCTCCGATAAGTTCCTCTTTCAATTTTGCTGTTTGACTTGCGTTATCTTGCAAAAGCCGCATGGATGATTGGAGTTCGCTGAGCAAGCGCAAATCTTCAAGATGGGCGCGACGCTCTTCCGACAGCTCCTTGTGAGTGGCAGCAAGCTCGCGCAGCAAATGCAGTTCCATCATTGGTTTGGCAAACGCAAACTTGGAAGCAGCTCGAGAAAGCAGTTGGCGCGTCGTTGACGGTGCATTTTCTTTGCCCGGCTCACGATTCGCTTCAACGATTTCTGGCTCAGATTCTCGGTTATGCTCATGCAGAGCGCGCAAATTGAAGCCAGGTGGAGGCGTAATCTCCCACTCTTCCTCGTTGTCGATGATCACTCTGCGAGCTGTCCATCCGTCGGGCAGTTTGTTTCCCCACTTTCCGGAGAGGCTGCGTTCTAGGGCACGCATCGATTTCCCCAGAGCGAAGGCTGCGTCTTTCAAATTCAGGGTTACCGGCAGTTCACCGTTGCGTTCAACGCAGATTTGAGACTCTGAGTTGAGCTCATACTCAGCGTAGAGTTCAAATGGTTCGATCACAGGTTTAGTGGCGTCTTCAATCATCTGGCAATCCTGTTGAGGCAGAAACATTGTAGCGGTTTGATTGTGTATTGGTCTTGAATACGGGTTTATTTGTATATGAAAAGCAAAGCAGGCCCGATTGGACCCGCTTTGCCGGTGTTTGCTCTGTGAGAGCTCGGTCTTACTTCAAGAGGCGTGCTTCGACTGCGGCCCAGTCGATGTTGCTGAAGAAAGCTTCGATGTACTTCGAGCGCTCGGCTGGTTTGTAGTCGAGAAGGAACGCGTGTTCCCAGACGTCCATGACCAGAATTGGCGCGAAGCCGGCGACATTGCCTTCTTCGTGTGAGCTGATCCAGTGATTGGACAGCGTCTTGGTGAAAGGATCCTGGAACAAGATTGCCCAGCCAACACCACGCATTGCGCCAACTTTGCAGAAGTCGTTTTTCCAGACTTCGAGGCTGGAATAAACTTCCTGCAACGCTTTTCCAATTGCACTCGACTCTTTCAACTCGGAGCCGCCAGATTTCATGTTGCCGAAATAGTATTCGTGCAAGCGCATGCCGTTGTATTCCCAGCCGTAGCGTCGTTTGATTTCGTTGTATTCAGGTTGACCTGATTTACCTGCTTCAGTTAATTCGATGATTTTTTCGTTCAAAGCGTTGGTGTTTTTGACATAACCCGAATACAAACCAAGGTGTATTTCGAGAGTTTTGTCGGAGATGCCGGTCAGATTTTTCAAGTGTGAAAAGTCTTTCTCCGCGTAGGGTTTGTAAGAGATTTTTTGCTGTACGGTCATCATGTTCTCCTATTCAGAACAGTAAGTTGCGGGGCGCTCGATAGTTTGGGTAATAAATACCATAAATCTATTTTCAAGATGTTGAAAGCTAGATTAATCCCGCATTTATGCGGGTTTTTATTACAACTCTATGACACTGCAAGTCGACAGTTGAGCTGTCGATTGGCTACTCGCAACTTCCAAATGGTACTGTATCTGGTGTTTAACTCTTCTGTCCGAATTTCGGCATCAGGTCGCTCAGTCTCTTCTTTGGCTTGTCTTGCTGATCGGGATGCTCTTCATCGCCGTCGGAAAAAAGGTCCATTGGACCCTGGTTCGCGTCGGCTGGCGGATGCTGATTGTCCGCTGGCGGAGTACCTTGCAGTGACTGAGCCGCTTCCTGGAACATCTGGGCAGCCGGTGAGTTCGGCATCGGTTGCCAGGCGTCCTGGTTTGTTGTGGAAGTGCTCTGCCATCCCGGCAAAGGGCTAGGCGCTGCTGATTGCCAGCTTGGTTGAGCTGGTTGAGTCGGTGCAGTCGGTGCAGGAGCTGGCTGCTGCTGTGCGTCAGGAGGCGCACCCCAGGCTGATTCTTGAGGGGCTGACGACGTAGGTGGTTGCCACTCAGATGGTGCAGCGGCAGTAGTTGCGGCAGAAGTAGCTGGCGCAGATTGACCGGCGGCCCAGTCAGGCTGCATACCTGGCATCGACGACGAGGACGAGCTTGCCCAATCAGCTTGTTGAGGTGCCGCTTGCGCTGCTGGTTGTTGAGCTGGTGGCTGAGCTGGTTGTGCTTGCGGCTGCTGCGGTTGCGGAGGAGCACCCCAATCACTGGCAGCGGAAGCTGCAGGTGCAGTCGAAGTGCCCCAGTCGGGTTGGGCTGGTGCAGCATTGTTGGCTGGCACCCACTCTGATTGCGGAACCTGCTCAGGTGCGCCCCAATCGGTTGCACCCCCCGGAGCTTGTGCCGGCTGAGTTTGAGGCGGCAGTGGTTGCGGTTGCGCCGCAGCCCAATCGTTTGCAGTTGGAGCGGGTTGAGATGGCGCTTGCGGTGCGCCCCAATCGTTTGCCCCAGCGGCTGGGTTCCATTCCTGTGCCGGTTGAGGCGCAGCCGGAGTCTGTGGAGCTGAAGTGGGCGCTGCTTGAGGCGGCGTGGCAGGAGCTTGTGGCGCCGCTGTTTGAGCCCAATCTTGAGAAACTTTTGTAGACTGCCAGTCGCTGGACGCAGAAGGAACTCCTGAAGACGGAGCCGCTGAAGCTGCCGCTGGTGCTGGCGCTTGAGACTCTGCCGGAGCGTTTTGTTGAGCTTGTCCGCCGTGCCATGAGTCGGCAGTCATCTGTGCCTGACCGCCTGCTTGCCATGGATCGCTGACAGGCTGCGGCTGTTGAGCCGGCGCTTGCGGTGCTGATTGTGCTGCATCAGGTTGTGCAGCTGTTTCTGCTGAACGAGGCATCCACTCGTCTGGAGACGGTGAGTGCCATGCGCCTGCTGAGTTTCCGAACGGATCGGCTTGTGCTGCATCTACAGGAGCACTGGAGGCAGCTGCGGAGGTTGGTTGACCCGCCGCAAATTGAGGCTGTGGCTGATTTATAGAAGAACCAAATTCTGCCAGAGCATCTGCTTCCGCTTTAGCGGCAGGTGTCTGGTCCGTCGGAAGCGCACTGGCTGCCGCTGGAGGCGCATCGAGAGGATTCAATTGAGGTTGTGAATCGAAGGGATTGGCTTGCGCTGGGGCTTCGAACGGCGTGGATGCTTCGGGAGCAGACCATGTTCCAGCTCCAAGTGTTGCTGGTGCACCCAACGGAGTCAGCGTTGGTGACGTGGCCTCGGCCGGGTCGTGCTGCCTTGGCTCAGCAGCAGGAAGGGAAGCCGCAGTCGCCTCGAAACCTTCTGGCGGCTTGCCTTCAGCGGTGCTTGCTGATAAAGCGGACTCACCAAATTTTGCTTCGGAAAGTTGTGCTGTCGTGTCTGTAACGGCTTCATTCATGCTCGGCTTCGGCGTGTCTAGAAGCGCTTCCGGCACTCCTGGATCGGCGCGAAGTGGAGCTGTATTCCAGCCCAATTCGTTGAAGGCCTGCTCCAGCGTGAAGTTATTACGCTCGCAGTTTTTCAGAACAATCATGCCCTGCTCGTGATTGAGCACACCTGAGCAAATCAGGTCGTTGCATTTTTCTGCTGCGTCAACCAGCTCACTGTTCATTACGCCCGATAACCTGAGCATATTAGCCATGATGGCAGTGTTTTTGGAGCCGGCCCGAATTGCTTCCTCGATCTGTTTGGCTGTGATGATTCCCGACAATTGAAGGAACTGATAAAGGTGCAAAGGTTCTATCGCAGGAATAGGCGGTTCCTCTGCCGCCGCAGCCGAGGCTTTTTTCTTGGATGGCTTTTGATGCCCAATGGCAATGGCTTCTCCGACAGATACATTCTTATGTTTTACTGTCGCTAAAAATTTCGCCGCTTCATCTTTTTTGATCGCACCTGCTCCAACCATGGCTTGCAGGTCAAGTGCAGCATCCAAAATTTCCTGCGAAATCAAGTTGGTTTGCAAAAGCACCTGCCCAACCGGCTGCTCGTTCAGGAGTCCAACTTCTACTGCGCTCATCAACGCAGGCTCATCGACGAGACCCGCCATGACAAAAAGTTCGCCCAATCTGACAGTCTCTGCTGTAGGAAGGCTGAGTGCGCCGGTTTCAGCGAGATATTGCTCGATTGGAATCTGCCGCTCTTTGGCTGAGCGCAGACCCTGAATGGCTTGTTCGCGGGTCAATTTTTTGTCCCGAATGAAAACCTGAGCGTTCAAAGTGGCCGCAAGCATTTGCTCGGTGAGATTGCCGTTTCCGATAAGCACCCTGCCAAGCGGCAGCCCGATTGACTGGCATTGCAGCAGTGCAGCGTTGAGTGCATCGACAGGCACAATATCGGCGGCCAGTAATAGCTCGCCGAGCTTGTTCGTAACCGCGTCTGACTGCTGGTTCCACTTCAAGCGCTTGAAGGCTTCTTCCAGGGTAATCTCTTCAGAACCAACCATTGTCAAAGCTTTGATGACGAGGTCGAAATCGATCAATCCATCCTTAAGCAGCGATTGAGCTTGAACGGCGGCCTGCAGGTGCTGCTCCGTCAGATAACCCGACATAATCAACACCCGTCCAACAGGCAGCCCTTGCTGCTTTGAAATCATCATCGCTTCGCGCAGGTCCGAAGCTTGAAGGAGTCCCGCTCCAGTTAGTAAGTCGCCCAGTCTGACGCCGTCGGTGGTCATATCTTTTCTCGTAGGTTCTAGCTATTAGAATATGCCCACTGAGGATCATAGCTAGCCAAACAACCGTGAATATTGGTC
>WBZN01001016.1_pt2 | contig 11701 bp, 6 predicted proteins | sample 5204281 | NCBI WGS metagenome assembly WBZN01 (sample SAMN12344347, study PRJNA552823) | activated sludge metagenome | biome: Activated sludge suspended growth; feature: Nitrification reactor; material: Wastewater; isolation source: activated sludge from nitrification reactor of wastewater treatment... | reverse complement strand
CGAAGATCTCGCGCCGGCGCGCCGGCAGCCCGCGGATCGCCTCCTCCAGCGCCCGGGCCAGTTCCCCGGTTTCGGCCCCCGCGGCGTCCGGCGGCTGGAGCGACGGCAGCTCGGCGGCCCGGCGCGTGAGCGTGAGGAAGCGCCACCGCTCCCGTCGCCCGTGGCTGATGGCCCGGTTGCGCACCGAGGCGTAGAGGTAGGGCAGCGGGTCGGCGAGGGCCAGCGCCTCGTGGCGCGGCCACACCGCCAGGAACAGGTCCTGCACGATGTCCTCCGCCACCATCCGCGACCCGGTCAGCCGGTACGCGAACTGGCACAACCCGGCATAGTGCGCCAGGAAGAGCTCATCGAACGCCGGTGTGGCGGGCGCGTCGGACGCGGCCGTGGGGCGCCGCGGGCGGAACGGCAGGGTCATGCGGGGGTGCGGACCTTGGCTTTGGGGCGGAGGACGCGGGCCGGATCAGGAAAGACGCCCCAGCGGGCGCCGACCCTGACAAGGGGCCCCGCGCGCCGGGGCCGCAATCTACCGCCGCCCTCCGGCCCGCCGGAGGGGGCAATTCCTACTCGGGAAGCAGGGTTACCGTGACACGGCCCGCGTCGCGCAGGAAGCGTCGCGCCGCCTGGCGCACCTGCTCCCGCGTCATCCCCACCGCATCGGTGTCGAGCAGGAGTTCCTCCAGGGGCCAGCCCCGCTGATCGGCGGTCGCGATCGCCGAGAGCCAGTAGCCGTTGGAGACGCGGGCGGTCTCGAGTTCGCGGCTCCGCTCCAGCCGCCAGCCCTCGAGTTCCTCCCGCGTGGGCCCGTGGTCCGCGAGGCGGTCCACCACGCCGGTCAGCGCCCGCAGCAGTTCCTGGTGGCGCGCCGGGTCCGCGTCGAAGTCCACGTTGATCCGGTAGGACGGCCCGGGGACCCCGGTCATCCCCCCGGAGACGGACACGCTGTACACCCCCGCGAGGTCCTGGCGGAGCCGGTCCTGCAACCGGCGCCGGAGCACGTGCACCAGCGCGGCGAGGGCCACCGACTGGCGGCGGGTCACCGGGCCCTCGCGATGGTAGACGAGCGCCGTGCTGCCCCGCGGCTCGCGGCCGCGGTACAGCACCCGGCTGACCGGCGTCCCCGGCGGTGCGATGCCGCGGGGGGCGAGCGTGTCGGCACGGGGCCGCACGGGCAGCCCGCCCAGGTAGCGCTCCAGCAGGGGCAGGACGGCCTCGGCATCGAAGGCGCCCACCAGGACAAAGGTGAACCCGGTCGGGTCCCCGAACCGCTCGCGGAAGAACGTGAGCGAGGCCTCCGGGTCGACTTCGGCGAGGAAGGTGGAGTCGAGCAGCCGCAGCTCCGGGCTGTGATCCGCGAGCAGCAGGCGGAGGGTGTCGGCCAGCGCCTCGCGCGGATCGGCGCCCCGGTGCTCCAGCGCCTCGCGGAGGCCGGTCTCGTACCGGGCGATGATGGCCGGGTCGAGGCGCGGGGCGCTGCTCTGCAGGTAGACCAGCTGCAGCAGGGTCTCGAGGTCGGCGGGCGCGCTGGCGCCGGAGAGCCCCTCGCTGTAGCGGGCGATGCTGCAGCCCAGGCTGACCACGCGGCCCGCCAGGAGCCGGGCGAGCGCCACCGGATCGAGCCCCGCGACGCCGCTCCCGCACACCAGGGCCTGTGCGGTGGCCGCCGGGACGCGCCGGGCCCCCGGCGCCACGCCGAATCCGCCGGCGCGGTAGGCGGACAGCAGCACCTCGCCGGGGTTGAAGTCCGTCGGCTTGAGCAGCACCCGCACGCCGTTGGAAAGCTCCAGGCGCTGCACGCCCACGGCCGGCACCCGGTCGGAGCGGCGCACGTGTCCGGAGGCCGGCGGTTCGGCGAGGAGCACCAGGGCCTCCTCCCGGCTGCCCACCGCCGGAAGCGACTCGACCGGCGCCACGAGCGCCGCCAGCACCTCGCCCTCGGTGGGCACCGGACCGGAAGCCGGCGCGCTCACCACCACGACGGGTGGAACCGCCAGTCGGGCGAGCCCCGCGCCGCGGATCTCCTCCTCCTCGAGCAGGGGCAGCAGCCGGCGGCTGAGGGCCAGCTGGGTGTCGAGGGAGGGCGTCGGATCACCGATGAGATGATCGCGCGCGAGCTGGTCGGCCAGGGCCTCGGAGCTGACCCGGTCGCGCTGGGCCTCGGCCTGGCCCACCTGGCGCTCCAGTTGCGCCCGGGCGCGGGCGAGTTCCGGCGCGGTGAATCCGCTCGCGGCCACCCGGGCCAGCTCCGCGCGGAGCGCCGCGATCGCCGCCGTGGCGCCGCCGGCCTCGACCGCCGCCGAGAGCTGGTAGCTCTGCAGCGCGCGCACCAGCCCCGACGCCGAGAGGTCCGCCTGCAGGAACGGCGGCGCCGGCGCCAGCGCCCGCTCCCCCAGCCGCGCGTTGAGCATGGCGTCGAAGAGCGCCTGGGCCATGGCCAGCCGGAACTCGGCCTCGGTGCGGGTGGCGCCCGCTTCCTCGCGGTAGTGGAGCGTCACGACGGTGCCACCGAATTCCGGATCCACCACGACCACCGCCTGCGGCGCGACGAGCGGCTGGAGGTGGCCGCGCGGTGCCACCCGCGCCGCCGGGCCCGCGGGCGCCGCGCCGAGTGCCTGGCGGAGGAGCGGCTCGAGCGCAGGGGGATCGATGTCCCCGACGATCACCACCGCCATCCGCTCGGGGCGGTACCAGTCGGCGTAGAAGCGGCGGACCGCCTCGATCGGCGCGTCCACGGGGCCCCCGGCTCCACCGATCGGGAACCGGTCGGGGTACCGGCTGCCGGCCAGCAGCACCGCGAGTTGCCGCCGCAGCAGCCGCTCCCCGGCCCCGAGGGAGGAGCGCCATTCCTCCAGCACCACCTGGCGCTCGCGCGGGAGTTCCGCCGGGTCGAGCGTGAGCCGCTGGGCCCACTCACCGAGCAGCGTGATCCCCTCGGGCAGCAGGCCGGCGCTGTCCGTGGGGACGGTGAGCTGGTAGATGGTCTCGTCGAAGCCCGTCGTGGCGTTGACGTCGGCCCCGACGCGGAGCCCGACGCGGTCGAAGAAGCCCCACACGCTCCGGCCGGGATAGCGCGGGGTGCCGTCGAACGCGAGGTGCTCGAGGAGGTGGGCCAGCCCGCGCTGGTCGTCATCCTCCAGCACCGACCCCGCGTCGACCACCAGGCGGAGTTCGGCGCGGCCCGCCGGGAATCCGTTGTGGCGGAGGTAATAGGTCAGCCCGTTGGGAAGGACCCCGCGCCGGACCGCCGGGTCGAAGGGCAGCGCCTCCGACGGCCGCTGCGCCGCCAGGGGCGCCAGCGAGACCAGCACTCCAGCCACCAGCAGCAACCCCTGCCGCACGCTTGCCTCGGTCTGCCCGGGGAACCCCACGGCCGGTGCCCATCCACGTGGGGCCCCGGCGGCTGGTGACACCCGCACCGGCCGAAAGGGAGAACGCCCGAACCGGCCGGCTCCCCTACCCGCGCCCCTTTCCTCCCCCCGCCCCGCCCCTAGCTTTCCCCCATGCCCTCCCCGATCCGGTTCGTCTTCGCCGTCCACCTGCACCAGCCGGTGGGCAACTTCGACTCGGTCTTCGAGCAGCACCTGGCCGACGTCTACCGCCCCTTCCTCGAGAAAGTGGACGAGCGCGGCTTCCTCCCGGTGGTGCTGCACCTCTCGGGGCCGCTGCTCGAGTGGCTCGACCGGCACGACCCCGGCTACCTCGACCTGCTGGCCCGGCTGGCGGGCGATGGCCGCCTGGAACTGCTCTGCGGCGGGATGTACGAGCCGATCCTCGCCAGCCTGCCGCGACAGGACCGGGTGGAGCAGGTCGGCTGGCTGCGGGAGGCGATCGCCCGGCGCTTCGGGGTGAACCCCACCGGCCTCTGGCTGACCGAGCGGGTCTGGGAGCCCGACCTCGCCGCCGACCTGGTCGATGCCGGCGTGCGCTACGCGCTGGTCGACGACCGCCACTTCCTGGTGGGCGGGTTCAGCCGGGAGCGGCTCCACGTTCCCTACCGCACGGAGCACGATGGCCGCCAGCTCGCCCTCTTTCCTATCGACGAGCGGCTCCGCTACCTGATCCCCTTCCGCCCCCCGGCCGAGACCGCCGCCCACCTGCGCGAGCTGGCGGCGCGGGGACAGCCGCTGGCGGTCTTCGCCGATGACGGCGAGAAGTTCGGCGGCTGGCCCGGCACCCGGAAATGGGTGTACGAGGACGGCTGGCTGGACCAGTTCCTCTCGACCCTCGGCGCGCTGGTGGACGGCGGCGAGGTGCAGCTCACCACCTTCGCCGAGGCGCTCGAAGCGATCCCCTCCGGCGGGCTGGCCTACCTGCCCACGGCGTCGTACCGCGAGATGGAAGGATGGTCCCTGCCGGCCGAGGGGGCCCGGCGGCTGCACGCCCTGGAGCGGGAGCTCGGGGAGGAGCGGCTGGCCGGTCCGGACGGCGCCCTCGTCCGCGGGGCGCACTGGCGCAACTTCCTGGTGAAGTACCCCGAGGCCAACCGGATGCACAAGAAGATGCTGGCGCTCTCGGCCCTGTGCCGCCGCGCCGGCGACCCGCCCGAGGCGCGCCGCGCCGTGGGCCGGGCCCAGTGCAACGACGCCTACTGGCACGGGGTGTTCGGCGGGCTCTACCTGCCCCACCTGCGCGACGCGGTCTGGGCCGAGCTGGCGCGGGCCGAGGCCGTGCTGCGCGCGGGCGAGGGCGTGGCGTGGGAGGTCCGGGACATCGACCAGGACGGCCACGACGAGCTGTGGATCCACGACGCCACCTACTCCGCCATCCTGAGCCCCACCCGCGGCGGCGTGATCGAGGAGTACACGGTCTTTGCCCACGGGATCAACTACGCCAATACCCTCACCCGCCAGCGCGAGGGGTATCACGAACCCGCGCCCGGTGGCGCCCGGGTGAGCCACCACGACGCCGACGGCACCCCGGTGGTGAGCGCGCTGGGGGACCAGATGCGCCACAACGAGCTGCCGCCGGTGGACCCGGAGCCGCGCACCCTGCTGCGCGAGCGGGGCCTCGACCTCGAGGTGGACCAGGCGATGTTCGAGCGGGGGGACTACGACGCCGACTGGCGGGTGGACGGCGCGCGCCTGTCCATGGAGGTGGCCCGGGAGGGCGAGGATGGCGTGGTGGTGAGCTTCCGCGCCGTCGAGGCGGGGGTGCCGGTGTTCGAGAAGCGCTACCACTTCCGGCGCGGGGGCGGGATCGTGGCCGAGTACCGCTGGGTCCCGGCGGCGCTCGGACCCGAGACGGCGTTCGCGGTGGAGGTGAGCTACGGGGGGCCGCTCGAGATCACCGCGGAGCCGGCCGCCACGGTGTGGGCCTACCCGATCGTCACCACGGCCAAGTCGGAGAAGGAACTGGAGCGCACCGTGCAGGGACGCGCCGCCTGCTTCGGGTGGCCCACCGACACCACCGAGGCGCGGCTCGAGCTGGTCCCCGGACCCCGCTAGCCGGCCGTCCCGCTTCAGCCGTACCGCGTCTCGGCCTCGAGGACGGCAAGGGTGTGGGCGTAGATCGCATCGGCCTCGGCGTGGCTGTTGCCGATGGCGGTGAGCCCCACCTTCCCGTACTGGCTCATCGCGCCGATCATGTGGAAGAGGACCCCCGTCTCGGTCCGGTGGCTGAAGTTGAGCTGGTTGATCGTCACGATCTCCAGCAGGTCCTCCGGCGAGATCCCCCGGTACCGGCTGGCGTGCAGGTTGTCGGTGGCCCGGTAGAACATGTGCCGGCCGCTGGTCGAGGCGTACAGGCCGGTCGCGGGATCGAGCGCGCCGCCGCACAGGAAGCGCAGCGCCAGGAAGGGGTGGGTGGTGCCGCCCAGCCGCAGGTTGATCTCGATCGCGAAGACCTCCCACGGCGCCCCCGGCGCCGCCCGCCGCACCATGAAGTCCACCCCGTACCGGCTCACCACCCCGTGGGCGGCCAGCGCGCGGCCCACCGCGAGCCCGGCCTCCTGCACTGCCTGCCGGTAGTCATCGGCCGCCGGGAAGCGGCAGCCGAGGAAGATCTGGCCGGTCTCGGGATCGAGGATCTGGTCGTGGGTGGAGAGCGGCAGCACCTCGCCGTCCGGGCTGGTGCGCAGCTGCGCGCTGGGCGAGCGGGTCTCCCCGCCCTCGATGAACTCCTCGACGATGCCGCCCATCTCGCCGAACTTGGCGAAGTAACGCTCCCGGCGCTCGCCGCGGGCCACGAAGCTCACCCGGCGGAAGGCGCGCTCCAGGACGTGCCGGTCGGGGGCCACCGGGTAGCGGAAGATGGCGTTGCCCTCGCCCGAGAACCCCTCATTCAGCTTGATCACCGCCCGGCGCACCCGCGGGTGCTCGCGCCGGAGGGACCACAGCGCGTCGAGCACGTCGCGGTCGTCGCGCAGGTCCTCGTACCCCGCGGGGTGCGCCACCCCCGCTTCCTGGAACAGCTTGCGGCTGCCCGACTTGTTGCCGAGCGGCGCCAGCGCGGGATCGGCGCCGTTGAGCGGGATGCCGAGCAGCACCGAGAGCTTCCGCTCGAGCGGGGTGGCGTTGAAGACCGAGAGGTAGGCCTGGGCCGGGTTGCGGATGGCGCAGCGGATCCGCTCGATCAGGCGGGGCCGCTCCAGGATCTTCTCGGTGAGCGGGCGGGGGGAGCCGTCATGGGCGCACAGCATGGTGAGCCGCGCCCGGGCGTGGCTGGCCGGGATGCCGAGCAGGAGGTTGAGCAGGTAGTCGAGGATCGCCGGGTGCACCGGCTGGGACGTCACGTAGACCACGTGCGCCCGCGGGTTGCGCAGGCGGATCAGCAGGAAGAGCAGCCGCTCCTCGTAGTAGCTGGCGCCGTGGAGCTGGGCCAGCTCCCGCTGGTCGAGCGTGAGCGAGGGCACCACGACCGTCGTGCACGGCGCGTCGTCATCGGCGGCCAGGAGCTGCCACACATCCCGCAGGCGGGGCTTGAGCCGCTCGAAGCGGGCAAGCTCCTCCTCGAGCGTCAGCTGGCTGGCGAACGGCGGATGGGGGATCATGGGCGCTCCCCCCGGGGCAGGGGATGCTGGGCGGGAGTCGGGCTCCCGCCCACCCACCCTAGGGAGCGGCGGTACGGGTCAGCGTGAGGTTGGCGTGAAGCTTGGTTCAGAGCGGGCGGGGGCACGACGGCGGGCGGCGACCGGATCCGGCCGCCGCCCGCCCGAGGGGTGGCTCACGGGGTGAACTGGGTCGCCTTCGGTTCCACCCGGAGGATCCACAGGCCGGTGTTGATGTCGGGCACGAAGATCGTGCCGTTCTTCACCACCGCGCCCCAGGCGAAGGTGGACCGCTTGCGGGCGCCCATGGAATCGGCGGTGAAGATCCAGGAGATCTCCCGGCCCTGGCGCAGCAGGTCGCCCTTGAGCTCGCCCGAGATGTCGAGCACCCGGGCGCCGCCGTGGTAGTTGCCGAGGTAGAGGGTGTCGCCCTCGACCCAGACGTTGTGCACGCCGCCGTCGGTGGGCTCGTACCAGGCCACCTTCCGCGGGTGCTCGATGTCGGAGACGTCGATGACGTGGAGCTTGCCCCAGGTGAGGTCGTTCCCGTCGGCCAGCCCGCGCGCCTCGCGCGAGGCGTACACCTCATCGCCCACGAACACGTACTTCCCGGCCCGCCACGCGGTGTGGGTGCCCCGCGCGCCCAGCCCGTAGAGCTGGTCGATCCGGGCATACTCCTCGTTGAGGTCGTACTTGAACTGGGACACCAGCACCGGGTGCTCCGGGCTGCCGCCCTTGATGCCGTTGCCCACGTCGAGGATGATGAGCCCGTCGTTCCAGTAGGACAGGTAGGCCAGCCCGTCGGTGACGGCGATGTCGTGCAGGTAGCGGCCGGCCTCGGCCTGTTCGGTCTGCCAGCGCGCCACCTCCTTCGGGTGCCACGGGTCCTGCAGGTCGATCACCCGCATCGAGCCGGTGGCGTCGTCGGTGATGTAGGCGTGGCCGCGGCTCACGTAGCTCGAGTGCACCCCGCCGGTGACGGTCTCGGTGTAGTCGGCGATGACCTTCGGATGGCAGGGATCGCTCGCCTCGAAGACCTTGAGCCCGTTCTTCCGGTTGCTCGCGCCCTCGCGGGAGAACACGCCGAACTTGCCGTCCTCGGTGGTCATGATGTCGTTGACGATCTGGGCGTCGACCATCATCGAGTCCACGATCCGCGGGGCGCGGGGATCCTCGACGTTGATCACGTAGACCCGGTCGGCGATGGTGGACATGTAGGCGCACTGCCCGGACGGGTGCACCCACACCTCCGCGCCGCGGAAGGCCAGCGGCACCCGGCCCAGCACCTCCAGGCCGCGCCCCACCCGCCGGGGCTGGACCGTCACCACCGCGTCGGCGGTATAGGTGCCGGCGGTGGCGGTGACGGTGTAGCGCCCCGGCTGCTCGGCCACGAAGGCGCCGCTCGCGTCCACCTGGGCCACCCCCTCGCCCCCCTCGACCGACCAGCGCACTGCGAAGCCGTCCACGGCGCGGCCGGTGGCGGAGCGGCCCGACACCTTGAAGCGGACCACGTCGCCGGTGCGCGCGGCGCTGCTGCCCGGCTCCACCTCGAGCCGGCTCAGCGCCGCGGGGATCACCTGCACCACCACCGTGGCGCTGGCGGTCCCGGCGCGCGCGGTGATGGTGGCCCGGCCCGGCGCCACCGCCCGCAGCCGCCCGTCGGGGGTGATGCTGGCCACCCGGGCGTTGCTCGAGGCAAAGGTCAGCGCGTCGTGGCGCCGGTCGTTCTGCGCGGTGTAGGCCGCTCCCGTCAGGGTGAGCCGGCTGCCGACGAGCAGCGGGCCGGCCGGCGCGTCGAGCGCCACCCGCGCGGGACTGCCCGGCAGCACCCGGACCCGGACGATGCCGAACACCGGCCGGGCCATCCCCGGGACGCTGGCGGCGGCCGTCACCGAGATGTAGCCCTGGAAGCCGCCGCGGACGAGCCCGGTGGAGTCCACGTCGCCCTCGCCGTCGCTGAACCAGCGGATGCGGGCGCCGGACACCGGCTGGTCCTGCCCATCGAGCGCGCGGGCGGTGAGTTGCAGCGTCTGCCCGATGGTCACCTCGGGCGTGGCGGGCGATACCTCGACCCGGGTGATCGGGGCCTGGGCCTGCAGGAGGACGAACGCAAGAGTCAGCATGGGATGCCGCGGAGGTTCGAGTGGGGGTGCGCATGCGGCCTGAGGGGGCCGGGAATGGTACGCGCGGAATGTAGCCCCGGTTTCCTCCCGCCGCCTCCCGCCACCGGCTCTCCCCTTCCCCCCCGCGCGCCTTATCTTTCCGCCCCATGCCGACTTCCCTTCCCGCCCAGGTGACCCTCGGCCTGGTGCAGATGCGCATGACCGCCGACCCGGAGCAGAACTTCGCCACGGCGGTGGAGCGGATCCGCGACGCCGCGGCCCGGGGCGCCCAGGTCATCTGCCTCCCCGAGCTCTTCCGCAGCTATTACTTCTGCCAGACCGAGGACCACGGCTTCTTCCAGCTCGCCGAGCCGATCCCGGGCCCCAGCACCACCCGGCTGGGCGCGCTCGCCAGGGAACTCGGCGTGGTGCTGGTCGCCTCGCTGTTCGAGAAGCGGGCCGAGGGGCTGTACCACAACACCACCGCGGTGCTCGATGCCGACGGCGGCTACCTCGGCAAGTACCGCAAGATGCACATCCCCGACGACCCGAACTTCTACGAGAAGTTCTACTTCACCCCTGGCGACCTCGGCTACCGTTCCTGGGACACGAAGTTCGTGAAGGCGGGCGTGCTGATCTGCTGGGACCAGTGGTACCCCGAGGCGGCGCGGCTCACCGCGCTCACCGGGGCGCAGCTGCTGTGCTACCCCACGGCCATCGGCTGGCTGGTGCCCGAGAAGGCGGAGTACGGCGCCGCGCAGCAGGCCTCGTGGGAGACCATCCAGCGCAGCCACGCGATCGCCAACGGGGTGTTCGTGGCGGCGGTGAACCGGGTGGGCCACGAGCCGGGGCCCAACGAGGGAATCGAGTTCTGGGGAGGAAGCTTCGTCTGCGCGCCCAACGGCGAGGTCCTCGCCCGGGCGGGCACCGGCGAGGAGACGCTGATCGTCCCGATCGACACCCGGAAGGTGGACTTTGCGCGGACCCACTGGCCCTTCCTGCGGGACCGGCGGGTGGAGTCCTACGGTGACCTCACCCGCCGCTACATCGACTGAGCCCGTCCGGGCCGGCCGGCGCCCCGCGGCGCCGGCCGCCCCCTCCCGCTAGTTCCGCCGCACCCAGCCGTCACTCAGGGTCTTGAGGTACGCCACCACCGCCGATTCCTCCTCGGGGGTGAGGCCGAGGTTGCCCAGCTCGTCGGTGTTGACGTTCTCGGTCACCTCGGGGGCGGGCCAGCAGTTCTCCGCGAAGCGCGGCGCGGCCACGCTCTCGCAGGCCGGCAGGACGTCGCGGGTATTGTAGAAGTGCACCACCTGCTCCAGCGACTTGAACGCGCCGTTGTGCATGAACGACTTCGGGGCGTTCGGCGCGCCGCGCCGGTCGAGGTTGCGCAGCGTGGGCACCTTCATCTTGCCGTACTCGCCGGGCTGCTGGAAGAACCCGCCCACGCCAAGATCGCGGTACAGCGGGTCGGCCACGCGGGCCGGGTTCCGGGGATTGGCCGGCACGCCGATGTTGTCGTAGGTGTAGTCGGTGAAGAGCGCGCGCGAGCCGTCGTTGGGGTGGCAGGCCGCGCAGTTGGCCTTGCCGACGTACAGCGCAAAGCCGAGCGCCTCCTTCGGGGTGAAGCTCGCCGCCCCCGCGAGCACGGCATCGTGCTTGGAGCTGTAGGCGTTCACCTCGGGGGAATGCTCGAAGGCGGCCACCGAACGGCCCATGTTGTCGTACTCCACCCCGAGCCGCACCCGGTCCTCGGCGGAGAGGGGCACGGTGTTGCCTTCCTTTTCGCACAGCTGGTCGGTGTTCGCCGGGAAGCTGATCTGGTCCACCGCCCGGCCCCAGGTGTCGCGATAGAGATGGCGATAGCGGCCGAAGGCCGCCCGGTAGACGGCGCAGGCCTGGTCCGGCAGCGCCTGCTCCACCGGGTTCACGAAGGGACCGAGGGCCTGCTCCGCCGCCGGCACGCCCAGCCGGGCGCCGGTGGCGCGGCCATCCCAGAAGTTGCCGCCGACGTACGTCCCGTCCTCATCGTTGTAGAACAGCACCGGCGCCGGGGTGGCGTACGCGGCCGAGGGCGGCCGCCGGTTGCCGAAGCGATCGCGCACCGAGCCGAACATCACCGCGCCCGTGGCGTTGATGCGCGGGTTGGGGGAACTGAAGCCCCAGGCGGGATCGTGGCAGCTGGAGCACGACTGGTTGCGCTTGAGCGAGAGGTTCTCGTCGAAGAAGATGGCCCGGCCCAGCGCCGCCGCCCCGCTCCGGAGCACGGCCGGCCCACGCGCCTCGGCAGCGGAGGGCGCCTGGGGGTCGCTCACGTCGCTGCCGCAGGCGGCGAGAAACAGGGTGGCGGCGACGGCGGCCAGGGCCGCACGCGACGATGGGACACGGAACATGACGCCTCCAGTGGGGAAAACAGTTGGCACGGGGCAGTGGGATCGGGTTTCGGTCGCCGGATTGGCCCAGGTCGAATTCCGGCAATCGGTTGCCGATTCATGAATGCAGGCACCGTACCGAATCGCTACGATTAACCCGGCGACTGTTGACCGATCAGCAAAACCTGGTGAACCCGTTGCCGGACAATGCTTTGTAACTGCCACGCGGGCGCCGTGACCGCTTT
>WBZN01002005.1_pt1 | contig 11705 bp, 12 predicted proteins | sample 5204281 | NCBI WGS metagenome assembly WBZN01 (sample SAMN12344347, study PRJNA552823) | activated sludge metagenome | biome: Activated sludge suspended growth; feature: Nitrification reactor; material: Wastewater; isolation source: activated sludge from nitrification reactor of wastewater... | reverse complement strand
TCTTTTTGGAAATCCCGGCTCGCACTATCTATCTCGAATGGCAAGACCGTGTCTATCTTGGATAAATGAGAGTACTGTCTCAAGAAAACCAGGCACCACTGAGGTTATCGATATGCTTTCAAAGAACTGGAAATTGAGTACCAGTATAGAGGGCCAGCATTTCGTCCTGAGGTTTAAATGGAAACTGCCATGCAAGGACGACCGAGAAGGCATCCGGGAACTGACCCATAATGTCGAAGCTACGGTGAGCAGGGCCGGCGGGACTGTTGGTCAAATGAATGCCGTATCAAAAGACTTGCGCGCATCAGGGTATTATATAAAGGGACCAAAGAGCTGAAGCTTACAGTTGACATTGGGAACTATAGTGAACATTGGGATCGCGGAGGAACGCTTTTCGAAAAGGCACGATATCTTTCTCAGTGAGATCAAACTCTTTCTCTCTTTTGGTTTGAAGAAGACCGTTTACCCTCGGCAGAAAAAGCAAGTTTCCGAATTGCTACCACGCCGGCATACGCCAAGGAGGATCTTTTCGGTTCCTCCGCTGAGGTAAACCCCATTCAACAGACAAGATCCAGCCTAAAGTTATCTACAGTTCGCCGAATGTTGTGGGACATGATTTGGACCCCACGAAGATTATCGAAGCCTTTCGATGAGTTCTGATGGCCAACCTGATACGCAATGAGCGGATTACTATCTGCCTGCTGCTGGGCTGCTGTCGCGGAATGTGAGCACTCCCGCTCTTATAAAATTACTCTTGACAGATCTATAAACGCAATTATATAAGGTTGCATAAATTGTAGTTTGAGCACATTATAGAAATGAGGTTTGAAATGGCGATCAAGTATATTCTTCCAGAAGATGTCAGTTCCCCCAAGCAAAGGTGGGCCCTTATTAAGGTCCTTCATGACGGTGGAGAAGAAGACTACTCTATCGCTCTGGGCCGTTGGGACGGTAAGCCAGTCATTGGGATGCGCTGGAACGGAACCGAAGCAAGTCCCATAGGCAATCCTCAGTCGAGAGGTCTGCCGACATGGTTTATTGTTCCCTCTAACTATCAGGACAGCATTCTTGAACAGCTATCGAAGGATATGATCTCCTTCGTCAAAAAATTTTTCGAATAGATTGCAGATTGACACAGCACACGAGAGGAGCCACTAACCCTCGCAGGAGGACCCCATGCGTCAAATAGATCGATACATCAAGAAATATGGCAAGGAATATGGCACCATTATCTATTCGGCCCTACAAAAACAAGCCGCCCAAGCAAGGTGGAAGGTTTATTACCGAGCCAGAACGATTGGGTAACATTTGCATCAGGTTTGCTCCTGATTCCGTGTGATAAACATCTTAAGGCAAGGAGCAAAAACGCCTGGATTCCCAGTTTGTAATGAAGACGGAGATGCAATTTGTCTTGGCCGAGGATGCAAGGGCCTTGAGGAAAATATAATTGTTGAACATGTCCGCACGGCGGTTAGATGCATGCAAGAGAGCATAACAAAGCCCGATATCAAGGTGGCACAATATATCCCGCTCACTTTCAATGGCATTCGTGCTATTTACGGAGCCCATCGAGTAGTTCTTTCAGCACTAATGTGAGCTCTGTCGGTGGCAAGCGCCTCGTCAGGACAGCAATTATGTCGATACGTGCTTTCTCCTTCCATTCTGAGGATAGCCTGAGTAATAAACCGCCTTGCAAGATTCCTCCAGCACCAAGCACCGCCGCGAGTCCGCCCATCTCACTCCGGAACATAATAGCAAGTATAAGGGTCCCTAAGAAGGTAGCAATTAGCGTTGCCCAATAGACGGCGAAGTACCGCTCGTTAGTCTTCTGCACACGCGCAAGATCATCAGCTGTGGCTTGCTTTTCGCTGATACTCGGTCCCCGTTTTGTTCCTTGCTCAACGGTCTGAATACGGGTCTGAACGAATTCAATGAGTCTCATTTACCCTCCAGGGTCAAGTGGCAACACAATCTATGATATCACCTACTTGGTTAAGGGCTCGCCACAGCGGCAGTCGTCTTGCGTGCATCAGTGTAACAGCTGCATCCAATTTAGCGAGGTTCAATCCTGCATTTGCTGTTTCTCTATTACAAATGCAGATGGCATTTGGATGATGTGTCCGAAATGTCTCTGCGAGTAGTACTGAGTTGCATATCGCCATCAGCGCCGTCCCTTTGAATTCTGTTCCGAATAGTTCAGAAAACTTTGTAGCAGAAACCATTGAGTCCCAGGTCTCAAGCCTGTTGCCAGGCGCCACATACGGAAATGTGTTTAACGCCTCACGGCGCAAGACACTTGCTGGAAGTTGCCCATTCGAAAGTCCTTCCGGAGTGGAGACCAACTTATAACTACCATGAATAATGACCTCATTGAGCACTTGGTAAATCGCTTCCGAGAGTTCCTGTGGATCGCCCACTGACAATGCAGCCCGCTGCAGGCTCGGATCGATGTCTACGATTTGTTGCCATAGTAGTGCCGGGAATGTGATGTCTGAGCGAAGTATTCGTTCGTGCTTCCAGTGTGCAATGACTACAATGTTTTCATATTTCGCTGCCGCTTCCTGTATATTTGAACTCTCTGCGCGCAGAATGATATCTACACCCTTACCTGCAAGTGCTTCCAGCTTGCGACGAATGAATCTTGCCTCATGACTGAACACTAGCCAGGTTTTGCTCAGGCTTCCGTTAAACTTTTCTTCTACATTGCTACGGACAAAATCACCACACCTCGTACTGGAAAAGCGCTCAAGCCACTCTTTCTCTTCCAGTGGAATGCAGCACAGTAAAGCAATGTCACCCGACATGCACGCGTCCCCCTCTGGTCGCATCCTTGGCGATAACCACATCATGAATCTTACCTGTTGCCTCGCTTTCCCTTCGTAATAGGATCGCTTCCACCCCCAATTCACGAAAGTCAGCTTGCAACTGTTGCTGTACTGCGAAGTTGACGTCGGCCATCGACACCGGTTCTTTAAACGTGCTCATCACTTGAGCCACTTTGTTCAATAGGAGTTCCATGGACGCATGGGAGAAATCTTTGACATAAAAAATAAATCGCCACAGCAATGGCGTCTTCGCCTGGATCGTAACGGGGACCTCCACGCGACTGTACCCCTTGTACACTCCACTGGTCACCTGCTCCATCTTGACTGCCCCGCGTTCGACACGGATTCCGTTGTGGGCAATCCTTGCGTTTAAAAGGGTCGGACGTTCAATCAACAGCGAACTGTTCTGCGCGGAAGAAAGTACATGTTGGACCTTTTCCTCGGGATACCGGCGAAGGCTTGACTGGATTTGGCCCAGCATGGCCTCCGTTTTATCCATCGGCAAACCCTTCACCAAGACCGTCACTGGAGCATGTCCACCCGCGCTGACCAGCAGGCCATTGGCCAAGGCATCAGTGGCAGCTGTAATCGACGCGACTTGTAATGCCTCCTCCGCTCCTGTGCGAGTCATGACGAAGCTGCCGTCGGAAAGTTGCTCGAAGACAATCGCATGCTCATTCGTCGCTTTGAGAGACGACATGAGCAGCTGCTCATCCATCGTCAGGGGCCTGGCACGATAGGCGGATTCCGATGGGCCCAGGAACTTGAACTCTGCGGTCTTGGCAGCCGCTAGGCTGCTCTTAGACCGAATAGTAGCAAATGGTACTGGAGGATTAGGAGGAATACTTTTTAATGCGGCGTTGACTTCTGATTGGATCTGCTCTTTAGTTAATTCCTTTCGCGTGCCTACCTGCCGCGCAATGTCTCGAAGACGGTTCGCGTCAGATGGGTTGTATGTTACGACCAACTGGCCATGGACGTCGTGGGATACTGAGATCTCACCCTTTAGTAGCCTGGGATTGTCTTCGAATCGCACAAGCGGTGCGTTGATGTTGTGGCCTCCTGTTTGTCCCCCTGGCCCTTTGGACGCTACAACGTAGGCTGTGTTATTCCAGGAACCGCTCGCATTCACTGTCGTATCTAGTGAATCCCAGGTTCCTAGCCTTTCCGCAGCAACTGCCATGATGCCTGAAAGTCTCATCAGATGCGCTCGTTCCATAAGGATATCTTGCACCATGAATTTGGGGAGGCTGCTTTTGACAGTGTTTGCAGCTAAGTCAAAGGACGACTCTTCCTCTGCAGTCAATGGTCTACGCAGACGGAAGAAGAACATGATCTGGGCTAATGCGTCTGAAAGTTGCCCATTGGTTGCCACTTGTGCCTCACGAAGGGCAGTTGCTATGTCGATGGCCATAGTGCTTCGTTGTGTAATAAATTCCTTGCGAGAGGTCAAATGCTTTGAAAACTCCTCGTCCGAGATTGGCCCACTTAGCCTTTTCCAGTATTCCTGTAGACTCCTGCTGAGGTCCTCATTGCTAATGTCGTTCATTATGAACTTGAACTGCCTGCGAGTTGCGTCTTTGATGTTGGCAGCAAACCGGTTATATCGAGGGCTGATCGATGGAGAAGTTGCGTGAATGTCGAACTGCCGGAAGATCTGATACAGCAATGTGTATTGGATGACACGGGCCAGGCTCGTGTCCCCAGAAGTAGCAAATGAGTCATAAGCACTGTTTTCGAGGTTTCTAGGCCTGTCCCGTGGGTCCCCATAGATGACCGAGAGAGCACCAGTTCGCTGGGGCACAATCACATCCAGTCCTTTGATTGATTGTCGATACGCCACACCGTCAGTATTCCAGTTGAATAGGAAGCTTTGACGTTCTTTCTCCTTTTCGACTTTGTCTGCGGGAACCTTGCCGAATGGATAAGTCTGTGGTTTTGGATATTTGAAATGGATATATTTCACTAGCCCTGCCATCGACCAACCCTTCAATAGTTGATCGGTGACATTGAGCAGATTTCCAAATTCGGTATCTACTAGCTGCGGACTCAATAGGATAGGCGCGCGGTCAATCCCATCGAAACCTTTCCCAGAAAGTATGTCAAACCTTTCATATGACTGTTTCAGCTCTTCTTCGCTACTCCCCGCCAATATGAGCGCCGTTTCACTGCGCAAGGGCGGTAAGTGAGAAAGCGACTCAACGCGGCCTCTACCTATGACGAGCACGGTTTTTGGGCTGGCAACTGCGCCAAGCACTAGATCGCTACTCACCGCGAATCGCCTGAATTCCGCCTCGAAGTTCGTTAACTTGCCGGCTCGATCAAAAGCCCATAATACAAGTGCGCGATCATTGTTGTAGAACACTCCGCGTATGCTTCCATTCAGGATATCTTGCAATGAAACAACCGAGGCTATCGGATTAGCGCGGAATCGTTGGTCGGCCTCATATAGCCAGCGATGCAAATCACCTGCGTTATATCGAAGGTCTAAGTTATGAGCGATCATGGCTCGTTTAGGTGCAGGCAAGGCGACGATGGCAGAAGCTTCGGTAGTTCCAAATATATCCCGCTGAAGCACTGCGAGACGATCTGGTAGGTCTCCATGCCTATCGTCCTTAAGCGTGCATACCACATCCTGTACCCAGCCACCGGACATGATCATCCATCGTTTAACGGTGCATCCACGGCTGATCGGCGCGAGATTCGTCGTCAGTTGATCCCAGGAAAGCTTTGGAGGTGGTTCGGAAACAATCAGGGTCCGAGGCTGAGTTGTGTTCGGCTTTGATAACGCGATCACCTGCGTCTGGAAGGGTTGTGCTTCGCGAAACGATTTCCATTTATCGATCGACGCAGAATCAACAGTCCCAAACGACGGGAGCGATTCAGGTGCGGCAGAAGCTTCAGATGATCCGATTATTGAGACCGCAATACATAGGCAAATAACATTCAACAGTTTGACCATGAATAGATTTGATTTCATATGTATGGCCTCCGGGCATCCGATAGATACAGGGACTCACTCTATTGATGTTATTCTCTTTCCATTTTTCAACCTAGGTTCTGCTAACGTGAACATGCAATGCACACAATATACCTATGCAGACTTAGGGCGCAGGCTCGGGAAGGTCGCATCATTCCCGACGCTGCGAAGAGCCGCTGGAACCTGTTTATAATAATGGAAAATCGCCGAGATCAAGAGAGTGCAGGTCGGTCTAATCGCCTGAGAGGTTTATCAGCGCAGGTGGAGGTGCAAAAGCGTATCAAAGGAAACGGGCAAGCGGTATCGCAACTGATACAGGTGTACCCATTCAGATACGATACTCTATCGACCGGAGCACGTATTTCTAACCTTTTGTTCACAACAGCGATGCCACCCACTCAATGCCAAGCCACTCCTCCGCCTAGATGGCATAAGGATTGCCTTTGCTAAATTGCAATGGAATATCTACTAGTACGCTTCGAGCGATCAAGGCGCGTTGTCATAGACGACGAGTTCAATGGTCGGACAGCGCAGGTAATAGAAATCGACGCCGGACGGCATGAAATCTCCCTTGGCCCACCTTATAACTTCACTCCGACATCACAATTCGTCATCCTAAGGGATACCACCCCCCTTGAACCTCGGGAGGTAACATTTGAACTGGACACAGCTAGTTAGTTCAGGGTTAGCCATCGGCATATTGTCCATCATGCAGAGTTGCGCTCACTATCCCTGGAATGCCGAAAAAGTCGAGGTTCAGTCAGCAACAGAGTACCGATTTAATCCAGAGCAATCTGGGAAGAACACCAACTCACTATTTATATGCCTTGAATTCTCGGGCGGTGGGACTAGAGCTGCCGCACTTTCTTATGGGGTCTTGGACGTATTACAGCGGACAAAAATCAGTTGGAAGGGCATCGACAAGACGCTGTTAGACGAGGTGGATTGTATCTCCTCGGTGTCAGGAGGATCGTTTACAGCTGCATATTACGGATTGTTTGGAAACCGGATCTTCACTGATTTCCGCACGCGTTTTTTGGAGGCCAACGTGCAAGGGGAGCTTTTGTGGCGGCTTTTCCTGCCCTCCAATTGGCTTCGCCTTGCGTCCCCGTATTTTAGTCGCATTGACCTGGCGGCAGAATACTACGATGAAGCCTTATTCGAAAAACAGACTTTCGCCACTCTGGCGTCAGGGCCGCGAAGGCCGTTTGTCATCCTAAACGCAACGAATCTTGCAAATGGTGAACGATTCGAGTTTACGCAAGAACAGTTCGATTTTCTCCAGTCGGACTTATCTAGCTATTCGATTGCCCGCGCGGTGGCAGCCTCATCGGCCTTTCCCTTTTTACTGAGTCCGATCAGTCTCAAAAACTACCCTCACGTCGATTTTAAGTTGCCTTCTGACTATGCTATGGGGTTGCAAAATTATGAGTTAAATCGCCGTCATTACTATTGGGCAAAAAACCGTGCGATGTACGTGGATGACAAAGAAATGCCGTATGTGCATCTTATGGACGGAGGATTGGCTGACAATATCGGACTACGACCCGTTGAATCAATCTATCGTCGCACCAGTGGATTTGTTAGGAAACTGATTAACGACGGGGAAATCGAAAAATTTGTAGTCCTAGTCGTTAACGCAAGGACCACAGAAGACGATAATATCAGCAAAGAGGAAAGTCCCCCGGAATTACCGACGGTCGCTTTCAAAACTGCCACTGTGGCAATGGAGCACTATAGCGTTGAAACCATCGAGGTGATGAAAGAACTACGAGAGGAACGTATAAAGGCGCAAAAGTCCATCGACGCGTGCCAAAGGAAGCTGGATCAGTGCCCAAATGCCCTGAGGCTGCCGACTATGGCAAAGGAGGTGGATTCCTATGTCATTGAAGTGAATTTCGAGGCAATCCAAGATGTTGACCGTAAGAAATACTTCCTCCGATTACCAACTACTTTTTCCCTTGAAAAGGACGAAATCCAAGCGCTTCTCAGTATCGGCCCTGAGCTACTTACCCAATCACCAGAATTCATTCAATTAATGAATAGCCTAGCAGAAACGCAATGACGCTACACCAATGAGGATGAAGACAGTAGCTAACTATCCAGCAGAGGTGGTGATATGAACGCAGCCTAAGCAGATGTTATTTGGGTAGTGTCAAGGCAGCTAGCCTCCAGCCTCGACGGCATTGAGCGGCGAAAGCCAGAAGGTCTAACTCGAAAGAGAAAATCGTCCTCCGCCATTTTTGTAAAATCGCGTTGGGAATTTAAAAGGGGGCGCCGGTTGCCTGATGATGAGGAGCAGCTGAGTATCGATTGCGGAAGAATAAGTCCTAGATTAATTGCAGTCTGTCAAGCCCGGTACCCATCCAAAAGGGGAAGGGCAATGGCATTCGCCACCATCAGTAATTCTTTCCATTGACATTGTGATGCGACAATCTCCCTGGGGAGTAACGCAAGTTGGCCTCTCGCAGCGTCGGCATTGGTCACGAATTTCGGATTCACTTTTTTCATCAAACGCGAGCTCCACAACTTCTCGTGCAGAACAGCGGGGAGCCCCGGAAATTTTTCGATCACATCTGTCTAGGATGGCGCGTTCTCCAGCTCCCTGCCTAGCCATCTGAACGACCTCTTTTACGGTACAAGCTACTGCACTTCCCGTTAGCCCAAAAAACACTACCAAAAAGATGGAAATGCCTCGGTTGATTTTATTCATTTATTTCACTCCTCGCACTCAAACTGTATCGCTCTAGCGAAAGAATAGAATGCGCCGTCTTGCCTACGTATGCAATCGCCTCTTGCGCTGACTGCCCATTCCGTTTGACATATTGGTTTATGCGCAGAGAACGCATCCTCCTCAGCCTTGGAACAACCAGCCTCTTCCATGTCGGCATTAGTCGCAAATTCGCTACGTCTAAGCGATTTGCTATGCCCAGTTAGGTCAATCAGTCGTTTTTTTTTACTGCTAGTCGAGAAAGAACCAATTCTAAGCACTTAACATACTGTTCGGGTGAGTTTGTAAATCGAATCCCATCCCATTCACTCTTGGAGAACTCACCGGTCCCGGTGAGTTTTCCGCCAACTCCGACCACTTGTGCGATGACCTTACCAGTTTCGGCTGATCCATCGAATTTCACTCTGATGTCGGTAGCACTTCCTTTTGTCTTGCAAAGGCGCTCCGCCATTGTTACTGCCATGTCATCACTTCCGTAGGCATTAATGGTGCCAAAGGTGATTAGGGCAACCACAGCGAACCATTGTGATATTTTCATACGGCCTCTCTAACTAGTAAGTCCTTCAGCAATATGTAACACATATCTCTAAGTAACTTTTTGTGGGGTGGAAATCTAATCTCTAAGTCTATAATTGTCAAGAAATGGTATTCCGTAATGGATTAGGCCCTGTCTTACCAATTAGCCTGTCCCAAGCAAAGCATCGCGCGCGGTCTGCGCTAAGGTGGTGCTTGAAATAGCTGTATGAAGTCTGCGTGTTTTAGAGCGCCACGTGTAGCCTTTATAGAACCCACACATGCCTCTAGCACGTGTTCCAATGAGGGAGCCAATGGTTGCGTGCAGCCGACGTTTTATCTGTTCTCCTGTAGGGCGTAGCGATATTGTTTTGATCTGCAGGAATAAGCCAGCACAGGTATCAGTCTGTCCTAACCGTAGATGATAATGGCCTACCGCGAGATCCTTCCCTGGATCCAGCCGAAAGCCGCAAAATAGTTGCCAGTAAATGCACGTATTATGTTTGCAATAATGAGGCCATGGCTAAAAGTGGGGCGATCAGTAATGTCTTGAGGTAACATTCATCATGCAGGTCCAAGTACGTAATGATGATATTGACAAAAAAAATATCCTAGGCAAAATGCAGCCCGCGAGTTCCCTTGTATGGACCTGGGATGGAAAATGTTCTGGCATAGGTGTCCGCTCGATATTCAGTTGCATCCCTAAGTTTAGGAGGAGTGAAAGTGAGCCAGCATACTTTTGAGATTGGCTTGGTTGGTGCGGGGGCCATTTCTGCGGGGGCTTATACCGGAGGAGTTATCGACTTCATGGTTCAGGCATTAGATGAGTGGTACGACGCCAAAACCAAAAACCATAAGGTGCCTCCTCACGATGTAAAGCTATCAGTATTTTCAGGCGCATCTGCCGGTGCAATTACGGCTGCGCTAGCTACAGGATATTTGGGCTCGGATCAACCGTCCATCACGACCGAGGGTGATGCGATCTCGAGAAAAGGGGAAAACAAACTTTTTGAATCGTGGGTGGAGGGGATCGATATTTCAAGCCTCCTCGATAAGCGCGATCTAAAGAGGGAGGGCAGTTTAGTCCAATCTTTATTAGATTGTTCAGTTCTTATGGAAATTGCAGACCGTGGCCTCGATGTTAAGCCTCGAAGAAGCCCGCGCCCATACATGGCTAAAAACTTCGAACTTCTCTTAACAGTTACTAATCTCAGGGGCGTTCCATACGCTTTTAAGCTTTTGGGCGCCAATTCCTCGAACTATGACATGTCTCTCCATGCAGACTACGTTCATTTTCGTCTAAGTGATTTAAATGAGGATAATATAAAAGATCGATACGTGATGGAATGGAGGGAATTTGATAGTGCGATGGCGTCTCCGACTAAGGAGAAGCTTAAACTGAGCGCTCTAGCTTCTGGCGCCTTTCCCATAGGTTTGGCCCCACGAAATTTAGCGCATCTCATTAAGAAGAATGAAGATTACTATAGCTCTCGAGAGTGGCTCATACCAACACCGCACAGCCAACCACATCAATGTGTCACACCCAAGACTATTGACGTGGGCTGGGGCGCAGTTAACCCGGGCGGATACGAATACAATTTCCAATGTGTAGACGGCGGGGTGATGAATAACGAGCCGTTTGAATTGGCTAGGCGAATCCTCGCAGGATCTTCTTCCAGCAATGAGCGCAGTGGGGACCTCGCTAAAAAAGCGGTCCTGCTTATCGATCCATTTCCTAGCAGTCCTCTGTTTGATCCTGAATATGTAGCCGCTCCTGATTTACTTAAGACGGCTCTCGCACTTTTCAGCGCTCTCAAGAACCAAGCACGATTTAAACCTGAGGAACTGATGCTTGCGGCAGATGAAACCGTCTATTCACGATTCATGATCGCGCCGAGCCGGGATGGTGAAAAATTCGGAATCGCATGCGGCGCGCTAGGTGGGTTTGGTGGATTTCTCAAACGAGACTTTAGGTCACATGACTACTTTCTCGGGCGACGAAATGCACAGAAGTTTTTTCTGGATCGGTTTGTTCTGCTGGAAGGGAATTCATTGTTTGATGACTGGAGTGAAGAGCTTAGATCGCTGCATTGTGTGAAAGATAGTGAAGGCGCTCCTCAAAAAGAAAGCGGACAACGGTTACTTCCGATCATCCCTCTAATCGGGAGGGCACAAGCACCTTGCTACAAGCCCAGTTGGCCAAGGTATACACCCGAAGATCTTGATCGACTCATCGAGCAGGTTGAGGAGCGGGCAAATGTTGTCATCGATCGGTTAGTGCATCAGTACTTTAAAAGCAACTACTGGTTCACACGGTGGTTCGCCAAGTTTATTTTGGGCAGAAAACAGAATGATGTGGTCGAGTTTGCTCAGAAAATGGTCAAGTCTGAACTCACCAAAATGAAGCTAATGCGGTGAGAGTGTACTGACCAAGAACGCTCTATTGATAGTCATGAATCGTAGAGCCAAAGGGAGTGTTAGACAATGCGTGGACTGCACCCCTAGATTGAGACAGCCAACATTGGCACACTTGCACCAGGAAGGAGGCAAGCGTGGCCAAGAAGCGCGTGGGCAAATTTCCGAAGGCGTTTCGGCAGTACGCGGTCGCACGATTGAAGCAGTGCGACAACATCGTGGAGCTGTCGAAGGAGTTAGG
>WBZN01002004.1_pt1 | contig 11710 bp, 5 predicted proteins | sample 5204281 | NCBI WGS metagenome assembly WBZN01 (sample SAMN12344347, study PRJNA552823) | activated sludge metagenome | biome: Activated sludge suspended growth; feature: Nitrification reactor; material: Wastewater; isolation source: activated sludge from nitrification reactor of wastewater treatment... | reverse complement strand
GGCGGCCGAGCCAAGCTGATCGCCAAGCTGGAGAAGCCCTCGGCCATCGACCATCTGGATGAGATCGTCGACCTTTCCGACGCGGTGATGGTGGCGCGCGGCGACCTCGGCGTCGAGATGCTGCCGGAGGACGTGCCGGCGATCCAGAAGCAGATCATCGCGGCGGGCCGCAAATCCGGCAAGCCGGTGGTCGTCGCCACGCAGATGCTGGATTCGATGGTGCACTCGCCCGCCCCCACCCGCGCCGAGGCTTCCGATGTGGCGACCGCCGTCTATGACGGCGCCGATGCGGTGATGCTCTCCGCCGAGAGCGCGTCGGGCGACTATCCGGTCGAGGCCGTGGCGATGATGGACCGCATCATCGCGCGGGTGGAGCGCGATCCCGCCTATCGCCGCATCCTGGATGCCCAGCACCCGGACCCGCAGGCGACCGGCAGCGACGCGATCAGCGCGGCGGCGGCGCAGGTCACCCACACCCTGTCGGCGGTGGCCATCGTCACCTACACCACCTCCGGCTCGACCGTGTTGCGCGTGGCGCGCGAGCGGCCGGAAGTGCCGATCCTCACGCTCACCGCGTCGATGGCGACCGCCCGAGCGCTGTCGCTGGCCTGGGGCGCGCATTGCGTGAAGACCGCCGACGTGAAGCGCTTTTCCGAGATGGTCGACAAGGCCTGCCGCATCGCCCTGCAGCAGGAGATCGCCAAGGTCGGCGACCGCCTGGTGATCACCGCGGGCGTGCCCTTCGGCACGCCGGGCTCGACCAACATCCTGCGCGTCGCCTGGGTCGAGGAATAGCGGCCGCTCAGGCCGCGCCGGCCGGCGTCGGCAGATCCCCGATGTTCTCGGGCACCTTGAAGGGCGACGGCCGCGCCTTGAAGGCGAGCCGCAGCGGCCACGCCAACATCACGCGCGGCGTGCGATCGAGACTCGCGAGGAAGGCCTGCGCGCGCTCCAGATGCCGCACCATGCGGTCGTCCTGAATGGTCGGGCGGCGGGTGCCGAAGACATCCAGCATCCCGTCCGCGTCATAGCTGTTGGCGGCCCACTCTCGGTCGATGGTGCCGCCCTCGAGCATCTCCGCCCAATAGTCCAGCCGCCAGCCCGCCGCCGGATGCAGGCGGAACGGCTTGTGCCGGCTGCGATAGTCGACGACGCGTTTCTCCAGCTCCGAGGCCGCGCGCAGCGGCAGGTGCAGGCACGAGAAATTGCGGCGGTTGGCGGTCCTGGCGCCGTCGAAATCGACGCGGTGATTGCCCTTGATGATCTCCACCCGGGCACCGCGCGGCGGCGCCAGCAGCACCTTGCGCGGAAAGGCGCGCTCGACGAAGGACAGCTTGCCCGTGCCCATGACCAGCGAGGCGTGCAGGTCCGGGCTATAAGCGCGCTCGACCCGGCGGGTGGCCTGGCGCCAGGCGCCGGGCGCGGCCTGGCGCACGCCGCGCGCCTGGATGTAGTTCACCACCGGCGCGCAGATCACGTTCACGTCGCGCCGGCGCATGGAACGCATCACCGCCGCCGGCGCGATGTTCCAGCACTCGTCGGCATCGAACGGGATGATGAGATCGAACCCCTCCCGCAGCAGCGTGTTCGCCATGTCGCTGGTCCAGCCGGCCTGGTCGAAGGGTCCGTCATTGCGCTCGACGCGCAGGCCCGGCAGCCGCGCCTGCAGATGCCGCAGGGCCTCCCAGGTGCCGTCGGACGATCCATTGTCGATCACCCAGACCCGGTCGCAGCCGAGCAGCCAATGATGGAGCGCGGTGAGCGGCGCGATGTCGACGGCATTGCGGACGATGGCGATGGCGGCGGATTTCATTCAGCCGCCACCCGTTTCAGCACATACCGCTGATAGAGCCAGGCCAGCCCCAGCAAGGTGAGGCCGAGCCCGAGGAAGGAGGCGACACGATAGAGCCCGGTGAGGCCCGCCGCATCGACCAGGAAGACCTTCAGCACCACCAGCAGCACGATGGCCGCGGCCGCGTGGCGCAAGGCGGGCAGGCGCCGCCACAGCGCCAGGACCAGGATGACCCCGCCATAGAGCAGCCAGCCCAGCGAATAGCCGTAGAGCTCGGCGTCGTCGATCTGGTCGCCGAACAAATTGAAGTTGATGTATTCGCCATGAAACAGATGCCGGTTGATGGCGCTGATGCCGACGAAGCCGTCGATCAGCGCAAGGGCGGCGGCGAACGCCAGCACAATCCGGTGCTGGCGGATGTCGAGCCGGGAGCGGTGCACCAGCTGCGCCATCGCCAGGAACAGCACGAAGCCCGAGCCGTAGACATAGAGCAGCGTATTGAAGACCGGCGGGCCATCGATCGGAATGAAGTTCAGCAGCGGGTTGCTGAACACCCAGAGCGACGCCGCCGTCATGACCGCGGCCAGCGCGCCGAGGCCATAGGCGATCCAGCGCAGGCGCGCCTCGCCACGCCGCTCCGCCAGCCGCCAGGTGGCCAGCGCCAGCAGGCTCCAAAGCAGCACCAGCGTGCCGGATTCGGCGAAACCGAGATCGGCGTTCCTGAACGCGGCGCCATGGAACAGGTGGCGGATCTCCAGCGTGACCAGCAGGAAACCCAGGATCAGGGCGCCCGCCTGGAACAGCAGCATCAGGCGCAGATCGCTCACCCGCCGCACCAGCCATGCCGTCGCCGCGAAGCTCAGCATCGGCACGCCGAGACCGTAGGCGAGCCAGTTGAAGATCGGCCGCTCGCCCGCCGGGAACCCGGAATCGAGCACCGCCAGCAGCACCGCCGGCGCGCCGACCCACAAGCCGCGGCGCAGCCAGGGCTCCTCGATCTTGTTGGCGACCCACGCGGTCAGCGGCAACAGCAGCGACCACAGCACCGCCAGCCAATCGCGCTCGACCCACAGCGGCACCGCGGCGGCGATGAAGCCGGCGCAGGCCAGCACATGCACGCCGAAAGCCCGGCGATAGCCAACATCCTGGAAGCGCCAACGCTGCAGCCGCTCGGCCAGCACCAGATGCAGCGCGGAGAGGCCGAGACAGGTGATCGACCAGGGCAGCAGCAGATCGATTCCGCGCAGCCGCCAATAGGCCAGCGCCAGCACCGCGCCGCCGCCCAGCGCGGAGAGCAGCGACCAGCGCTCCGGCCGCGCCGCGCCCCACAACAGGCCGAAGCCGCCTGCGCTCAGCAGCGCGCCGACCAGGCAAGCGATCCACAGGAAGCGCAGGGCTTCGCCGACGAGCGCGCCGCCACCGAGGGAGTCGAGCTGCGCGACGTTCCACAGCAGCAGGCCGAGCACCGGCGCCACCGCCAGGGCGAATCCGGCCAGGTCATGCTCCGGCCGCTTGCGGCCGATGGCCATGCCGAGCGCCGCCAGCAGCAGCAGGAAGACCCAGTCGGCGGTGCGGAAGTCGCCGCCTGCCAGCCAGATCAGCATCAGGATGCCGCAGGCGAGACTCGCCGCCATCGCCACGATATGCGGCCGCGACCACGGCATCACCGGCGCGCCGCCGATCAGGCCGCGCAGCGCCCCCGAGGGGCCAACGGTCAGACACAGCGCGCTGCCCGCGACCAGGATCAGATAGCACGGCACCCAGACGTCGCCGATGCGCGTCAGATCCGACTCCATCGGCAGGGTGCAGATCAGGAAGGCCCAGCCGAGGCCGCCGGCGATGGCGATGGCCGGCAGGTACCACCAGCCGCGCTGCCGCTCCAGCCACAGCGCGCCAAGCTGCAGCAGATAGAGATAGCTGAACAGCACGCCTGGATTGGGCTCGCCGGTCGAGACGATGGCCGGGGTGAGGAACCCGCCGGCCAGGCCGACCAGGCCGACGAAAGGACCGTGGCGCAGCGCCAGGGCGATGGCGAGGAAGGTGACCGCCGCCAGGATGACGAAGGCCAGCGCCGCCGGCAGCAGGTGATAGAGCGCGACGGCGGCGAACAGGCTGGCATAGAGATCGGCGATGCCGGCGGCGGCCAGCGCCTGGCCGATGGTGCCCGATCCGCGCCGCATGAAATCGCCCGCCACCAGCAGGACGATGCCGAGCAGCACGCCAAGGGTGACCCGCGTCGCCGGTCCGAGCAGGCCCTCGTCGATCGAGTATTTGACCAGGAACGCGCCCGCCAGCGCGATGCAGGCGCCGCCCAGCCAGACGAAACCGCGGGCGCCCAGGCGCTGCTCCAAGCCGCGCGGCGCCGGCTCCGGGAGGCGCAATGACGTCGCGGTCGCCGTGCGGGCCGGGCGCGCCGGTTCGGCCGCCATCGGCGGGTGGCCCGCCGGCATCGGATCGGCCGTCATTGGATCGGCGGGCATTTGATCGTCGGGCATTTGATCGTCGGGCATTTGATCGTCGGGCGGCTGATAAGCCGGAGCCTCGACAGACGCAGTCGGCGAGTCAAATGCAGGGGGCGCTTCAAATGCGGGGGGCACTTCGGGCGCTGTCTGCGCGCCCGATGGTGCGACGTCCGGCGCCGCGGGAAATTCCGGCCGAGTTGCGACCATGGCGCGGAGCGCATGGAGTTCAGTCCGCAGCAGGGCGATCTCCTCCCGCTGCTGGCGGGTGCTGCGGAAGGCCGCGATGGCGAGGCCCGGCACCACCAGGATCAGGAAAATCGCCGCCGCCGCCCAGACGATGCTATCGCCGATAAACACCCGAAACCCCGCCCCAAGGTCCGCGCTGCGCCATCATGGCGCGGCGCGCTTCCACCACGCAACCATCGCTTGCGCCGCAGCCAGATCGGACGGCGTCATCTCGCCAGCCGGCAGATCGATCAGCCCGGCGCCATCGGCATTGCCCTGCCGCGCCGCCAAAGTGGCGTATGAGTAGGACAAAAGCGGGTCCCGCGTCACGCCGATTCCCTGGCAAGACCTGGCCGCGAGATTGCCCCGGGCCTGGGGCAGCCCTGTTCCGCCGCGACGCGCAGCCACCTTGCGGCCAGCGCCACCTCGGGCGCCCGTGCTGCCCTGCGCGGCCTGCGGCCGTGGCGGCGGAAATCCGGGTCAGGAGCAGCAACCGGCCAGAGCGGCACGGGCCGCCGCGCCGCGGATCACTTCACGCTGCCAATCACTTCGTACTACCCTGGCGGATGGTGGGGGATTGGCTCTGCTCGGCAATCAGGGTCGGCGCGCTCAGGGTCGCGGGGATCGACACGCTCGGGTCGCGGTTATAGACGTCGCGTCGGAAATTCGCCTGCCCCGCCTCGTCGACCCAGGCGGTCATGTAGACGACGTGCAGCGGAATCGGCCGCTTCAGCTTGGCATAGGTGGTGACGCCGGACTTCACCACGTCCTCGACCCGCGCGCGGGTCCAGGTCGGATCGTCCTGCAGCAGGAAGGCCGCCAGGCCGAGTGGATCCTCGACCCGCATGCAGCCGGAGGAGAAGAAGCGGTCCTGCTTCACGAACAGTTCCGGCGCCGAGGTGCCGTGGATGAACACCGCATAGTCGTTCTGGAAATCCAGTTTCACCGGACCCAGCGCGTTTTCCGGCCCGGCATCCTGCTTCAGCCGGTAGGGGAACCGGCCGGAAGCCTTCACTTCCTTCCAGTTGATGCGGCGCGGATCGACCAGGTCGCCGTCGCTGGTATAGACGCGCACGTTCTTCTTGTAGAAATAGCCGGGCTCCTGCAGCTCGTGCTTCAGCATGTCGATGGCGGCGATCTTGCCGGGCACGCTCCAATCCGGATTGAGCTTGGCCTGGAATATCTCGCTTTTCAGCAGCGGCGTCTTGCGCTCGACGCGGCCGACGATCGCCTTGGACTGGAAGGTGGTGACGCCGCCGTCGATCACCCGCAGCTCGGTCGACGGAATGTTGACGAAGACGTAGCGGTCCTCGTAATCCGGGCTGTCGGCGCGCATGCGCTCGAGGTTGAGCAGCACCTGCTTCAGGCGCTGCTCGGCGGGGATGTTCATCTCCTCTATCGAGCGCTTGCCGATGACGCCATCGTCGTTGAGGCCGTGGTTGCGCTGGAACTGGCGCACCGCAAGCTCGAGATCGGAATCGTAGAGCTCCGGGTCGTCGCCCAGCGCGATCACCTCGCCGGTGACCATCAGGCGCTCTTTCACCTCGCGCACGCGCTCGCTCTTGTCGCCGGGCTCGATCTTTTCCGAGCCGGAAACCCTGGGCCAGCCGCCCTGCTCGTAATAGAGCACGTATTCCGGCAGCGCCGTATAGAGGCGCCAGAACATCTGGAAGCTGGGCAGCTGCTGTCCGACCACGCGTGTCGGGTCCTTCGATTTGGCCAGCGCGGCGAGCAGCTTGCCGCCCTGGCCCTTGTCGGAACCGAGCGCGGCGACGGCGTCGAAGGCGGTCGCGGTATAGAGCGCGCTGAGCAGCGCTTCGGCGTCGGCGGCCTGGCCCGCCGCGAATTGCGGGGCGGCCTCTGCCGGCAGCGCCGCGGCAAGCTGCTGCAGCGCCTGGCTCGCCGGCATGCCCGCGGCAATCGCCCGCGGCAGCTGCCGCTGCAAATAGACGCCGAGCAGGTTGTAGCCGCTTTCGGTGGTCCAGAGCGGCGCGCCGCCGGCGCTGTAATAGGCCTGCAGTCCGCTCCAGTCGACGGCCAATCCGGCCAGCCGCTGGCTTTGCTGCAGCCGGAGAACGGCGGCATCGACGCCGCTCAGCATCGGGACCTGGGTGGCCGGTGCCACGGCGGCTGGCGCGGTTTCCACCGCCGGCGCGTTGCGCTCGTCCTTGTCGGCCCAGGCGGTGCCGGCGACCGGCGGCATCGCCAGCAATCCACCAAGGCACAGCAGCAGGGCCAAAGAGTTGGTTTTCAGGGACATCGCGACCGCCGTTAACTTGTTGCTGTCTGACCGAACGTTCGGCTATCCGGGACGTTGCGGGACATTTCTTAAATAATAGGCAGGCGTTACCGAATTGTCACCGCGCGGGATGCCGCGACAGCCCGGCTTGTGCGGCCTGTCACAGGGCGCCGGGCGCTAAACCGCCATGCCCGGGCGGCCGAAGGCGGTGGCGGAAATGCTGGATTCGATGAAAATCCTCAGCCCGGTCGGCTCCTCGAACACCTTGTCGGCCCGCTCCGTCTTGACCTGGATCTCCACCGCGCCGGCGCGCTGGGCCAGCGCCGCGGCCTCGGCGCGCAGTACAGAGTCGCAATGCGCCGCCGCCGCTTCGAGGTCGATGAAATCCTTGATGCCGGTGGAGAGGTGGACGCGGAACACGCCCTCCTGCGGCTGGGTGATGGTGGCGCTGGCGCGCTGCAGCACGCCGCCGGCGACGGCGCCCACCGCATTGCAGACATCGGCATGCGGCGGGATGACCAACCGCGTCTTCAGCCGCCGGGCGATCTCGGGATAGTAGCTGCCGACCGGCGCACCGATGGCCGCCAGCGGCGCGGTAAGCCGGATGGTCGCCTCGATCAGCGCGTCCGCCGGCTGCGCGACGGAGAGCGAGCGGCGGATCAGGTCGCGGCCCAGCTGGCCCCAGTGATGCGGGTCGATGCCGCTGGTCTCGCGGATCGCGGCGTCGAGGATCACCTCGCCCGACTGGCGCACCACCTGCTCGATGATGTCGTGGCACAATCGTTCATACGAAGCCGGTGGCTTCCAGGCGCCGACCGGCGGCTTCTTCAGGAACAGCTTGGCGCCGAGTAGCGCAGCCTCGCCGTGCCAATGCGACAACAGACCGAGCACATGCGCCGCGTCGCTCGGCGTCAGCCCGCTGATCGCCACCAAACCGCGATCCACGAGGCGGCCGAGATGGCGCTGCATGGCGGGGCTGTACAGCAGATCGGCGAGCGCGACCGGACCATTCGCCAGCTTGTCCCACAGCTCGAGCTGGCCGGCGCTGAGGCTTGCAAGGCCAGCATCGAGCGGCCGCTGACGCAAGGCGAACTGGCCGCGATAGGGCACCAGGTCATCGGTCGCCTGCTGCGCGCGCAGCGCGTTCAGGACGGCCGGGAATTGCGTCGCCAGCAGGCTAAGCGGCACGGCGCGCCGCGGGCCGACCAGGAAACCCAAATGATCGTCGACGCGCACCTCGCTGTCGCCGCCGAGGCCATAGGTGTGGACGGCGACCGCCTCCACCATGGTCTTCCAGCCGCCGACCGTGGCGCCGTCCTTGTTCAGCACCGGGCGGCCCTCGCGCAGCATGGCGATGTCGGTCGTGGTACCGCCCATGTCGGAGACGAAGATGTCGTTCTCCTCCGAGAGGTGCCGCGCCCCCACCAGGCTCGCCGCCGGGCCGGAAAGGATCGTCTCCACCGGGCAGGTCAGCGCCAGCTCCGCCTTGATCAGCGAGCCGTCGCCCTTCACCACCATCAGCGGCGCCTTGATCCCCTTGCGCGCGAGCAATCCTTCGACCGCCTGGATCAGCTGCTGCAATTGCGGGATCAGCCGCGCATTGAGCGCCGCGGTCAGCGCCCGGCGCGGCGCGTCGAGCTTCGAGGTCAGCTCATGCCCGCAGGTGACCGGCTTGCCGGTGATCTCATGGATCAGCTGCCGCGCGGCGATCTCATGCGCCGGATTGCGCACCGAGAAATAGCCGCTGACGGCGAAGGCGGCGACCTTGGGCGCATGCTCGGCGATGGCGGCGCCCAAGGCCTCGATATCCAGCGGCGCCTGCGCCTCGCCGGTCGGCTTGTGGCCGCCCGCCACCATCACCACCGGATCGCCGCCCATCGCCTGGCGCAGCCCGGCGCGCTCCAGCGCCTTGGCATCGTAGCCCATCAGGATCAGGCAGATCGGCGCGCCATGCTTCTCGACGATGGCGTTGGTGGCGAGCGTGGTGGAGATCGACACCATGGCGATGTCGGCGATGCCCCGCCCGACGGGGAGATGCGGCAGGATCGCCTCGACCGCGCCGGTCAGACCGATCGAAAGGTCGTGCTTGGTGGTCAGCGCCTTCGCCTTGGCCAGCACGCCTTCGCCGGCGCCGGAGCGCGCCGGGTCGAACAGCACCGCGTCGGTGTAGGTTCCGCCAGTGTCCAAGCCGAGCAGGATCGCCAAGGCCAGCTCCCATGTGTTGCCAGGGTCCGTCGTCGGGCGCAAGGTGACCAATCCCGGACGCGCCCGCTAGCCTGATTGCGCCGCCGCGTGTGCGTTTCAAGAAAAGCCCCGCGGTACATGCGGTAATTCCGGATTGTCGCTCTCCCTCGGGCATTTATAATGCCGAGTCTCAAGGTCTGCGCGGTTGGGGCGGTTGGGGATCGGCCGCGCGCGGGAATGCAATCCACGGGGGAAGGTTGCGCATGAGCGTGTCACGCGGCCCGGCAGCCACGACACTCGGCCTGCTCACCCTGCTTTGCGCGCTTGCCGCGCCCGCCCTGGCCCAGGACCTGCCGGAATCCGGCGACATCACCTACGACCAGGTCCTCGAGAACCCCGACGACGCCATGCTTTCCTATCGCTATGCCCTGAAGCAGATCGGCGACGGCGATCTGCTGGGCGCGTCGGCCACCCTGGACCGCCTGACCTTGCTGGCGCCGGGGGAGCCCAACATCCGGGCCCTGCGCGCCATCGTGCTCTATCGCCTGGGCAACCTGCGCGAGGCAAAGGACGAGTTCGCGCAGCTTCTGCAGCTGGAGCTGGACCCGCGGCTGAAAAGCAACATCGCGCGCTACGCCGCCGAGATCGACCAGCAATCGAAGACCACCCGCTTCACCGCGCTGGTCAGCCTCGGCTACCAGTTCGACACCAACCGCGCCGGCTCGAACAACGCCAACAAGGTGCGCACCGTGCTGGGCGATTTCGACCTGACCAACGCCGCGCCGACCGCCGACGACCATTCGATCCAGGCGCTGGCCAAGCTCTCGGTCGAGCACGATCTGGCGGGCCAGGACCGCAACATGCTGTTCGCCAGCGTCACCGCCTATGACGGCGACCAGTTCAAGCTGGACGATTTCGACACCCAGAGCATCGGCGCCCAGGCCGGCATCCGCGTCGAGGTGGGCGAGCTGTTCGTGACGCCGAGCGTGACCTACACGCATCTATGGCTGGGCGAGGAGAGCTATCTCGACCTGTTCCAGGCCGAGGCGCGCTACGACTGGCGCATCAACGATCCGGTGAACCTGTTCGCCGCCTTCGCGCTGGGCGACTACGACTACCACCTGACGGAAAACTACCCCAGCGCCGAAGATCAGAGCGGCCTCGACGTCAACGGCCGCATGGGCGTCGACTGGTATATCGGCAGCGACCACAAGCTCACCTTCACCTATACCCATCGCCGTTTCGACGCGACGACGGATTTCGAGAGCTTCGACGGCGACCGTCTCAACATCGATCATGTCTGGCTGATCCACCGCGGCATCTTCCTGGTGACCAACCTGTCGACGGAGTGGGACCGCTACGATGCGCTCGACCCGCTGTTCGTCGGCGCCGACCGCGAGGATGTCATCTATCGCGGCAGGCTGACCCTTGGCGTACCGGTCGCCACGCTGATCGGCGCCGAGGAGAGCGGCGCGCTCGACGGCCTGCTGATGTCCGCCTACGGCGAATACTACCTGCAGGATTCAAACCGCGAGCTCAACGAGTTCGAGAACATCCGCGCCGGCCTGAACATCAGCAAGCGGTTCGAGTTCTAGGGCAGCGGCCGCGGCGTCGCCACCACCTTGCCGTCAAAGGTGCCGTTGAGGGTCATCGCGTCGGTCGCGGTGTTGTGGCGATAGGTGACCTGGCCCTGGTGATCGCCCGAAACGGCGAGGTCGAGGGTGAGGCCGACATTCTCCGCCCCCTCGTCGATCGAGATGCCGGTGCCGTTGAGCACCACGCCCGGCCACCAGGCGCATTTGCTGAAGGCGTAGGCGGTGCCCTCCTCCGCCGCGCTGATCTCCACCGTGCCGCCCTGGTCGCATCCGACGGCGAGGGAATCACCGCCGTCCCAGTTGTAGAGCGGCGGCGATTGGTCGATCTCGGTCTCCAGCGCGCGGGCCAGCGTGTAGGGATCCGCGGCGTCGGCCGGGCGCGTCATGGTCAGCCGCTCATAGGCGCCGATGAACGCCTGGCGGCAGATCTGTTCCTTCGCCTCCGGCAGGGTGCCGTCGAACAGCAGCGCATAGACGATCTCATCCGGGCAGGTCAGCCCGCGCCCCCAGATCACGTGCGGGCCGCCTTCCATCATCACCAGGTAGCCGTTCTTCACATGATCCATCACCGCATAGGACATCGAGATCGGCGTGATCGGATCGGTGTCGGCGTTGAGGATCAGCGTCGGATAGTCGCCGCCGGCGAAGGGCGCCGGCCGCTGCACCGACCCATGCCGGGGCCAATAGGCGCAGGCAAGGCGCTCGGCATAGAACGACCGCAGCAGGCGCGGCGCGCGCGGCGCCTCCGCGGCGGCATCGGCCATGATCTGCCGCGCGGTGGCGTCCGGGTCGGCGCCACCCTCGGCGTAATCGGTGCAGGTGATGGCGTAGTAGGCGGCGCCGAACCAGGACGGGTCGGACATGCCCTCCTCGGTCGCCGGATCGAGCGCCAGGTTCGAATAGCCGAGGCGCAACATCGGCAGCATTTGCCCGCGCGAGGCGGCGGCAAGCGCGCGCAGGAAGCCGGCGCGATCCTCCGGCCCGTAGAGCGCATAGAAGGCGTTGGCGTCGAGCATCCCGGAGGTGAGCTTGCGCTTGGCGACGCTGCCGTCGCCCATCGGGAAATCGATCTCCACCGGGCCCTTGGCCAGGCGCGCCGCGAGGTCGTCATAGACCTTGGCCGCGTCGCCCTGCATGTCGTCGCGGCAGCCCGGCACCTCGGCGCAGGAGGCGAGCACCCGACCCAGGATGCGCTCGGCCGCTTCGGTATAGG
>WBZN01002003.1_pt1 | contig 11711 bp, 14 predicted proteins | sample 5204281 | NCBI WGS metagenome assembly WBZN01 (sample SAMN12344347, study PRJNA552823) | activated sludge metagenome | biome: Activated sludge suspended growth; feature: Nitrification reactor; material: Wastewater; isolation source: activated sludge from nitrification reactor of wastewater... | reverse complement strand
TATCACAGAAGCCATCATCTCCGCACTGTGTCTCAGCCATGGGTTCATTCCCGGGACGCTGAATTGTAAACGGGTCGATCCATCGCTGAAGAGCCGAGTGCTCCGTGAAAATCAAAGCGGGCCTGTCTCTTGTGTCGTGAGCAATATTTTTGGGTTTGGTGGGAATAACTGTAGCCTAGTTTTCGGCAGACTGTGAATAGTCCGTACGGACTTGTGTGTTCGCGTGATCATGAGAGTTCAGCGCGAGGCATGCAGAATGAAACTGACATCAACGGAACGATGATGAAGGTCGGGATAAAGGGCATCGGTCTACTTGCATCTGGCCTTCTCGGTTGGGACGCCAGCCGTGCGGTCCTAGCCGGTCTCCGCCCCTTTCAACCGGGTGAGGTGCCAGTACCTGAGGCATTGCTTCTTCCGCCGAATGAGCGGCGACGGAGTAGCGACGTAGTCCGATGGGCTGTGCACGTTGCGCAGGAAGCCATCACGCAGTCTGGCCTGGATCCCCACACAGTGCCGACTGTCTTTGCTTCTTCAGAAGGAGAAATGGCGGTGTTTGATACCCTCTGTCGAAGCTTGGCGACTCCGGACCGCCTGATTTCTCCAACCGTGTTCCATCAGTCGGTGCATAATGCAGCGGCTGGGTATTGGGGAATTGCTACCGCCGGGCAACAGTCTGCTACCGCCCTGTCTTGCTATGACGACTCATTTGCTGCTGGTCTTCTTGAAGCCGTTACCCTGGTGTGTAGTGAGCAAGGTCCGGTGCTGCTTGTGGCCTACGACCTTGATGCACCGGTTCCGCTCCGTGAAGCCCGCCCGATTATGACTGGATTTGCCGTGGCGATGGTCTTTGTCCCGGAATCGGATGGGGCACTGGCTGCTATGCACATGCAGCTTGAAGATCATTCCGGGGAAGAAGGTAAGAAATTGTTGAGTCCCGACCTAGAGCAACTTCGACTTGGCAATCCAGCGGCCCGTTCGTTGCCCCTGCTGAGTGCAATTGCTATGGGTGGACGACAGACCGTTCATCTGCCCTTGCTCGACCATCAACGGCTCACGCTTGAGGCCACGGCATGTCTCAGTTGACGAGGGAAGAGCTGGTCGGCTTCCTGCCACATGGCGGGACTATGCGTCTGATTGATTCCGTTGAGTCATGGGATAAGGCGACCATTCGATGTCGAGCACGATCGCATCATGACCCGGAAAATCCGTTGCGAGAGGGTATGTCGCTTCATGTGATTGCGGGGTTGGAATATGCGGCCCAGGCCATGGGAATCCATGTGGGCTTACAGGACAAAGTGGAATCCAAGGAGGGCATGATTGGCTACATTGGAGGGTTGCGGGACGTGCGGTTCACCATGGATCGGCTTGATGACTGCCCATCTGTTCTGATGATTAATGCGACTCGCTTGTTCGAAGACGGTCATAACTTTATGTATCAGTTTGTGCTTTCATCTGGAAACCTGACGGTGATGACGGGGCGAGCCTCACTTTTCCTGAAATCAGGGCAGCCATGAGTCAGAAACGCACCTTGGTAACGGGAGGGAGTGGTGTGATTGGTTCCGCTATTGCCGCTCGGTTGGCAGGGGATGGTTATGAAGTTATCGTCCATGCCCATCGGCATCGTGCGTCGGCAGAACAGGTGGTTGAACGGATTCTCGCCCGGGAGGGATCCGCCTCGAGCGTGTCGTTCGATATTACGGATGGCCATGCGACGCGATGTGCACTGGAAGCGCTGCTAGAAGGTGGGCCGATCCAAATCGTCGTAAACAATGCCGGGGTTCATGATGACGCGCCAATGGCCGGTATGACCAGCGAGCAATGGGAACGAGTCGTCGATCTCTCTCTCAATGGATTTTTTAATGTAACCCAACCGCTCTTGCTGCCGATGATCGGCACACGCTGGGGACGCATTGTCTCTATCTCGTCACTGGCCGGTGTTATGGGTAATCGTGGGCAAACGAACTATGCTGCCGCCAAGGCTGGGTTGCATGGGGCGAGCAAGTCACTGGCTATTGAATTAGCTTCAAGGGGCATCACGGTCAATGTGGTGGCGCCGGGCTTGATTGAGTCCCCAGTTATTAGAAAGACGTTCTCGCAGGCGCAGATTGAATCGATGGTTCCGATGAAACGGGTCGGGACGTCGGAAGAAGTCGCGCATCTCGTATCATTTTTGGTTTCAGAGCAAGCAGGGTATATTACCGGCCAGGTGATTGGTATCAATGGAGGGATGGCTTAAAGGATGGTGCTGAGCAGCGAGTGCTGAGGTCTGAGTTTCAAGATGTATTCCCCTGGCTGAGCTAACGAAGCGCGTTACATGAGGATTGCATGACGAACTATTGGGTCGTGATTCCTGCCTATAACGAGGCGCCAACCGTAGGCGATGTCGCAAGACGGTCGAGGCTGTTCTGTCCCAATATCATGGTGGTGGATGATGGCTCAATCGACGGAACTGCTGAGGCCTTAGCTGGGTTGGACATCACGGTGCTGCGTAATGCTGTGAATTATGGGAAAGGGGAGTGTCTTATTCGGGGATTCGACTACGCCTTGGCTCAGGGAGCTGCAGGTGTGATCACACTCGATGCGGATGGACAACATGCGCCGGAAGAGATTCCGTTGTTTTTGGAGCAAGCGCGAGAGCAACCCAAAGCCTTTCTGGTCGGTGCTCGTCGACGCGATCAGCGGAAGATGGCATTCTCACGGTATCTGGCAAACAGAATTGCCGATTTCTGGATCGGCTGGGCGGCGGGATTGCCGATTGAGGATAGTCAATCCGGGTTCCGGCTGTATCCGGCGAGCCTCTTGAAAACCGAGGGGCTCGTGCTTAGTAAAGCCAAAGGTTTTGTGTTTGAGAGCGAAATCCTGATCGAAGCTTCACGGCGTGGCATTCCTTGCCGCAGTGTTGCTGTTACTGTGCAACCTCGTTCGGGTCATCGGCCAAGCCACTTTCGTCCGCTGCAGGATATTGCAGGAATTATAAGAATGGTTGCATGGAAGCTACTTTCCAGGGGGTTGTATCTACAGGGGCTTTGGACCTGCCTTACATCCTCGGAAATGAAATACACGACTCCATCTCTCACAAAAGGAGAGTAGGTGGACTGTGTGGAACCCACCTCACATGAGGAACATGCGAGTCCGCCTGTAGGATGATGGCGCACCTGTATCTATCCATATGAGGCGCGGTGTTGCCACCGCGCCTCCGTCTTGGGACGTGCTACATGCCAGCGGCTGATAACCGTGACCGAATCGCACCGTCTAGTCGTTGAATCCATCCGGCATAGTTTTGGTGGATGGTTTTGGCGGCTGCATCATATTTCAGGTTGCTGCTGTTTTTGTAGAGAATGCTGTAGTCCTTGGTGGTGTAAGGAATGGAGACCACTGCTTGATGGCTGCGAAGGTTGTACGTAGCGAGTAACTCCCCAGGTTTGACGTCTGTCATTTGCCAGCCAGCTGCGACGCCAGCCGCCATGATTTCTTTCCTCACCTGTTCCAGTGTCAGCTCCTTCCCTGATGGGCTGGGAACTGGTGCGCTCTTCACTTCGTAGATTGGTGCCCCAGCCCTGCATCCGCTAAAAATTACCAGAACGAGACCGATCGCCATCCATCGGGAGATAATGTGCTTCATGGCTGCTCCTCCTATTTCTAAGGGTGACTTCTGCAAGACCTGTCTGCTCTTAATACGGTTGTTTGTCTCGAGTCAAGGTGTTCCTGCCCCGCCTCGGTGATCGGCGTCGGCATGAACCAGCTTCTAATGACTTGCTCTACCAGTTGTTCCAGGATGAACAAGTTTTCGGGGCGCATACCCTGCTGGTTCCATTTCGACATGGATCGTGGGAACTGTTGAGTACTGGCATTCACGAACTCTGAAGGGTGGCAATAAAAGACCAAATGGTGAGAACGTCGTCCGATCCAACAGATCATGTGTCGGAGAATCGGAAGTCCAAGGGTGCGAAGCCTTGCGAGGTTGATCGGAAAGAGACACGAGGACGGCGCGATCTCGACGATGTTGTCTCCATCAGGCTCGGTAAGGTCATGGCGAGACGGCTGATATGGTTCGAGGGGGGGCCAAAAGTATCTGAGATAATGGACACGCCCAAAGCCCATATCGAAACGTCTGGCAGGGATTGAAGAGTCGTACTGATAGCCTTCGGCTTCCAGTGCTTCAAAAGTTACCGGACTGATCCATAGATTGGGTGCACGAAAGATGGTGGGACGGACACCGGCTGCTCGTTCTACGGCTTGAGTTGCCAGACGGATCCATTCGCGCTGTTGGTGATAGTCTGCAGGGCGAAAGTCTTCGTCTTCTTCAATACCCCTATGGGCCCAGCCATGGGTTCCTAGGTCATGGTCATGGACATGACATTCTCGAACGAGGTCTGGATACGTCTCGGTAAATCGGCCGGCGAAAAAAAATGTGCCTTTCAGATTCAGGCGGCGGCACAGCTTGAGCAGATGTTTGAGACCTACCTGGGAGCCCGGCACCCAATCGTAGTCCACCGTGAAATAAAATTTCTGATGAGCCTGGTCTCGATCAGTACGTCGTTTGACAGCATTTCGCACCGGTCGGAGGCCGGACAACGATGTGGGAGTGTTCAGTATGAAGGATCTCAGCATACCGACCTTGCCCCGGGGGTTATGACTGCCTCGATTTCGACCAGAAGCTCTTCTCGGCAGACATCGCCCTGTAGGAACAGAGGCTGGGTTTTAGGGAGGAGGGTGTCCTCGATTACCTGTCGAATGGGTTCCACATCCGACTTGTGGCGAACATAGACCTTATAATGTGCTCGCCGATGATCGAGAAACGAGCCGGTGTCAATGGTGTCTGTTGCGTGGTGCAGCAGCGTTCGGATGTTTTGGATGATCTCTTGTGTCTGTGCTTGCACGGAGCCGATGTGCTGACTGGCATGGCCGACGACACTGGCTGTTCCGGAGAGGAATAATTGAGCTGTTCCATCTATTTGGGCGATCGTTGCGCGGGAGAAGGATGGACTGAGCGGTCCGTAGGTCTTTGGATAGTCATACGCATGCACTTGACGCGGATTCCCAAGGTGTTGAGCCGGGTAGGCCCCTGCCACGGCATACACCTGCAATGGTCCAGATCCTGTACCAACTGCCGTGCCAGCCGGAAGAGAGGTAGGAAAGTCCCTAAGCGCTTCCGCCAAGGCCAGATGACGTCCCATACAAAATTGCTGATATCGTTCAAGACCGTTCCCGGGGTCATTGATCGCAGGGAAGTAATTCCATACACGCCACAAGTGCGGATATCCGAGCTCGCTCAGTGTGGAAAGCAGACGCCGATAAGCTTGGTACGTTGTAGTCTCCAGCGCCATTCCAGCAGTCTCTTCCGCCGAGAGAAACGCCACAGCTACGTGAGTATTCATCGCTGCACAGACCTGATCATGTTGGATCATCCGCACCGGCTGGTCACTCGTCCACACTTCTACTCTGGCCGGTTCGATTATCTGCGGCAGATCAATGGACAAGGTCGGGCAATTTACTGAGCGCGACAGACTAGGAAGAGATGTGCCGAACGAAATCAGTGCCAGTGTATGATCGGAAGAGACAGACAGCCACTTGTCGAGTTGGTTTGCCTCCACAAAGGTGAAGTTGAGGCAAGCCGGCATCTTTACGAGGCGGTGTTCGGAGTGTCGGGATGGCTGGTGTGCGATTTGCCTCACGTGAGCCTGCAGCCTTCAGGTTCGCTGAGGAACGGCGTAATCTTTGACTTCGGTCACAAACATTTTCGTGCCGTGCTTGCGGCGGCGGGCTACGGCCCAATTTTCTTTCCAATTCAATATGAAAACGATGTAGTACACAACCTTAAACAGAAAAAGAGGGAGACGAGCTTGTGATTGCGTGAACACATCTCCCGCTAACAAGGAGAGCACTGCCCGCTCAATTTTTTGAGGCCGATTGGTGGAGACGAACAGCTCCTGAAACGCCGGCTGATTGAAACGATGAATGAACCAGGAAAAGGTGTTGATGCCTCGACGGACCATCCGTTCGAACTCTTCGAGTTGCGCCCTATATTCGGGAGACTTGCGAAGGTAAGCATCGACGACCTTGGCGCCCCGCGTGCCACTATTCAGGGCCAAGTGGACGCCGCTGGAGAAAACCGGGTCAATAAAGGCAAAGGCGTCGCCGATCATCAAATAGCCGTCGCCCGACATGGTGTCACGTCGATAGGAAAAATTCGCGGCAGCATAGGTTTGTGTGAGGGGCTTGGCTCGTTCCATCCGCTCAGCGATCGGAGGGGATTGGCGGAGCGTGTCCATCAAAAATTCATCAAGTGGGACGGTCCTCGATTTAATGTAGTCCGGGTGGCAGACGACACCGACGCTTGTGGTCCCGTCCTTGAATGGAATCAGCCAGCACCAGCCGTCATTCAGCCAGCCCGCGGTAATGTTGCCTTCGTCCTTGCCGGGAAGCCGTCTGACCCCTTCAAAATGGCCGAAAATTGCCGCGCTGCTATGTTGCTGGCTCCGGCGCTTCCCGCCAAGTTGGTGCGAAAGAAAGGTGTCCCGACCGCTTGCATCAACGACAAACTTCGTGTCCCAGCTTCGTGATCGGCCTTCGCGATCTTCTGCGTGGATCAGCGAATTCTGACCGGGCCGAAATTCAACCCGCTGTGCCTTGATCCCTTCGTGAACTGTGACGCCTTTCGCAATAGCATTCTTCCAAAGAATGGCATCAAACTCGGACCGCTTGACTTCGTATGCATAGGGTTGGGATTCATCGAAGGCTTTGGCAAAGTAGAACATCTGTGATCGGCTGTAGCGATGGGAAACCATCTCGGCGCCGTACTTGATGATTCCGATCTGTTCGACTTCCCTGAGTACCCCCAATTGCTTCAGTATAGGGAGCGATTGAGGTAAGAGCGACTCGCCGATGTGAAATCGCGGGTGGGGATCTTTCTCCAGCATGTGTACGTTCCTGCCAAGCCCTGCCAACAGGGCGGAGATGGTCGAGCCAGCCGGTCCGCCGCCGATAACCAGGACATCGCAAGCGGTTGGGTGTATGGCATCTGTCTGGGGCGATGGCATAGTTGATGCCGGTGACTTAGGTTGATGAGATTAAGGAGGCACAGTATACCGAAGACCTGTCGCTGGTGCTAGGGCCGTCTCTCTCTCTCTCTCTCTCTCTCTCTCTCTCTCTCTCTCTCTCTCTCTCTCTCTGGCCAAAAACTCCGGCGCCATTTTCTTGACCGTAATATTTCAAAATGCTAGTCTCCGCCTTTTAGTGGGCACTATCGTTAGTCTCAACAAAGGGGGACCGCATGAAAACGGCTAGTTTGCTCCTCTGTGCATTGCTATTGGTGGCAACCACCGCGTGCCAATCCACGCAGGTCCGGATCCCAACTGCTCCGATCGGTCCTAATGAGAAGTCGCTCGGCTACACTCAAGGCGAAAGCACGGGGAGGCTGGTACTTTTCTTCATTCCAGTCCAACAAAACGAGCGATTTGTCACTGCGTATAATAAGGCGGTGATGGCGAGGGAGGGTGCTAATCGCTTGACCGATGTGACCATTTCCGAACGGTGGTGGTGGGGATACATTATGAATGGATACAAATTTAAGGTTGAAGGCACAGCCGTCGGAAACAAGTAACCAAATTCTTTTTCAACAGGAGGATATATGAAAGCGGTCACATTGGTTCTTGGGTTGTTCCTCTGTTTGACGATGGTTGCTTGCCAATCGACACCATTACATTTTCCCGGCGACCCCATCGGCCCCAATGAAAAATCCTTAGGCCCGACCGAAGCCACCAGCGTCGGCATCATGCTTTTCCAAGTCATCCCAATCAATCAGAATACCCGCTTTGAAGATGCCATGCGTGAAGCCGCTGCCAAAGCCGGAGGCACGAGGCTGACGGATGTCACCATCTCGGAACGATGGTTCTGGGCCTGGCTGCTCGATGGGTTCGTCTTCAAGGTCGAAGGGACGGCTGTTGGGAGTAAATAAGCGATTTGCAACATCCGCGCTGGACGGTGAGTGTTGGTAACGTATTAGTCGGGCTCTGGCCTGTGGTTCATGATGACGGGTCAGGGCCCGATTTGTTTCAGGTGGCCATTCGGACAGGTAGGGTCATTCATGCTATGCTTTTCATGAGATTTGAGCATACACATGCGATTGTGGCTGAACTCAAGATGGGTGGTGTGGCTGCTTCTGCCATTCTGGGCCTCGCTAGCTTCTGTGGCGTTAGCCGAGAGTAAACCGGCAGACAATCCAAGTGTGGCTGAACGGATTGGGGCCACCGCTAAGAAGGTTGGATGTAAGATTGAGCAAGGCTTGACCAAGGCGGCGAGAAAAATCCAGGAAAAGAAAGTTGGAGAGAAGATTGAGCGCAAATTGAAAAAGGCAGTTACTAAGACCGAGGAAGGGTTCAAGAAAGCCGGGAAGAAGATCAACAAAAAGTTTCGGTAGCAGATCTCGCATCACCCCACCACTCCTGTGATACTTCAGTCATCGCAGAATAGATTTCGCTAATAATACCTGTCAGGTTTGCGGGAGCGCCTATTTTCAGCGGTTGCCTGCCCTCATCAAGCAGGCGCTTGAGAGTGGACGGGTAAGATGGTTATCGGGGCTGAAACGCACGGCCTTACTGAGTCGGTCTTTCTCCTTCGAACGGAAAATGCTCTCCGTAATTCCAGTGAGTCTCGGGACGGCATACCTCGGTTCAATCTGATCACCGGTCCCATCGCATTAACCTGACGTTTGTGTTATTTATGACTTAGTGAATGCTCTCTTGCCTGCAATGAATTCCGAATTCCACCTCCTCGCCTTCGTACTCAGTGCAGCTGCCATACTCCTTGCGCCAGGCCCCACGAATACCTTGCTGGCGGCTGCTGGAGTGAGACGTGGTTGGCGAGCGGCGATGCCGCTCATCGCTAGTGCGCTGGCCGGCTACTTGATTGCCATCTCGGCATGGGGAATCTTTCTTGCGTCCATGGGGGACTATTATCCGTGGCTGAGTACGACAGTACGTGTGGCTTGCAGCGCCTATCTCCTCTATGTTGCGGTCAAGCTATGGATGTCTACCGGGACTTTTTCAAGCTCGGGACCAATGGCGATTAGACCCTCAGTGCAGTTTCTGACCACGCTGCTCAATCCAAAAGGCCTGCTGTTTGCCTCCACTATCTTCCCGCCCCAGGCTTTCGGCGATCTGCAAGTCTATGTGATGACAATGGGGTTATTTACTGGTCTCGCCGTTCCGATGGGTCTCGCCTGGATATCGTTGGGCACCGTAGTCGGAAGCGGGCAGGTGATAGCTCTGGATCCAGTTAAACTGCAGCGAGTCTTCGCTATCGTGATCGGGGGTTTTTCAGCGACTCTCGTATGGACAGTAATTCATTGATATGCTCTCATCCATTCCGCCTGGTTTTATTATTTACCTATCTCTTGCGAGGCCATGGTCCTTGCTATCCCGTAGTCCTTTGGGATCGATCCGACCTCTCCATTGGGGGATAAGTCGGATGATATCCGATGGTATGTCGGGTCACGTTTTACATTGGGGGACTGTTGAATAAAGGGATGTAAGGCACTCGCGTGGGTCGATTACGGTCACAGCCGCCCCGTGCAAGAGTCTACGGAGCTACAATACCCGCAATGTGGTTCCCTGAAATGGCCATGCGCCCCTCTCTCTGAGGTCGCCCCCCTTGGGGCGGTTTCCGTGGGCTGCCTCGTGCTTAGGCGGTCACCAGATCCGCGTCGAGGACGACTAACCATTTCAGGTTAAAGGCCATGGCCTGCAAGAAGGCCGCAAATTGATTCTTGGCCACGCCACGATACCTCACGCGCTTCGACCACTGGGAGAAGACGCGTTCATACGGCGCCCGTAGATGGCTGTACCAGCGATCACGGTCTCGGTTTTTCGTCTTCATATTGTTGCGTTGGATGGCCGCAAGATGACAGCTCCGCTGGGCGGCGGCTTGTCGAGCTGGGGCGGTGCAATAGCCTTTATCCCCATAGATCGCGCCTTGTGTCGGACCGACATGGCGGAGGCCTTGGGCATCCGGCAGATTGGCCGGGGTCGTGGCCACTTTGTTGATCAGCCCCGATTGCATATCGACACTGACGTGTTCCCTATAGCCGTACCAATATTTCTTCTGACCCTTACAGCCAATCCGGGCTTGCTTATCCGCCGCCACCTTCGGCAACACCTCGTTGTTCAGCTGCTCAAGCTTTTGTTGGCGCGCCTTGTCCCGCTCTTCCCACAGCGTGGCTTTCGCAATCAGATGCGTGGCATCCACAAAGGTGAAGACTTCACTCATCAGGCCTGCGGCGTTGAGTTGGTCGCGCATGGTCGCAAACAACTGCGAGAGCCGAGTCGTCCCAATGCGGGTTCGGACACGGGTGAAGAGGCTATAATCTGAGGTGGGCGCCGACACGGTGAACCCACAGAACCATTTAGCGGCCAGGTTTTCTTCCAGGTACCGCTCCAGCTCGCGATCCGAGAGGTCTTCCATGAATTGCAGGAGCAAACAGCGAAACAATCGCTCGACTCCATACCCATCCGCGCCTTTGAGCTGACTCACCTCGATCAAGGCCTGTGTGGCATCGGGCAGATAGGCCTGAAACCGGCGGTAGGGATGCGTGGAAGGTAATAAGCTGTCGAGATCAACGATTTCCATTTGAGACATAAACGGCTCCAGGGTAGTAGATAGGCAAGGCGGAGTGGACGAGGTGCAGTATAACAAAAAGTGCAATCACTGCCCTATTATTCAACAGTCCCATTGGTGCAAAATTGGGCGGTCAGGCTGGAATACAATCATCGTGATCGGGATAATGATGTCCTCCTCAGCGTCCAGGCCTATTTTTGAGTGCGAGATGGTCCTGCCGGGAACTAGTACTTGATTCGCTTGAGGTGGAATCGAGAGGAGGCGTCTGACTCGAGCGTGGAGTCGGGTGTTTTTGTCCTTGGCTGCTTAAAATCAACATCGCTCTCCTCTTTGCTCGCTCCGACCTTGATCTGCTTAAAGTCCGGTTCCTTATCCCCAACCACCGCCATCATGACGGAGCACCCAGAGAGGGTCAGCAGTACATACAGGGTCAGCAGCACAAACAGTCCACAGAGTAGGCTGGAACCGGTTTTGAGCATCTCACATCCTCCACATAGCGGGGTGTTGTGTAAGGCGTTTGACGAATGAGCTATAGCGCAGTTTAGAAAATGAGACAAGTAAACCATCACTTTTTGCGTGCATTGGAAATAGCTGGCTTGGATGGGGCTTGTGTTTCCTTCTCTGCGACGGTTCCGGTATCCTTCGTCTATGAGCCTCCTCGATCAATTTTTTGTCTACTATCCTGAAGCCTGGCAAGACCGAGATTGGGCACGGCTCAGCGGACTGCCGCTGGAAGAAGTCTGGTTTCACGCGGCTGATGGAATCCGCTTGTTCGGATGGTACGTCGAAGCAGCGGCGGATCGTCCCGTCATGCTCTGGTGCCATGGCAATGCGGGAAACATCAGCCACCGTCTTGAGAATCTGAAGCTGTTGTTCCAGCTGGGGCTGTCCGTATTCCTGTTCGACTATCGCGGATATGGAAGGAGCCAGGCGGTTTGTCCAAGTGAGAGGGGTCTGTACGACGATGCATACGGGGCGTATGACTATCTTACGCGCATCAGAAAGATTCGTCCCGACCGGATTGTACTATTCGGCCGATCTCTTGGAACAACGGTGGCCGGTGAATTGGCTGTACAACGACCGGCCTCGGCGCTGAT
>WBZN01002002.1_pt1 | contig 11711 bp, 7 predicted proteins | sample 5204281 | NCBI WGS metagenome assembly WBZN01 (sample SAMN12344347, study PRJNA552823) | activated sludge metagenome | biome: Activated sludge suspended growth; feature: Nitrification reactor; material: Wastewater; isolation source: activated sludge from nitrification reactor of wastewater treatment... | reverse complement strand
GAACACCGAGAGCACGATGCCTGTGAGCACGGACAGAATTGCCAAGCGGACGAACACCGCGAACGGATGTCCGCCAAGAAAGCCGCGCAAATCCATGTAACGTTCTCCTGCCGGTGGCGACGCCACGAATTGGCCTTTGGGTGAAGCGGATGCAGCGCCGCCCTTCCCAAGACCCGCCTTGCCCGTCTAGATCGTAATTGCCAACATGTCCACAAAACGGCCATCGCCGCGCGCCTCACGCGCCTGCCAAGCCCGCCATCAGGCGGGACACGAGGCGTCAGCTTTGCCCGTGCTGCCGGAACCTTTCGCCGCCTGGTTTGCAGCGCGCGGCTGGACGCCCAGGCCGCATCAGCTTGCGCTGCTTGAAGCTTCGCAACAGCGTCGCTCCACGCTGCTCATCGCGCCGACAGGAGCGGGCAAGACGCTGGCGGGATTTCTGCCCTCGCTCGTGCGGCTGTCCGAGCCGGGCAAGCGGCCGCGCAAGGGCGCGGGGCTGCGCACGCTCTACATATCGCCACTCAAGGCGCTCGCTTGCGACGTTGCCCGAAATCTTGAAACGCCGATTGCCGAAATGGGCCTCAAGATCCGGACCGAGACGCGCTCGGCCGACACCACACTCGCCCGCCGCCAACGCCAGCGCCGCAGCCCGCCCGATATTCTACTGACGACGCCGGAACAGGTTGCGCTGCTGCTCAGCCACCCGGACGCGCCCTTTCTGTTTGCTGATCTGGAAACCGTTATCCTGGATGAGCTTCATGCCCTCGCGCCCTCCAAGCGTGGCGATCTCCTCGCGCTCGATCTGGCACGGATTCAGTCCCTTGCCCCCGGCCACATCCGAGTCGGCCTTTCCGCCACCGTGGCACGGCCAAGCGAATTGCGCGCCTATCTGATGGCGCAGACGGCGCCCGACGTCCGGGCGGATCTCGCGCACGTCATTGAAATTCAGGGCGGCGCCAAGCCAGACATCAAGATCCTGGAGGCGGAGGAAGGCGTGCCCTGGTCGGGTCACACGGCGCGCTACGCCATCGGCGAGATCTACGAGGCGATTGCGGCGCATCGCTTGAGCCTGGTTTTCGTCAACACACGAATGCAGGCCGAATTGCTGTTCCAGGAGTTGTGGCGGGTGAACGGACAGAACCTGCCAATCGCGCTCCACCACGGCTCGCTGGCGGCGCCGCAGCGGCGCAAGGTGGAAAGCGCCATGGCGGCGGGGCAATTGAAGGCAGTGGTTGCAACCTCCACGCTCGATCTCGGCATCGACTGGGGCGATGTCGATCTTGTCATTCATGTCGGTGCGCCCAAAGGCGCCAGCCGCCTAACGCAGCGGATCGGACGCGCGAACCATCGTCTTGATGAACCTTCCAAGGCGATCCTGGTGCCGGGCAACCGCTTTGAGCTCCTGGAATGCCGCGCCGCGTTGCAGGCCGCGGAGGCTGGCGCCCAGGATGCGGTCTTGTCCCGATCGGGCGCGCTCGACGTGCTGGCCCAGCACGTGCTCGGCATGGCCTGTCAGGCGCCCTTCGACCCGGACGTTCTTTATGACGAGGTGCGTACCGCATTGCCTTATGCGAGTTTGACGCGCGCCCACTTCGACCGCGTCATCTCCTTTGTGTCGACGGGCGGATATGCGCTCAAGGCGTACGAACGCTTCGCCAAGCTGCGCCCGGCCGAGGGGGGCAAGCTGCGCGTCGCGAACGCCAGGGTGGCGCAACAGTATCGTCTCAACGCCGGGACGATCGTGGACTCCCCGCTCATCAAGGTTCGGCTGGTTTCTGGCGGCAGGCGCAAGTCGGGGGCGGCACGTACGCTGCAGGGCGGCCGCATGCTCGGTGAGGTCGACGAATATTTCATCGAGCAGTTGTCGCCGGGAACGACGTTTGCCTTCGCAGGCGAGGTGGTGCGTTTCGAGGGTTTGCGTGACACGGAAGCCTTCGTGTCGCGCACAACCGCGCAGGATCCGATGATCCCGAGCTATTCCGGCGGCAAGTTTCCGCTGTCGACGCATCTGGCCGCGCGTGTGCGCGCGATCCTGTCGGAGCCCAAGTCGTGGCGTGCGTTGCCTCCGCCCGTCGCCCAATGGCTGCTTCTGCAGCAACGCCGGTCGCAACTGCCCGGACGCGAGGACGTTCTGATCGAGACGTTCGCGCGGTCGCAACGCCACTATCTCGTCGCCTATCCGTTCGAGGGCAGGCTTGTGCATCAGACGCTGGGCATGTTGCTGACGCGGCGTCTCCACCGCGCCGGGGCGCAGCCGTTGGGCTTCGTCGCCAATGACTATGGGCTCGCGGTCTGGGGCAACGGCGATATTTCCCGACTTATTGCAGACGGTCGCCTGGGCCTGGCGGAGCTGTTTGACGAGGACATGCTGGGCGACGACCTCGACGCCTGGCTTGCGGAAAGCAGCCTGATGAAGCGCACGTTCCGCATGGCGGCGGTGATCGCAGGGCTTATCGAGCGCCGCCATCCCGGCAAGGAGAAGTCGGGCCGTCAGGTCACGATGTCGACGGATCTGATCTACGATGTGCTGCGCCGCCATGATCCCGGCCACATTCTATTGGAAGCGGCATGGGCGGATGCTGCGACTGGACTGCTTGATCTTGCCCGCCTGGGGGAGTTTCTCGCCCGCATCAAGGGGCGAATCAGGCATCAAGCTTTGGAGCGCGTTTCGCCGCTGTCGGTGCCGATACTTCTGGAGATCGGCCGGGAGCAGGTCTTCGGCGCGCATGAGGACGTTTTGCGCTCCGCCGCCCAGGATCTCATCGAGGAGGCGACGGGGGCTTAGATATGACACGGGGGAGCGCCATGGCCGGGCTCAGGCCTGAAAGTCTCGTCTTGAGCGATTTTTCCGATCAGCCGATGTCGGTGTGCGGTAAAGCCTTCCGCGCGCATATGTCAGGCGCACTCTTCTGGCCGGCAGAGGACGCGCTGATCGTCGCCGACCTGCACCTGGAGAAGGGCTCACACTTTGCAGCCCGTGGCCACATGCTTCCGCCCTACGACACACGCGAGACGTTGCACAAGCTCGCCGAGGTCATCGACGCGTACGATGCTGCGAGCATCATCGCGCTGGGTGACAGCTTCCACGACGCGGAGGCGCTGGAGCGCATGGACGAGGCGGACCGTGAGACGCTCGCCATCATGCTGGCGGACCGCGAATGGATCTGGATCACCGGCAATCACGACGGCGAGGCGGGGGCTGCGCTCGGCGGGCATGTGCTCGATGAGCTTGTCGTCGAAGGCATCACCTTCCGCCATGAGCCCGCGGCCGGCGCCCGCACGCACGAGATCGCCGGACACATGCACCCGGCGGCGCGGCTGGTGATGAACGGTACGGCGCTGCGGCGGCCTTGTTTTGTGGGCAACGGTCTGCGCCTCGTGCTGCCCGCGTTTGGCGCCTACACCGGCGGGCTCAATATCATGGATGACGCATTCTTGCCTGTGTTCGGCGAAGAGGGACTGTCTGTCTGGATGCTTGGCCAGGAGGGTGTGTATCCAGTCGCGGCGCGGTTGTTACGCGAGGATTAGGAATATCTCAGCGCGGTGAGCGGCGGAAGGCGAAGGCTGCGAACAGTCCGGCAGCCGCCGCTGCAAGCACGGTCGAGATCCCGTAGAGCAGCGGAGAATCGTAGGCTTTGTCATGCAGGAAGCGTTCAAGGCCCGTTCGCTCCATCATGACCTCGCTCTTGTATTGCGAGAGCATCTTGCCGTCCTTGAACAGGAACAGGCGCGCGGTGAGCGGCCCCACAGGCACGGTGGGGGGCAGTGAAATCGTGGCGCGAAACAGCGAGCGTCCCCGGAAGGTTACGCCGTAGTCCGACTGGACAAAGAGACCATCCCTCTTCTTCAGCCGGATCGCGGCGGCGCGGTATTCTTCAGCCTCCTCGGGCGTCGCGGGTGCCCAGCGTATGCTGCCCGAGGGCACCATGCGCACGTATTCAAAGCCGATCTGATGCGTGCCGAGCGCTTCAGGCTCGGCGATCTCCTCGAGTGGGCGCGTCGTGGCAATTCCGTAGAAGCTGGGAAACGAGGAGAAGCGCACCGAACGGGTGTTGATCCACAATCCCGCTACGCGCGACTTGCGCCGCACGACGGCGGGCAGCGACATTCCCTCCACCACGGCAACGACGTCATAGGTGCCGGCTTCGGCGCTGGGCTGGCGGCTATGCTCGACCGTGCCGAAGATGAGGATTTCCGTGCCGGTGTAGTTGGAAGTGATGGACACGCTACGCGTGGAGACGTCGGCTTCCACGGTTTCGGGCGGCTGTGTTTGGGCGCGTGCGGGCAGAGCAGCGAAGATAAGCGCGGCGGCGATCAACGCATGAGACAATGAGCGCAGGTGCATCACGGCCCCCGCTGCAGGACGCCGAAGGAATAGAGGTCGGCCGGAGTCGCCATGAGGTCGAAGCTCATGCGGAAGCATACCGCCAGGACCAGCACGGCAAGACCCAACCGCCAGTGATCACCGCGCAGCTTGTCGCCCACGACCGTGCCGTACTGAGCACCAAACACGCCCCCCGCCATCAGCGCCAGCGCGAGCATCACGTCCACGGTCTTGTTCTGCATGGCATGCAAGATAGTGGCGAGCGCGGCAACAAACACGATCTGAAACAAGGACGTGCCGACCACCACGTTGGTTGACATGCGCAGCAGGTAGATCATGGCCGGAATGACGACGAAGCCGCCGCCGATGCCCATGACGGCCGCCATGAACCCGACGAACATGCCGATGCAAATGGGCGGGATGGCGCTTATGTAAAGCTTGGAGCGATGAAAGCGCATCTTGAACGGCAGCCCGTCGACCCAGCTATGCTGTCCGGACTTGCGGGCCGTGGGCACGCCGCCCGCCTGGGATTTGCGCCAGGTGTTGATGCTTTCGATCAGCATCAACGCGCCGATGACGCCAAGGAAGGTCACATAGGTCAGCGAGATGACGAGGTCGAACTGTCCGGCCTTGCGCAGCACGCGCACCGTCTCGACGCCCACAATCGTGCCGACAAGACCGCCCAGGCACATGATGAGGCCCATCTTGATGTCGACATTGTTGCGCTGGTACTGCGCGACAGCTCCGGAAACGGAGGAGGCGACGACGTGCGCCGTGCCCGTTGCCACCGCGACCGCCGGCGAGATGCCTAGGAACATGAGCAGCGGCGTCATCAGAAATCCGCCGCCGACGCCGAACAAGCCAGAGAGGAACCCAACCGCAGCACCCAGTCCCAGCAATACCAGGACATTCACCGACATTTCTGCGATCGGCAGGTAGACGTACATTACCCTCTGGGTCCGCTTGCAAGCCGCGTTCGTGGTCGCGCGTCCATCGCGCCAACTCCACGAGTCGCTTTGACTTGCCTATAGACGGGTCGGAGCCCCATGAGAAGGGAAAGACGCCAGCAATATTACGGCATTACCGCGCGGCGGGATAAAATCCGCCGCATTGTGTCAACTTTGGTCGGGGGCATTCTTCTTCCATGCCTCCCCTGCGGTACGGGCGTCGTTGATCATCGGGTCGGACGGGCGGGGATGGAAGGCGTCGGCCATCTTTTCCGCCTCGGCGAGTTCGCCGGCCGTAAGCTTGCCCTTCATGATATCCCGGCGGCGCACAGCCTCCTTGTCACCGCGGCGGGCCGCCAGCGAGAGCCACTTGTAGGACTGGCGCATATCAGCGGGAACGCCAAGGCCGTTCTCGTAAAGCACGGCTAGGTTGAACTGGCTATCGGCCAGTCCGCCTTCCGCAGCTTGCGTGAACCAGTTCGCGGCAAGCCCATAATCGGGCGAGCCGGTCTTGCCGTTGGCGCTCAACACCGCAAGGTTATGCATGGCCTTGATGTTGCCCTGCCCGGCCGCGCGGGCATACCACTCCTTGGCGCGCGCCTCGTCGGCCTTCACCCCAAGCCCGCGCTCATACAGGGTGCCAAGGCGATATTGCGCCTGGGCGAAACCCTTGGATGCGGACCTCTGGTACCATTTTGCGGCTTCTTTGAAATTCTGATCGGGTCCTTTGCCTTCCGCGATACGGGCGCCGACTTCGAATTCGGCTGAAGGGTCGCCGTTGGCAGCCGCAAGGCGCAACGAAAGCGGGCCGACCATGGCCGGAGGCAAATCCAGCGCGCTATGCTTGCCGACTTGCGGAGAGGCATCGGCCGTGCCGTTCTGAGCGACGGCGTTGAAATCGAGCGCGGCGGGGGATACAGCCGGATTTTCCGCAGCAGCCTGTCCCAGGCGTGTCGACAGGCTGGCCATCGCGTGGTCGCGGCGGGCGCGCTCCAATTCCTCGGGCGTAGTCACTTGATGCGCGACCGCCACGCCGTTAAAGGGACGCATCGCGCCATGTGTCTCTGTGCCGCTCTCGCTCTGTCCCTCCATCTGATGGAGGTTGAACTGCGCGGGCTTATCGGGACTGGTGAAATCAGCGTTCGGAGGTGGGGCTTCGGACGCGGCTCCGGCGGTCGCGGCCGGCGTTCCGGAACCTTGAGCTTTCTTGGGCACGGTCGATGCGCCGGTGAGAGGCGCCGACGTCTGGCTCATCATCCCTGCGTTGGGTGTTTTGCCCTTTCCAAAGGGAAGGAAAAGATACGCACCACTCGCGACAGCGAGCGCAACCGACAGCGCGACGACTCGCGGCGAGACAACGGATGCAATGCGCTCGGCAACAGTCGGTGCTGCGGGTTTTGCCGGCTTCCCGGCCCTGGGCGCGGGAGCGGTGGCGGCGAGTTCACGCGGCGCGGTCGTAAGAACGATGGTGTCATCGCCCGTTTCCGCTGCAAGACGCATCTTTGCGCGGCGGGCATCGGCGATGAAGTCCTGGCGCAGCTTCTCGGAAGGACGCGGTTCCGGCCTCGTGGCGGGCGCATCGAGATCCTCGTCTGAACTGTACTGGCGATAGGACGGAGCGGCCGTTCGGCTTGCGGCGACTGCGGCGACAGCTTCGTCGAGTCCCGTTGGGTCGGGGTCGTGCGGGGCTCGCGCGGGAGGCTCATCAAAAGCCGGATCGTCGTGCATCATGGCGCCCGCCGGCAGCTCGGCGCGCTGCAGCACTGGAGGGCTGGATGGATGGAGGGGCGTGTTGACGCTGTGATGCTGACTGAACTCGATCGCGTCCATGCGGTCGAGCAAACGGATCATGGCCTGCTGCAGCATATCGAGCAGCGCGGTGGTGTTCTCCTCGCTTTGGCGCGCATTTGACATCGACTCTTCGAGCAATGCGCGCATGTCTTGAAGTCCGGGGACTTCGGTGCCCGGTTGTGCAAGCGCCGAAAGGCGCGCCGCGGTCTCATCGGCAACGGCTTTGGCGACGGCCGCAACGTTTATGGGGGCGGCGGGCCCGGCGTACTCCTGATCAGGCGAAGCGCCTGCGGCATCCGCCAGGGCGCGAATTTCGTCCAGCCGTTCGCCAATGCCGGCGATCTGGGCTTCGATGCTCTCGATGCGCGCAAGGTGAGACTGGCTGGATTCCAGATGCTCCACCATTTCGATCATGTGGGCTTCAATGAGCCGGATCGATTCCACGTCGTTGCGCGTGGCCACGTTTTCGAACGCCTGCGCGAAGCCGCGCTCGATCTGATCGAGACGCTGGCCGAGCGCGAAGAAGGACTGGTCGGGGCGGATTTCGGCAATCGAGGCGTCAATGCGCTCGGAAATTTCGGCGAAGCGCTTTTCCAGCCAGGAATGATCGATACCCGTGTCCAAGCTTGCGGCGCCGGCCGGGGCATAGAGGCGCGGGGATTCGGTGGAAGGCTGGGCGTAGGATCCCTGCGGAAATGTTGCAGGCTCGCTGTCATAGACGCTGGCAAGGGCGCTGGCGGAGTCGCTGTCCCAGGGATCGGCCACATCGCCGGGCAGGCTCTCAATGACATCAAAGGTGTCGACTCCGGACACAACCTTGCTGGTGCTGTCCTCTTGCCGCCAGCTCGCGCTTGTGGTCGCGGAACGCAATGCGACCGGAGGTTCCGCCGGCGTGGCGTCAGTCGCGAACGAAGCGGGCTGAGGGGGTGCCGAAAGGGGAAGCCCTGCTTCGAAGGCCGCTGGAAAGGCCGCAGGGGATTTCAACGCATGGGGCTCCGCCTCACTCAAGGAGGGGTCAGATCCGGTTTCGGAAATGCGTGTGGCCAGCTCGGCCATGCCTGCTTCGATGCGCTCGAACGCAACCTGGAACCTGTCCGGCACCTTGTCGCGCAGCGAACGCGCGTCGCGGCCCATGGTGGTAAGGCGGTCTTGCAACTGGTTGAGCGTGTCCGACTGGCGGCGGTCGGCTTCGGAAATCTGGCTGACGATGGCGTTCAGCAGTCCCTTGAGGTTGTCGGCCTGGCAACTGGGACTAGCGGCGGCCTCTAAACGGGCGTCGGCATTGCTCAGGTTGCTCTCATTCCAGTCGGTCTTAGACATCGGCGTCCCTCAGGGCGTACCGGTATCCGGTGTGTTCGACGATCAGCAGCCGGGGGCAGAAGCCTCAAACCGCCCCTTGCGCGCAGCGCGCTGCTAGGCCCGTGGAAAACCGGACTCGGTACGATTCGAACTCTGAGAAGGAAGCTGTCAGTGCGAAGTAAATGCCGGGTTAATTGTTGTTCTGCAATAAGAATATTCAAAATTTATAAATAAAAACAGATAGTTATGTATTCAGCTCGGGCAGCACGCGGCGCGCATGACAAAGCACGCCCAAGACGCCGTTCAAAGTGATTCGGCTTTTTGTAGGAGCTTTCCATCGGACCCGCTTAGACACGCCGCGCCGGCTGGAGCGAGGCGTTGGATGTGGCGACGTCCGTACGGCTTTCAGGGGCGGGTGTGCTTCTTGAGTTCCAAGCGGCGCATCTCGCGGTCGTAGATGATTTCGCCGCCGGGAACGCGGATGTCGCGGACAATCTCGAGATCGTGACGGCTGGTTTCGGGAAATGCCAATGACAACGCCGACGCCACGGCTGCGGCGAACGGCATGCCAAGAACACCTGCGATGGCGCTCGGCAACCCCAAGACGCCCGCTTCCGACAGGAAGATCGACAAGGCTGCAACCATGAAGCCGGTCAACATGCCGGCAAGGGCGCCGTTGCGTGTGAGGCGCTTCCACCAGATCGACAGCACGAGCAGCGGAAACAGGCTGGAACTGGTCAGCGCCAAGGCCCAAAGCAAAAGCCGCAGTGGGTCGGTGGGCGCAAGCAGAGTCAGGATCGCGCCGCACGCCAGCGCCACACCGACGAACGCGCGGGCGATCCAAACGCGGGAGGGGCTGGTGGCAGGCTCCCACGTTGCGCCTTGAACCACGTCCTCCGCGAGGATGGCCGACAATGCCATGGTCGTGGCGCAAATCGAAGCGAGGCAGGCCGCCAGCGCGCCTGCCATGCCGAGGTACATGTAAGACCGCGGCAGTCCAACCGCGACGCCGGCGGCAAAGAGGATGCCGTCGCGATCAAATGACATCGCGTCATAGCCGATCGGGCCGCCGTGATCGGCGCCCTCGGCCAAAGACATGAAGCCCAAGCTCATGAGATCGGTGATCGACTGAGGCAGCGCGCCGACACGTTCCGTCATGATGAAGTCCAGCACGTAATCACGCATGAAAACGGCAATCGAGGAGATCGTCAGCAGCACGATTCCAAACAGTACGGTTGCCCAGCCGAGCGATTTGCGCGCGTCGTAGACGGACGGCGTGGCGGCCACGCGCGGCAGCAGCCAGGGCGCCGCCGCAAATCCCGTGGCGATCATAAGGACACCGAGTGCGAAGCCGGTCACGCCGACCGAACCAAAGGGTTGGGTGTACGGCTTGGTGAGATGCTGGAAGCCTTCCCCGGGAAGGTCGAAGGCGAATGGCGCGGCGCTGATGACGGACAGGCCTTGGGGAATTTCATTGCGAACCATGTTGCGCACCAGCGGACCATGGGTGAGTTGGGGCACGGGCAGGCTCGTCACCAGAGTGGCAATGGTCGCAGCGACGATGGCGAGCCCCAGCAGCGCCGCCACCGATTGCGCGACGGCGGCCCAGGTAAAACTGCGCTTGCCTCCGGGCGAGACAATCACGATCACCGTGGCAACGAGGATGGCTGTCGTCACTCCCGGCCCGTAGCCCGTGAGCCGGGAAGCGAGGCTTGCGCCGACATGCAGTTCTGCAGACAGCACGAGCAGGATCGGCACGGCCGTGACCATCGCGGCAGCGATACGCAACGACTTGCTGTCGAATCGCCGCCCCAGATAGCTCGGCACGGTATAGGCGCCAAACTTGCGGTAAAAGGGCGCCAGCAGCATCGCCATGAAGACGAAGCCTGCAAGTCCACCCATCATCAGCACGAGCGCGTCGAAGCCCGAAAAGAAGAAGGCGCCCGTCCCTGCGACAAGCAAGGTTCCGCCGCAGGCGATGATGGCAAGCAGCAGCCCCGTGTAGCCCGCCGGCACGCGGCGGCCGGCGGCGAAATAATCCAAGGGCTCCTTTGACATGACCGCAATGCCGATCGCCACATAGAGCAGCAAGGGACCGGCAAACAGGCCCACACGCAGAAGGCCTTCATCAACGCTGAGCTCCTCGAAGATCAGCGACAGCAGGAAGAGCGCGCCGAACAGGGCGGCGAAAATACTGAAATAGGTGCCAAGGCGCGGATTGACCAGGCGTGTTCGCGAGGGGAATGACATCGGTGCGTGGCTGTCTTTGGCTTGCGTGAACGTGGAGGCTTTTGATTATCCCGTGCTGGTCGCCCGCGGGTGCTCGGGGCCTTAAAGATCCTCGTGCGCCCCGTGCCAATGATCGATGGCGTTCTGGCGGTTGACGTAACTCGCCACCGTGATCACCGCGATCAGGAAGAAGCCATGAGCGGCGAGAAAATAGCCTAGCGGAAAGCCCAGGAAGCGGTTTGTGTTGAACTGCTCGGCGTAGAGCGGCAGCACGAACATGACGCACATGAAGGGCACGAGGCTCGCCAAGAGCTGCCATTTGGTCGAGCGCCAGTACGGCTTTCTTTCCTTGCGTTCCATGAGTTACCTCGTTGTGGCGGCTCTTGACTTGCTGCCGGCCATTAAAATCGCCGCCCCGCAGGATGGTCTGTAGCAGTCTCAAGCCCCCGCGTCAGCGCCGGTTCGCGGGGCATTCACAGCCCTCGTGGGCATTCGATGCCCCAATCGACCGGCAGGGAGGGCGTGCCACCGCCGTTCGGCCGGAGCGTTGTGACCTCAATTCATGGCCGGATAATGGGCTTAAAGGAAAGAGACTTCCGCTCAAAGTGCGGCTAGTTGCAGAGCTCGTTCGATTGTTCTTCGGACGGATGTATTCTAGCCTCGCGGGCGAATCGTCCGGGGGAGTATTGCCGGGCTGTTCGCGCCTGAGGGGCGGCTGGATCCGGCCTGCCGGAGGCCCGGTATCCCCAAATAAGATCGAAGCAGATCATCACACGCACCAGGGGAAGGACCTTTCAAACATGAGCATGTTGCAGGAATTCAAAGAATTCGCCATGCGCGGCAACGTCGTGGATCTCGCCGTCGGCGTGATCATGGGCGCCGCGTTCTCGCCCATCGTCTCGACGCTGGTTGAAAACATCATCATGCCGCCCATCGGCTACCTGATGGCGGGCGTCGATTTTTCCGATCTTGCGGTCGCCTTGCCGACGCCAACCGATCCAATCGAAATCAGATATGGGCTGTTCCTCAACGCCGTCATCAAATTCGCGATCACGGCCTTCGCCATCTTCCTGCTGATCAAGGCGATCAATTCGATGAAGAAGCCCGCCGAAGCTGCACCTGCC
>WBZN01002001.1_pt1 | contig 11711 bp, 14 predicted proteins | sample 5204281 | NCBI WGS metagenome assembly WBZN01 (sample SAMN12344347, study PRJNA552823) | activated sludge metagenome | biome: Activated sludge suspended growth; feature: Nitrification reactor; material: Wastewater; isolation source: activated sludge from nitrification reactor of wastewater... | reverse complement strand
CGTACACCCGGTCGCTGATGTCCCGGCCCACGGTCTCGTAGACCAGCGGCGGCAGCAGCGCCTCGGGCTCGCCCGTGGCCGCGATCACCAGCTGGTCGCAGGTGGGGCAGGGGCGGGCGTCGCGGCTGCAGCCGCTGACGAGCGCCAGGATCACGAGGGCGGCAACGGGACGATGAGGCACGTCGACTCCAGGAGTTCGGGCCCGCAGGCTCATTGCGGGGCGTAACGGACCGTGTCGGTCCGGAGCACCGGGAACCCGAAGCGGATCGAGACGGGTCCGGCGTTGAAGCTGGGAAGGTAGGTGGTGTCGCCGATGACCACGTCACTCCAGTCGGGGATGCCCTGGCCCTGACGGGGGATCAGGTGATACGAGCCCCCCGGGCCTGCCGAGCCGACGATGCTCCAGGAGCCCCCGACATCGGTGAGGCCCCAGAAGGCGGTCGCGCCTGGCGGCAGGCCCACCACCACGACCTCCAGCACCGCCTCCAGCGGCCGGAGGACCGGCCGGACGGTGTCCAGTGCCCCCGCGGTCACCAGCGCCTGCAGCGTGTCCGAGGTGACCTCCCGCGTGAGGCCGTCCACGCGGTTGGTCGAGGGGTGCGGCACCACCCGGTAGGTTCCCGGCCGCAGATTGGAGGTATGCCACGCCACACCGGCCGAGGCCCAGGCAACCACCGCCGGTCCCCCCGCGATCGGCTCCAGCTTGTACCAGATGGTGCTGCCCACGGGGCCGACCGCCTCGAACACCAGGCCGCCCGTCAGGGGCACGTACCGGCCGGTCACGCCGATCGTGGTGTCCACTGCGGCGATCTCGACGGTATCGTCGGGGGCACCCCAGGTGAAGTTGTCGCCGCCGGTCTGGGTCACCCGGGGACCCCACTGCACGGCGTAGGTCCCGAAGGGGAGCGCGGGGATGACCACGCTGTCGCCGGCGGTGAGCGCCGCGCTCGCGAGCAGCATCCCATCCCGCCGCACGGTGTACGGCGCGGTATACCCGGCCGGGAGACCGCTCGTGGCGAGGTGCAGTGCGCCCGTCGGGGCGGGGCCGCTGCCGCCGTCGCCCTCGCCGCCACCGCACGCGGCGATCGGCAGCAGCAGCAGCAGGGTGAGGCTGGTCGCAGGGCGCATGGTGCCTCCGGGATGCAAGGTTGGGTGCTCAGCAGACGCCGGCGGGAGCCACCGCCGGGCCGCGATCAGTCCGCCAGGTACCGTTCGCGGATCACGCCGAGATGATGGGTCTCGTGCCCCGCGATGATCCAGGCCAGCGCCCGGGCACTCACCGGCTTCTGGCTCGCCGTCCCCATGCGCGCCAGCGCCTCGGCATCCAGGCTCTGGACGAGCGAGAGCGTGGCGTCCCGCACGCTGGCGAACTCCGCCGCCACGTCGGCGAGGCGGCGGCGCTCGAACTGGCCGTTGGGCACGTAGAGGTTCTCGTCGAAGCTCGCCAGGGGCGTGGTGTCCCCCCGCGCGATCCGGAGCAGGCGGTAGGCAAAGATCCGCTCGGCGTCGGCCACGTGCCCGATCACCTCCCGCACGCTCCACTTCCCGGGGGCGTACCGGAACCCCGCCCTGGCCTCCGGAATCGAGGCGAGGAAGGCTGCGGTGCCCTGGCGCTGGGCCACGAGCACCGGCAGCGCATCCTCGCCCGGGACCTTGCCGACATAGGTGCCGTAGTAGGGAGCGAACTCGTCTGCGGTGGGGCGGGCTATGGTCATGGCAACGATCCGCGTGAGGGGGTCAGCGGCCGGTTTCGGGGGATGGCCAGAGAGGATAGTCCGCGGGGCGGAATTGGCAACTCTCCGCGTCCCGGGCAGGGTGCCGGGGCACCCCGCGCCGCGGCGCCTGACGGAACGGAGCATCAGCCGATCCGGCCTTGCAATACAATGTTCCACCTGACTCGATTTGTAGAACTTCTGACGTGGTGTTGTGCCTCACACGGCATTCACAATTCATTATTCTGCAACAGTTTATGGCATGGGTACGAAATGGCCCGTCGCTTGCCTTTACACGTGGCAGGAAGCAGAAGGCACCGGACCATTCTCAGGAGCCTGACCATGAACCCGATCAAGTTTGGCGTCGCGGCCGTCGCCGCCACCGCCCTGCTCACCGCCTGCGGCAGCGATTCCAGCGGGCCCACCATCTCGGGCCGGAAGGTGGCCTTCCAGCTGGCCACCAAGCCCGCCGCCGCCCCGGCCCAGGCGGCGCTGGCCGGCCAGGAGGTGATCGCGGTGGGCAGCGACACCATCGTCCTCACCAGCGTGCAGCTGGTGCTGCGCGAGATCCAGCTCGACCGGGTCAGCGGCGCCGTGTGCGACACCGGGGCGGTCGGCGATGACTGCGAGGAGCTCGAGCTCGGGCCCGTCCTGCTCGACCTGCCCCTCGGCGCCGGCGCCGAGCGCCAGTTCTCCGTGGCCATCGACACCGGGTCGTACGACAAGATCGAGTTCGAGGTGCACAAGCCCTCCGGCGACGACGACTCGGCCTTCGTGGCGCAGCACCCCGGCTTCGACGGCGTGAGCGTCATGGTCACCGGCACGTACAACGGCGTGGCGTTCACCTACACCAGCGACCTCGACGTGGAGCAGGAGTACGGCTTCAACCCGCCGCTCGTGGTCACCGAGACCACCGGCGCCAACGTGACGCTCTTCGTGGACCTCACGAGCTGGTTCATGAACCAGACCGCCGACGGCCTCCTCGACCCCGCCCAGGCCAACAAGGGCGGCACGTACGAGGGCGAGGTCAAGAGCAACATCGAGGCGTCGCTCAACGCCTTCGAGGATGACGATCGCGACGGCGAGGACGACCACGGCCTCGACAGCTGAGCCGGACTCGCTGGCACTGAGGGGAAGGGGGAGGGGGGAAGGGGAACTCCCCCTTCCCCCCTCGCCTTTCCCCGTTCCCCACCTCCCGTTTCCCTTTTCCCGTTTCCCGGTAGTTTCCGGCCATGCCCACCCGCGCTGCCCGCGGCATCCGGAGCGCCCAGCTCGGCCTCGTGGTGAACACCCTGCTCGCGATGACCAAGCTGGTCGCGGGCGTCCTCGGCAACGCGTACGCCCTGGTGGCCGACGCCGTCGAATCCACCGCCGACATCTTCTCCTCGCTGATCGTCTGGGGCGGGCTGCAGATCGCCACCCGCCAGGCCGACGACGACTATCCCTTCGGCTACGGCAAGGCCGAGCCGCTCGCGGCCACCGTGGTGTCCCTGCTGCTCATCGGGGCGGCGGCGGGCATCACCGTCGAGGCGCTGCGCGAGATCCGCACCCCGCATCACACGCCGGCCCCGTTCACGCTCATCGTGCTGGTGGGGGTGATCGTGGTGAAGGAGGTGCTCTTCCGCCGCGTGCTCAAGGTGAGCGACGAGGTGCGCAGCACCGCCGTCAAGGCCGATGCCTGGCACCACCGCAGCGACGCCATCACCTCCGCCGCCGCGTTCATCGGGATCAGCATCGCGCTGCTGGGGGGGCCGGGGTGGGAATCGGCCGACGACTGGGCCGCCCTGGCCGCCGCCGGCGTCATCGTGATCAATGCGATCATGCTGCTGCGCCCCGCCATCGGGGACCTCATGGACAAGAGCCCGGGCGCGCACCTGCTGGAGCGCATCGGCGACGCCGCCCGCGGCACCCCGGAGGTGCGGCACATCGAGAAGCTCAAGGTCCGCAAGGCCGGCCTGCAGTACTACGTCGACCTGCACGTGCAGGCCGATCCCGCCCTCTCCCTCCACGACGCGCACATCCTGAGCGGCCGGGTGAAGACCGCCATCCGGGCGGCCGTCCCGGAGGTGGCGGGGGTCCTGATTCACATGGAGCCCCATGAGGTGTAACATTCTGTTCCAGCTCGATCATTTCGATCGATGGATCGGATGCCACAACAGCATGTAATGAGTTGTGCAATAACACTTTAGGAGACCAGCACCGAGGGCACCCGAGTTGCACCCTCCTCCGGCAGACGCAGTCCCCCTCACCCTGTCCGGAGAGACACACATGTTGAAGTCACTACCGCGCCTGGCGGCCCTTGTCGGCACCCTGGGCGTCCTGAGCGCCTGCAGCGGCGACAGTGCGGGCCCGACCACCGGCGCCCAGGTCACGTTCAACCTCGCCGTGGGCACCCCGGGCGCGGCGGTGCGCGGCCTGCTGAGCGACACCCTGACCGACGCCAGCAACACCCTGGTGCTCGACAGCGTGCAGCTCGTCCTGCGCGACATCCGCTTCAAGCGGGTGGCCGACAGCGCCTGCGACGGTGATGACGATGAATCGGGGTCGGGCTCGCTGTTCGCGCTCAGCCGGCACGACGACAGCATGAGCTCGGGCGACGGCGACGGCCACGACGGGCACGCGGACGGCTGCGAGTCCTTCAACGCCGGGCCGTACCTGCTCGACCTGCCGCTCGATTCGACCGTGGACAAGGCCTTTGCGGTGGCGGTGGACACCGGCACCTACGACCAGGTGCGGATCAAGGTCCACAAGCCGTCCCATAGTGGGGGCGACCCGAAGGACGCGCAGTTCCTGGCCAACCACCCCGAGTTCGACGGCGTGAGCGTCCGGGTGGTGGGCAGCTTCAACGGCACCCCGTTCGTCTTCGTGCAGGACATCGAGGCCGAGCAGCGGATGGACTTCGTGCCGGCGCTGGTCGTGGCCGACTCGGTGTCGAACATCAACGTGACGCTCAAGGTGGACCTGGCGGGCTGGTTCAGCGACGGCGCCGGATCGCTGGTGGACCCGGCGACCGCTAACAAGGGCGGGGCGAACGACAGCCTCGTCCGCGACAACATCAAGGACTCTTTCCGCGCCTTCCGCGATGACGATTGCGACGGCGAGGACGAGCCCGGCGACGATTGAGCGGTCTCCCGGTGCCGGGCGGCGTGGGCGCCGCCCGGTTCCGGGATCCGCAGGAGAGAGCCGCTGCCCACAACGACCTGGACCATCGCCGCGGTGCGGCTCTCAGACAGCTTCCGGACCACCCTCATCGACCTCGCGGCCGATGTCGGGGCAGCGCTGGCCGAGTGGTCCCCGGGCAGCGGCGAGCAGCTGCCGGCGGGGAGCACCTGCCTGCTGGTGCTCGCCGGGGGGGCCGAGGGCCCGGCGGCCGACCTCCTGCCGGGGCTCCCCGCCACCCTGCCGCGCTACGTGGTGGGGGCAGCGCCGGACCATCGGCTGGCGGCGGCGATGTTCCAGCGGGGGGCACGGGATTACTTCGCGCTCCCGGAAGACCTGGGGCTGCTGCGGCGGACGCTGGAGCGGGAGCGGGGCGCGGCCTCGGGCCGGGCCGACGCGGCGCAGTTCGCCGAGGGCGAGCGCCGGACCTCCGGGTTCGACGCGATCGTGGGGCGGAGCGCCTCGCTGCGCCGGACGCTGGACCAGGCCCGGCGGGTGGCCGCGCACCGCGACGTGACGGTGCTGATCGGCGGCGAGACGGGCACGGGCAAGGAGCTGCTGGCCCGCGCCCTGCACTACGACAGCCCGAGGGCGCAGGCGCCGTTCGTCGAGATCAACTGCGCGGCGATCCCGGCCAACCTGCTCGAGAGTGAGCTGTTCGGGCACGAGAAGGGCGCCTTCACCGGCGCGGTGGGCGCCAAGCCGGGGCTGATGGAGCAGGCGCACGGCGGCACGGTCTTCCTCGACGAGGTCGGGAACCTGCCGCTCGACCTGCAGCCCAAGCTGCTGCGGGCGCTCGAGAGCCGGGAGATCCGCCGGGTGGGCGGGCAGCAGACCCGCAAGGTGGACGTGCGGGTGATCGGCGCGAGCCACATCGACCTGGCGGCCGCGGTGGCCCGCGGGGAGTTCCGCGAGGACCTGTTCTACCGGCTCAACGTGGTGGCGCTGGTGCTGCCGCCGCTGCGCGACCGGGGCGAGGATGTGGAGGTGCTGGCCGAGGCGTTCGCGGCGCGGCTCGCCGCCCAGTACGGGCTGCCGCTGCCCGCGCTCAGCCAGGAAACGCGCGAGGCGATCCGGGCCCACCCCTGGCCGGGCAACGTGCGGGAGCTGCGCAACGCGATCGAACGGGCGCTGGTGCTCTCCCCCCCGGGCACGCTGGAGCTGGGGGAGCTCTCGGCCCGGCGGCCCGTGGCGCAATCGGCGGGGCTCCTGCCCTTTCCCGCCACGCTGCGGCAGATCACGCAGGCGGCGGTGCAGGCCATGCTCGACGCGGTCGGGGGCAACAAGAGTGAGGCGGCGCGGCGGCTGGGCATCTCCCGGCCCCGGCTGCAGCGGATTCTCGAAGGTCAGGGCGACGACGACACCTAGCGGGCCGGGCAGACCCTCCCGTCCCACGGCAGAGGAGCACGACATGCGATACCCCCTCCGTTCCCTCACCCTGGCCACGGCGCTGCTCGCCGGCGTCGGCGGCTGCGCCGATTCCACCGGCGGCGGGGGCGGCCGTCCACCCAGCGCGCTCAATGTCATCCGGCTGGCCGACACCGCGCCCCCGCTGTGCGCCGACAGCACCGGCGGGTGGGTCACCCGTGACCCGGCCGGGCAGTCCACCGAGTTCGCCCTGGTGTTCCCGGAGAGCGGCAACCTGGCCGACTGCAACGGCGGCTCCACCGAGGACTTCCTGCGACTCAAGATCGAGAAGGACGCCATCCAGCGGCGCCCCGACGGCAGCCTGATCGCCAACGGCGACTCGATCTTCATCTCGGTGAAGTGGGTGGGGAACGACTCCCTGCTCTTCGACCTGCAGCCCTCCGGGCTGGTGTTCGACCCCGCCAAGCCGGCCGACCTCAAGATCGAGTACGGCGAGGCCGGCAGCGACCTGAACGACGACGGCGATATCGACGGTGAGGATGACGACGTCGAGACCAGGCTCGACATCTGGCGCCAGGAGCAGCCCGGGGACGACTTCGTCCGCGTGGGCACCGCCAAGCTCGAGGACGAGAACGAGATCGAGGCCAAGCTCAACGGCTTCAGTCGCTACGCCATCGCCTACTAGGAGGCGGGCCGCGCCCCGGCCCGCACGGTACCCGACCGCATGACCCTCGACCCGCGCCTCACCGACGATCCCGCCCGCGAGCTGCGCCAGCTCGTGGAGGCCGGTCGTTTCCGGGAAGCCCTCGACGCGCACCTGCGCGCCGGGGACGGGGGAGCGCGGGTGCCCGAGGTGGCCCTGCTCGCGGCCACGGCCGCCACCCGCCTCGGGGAGCTGGGCCGCGGCGTGACCCTGGCCGAGGCCGCGCTGGAGCGCTTCCGCCTGCGGGCCGACACCGACGGCCGCATGCGGGCCATGAACCTCCTCGGCGCCATCGCCTTCGACCATGGCCGCCTGGAGGAGGCGGAGCGCTGCTTCGGCGAGGCGCTGGACCTCGCGCGCGTGCTGGAGGACGGCCGCATGGCCGCGAACGCGTCGAACAACCTCGCCTCGGTGGCCCACCTCCGGAACCGCCCCGACCTGGCCCTGAGCCTCTACCGCGGCGCGCTGCTCGGCTACCAGCGGATCGGCGACCGCCGCGGCACCGCCCAGACCTACCACAACCTGGGGCTCACCTTCCGGCAGCAACGGGACTGGGACGACGCCGAGGCCGCCGCGCTGCAGGCCGTGCGGCACGCCGAGGAGGTCGGGGAGGGGAGCCTGATGGCGCTGGCGGTGATGGGGCGCGCCGAGATCCACCTGGACCGGGGGGAGCTGAGCCTGGCGCGGCAGGAGCTGCTCCGGGCGGAGCGGCTCTGCCAGGCCGCCGGCGACGATGTGGGTGCCGCGGAGGTGGGCCGGCTCCGCGCCGCCCTCACCCTCAAGGAAGGGCGGCCGGCGGAGGCCCTCACCCTGGCCCTCGAGGCCCGCGCGGTGGCGGCGCGGCTCGGGATCCTGCAGCTGCAGGGCGAGTGCGCCGGCGTCGCGGCGGTGGCGGCCCGCCAGCTCGGGCACACCGCCGATGCCGACGCCCACTTCGCCGAGGCCCGCGAGATCTTCGAGCGCCTGGGCGCGGAACGGCTGCAGCAGGAGCTCGAGCGCACCCGTCAGTAGGCGCCGGGCGCCGGGCCTACTCCTTCCACAGGTACATCATCAGGTGGGCCGCCGTCGCCACGCTGATCGAGGCGACGGTGGTGATCTTGTGCGGGGTCCACCCGCCCCGCTGCCCCCCGGCGATCCGGTCGTCGATCTTGGCCGTCGAGGGCGCCACCGACGCGCCGTAGATGAACCCGGCGTCGGCCGCGAGCATCATCAGCGAGTGGACCCACCGCCGCGTCTTCCCCTGCTCCACCTTCCGCGCCTCCGCAAGGTTGATCAGGCCCGTCACGGTGTTCACCGTGAACAGGCCGGCCAGGGCGTAGGCGGCCGGCTTGTGCACCTTCTCCGCCCACAGCGGGGCGGCGCTCCCCTGCTCCAGCAGCTTCTGGCCGGCCAGGTACTCCAGCACGAAGAGCGGCGGCACGCCATACCCCACGACCCGGTGCACCTCCAGGCGGCGGTAGTAGCCGTAGGAGAGGGAGATGGCGCGGCGGCGGCGACGGACGGTGTCGGGGAGGGCCAGGAGCCCGCCGTCCAGCGGCAGCGCCGGCCCGGCGGCGAGGACCGGCGCCGCGGGCGCCTGGTACTCGGCGCGCTCGGCGGACAGGAACCGGACATTGTCGAGCGTCGGCGCAAGGCTCACCAGCGCCTGCGCCAGCACCACAGCAGCGAGGCCCATCACGGCTCCGGTCAGAGGGGGTCTGAACGATGGTAGCCGGGACGGGCCGCGATGTCAGGTGACCGCCGTCACCCTGCGTGGGATGGCCGCTACACGGTGACCTGCGCCTCATCCCAGAGGGCGCGCTGCTTGTCGCTCTCGTACAGCCGGGCCACGTTGACCACCAGCTTGCCGGCCTCCTTGCGGACGGCGAACCGGTCCATGTTCCGGGTGGCCCGGCCACTCATGAAGGTCCCGTCCGGCTGGTACTTGGACTTGTGCTTGGGGCACTGGAAGCGGCTGTCGGAGGCGAGCCACTTGAGCGCGGTATTCTGGTGCGGGCAGGAGAGGTTGAAGGCGTAGACCGCGTTCTTCCACCGGACCAGGATCACCTCGTTGTCCTGGTCGATGGTGGTGCCGTCAGCGGCGGGGAGGGGGTAGGTGATCTCGTCCCCCCGGACCCGCAATGCGCGGCCCAGGCTGAGCGGCAGCGCGGCCGCCTCGCGGGGCGAGGCCGCCAGGCCGGTCATGATCGCCGCGACCGCCGTGGTCACGCGGGCCAGGAACTCGCGGCGATCAGGGACGCCGCAGCCACCGGTGCAGTCAGACACGCGGGCCGCCTCAGCTCACGTTGGGGAGGATGGAGCCCACCAGCACCACGGCGAACCACAGCACCAGGCTCACGATCGACGCGGTGCGCAGCCGGCGCCAGCCCCTGGGGTCCGCGGCATCGCCCCGCTCCAGGGTCCGCTCGGTGCGGAGCATCTGGTAGCCGTTGAGCAGCAGCACCCCGACCAGCCCCATCTTGAGCCAGAACACCGGCATGACCGCGAGCGCCTCGAGGTCGGCCGCGAACATCAGGAGGCCGCTCAGCGCCGTGACCGCCAGGGCCCCGACCACCAGCGGGTGCACCGCCGACAGCTCGCGGAGGTAGCCGGCCTTGTCGCCCTCGGGGCCGGCGGCCCGCAGGGTGGAGCGGTCGGTGGCCAGCGCCAGCCCGCCGGCGGCCATCATGCCCCCGAAGTGGCCGAAGTTCACGGCGCTCTGCGCCACGCTGCTGCCGTTGTAGAAGTCGGCCCAGGGCGCCACGAGCTGGGCGAGCTGCTGAATCGCGGTCATGGTCGTCAGTCCTTCCAGAGGAGCATCATGACATAGCTGCCGAGCGCCACGCCCATCGAGGCGATGGCCACGTTCCGGTGCGTCGTCCCGCCCGAGCCTCCACCGCCGTCATCGTCTGGGGCGGTGGCCCCCACCACCACGAATCCCGCGTCCGCGGCGATCATGCTGAGGCCGTGGACCCAGCGCCGGGTGCGCCCGTGCGGGTCCTTCCGCCCCTCCCACAGGTTCCACACCCCGGTCACCGTGTTGACGGCAAACAGCCCGGCGATGGCCCCCGCCAGGGGGCCGTGCGCATCCCGGGCCCAGCCGGCGGCGTGGTCCCCCTTGTTCCAGAGTTCCCGCCCGGCAAGGTACTGGGCCACGAACAGGGGGACTGTGAGGTAGCTCGCAACCTGGTGGATCTTGAGCCGGGTGTAATACATGTCACTGTACCGGATGGCCCGGCGCCGGCCGGTGGTGTCCGCTTCCGAGTCCACCGCGACGCCAGGGGTGACGGCAGTCACCGGGACCACCACCAGCTCGGCGGGGTGGAGCAGCGCCAGGTTGTCCAGGGTCGGGGCAAAGCTGACCGGCACCGGCGCCAGGGTGGGCGCCACGACGGCGCCGGTGTCCTGCGGACTCGCGAGCAGGGTGGCCGTGAGCAGGAGGAGGTGCATGGGGGACGCGCTCCGGAACTGGGGATGCCGAACGGTAGTCACTGAAGGTGAACGCGCGGTGAATGGGCTGCGGGCGCCCACGGACCCGGCAGGCGCGCAGCGGTGCAAGCGGCGCGCCGCCGGCATGCAGCCGACGGAAGGGCGCTCTACGAGGGGAAGGATGCGTGGGGAGTCGTGCAGGGTTGCATCGCCGCGTGCCAGCGTGGCACGGCGCGTTCCAGTCGGGGCAACGCGCGTTCAGCCGGCGTTCATCCGGGGGGGCCTCAGGCCAGGTCGATCACCACCGCCGTGCCGTAGCAGAGGACCTCGGTGACGCCCGGCATCAGCTCGCCGGCATCGTACCGCACCCCGATCACGGCATTGGCCCCGACATCATCGGCGTGGGCAAGCATGATGTTGAAGGCCTCTTCACGGGCATTCTCGCACAACCGGGTGAGCATCGTGATGTTGCCGCCGAAGATCGTCTGGATCTTGGCCCCGACGGTGCCGAACACGGAACGGGAGCGCACCGTGATGCCGCGGACCAGGCCCTGGGTCTGGGTGATCCGGTATCCCTCGATGCCGAACGCGGTGGTCGTGAAGCGCGGGTCGATGGCCATGGAACCCTCAGGTGGGCTGCCCGGACGCGCGCTGCCGCAGCACGCGCCGGTAGATGTAGATGTTGAGCGCCAGGACACCGACGCCGATGACGGCCTCGGCAGGCCGGGGCAGGGAGGCCGGGTGCAGCCAGCTGGGCAGGTAGCGGTCCACCAGGTTCAGCGTATAGCCGGCGGCGAGCGCCTGGGCCCGGAGCCACGCCTCCAGCCGCTCGAACGGCCACAGCCACCCGGCGAACGCCATGATGGCGCCCAGCACGGCCGACGGCAGGTGCACCCACATGAGCCAGCGCCACCGCAGCACCAGGAAGCCGCCCACCGCGACGAACTTGAGAAAGGTGACGTGGAAGAACAGCAGCAGGTCGGCCAGCACACCGTAGACCACCCGGTTCCTCCTCGAAGTACGGGCGGCGCCTGGAGGGCGGCCCGGCAACCGGCTCCGGCGGCAGCGCCCCGAATCTAACCAAGCGTCGGTCACGGCAGCCGATGGACGCGACGACGGCCCCCAGGCGGGCCGCATCCAAGCTAACGCGGACCCGGGGGCCGTCCGGAAGGGGGGGCGACTACTCCTCTTCCTTGTCGTCCTTCTTGTGCTCCGCCGCCACCTTGGCCGTCACCTCCGGCGGCGCCTCGGCATAGCCGTGGAACTGCTCGTGGAAGGTGCCGCGGCCGTGGGTGATCGAATGCAGGGTCGTGGCGTACTTGTACATCTCCGCTTCAGGCACGATGGCCCGGATGGCGGTG
>WBZN01001758.1_pt1 | contig 11712 bp, 8 predicted proteins | sample 5204281 | NCBI WGS metagenome assembly WBZN01 (sample SAMN12344347, study PRJNA552823) | activated sludge metagenome | biome: Activated sludge suspended growth; feature: Nitrification reactor; material: Wastewater; isolation source: activated sludge from nitrification reactor of wastewater treatment... | reverse complement strand
CGACCACAATAGAGAAGACACAAGTGATGATCGAACCGACAAACGGAACTATGTTCATCAAACCTGCAATTAGCCCGAGAATAAGTGAATACTTGACCTTCAGCAGTGTGAGACCTGTTCCCAGAATCAGGGCAACTGCGACGCTTACCAGCACCTGCCCGCGCACGTAACCGCCGAGACGAACTTCAAGAGGGCGAATCAACGAAGCGAATTTTTCGCGGCGATTTTCTGGAAGCCACAAAAGGAGTTGCGGCCACATCTTATCTGCTTCGATTACAAAGTAAGATGTGAGGAAAAGTATAAAGATGCCGTTCAGAAGCCCTTCAAGGATGTCTTGCGTGAAGTTGAGGGTTTTGCCGAGTGCCTTAGCTCCCAGATCTTTCATCATTGTTGCGTAGTCGACGTTGTCGACAGCTTCCGCCGCACCTGCCGAATAGTTGCCTGCAAAATCATGCAATTTGTTAGCTGATTCAAGAACTTGCTTGATGTACTGCGGCGCCATCGAAAAGAGCTGGTGAGCCTGTTCTTTAATGACGGGAATCAATGAGATGGTGAGCACGGCGTAGACGATTGCAATCAAAACATAGAGCCCAATTACAGTCGCAGTGCGAGGCACTTTGCGCTTTTCGAGAATCTCTGCGGCTGGTGCGATAGCAGACGCGAGAATGATTGCCATGAATGTGCAAATCAAAATTGATTGAACCTGCACTGCGATCCAGATGAGAAGCGCGGTTACGACGACGATCGTGATCGTTTTCTTGATCAATCTCAACTTTTCCGCCGAATCGCTACTCACGCTTTTCCTTCTTATGCATTTTGAGCTTGCTTATTCTTTCACGAATGGATCGTTTGTGCCTTGTAGCCTGTATCTTTTAGTATGCGCAGATGCGCTAGTTTCCAAGTTTAGCCGGGGTTTGAGCAATGGTCAATTTTAGGATTGTTCTGGCTGGTCTGTTGGTGTTGACAATAGGCGTCTTTTCAGGCGCTGCCGCGCAGGATACCAGACCGCCTCAACTGGACAAATTGAAGGTTCCGGCGGGTTTCAAGGTGCAGGTTTTCAAAGACAATCTGGCAAACGCGCGCTCCATGGTGTTGTCGCCATCAGGCATTCTGTATGTAGGCACCAGAACGAAAGGCTGCGTCTACGCACTGGTCGATAAGGATAAAGATGGAAAAGCCGACGAAGTTTTTGTCATCGCTCAGAAGTTAAATATGCCAAACGGCGTGGCTTTCCGCAATGGATCGCTGTATGTGGCGGAAATTCACCGCGTGATTCGATTCGATAATATCGAATCGCATTTGAAATCTCCTCCCGCACCGGTGGTGGTATCAACAAATTTCCCAGATAAAATACATCATGGATGGAAATTCATCGCTTTCGGCCCGGATGATAAGCTGTATGTGCCTGTGGGCGCGCCGTGCAATGTTTGCATGCGCAATGATCCGTTCGCTGCAATTTCGCGCCTCAAACCGGATGGAACAGAACAAGAAGTTTTTGCCCGAGGCATTCGTAACACGGTCGGATTCGACTGGCACCCGATCACAAAACAACTCTGGTTTACGGACAATGGCCGAGACAACATGAACGATACGACTCCGCCAGATGAGCTGAATAGCGCTCCGCAAGCGGGTTTGCATTTTGGTTTTCCATACTTCTATGGGAACAATGTGCCGGACCCTGAGTTCGGCTCAAGAGCTCCTGCAAACTTAAAACCTGTGCCACCACGTCTCCCCTTCGGGGCGCATGTTGCAGCGCTCGGAATGCGGTTCTATACGGGTAAGATGTTTCCACCTGAGTACAAGAATCAGATATTTGTTGCGCAGCACGGTTCCTGGAATAGCAGCAAAAAAGTCGGCTACCAGGTCATGTGTGTGAAGCTCGATGGCGACAAAGTTGTTTCGTCTACACCCTTCATGACTGGATTCTTGCAGCCGGGCGAGCAGGTGATTGGGCGCCCTGCGGATGTTCTGGTTATGCCTGATGGTGCGCTTCTGGTATCAGACGACGATGCTGGAGCAATCTATCGCGTGTCGTACCAGGTAGCGGGTGGTGACAAGTCCAAGTCGACCGGCGACAAGTCCAAGTCGACCGGCGACAAGTCCAAGTCGACCGGCGACAAGTCCAAGTCAGCCGGCGACAAGTCCAAATCGAACCACTAAAGCGAATTAGCGGCGTGGAAGCTGGCGCTTTCTCATGCGGATGTTCTTCGGTGTAACTTCGACAAGTTCATCAGCCGCGATGTATTCGAGGCAGCGTTCGAGGTTCATCTCGATTGGTGCTTGCAAAGTCACGAGCGTATCCGCGTTGGAGCTGCGCATGTTGGTCAGCTTCTTCAGCTTGCAAACGTTGATGTCCATGTCTTGAGTGCGATTGTTTTCGCCGACAATCATGCCACCATAAACTTTGATACCAGGCGTGATGAAGTAGACACCGCGATCCTCAGCTTGACCGAGTGCATACGCTGTCACTGTGCCTTCTTCCCACGCTACCAGCACACCGTTGCGTTGTGAGGTGATATCGCCGCACCATTCACGATATTCGAGGAAGGCGTGATTCATGACGCCGTTGCCCTTTGTCAGTCTCAAGAATTCGCTGCGGAAGCCAATCAAACCGCGAGTCGGTATTACGAATTCGAGCAACGCCTGAGTCTTGTCGACGTGCATGTTTTGAAGTTCAGCTTTACGTGGTCCGAGTTCGTTCATAACGGCGCCGGTGAATTCGTCTGGAACGTCAATGAGCAATTTTTCGAACGGCTCGTGGTCGACGCCACCGATTTCCTTGATGATTACTTCCGGTCTCGAAACTTGAAACTCATAACCTTCGCGGCGCATCGTTTCAATCAAGATGCCGAGGTGAAGCTCGCCTCTGCCGCTGACGATAAAAGTGTCAGTATTATCAGTCTCATCGACGCGCATGCTGACGTTCGTTTCCAGTTCGTGGAACAAGCGGCTTCTCAATTGTCTGGACGTTACGTACTTGCCTTCCTGACCAGCGAATGGGCTGTCGTTGACGAGGAATGCCATCTTCATAGTCGGTTCATCGACTTTGAAACGGTGCAGGGCGACTTGATGTTCAGGATCGCATACGGTATCACCGACGTTTGCAGTCGAGAAACCGGCAATGGCAACAATCTGCCCTGCGGATGCCTCTTTCGCTTCAATTCGCTTCAAGCCGTGGAACGTGAAAAGCTTGGAAATTTTGCCGCGCACCGCAGTGCCATCTTCTTTCAACAGTACAACGGACTCGCCATCGTGAATCTTTCCGTTATAGATTCTGCCGATGCCGATGCGACCGAGATAATCGTTGTAGTCCAGGATGCTCAGTTGCATTTGCAGTGGTGCGTCTGGATTTCCCGAAGGAGGTGGGCAGTGTTTGACGATCAGATCAAGCAGCGGTCGCAAGTCAACGCCTTCTTCTTCAGGCGTAGTGACTGCGAATCCTTTGACGCCTGATGCGAACAGATAAGGGAAATCGAGTTGCTTTTCGTCTGCTCCGAGTTCAACGAAAAGATCGAAAACTTGATCGACTGCTACGTGTGGATCGATGTTTGGACGGTCGATTTTGTTGATTACAACGATTGGGCGCAATCCCTTTTCGAGTGCTTTCCGCAGCACGAAACGAGTTTGTGGCATCGGACCTTCGCCGGCGTCAACGACCAGCAATGCGCAATCTACCATTCCCAGAATGCGTTCTACTTCGCCACCGAAGTCGGCGTGCCCAGGGGTGTCGACGATATTGATGAGCATGTCGTTATAAGTGACAGCCGTGTTCTTCGAAAGAATTGTGATACCACGCTCACGCTCGAGGTCGTTCGAGTCCATAACGCATTCGACAACTTCCTGATTCTCGCGGAAGACGCCGGTTTGATGCAGAAAACCATCAACCAGCGTTGTTTTGCCGTGGTCGACGTGGGCGATGATAGCGATGTTGCGGATGTGAGAAAGACTGCCGTCAAGTTCTCCGAAATGCGCAACTGCGTTTTGCTGGCTGGTTAGTTCTTCATTCACGTTCTGGACTTCCATTGTTGCCGTGCTCATTGATTTTACCTATTGTCGCATCATCGCGTGGTGCCTCGCAGGTTCACTGCACTGGCTTTTGTGGGATATCGGGTCGGTCGTTTGTTTGTATTAGGACTTTCGCTGGTCTATCGCTGGACTATTGAGGCTTGTACGATTGCTGAACTGTTTGATTACGTGTTTCTTAGTATGTCGATTGGTGTATTCTTGTTGTTGAAGTCGATTTCGTTTTGTCGGCTTACAGAGAGACTTTCGTGAGATTTGAATGGCGTCCGGAACTGTATTACGAAGTCATGCTGGCGGCTATCTGGTCTATGACCCTGAGCTGGACACGGTTTTTCAATGCGCCGCTCGCGGCAGGCTGAAGAAAGAGCGAGTCTCCATCTTCACTGGCGACCGCGTTGAGCTTGACGAGATAGACCCCGAGCAGAACACAGCAGTCATTGCCACGATGCTTGAGCGCGAGAACCTGTTGTCTCGACCGCCGCTAGCGAACGTGGACCAGGTAATCATTGTACAGGCCGTCCATCAGCCGGAATGGAACCCTCTTCTTACCGATCGATACATCGTGCATTTCCAGCTGGAGCTGTCACCGGCGCTGCCTGTGCTCTGCTTCAATAAGTGCGATCTCGCGGATGAAAGTGAGCTTGAGGCTTTACGAAGTATTTATGAACCACTTGGATACTTCGTCATATTTGTGTCTGCAATGACGGGTCAGGGCATCGAAGATCTAGCTAAAGCTCTGGCGGGTAAAGTGTCTGTATTCGCCGGGCAGTCGGGCGTTGGGAAGTCGACGCTTTTAAATTGCATCGAAAAAGATCTGCAACTTAAGACCGGTGTCATGGACCACGAATTTGGGGTCGGTCGACACACGACTACATCGAGTGAGCTTTATCGATTAAGTTTTGAACACTTTCCAGCCATTCGTGCCTCGCAAACGGCAAGCTGGGTTGGCGATACGCCTGGTTTCAACTTGCTTGAATTGAAGCACCCACAGCCGACTGAAGTCGTCTGGCAGTTTCCCGAGATTCTCAAACTGGCGCAGGATTGCAAATATTTGAACTGCCTGCACGTCGTTGATAACGATTGCAACGTTTTGAATCACATCGACGAAATTTCGCTGGGTCGATACAACAGTTATGCTGCCATCGTCAGTGATGCCCAGTTGGAATACAGTCGCCGCCAGGTTACGTCTCAGAAAGTGGAAGCGAACGTCAAAAAGGTAGGAGGGCGCGCCGGCAAGGAGATTTCTGTGCCCAGGCTGAGCACCAAATACCGTGCCATTTCGCGTCGTCGCGAAAAACAAGGGCAGTACGAGGAAATTGATACCGAGGATGATGAACTCGATGCCACCGAACATGACACCTACAATGATGGTATTGAAGACGATGAAAACCTGGATTGAAGACGACGAAAACCTGGATTGAAGACGACGAAAACCTGGATTGAAGACGATGAAAACCTGGATTGACCGAGTTATGATTACAATTGATTGCATACCAGGGGCGACGTAATGACATTAGATAACTACGTTTTTCCAAGAGGATTTGTTTGGGGCGCCGCAACCGCCGCCTATCAAATCGAAGGAGCCTGGAATCTAGACGGAAAAGGTCCGTCGATCTGGGACATCTTTGCGCATACCCCGGGAAAAATACAGAATGATGACAATGGCGACGTTGCTTGCGACCATTACCACCGATTCACTGAAGATTTTTCGCTGCTGAAGCAAATTGGAATCAAGGCTTATCGATTCTCGCTCTCCTGGCCAAGAATATTTCCGCAGGGACATGGCTCGGTTAATTGGGCTGGGCTGGATTATTACGACAGAATGGTCGACTCTTTGCTGGCTCTTGGTATCGAACCTTTCGTAACGCTCTACCACTGGGATTTGCCGCAAGCATTGCAAGACAAAGGCGGCTGGGGCAATCGAGATCTAATTGGTTACTTTTCGGACTACGCAGCCGTCGCTGTGAAACGGCTTGGCGATCGGGTCAAATACTGGACAACTTTCAATGAACCGTGGGTGGTTGCAGTGCTCGGTAATTTGACCGGCGAAATGGCACCAGGATTCAAAGACAGGAAGCTCACCGCACAGGTTGCGCATCACCTTTTAGTTGCCCACGGAATGGCAGTGCAAGCAATTCGTTCCATTGAGCCAGACGTGCAGGTTGGCATTGTTCTAAATTTGACGCCGGTGGAAGCGTATACAGACGACAAATATCAAAAAATGGCCGCGGAGCGCGCCTGGAATGCTACTAGTGCCTGGTTCCTGGATCCGCTTTTCAGAGGCTGCTATCCACCTGGTGCGCTCAAGGATTTAGCTGCGGATGCACCGCAGGTAAAACCAAATGATTTTGCGTTGATTTCGCAGAAATTGGATTATTTGGGTGTCAACTACTACACCCGCACCACGATTGGACCCCAGGGCGAGATGAAAAAAGTGCCTGGATCAGATTACACCGAAATGGGCTGGGAAGTCGCTCCAGAAGCACTCGGACGCATGCTGGTACGAATGAATAATGAGTATAGATTGCCTCCGATATTTATTACTGAGAATGGTTGCGCGCTGGAAGATCATGTCGTCGATGGTCATGTCCACGACACCAGGCGTATAAAGTATGTGCACGATCATCTGGTCGAGTTGCGCAAATCAATGCGACTCGGAGTGAACATCCGTGGATACTTCGTCTGGAGTCTGCTCGACAATTTTGAATGGGCACACGGGTATTCAAAGCGTTTTGGAATGATTTATGTGGATTACCCGACTCAAAAGCGCATTTTGAAAGACAGTGCTTACTGGTACTCGAAGGTCATTACGCACAACGAAGTGCATAAGTAGTAAATGCTAAACACGAGTACCAAGCACAGGTACTTGAGTACAGGTACTGAGTCCAAGTACTGAGTCCAAGTACTGAGTACAGGTACTGAGTACCAGTACTGATTACCAGTACTGATTACAAGTACTGAGTACACGTACTGAGTACAAGTACTAAGCACAAATACTGAGCACAAATACTGAGCTCATCCTTCAATTGTTGGTGCAGACTCGCCTTTGTCTGCACCACGAAACCACACAATAAGCGACAGCACCAGCACGACAGCGATGTGCACCGCAAGTGGTTGCAGCTTGAGAATATTCTGGATTAGCGGCTGGGCAACGAAAAGCAACCAGCTCACTAGTGGATAGCTCACCAGCAAATACTTCAACCACTTGGTGCTCTTGCTTACGGGCGCGTCCAAAACTGACACGTAAAGCCAAACCGCGGCACAAACAAAGAGGCAATAGTCATGAGCATGCGTGTGAATGCTGAACAGCAGCATAATCATCATCGATACCGCAGAAACGATTTCAAAAGCGTATTTGCTGTGGCTTTGAAGCTGCTTGTATGGCTTGGTCCAGAGATATCCGATTATCAAAATCGTGATAACGCAGAGCGCAGCAGAAATCATGCGCACTGATGATGAATCGTCTCCCGTCATCAGGTTTAGAATCCCTCTGACGTTTTGCATCATAGCTGGTGCAATCAGACCACGATTGATGTCGCTTGTTTCGCCGTGCAAAACAATGTTCGGCCAGGCGATGCAGTTGTCCCACCCTAGCGTTAACACGCACACCGCCACCGCGAGCACGGCTGCAACCATGCCTCCGAGCACGAATTTGACACGTCCTAAAATCAGTCCGATCAGTACGAGTACCGGCAAATACTGAACTTTGATCAGTAAAAAGAACGTCGAGAGTCCCGCCAGAAAATACTTCTGGCGTTTAGCCAGCGCGAAAAATAAGGCGATGCCGCCAAGTAAGAAGAAACTGCTCTGCCCAAGCTCGAAGCAGTTCCAGACTGGAAAACTCGTCACTACCGCAGCCGCCGTGAAGAAAAACGGAAACGTCTTGCCGAATTTTCGATAGGCAAACGGCAGTGTGCTTAACAGCAACGTCACCATTCCAACCAGGTTCCAGCAGACGTAGGACCACATCATCGGCACGAATCCGAACGGTATGGATAATACGAAGAGCAGGGGCGGATAGTGAGAATAAAACTTGGTTGTCGGCACCACGGGCGCCATCAGTTTAGCGATGCCGGCAGCTTGAAGATTGGGATCGTAAATGTTGAGATGGTCGCTTTTAGCATGTATTGCTAGATACTCGTCCTCGTAGAAAAGCAGATAATCGAGCACCCTCGGCTGCCCGTCGAGCATTCTTGCGAATAGTATTCCTTCTGAAGCCCAGGCGCTGACTTGATAGTAAGCGCTGCAGGACCAACAAATAAGAGCAACGAAATACGCAAACCAAAGCCGTTTCCGATTTTCAGTGCTGAGCTGCATGCCGTTAGCCGGGATTTTGAGCTTTGAATCTGGCGTTGAGTATTCTGTTAGTTTCAACGTCGAGTGTAGGCATCACGCAGACCGACAGGACGACGCCCCAGACAAAGTAGAGCGGCGCGTTCACCATAGGGAAAGCAGTCTGGAGCGCGAAGCATGCCCATGAAACTATCGGATACGCAATGATGACCTTGTGGACTAATCCACCGTTGTCGTTGATGTCATCAGCGGTGGCTTGCCATAGCCAGACAAGAACCGGCACAAGCACGATATAGTCCATGATCGTTGTATGAATGCTCGTTGTCAGCATGATTAATGTGGTGGCTGCGCATTTCTTCCAGAACTTGTTTGGGCTATCTGCAATCTGGTGCATACGCCACCACAGTTCAGTCGATGAAACTACTGACACGACATAGCAAGCGAGTGTGCCGATCATTAGGTTTGGAGTGTTTTCACCCAGGACCAGCGCCAGCATCGCAGAGAAGTTTTGCAGTGAACGCGCGGGCACTGTGCTGCTACCGGCAATTAACGAAGAATCAAGCGGGACGTGCATCGCTTGTGCGCCGAAGAATGCTGCCGCAGCAGCGACTGCAACGCCGCCTGTAAACGGCAATCCACCAAAGATGAACCCTGGCAAGATCAAAAATGGCAACCATTCGGGCTTGAATGCGCAAAGGGCAGTGAGCAACCCGGCAACAAAATATTGCTTGTGCCGCATAGAGAGCCAGTAGGCGCAGAGTGCGACCGGAGCCAAGATCATGGTAGGAGCGGTCGTGAGTGTCAGCCAGGTCGGGTACGCCAGTAGCACCAGTGCTAGTGGCAGGGCAAGATTAGCCTTTTTCGCCGGCTGCGGCGCTTCAACTTTATCGGTGGGTGGCGGAGATGTTAGATTCATCGTGAAGATCCTACTTTTAAGCGCTCTACAAACAGTGGCCAAACTTCCTTATTAACTGTATTATCCGGCAACCTTTCACTGAAGGCGGATAGCAATCCTTCGACTGCGAGTTGCGCCATAGCCGTGCGAGTTTCGCTGGTAGCGCTGCCGATGTGTGGAACAATCACCACATTTTTCAGGGCGATCAATTCATCCGGCACAGATGGCTCGTCTTCAAAAACATCCAGCCCCGCACCTGCGAGTTTACCGTCTTGCAGTGCTGCGATTAGAGCCTTCTGATCGACGACAGCACCACGCGCGGTGTTGATTAAAATGCAGTTTTTCTTCACTCGCGACAATTCAACTTTTCCGATTAGATGTCTTGTCTCGTGATTGAGCGGGCTATGAATGCTGATGAAATCAGAGTTGCTAATCAACTCCGGCAGTGAGACGCGGCGTGCGGCGAGCTCACGAGTAAGGCGGTGATCCTTCTCTTCATTTCCCTTGCGTGTATAAATAATCTTCATTCCGAAGCCCAGCGCGCGGCGACCCATTGCTTCGCCGATGCGCCCCATACCTACGATTCCCAGGGTTTTTCCATGAAGATCCGAACCTAACAAAAGGTCTGTTCTCCAGCCCTGCCACTCGTGATTTCTAACGTATTGATCCGCTTCAACGATTCGGCGAGAGCACGCTAACAGCAGACCAAAAGCGAGGTCAGCAGTGGCATTGTCGAGCACGCCCGGTGTGTTGATGACGAGAATGCCACGCTTTTTCGCATGTGCAAGATCGACGTTATCGAATCCAACAGCGACGTTGGCAATTAACTTCAAGTCTGGAGCAGCGTCCATCACTTCCGCCGACATCTTGTCTCCGAGCAAACAGACAATGGCGGCGCGGTCTTTGATCTGTTCCAGCAGATGCTCTTGCGTTATTTCTGTTGGCTCTTCCCACGATTTCAAATCAGAAAAGCGCGACAGTTTCTCGCGCACTTGTTTGGGAAGTGGTCCGGTTGCAAATACCTTGACTAGTGGATCCAATTTATTCAGCCTGCGGTTTGTCGCTGTCTATCATGTCACCGCAGCGAACGAAGTTATATGTTCGTTCAGACTTTTTTCCAGTGACATCAGCTCTAAGTTGATTCTCGTATTGTCCCAACCGAGCGTCTCAGCCATGAGTTTCGCCACTTTAGGAGCCGCATCCATCGTCTGTTTCTGATGCAGCATGGCAAGCCGCATTCTTCTAAACAGCAGGTCTTCAAGTGATACAGCCATCTCATTATTGACGCAGTGCGGCACTTCAGCCATCACGTTTGGAAAGTCGGGGCAGATGCGTTGATTAAGTGTCGGCTGCTGTTCGATGATGTCAACAATGAGTGCGGCATCTTTGCCGTAGCTGGCGATGAGATGGTCGAGTGTCGACGGTTCGATCGAAAGGCGACGGGCGCGCGATGCGATGCTCGCCGTTTGTGCGAGGAAGTCGTTTTTGTCGTTCCATCCGCCAATCATCATGCGGCTTGTGGCGCCGGGTTTGCTGGTCGGCAGCGGAATTTTTGCCAGCACTTTGTCTACAACCTGAACAGCCATTAACCGATAGTTGGTTAATTTCCCGCCGATTAAACCCACGACTCCGCCTGGTCCTTCGAAAATTAGATGCTCGCGGGAAAGGTTGCCCGTGTTTTTTGGATCGGTGGTGGCACCGCCGACCAGTGGTCTTAAACCCGCCCAACTAGCGGTTACATCGCTGCGATTCAATTTGTTCGGAGCGCTGTAGCGATTAACAACATCTAAGAGATAATCGATTTCATCCTGCACCGGCAGCGGATTGTCGATGTCTCCGTCATATCCGGTGTCAGTGGTGCCTATCATCAAAGAGCGATTCCATGGCACTACGAATACATAGCGATGATCTTCCGTAGGCAGGAATAGTGCGGTGTTCGTCTCAAACGCCGACGGCGGCACCATAATGTGCACGCCTTTAGCAGGGCTGACAGTTGGTCGCCAGCTGTCGTCCAATTTCTTTAGAAGTTTGTCAGACCACACGCCAGCTGCGTTTACGCATGACTTGCACTTGATGATAATTTCTTTTCCGCTGTAGCGATCGTGACATTCGACAGCACTGACCAGATCGTTCTCCGTCTGAAAACCGGTTACTTCAAGGTAATTAACCACCTGTGCGCCTTCTGCCACAGCTGATTTGAGTACTTCTATCACCAGGCGTGAGTCATCGGTAATGCAGTCGTGGAATCGCAGACCGCCCGTAACAACGTTCGGAGACAGCGATGGAGCGGCTTCAAGCAGCTCTTTCTGATCGATTCTTTGATGGTGGTGACTATTCGTCGCCGTCCATGCAAGCAGATCGTAAAGGGTTAAACCGAGTTGAGCTTTCAGCCCGAAGAGCGCGTTTCGCTTCGTGAGTGGCAGGATAAAACTGAAATCTCTCACCATATGCGGAGCCAGAGTTTCTAGCAAGGCGCGCTCGTGACAGAGTTCGCGGGTGAG
>WBZN01002000.1_pt1 | contig 11713 bp, 6 predicted proteins | sample 5204281 | NCBI WGS metagenome assembly WBZN01 (sample SAMN12344347, study PRJNA552823) | activated sludge metagenome | biome: Activated sludge suspended growth; feature: Nitrification reactor; material: Wastewater; isolation source: activated sludge from nitrification reactor of wastewater treatment... | reverse complement strand
GGGAAAAACCTCCTGGCTCGGGGGCCTGCACCACCGCCCGCGGGCGCCACCGCAGGGCAGAACTCACCGTCATCGCCGCGGCGGCACTCACCACCGTCAATCCGATAAACCCCGGCACGAATGTCCCCGTGCCTTCCCGTAGCAGCCCGAATCCCATCGGCACAAAAAATCCACCGATCCCCCCGGCGGCCCCCACCAGACCCGACGCCAGACCGATATCCTTGGGAAACCACGCAGAAACAATTTGGAAGATCACCCCGTTCCCGAACCCCATCACGGCAACCGTCATCACAAGCAGTCCCACCGCCCAGGGAAGGGCGGGAAGCAACCCCGTCAACGCCGTCATCAAGGCCAGCACGACAAACACCCCCGCCAATACCGGCAGGCCCCCCCAGCGATCCGCCATATATCCGCCGACGGGGCGAATCAGGCTGCCAGTGAATCCACAGAGCGCGGCAATCGCGCCGCCGACGATCGGGTCGCTGCCGTAGTGATCATGCAGCAGTACGGGCAGAAAACTCGTGAGGCCGACAAACCCGCCGAAGGTAATGCCATACACCAGGCAGAGCCAATAGACCGACGGCACATGCACCATACCCCATGCATGCTGCCACCAGGCGCCTCCTGCTGCGGAACGAGCAGGAGGCTCTTCCCGCACCGCCCCGGCGAACAGGCCAATGGCCACAAGAATTGGAACGGCCATGATCCCGCAGGCCCCATGCCATCCCAGCTGAACCTCCCATCGCGGAGCTAACAGGAGGACCAACACCGTCCCGATATTGCCGGACGCGACCAACCCCAGCACCAGGCCTTGATGGGCAACGGGATAGGCCCGACTAGCAACCGGCATGGCCACCGCAAAACTTGCCCCGCCGGCACCCAGGAACAACGCAATAGCCAGCAACTCCATGTATGTCGTACCGCTGAGCGCCGCCCAGATAATCGCTATCAGCTGCATGGCCAACACCAACAGCCCCGTCCGCTTGGCCCCATACCAATCGCAGGCCCAGCCGGCCAGAATACGCAGCAGCGCACCACTCAGCAGCGGGAGCGCCACCACCACACTCTGTTGCGTTGCCGTCAGGTGAAGGTCCTCGCCGATCGGCACCGCCAACGCCCCGAACAGCAGCCACACCATGAAGCTCACGGTGAGGTGCACCCAGGCGCCGGCCAGGGTCGGCCAATGCCCGCTGCAGAGGGCAGACTTGAAGGTAGTCGCACGCATGAATCGCCTTACCTAATGTCGCTTGGTTCCGATGAATCCTGTCGTCGCAGCCGGATCATTCACGCACTATACGAGGCACGATTTCAGAGACGCAAGCGACGCAGCTGCGGGTCGGCTCGGCTCGTTGTTGCCCGACACCCGACATCTGGTATAGTCACCCCCTGTAACCCACGGCTTCGACTTGCATGACACAGCGTAAGCAGACGCACGATTCACATTCAGACGCAGACCTAGATGAAGACGCCCTTGAGCCCGAGGCCCTGGAGCCGACGGACGACGAGGTAACGGAAGAACACGAAGCAGTCGAGCGGCAGCCATCGAAAGAATCGCAGGAAGCTCCACTGTCCACGTCCCTGGTTCCGGTCACCACCCTCCAGCAATATCTGACGGAAATCCGGCGCTATCCCTACCTCAGCAAGGAAGAAGAGCTGCGCCTCTTCGAGGAATATCAGTTACGCGGCAGCCGCGATGCGGCCATGAAGCTCATTCTCGCCAACCTGCGGGTGTCGGTCTCCATTGCCTCCGAATACCTTCACACCGGCGCCGACCACATGGATTTGATTCAGGAAGGCAATGTCGGCCTCTTACAGGCGATCAAGAAATTCGACCCGACGAAAAATGTGCGCTTTTATGCCTACGCGGCCTGGTGGGCCAGGGCCTACATTCTCCGGTACCTGCTGAACACCTATCGGCTGATCAAGGTCGGCACGACACAAGACCAACGGAAGCTCTTCTACAATCTGAAAAAAGAAAAGGCCAAACTCGAACGCGAAGGCTTCGCGCCGGATAGCAAACTCCTGGCGGATCGCTTGAACGTGCGCGAACGCGATGTCATCGAGATGGATCAGCGGCTGGGTAGTTGGGAACTGTCGCTCGATCAGCCCATCGGCCAGGAGCACGACGGCACATTGATGGACATCCTCCCCGCCCACGAACAGCCGGCAGACGAAAAACTGGCCGACACGCAACTCAAGGCGCTGTTCCGTCGCAAACTCGCCGAGTTCACCAAGACGCTCGACGAGCGTGAGGAAGACATTCTCCGCAACCGCATTCTTTCCGAAACCCCGCTGACCCTGGAAGACATGGGCGCAAAGTATGGCATCACCAAGGAGCGTACGAGGCAATTAGAGGCACGGATCATCAAACGGCTCCGCGACTTCATCAAGAAGGACGTGAAGGACTTTGACCGTCTTCGAATGTAAGACGAGGCCCTGCCTCAGGATCGCCATGGCCGTGCTCATGCTGGCGGCCATCTTCGAAACCGCGTTCCCTGCGTCTTCCCGAGCCGCCTCCCCGATCACCTTGGAAAATGCACGGCCCGGCCGATCCGACTGGGTCCTTACCGATCCCGCCGACCATGAAGTGGAGGGCTACGCCTCCGCCACCAGCATCAATCGGGGCGAGCCGCTGCGCTTCTACATTCACAGCACCGACCCCGCCGTGACAATCGCCATCTACCGCATGGGTTGGTACGGGGGTACCGGCGCAAGGTTGATGCATGGCGGCATCACGATTGCGGGAGTCCGGCAACCCTTGCCCACCGCCGATCCGGTTACCGGACTGATCGAATGTCACTGGCAGGTGTCGTATACGCTCATCACGAATGCAGACGATCCACACGAGTGGCTCAGCGGGATCTATCTTGCCAAGCTGACCGGCTCAACCAGCGGCAAGCAAAGCTACATCATCTTTGTGATCAGGGAGGATGACCGGCCGTCCGATTTCCTGTTTCAGTCCAGCGTCACGACCTTTCAGGCCTACAACAACTGGGGCGGCAAATCGACCTATCCTTCCAACAGCCGCGATGAGCAATGGGCCCGGAAGGTCTCGTTCAACCGTCCCTATGCCCGAAGCCAACATCCCCTGGGCGGCAGCGGCACCGGAGCGGGAGAGTTCCTCACCGCCATGTCGATCCATCCGACCCGCGCCCTCTCGACCGCCGGCTGGGAATACAACATGGTGCGTTGGCTGGAGCGGAACGGGTATGACGTGACCTATAGCACCGACATCGATACCCATACCCGCGCGGAGTTCTGGAAAGGACATCGGGCCTGGCTCTCCGTTGGCCACGATGAATATTGGTCACATGAGATGCGGCGCCATGTGGAGGCGGCTCGCGATCAAGGCATTGGACTCGGATTCTTTTCCGCCAATACCTGCTACTGGCAGATCCGACTGGAACCCAGCCCCCTCACGGGCGAACCCAACCGGACCATGGTGAGTTATAAAGAAGTCGCCCTCCGGGAAGACCCCCTGGCCCTGGATGGCGATCCATCCAACGATGACCTGATGACGGTGCAATGGCGCGAAGCTCCGGTCCATCAACCCGAACATATGCTGCTTGGCGTGATGTATGAGACCGTACCGGTGGATGGAGACCTGCTCATCACGCAGCCCTCACATCCACTGTTCAACGGCGTGAATTTACCACCCGACTACCGCCTTCCCGGTCTGCTGGGATACGAAATCGACCGGGCTTTTCCCGACGGACCGGCCGGATTGATCCTCCTGGCCCATTCTCCGTACCCGCGGGATGGACAAGTAGTGTATGGCGATATGACCCTCTACCAGGCCCCCAGCGGAGCCCCCGTCTTTGCCACAGGAACCATTCAGTGGAGTTGGGGCCTCGACGACTATAATGCCCCGGCATTGCGATCTGCCCGGTCGAGCGAGGCAGCCCAACAAATCACCGGTAACGTATTGAGATTATTGGCGAGGAAGGGATCTGATGTGACTCCATAACGAGGCCGCTTACCTTCCGATTGATCGCAAGACTGCCGCTCCGGCGGACTCATATCACGAGTTTTTAAGATTCACAACGACCGGACAACATGCATAATTTGTATAATCAATGACTTGCGAGCCACTTTCCCGTTGCATCTCCTGGAAGAATAATTTTATAGTCCATCCATTGACTTGCCTCTGCCTAGCGCTATCTATGTTTCGAGTTTTCTGCAGGTCGCCCTTGCAGTAACACGTCAGAGCTGAATTTCCAGCTTTCACACAACTGTACATCAGGGCCTCGACGCTCATTAATCTAGAAGGAGGATTGGGTATGGCTACGGAATCGAAAGAAAAGAAGTCCACGGCTGCGAAGAATTTCCAGCCCTTGGGTGATCGCCTGTTCGTCACCTACACCGAGGAAATGGAACGGACCTCGGGTGGAATTTATGTTCCTGACTCTGCAAAGGAAAAGCCGCAGCGGGGTATCGTGCAGGCCATCGGAAAGAAAGTGGAGAACATCAAGGTCGGCGACCAGGTGTTGTTCGACAAGTATTCCGGCAGCAAGCTGCGGATCGAAGACGAAGAATGCCTCATCCTCAAGGAAGAAGACATCCTGGGCATCTTTACCCACTAATCTCACGAACCCGACTAACGATTATTCTGACTGACGACTAACGGAGGACGATTATGGCAAAGCAATTGTTGTATAGCGAAGCGGCGCGGGCAGCCATCCTGAGAGGGGTGAACCAGCTCGCCGATGCCGTGAAGGCAACGCTCGGCCCCAAGGGCCGGAATGCGATTTTGGACAAGAAGTTCGGCGCCCCGACGATCACCAAGGACGGCGTGACCGTGGCGAAGGAAGTCGAACTCAAGAACCCCTACGAGAACATGGGTGCCCAGCTGGTTCGTGAAGTCGCGAGCAAGACCAGCGATACGGCCGGTGATGGAACCACCACCGCCACCGTGCTGGCCCAGGCGATCTACCGGGAAGGCGTCAAGAACATCACGGCCGGTGCCAACCCGATGGAAATCCAGCGCGGCATCAACAAGGCGGTGGAAGTCGTGATCGGTGAGCTGAAGAAGCTCAGCAAGCCTTGCCAGAACAAGACCGAAATCTCCCAGGTCGGCACCATTTCCGCCAACAACGACAAGACCATCGGCGATCTCATCGCGGAAGCGATGGAAAAAGTCGGCAAAGATGGCGTCATCACGGTCGAAGAAGCCAAGTCGATGACCACCTCGCTGGACGTCGTCGAGGGTATGCAGTTCGATCGCGGCTACATCTCCCCTTACTTCGTGACCAACGCCGAGCGGATGGAAGCCGTCATGGATGAGCCGCTCATCCTCATCAACGAAAAGAAAGTCAGCAGCATGAAGGACCTCCTCCCGGTCCTCGAGCAGGTTGCCAAGCTCGGCAAGCCGCTCATCATCATTGCTGAAGAAGTCGAAGGCGAAGCGCTCGCCACCTTGGTGGTCAACAAGCTCCGCGGCACCCTCAACGTGTCGGCGGTGAAGGCACCGGGCTTCGGCGATCGCCGCAAAGCCATGCTGGAAGACATCGCAATCCTCACCGGCGGTCAGGTCATCTCTGAGGACCTCGGTTTGAAGCTCGAGAACGTCAAGTTGACGGATCTCGGCCGCGCCAAGCGCGTCACGATCGACAAGGACAACACCACGATCGTCGAAGGCCATGGCGACCCGAAGAAGATCGAAGGCCGCGTGAAGCAGATCAAGGCCCAGATTGAAGAGACCACCTCGGATTACGATCGCGAGAAGCTGCAGGAGCGGCTGGCGAAGATCGTCGGCGGTGTGGCCGTCATCAACGTCGGTGCGGCGACCGAGACGGAAATGAAGGAAAAGAAAGCGCGCGTGGAAGACGCGTTGCATGCCACCAAGGCGGCCGTCGAAGAAGGTATCGTACCCGGCGGAGGCACGGCCTATCTGCGCTGCCTCAAGGGCTTGGATTCCCTCAAGGACCTGCCCCTGGAACAGAAAGTCGGCGTGGATATCGTGCGCCGCTCGCTCGAAGAGCCGGTTCGTCAGATCGCCGCCAACGCGGGAGCCGAAGGCTCCGTGGTGGTCGGTCGGGTGCGCGAGGACAAGAATCCGAACGGCGGATACAATGCCGCTGCCGACGAATACGTGGACATGATCAAGGTCGGCATCATCGATCCGACGAAGGTCTCGCGTTGTGCCTTGCAGAACGCCGCCAGCGTTGCGGGCTTGATGCTCACGACTGAGGTCATGATCACGGAGTTGCCGGAAGAGAAGAAAGAAGCTGCCGGTGGCCATGCTGGTCACAACCACGGCGGCATGGAAGGGATGTACTAAGGTTTCTGTTTCTTCTTCGCTGTCCCAGACCGGTCCGGCGGTGGCCCCGCCGGACCGGTCTCTTTTTCGAGCCGAGACACGCTGCGGCGGGAGTGGCCTCCCGCCGCAGCCACCACCGCCTCCAGAAGCGCGGACGTTTCCGGGTGATAGAACAGCGACCGGAACGTGTGATGCACCACCGCCGTATACCTCTGTCGATCCGATAGAAATTTCTCCAACGCCGCCTCGCGCGACTCCGCGAAGTACCCCATTCGAATCGCACACCGCTGCAGCTCTTCGTGGTTGTCAGGTAGCGCATGCGTCTGCAAATCGTGCATCATCTGCAATTTGTGTTCGACATCCCGTAAAAACCAATAGGCCTCAATCAGTTGGCGCTGATCGTCGTCCTTCACGAAACGATGTCGGCAGAACCGCTGGATGGCCCCCACCGTCTTTCGATCCAGAATCCCTGGCACAACTTTACCAATAAGCACCTGAATCGTCTGAACCAGGAATTCGATCTCCCGGATGCCTCCGGTCCCCAGCTTCACATTTCGATGCTGATGCCCGCGTACGGCGATCTTCTCATCGATCATTTCTTTCACTGAGCGCACGTCGCGAATCACCGCCAATGCCCGCTCTCGCGTCAGAGGCAAACGACTCGGCTGAAACACGAACTCCTCAGCCATCTGGACGAAGGCCTGCCCGACCCTGAGTGAACCGGCCACCGGCCAGGCTTTCAATAACGCCAGCCGCTCCCACACCTGCCCACGCTGGGCATAGTATCGTGCATAGGCGTCAACGGAGCGTGCCAGTTGGCCCACCGTTCCTTCCGCGCGTAGCCGCAGATCCACCCGGAACACGGCCCCTTCTCTCGTTTGCTCGGCCAACGCTTTCGTCAACGCTCTGGCCAGCATCTCAAAATATTCTTCATTGGACAGGCTCTCAACGTTGACCTGGCGACTTCCTTTCGCCTTTCGCGTCTCTCCCTCGGCGGATCCGTACACATAGATCAGATCCACGTCGGAACTGTAATTCAGCTCACGGGCGCCGAGTTTGCCCATGCCGATCACAACAAACTCCGTCTCCACCCAGGTGCCGTCCGCCAGTTGATGCATGGGCGTCCCATGCTGAGCTTTGAGGTCCGTGTCGACGATCTCGTAGGCGGCATGAATCAGAACCGACGCGAGATCGGACAGCGATCCGACCGTCTCTTCAACCGTAGCCAGACGGAGTAGATCGCGCACGCCGATCCGCAACATTTCTCGACGCCGCACGCGCCGCAGCACGTCGAGTTTCAATTCCATGGCTTTGAGCGAGCCGAGGCTCTGGCGAAGCGCCGCCACCATGCCTTCCCTGGTCGGAGCCGTCGTCAACACGTCTTCTTCCGCCAACCAGTAGATCAACATGGAATCTCGAATGAGCGCGAAGGCGAGCGAATCGCTGTTCCCGAAGATCGTGCACAGCAGGCCCAACATCCTGGGGGATGCCTGGAGGTATTGGAGTAAGGACGAGCGGTTGACGCTCCCCGCGAGCAACCGCTCCCAATGATTTAAGGCTTGGTCCGGATCGGCCGTTCGGGAAACTTCCGCCAACAACACGGGCAGAATCGCCGCCAATAATCGACGGGTATGCGGCTCCCCCGCCATGCTTTGGATATTGGCATCTGCCTCGGCCGGATGAGCCACGCCGTAGGGGCCAAGAATCCGCACCACCTGCTCTAGCTCAAGGCCGGAGGCGACCAGGAGAGGCGTCGGGTCTGGATAGACAGGGGGCGAAGCGGAATCCGGTCCCGGGGTGGACCGGTCCTGCTGTGGCAAACGTCTGGTCATGGCGCCGCATTATACTGGTGCAATTCTTCCGGTACAACGAGACCGCCTTCGGGTATACTCCACAGCACGCATGCTGCACGCGAACGCCGACCGCGACCAGATCCTCGCGACCCTGGCTCCGCTCTGCCAGGGCATCGACGTCGACATCCTGCAAGACTTCGTTACCAGGATGGATCCGGATTATTTCGCCGCCTTTTCCGCGAAGGTACTCGCCGCCCACATTCATCAGGTTGCCGCCCTCACGCCCGACTATCCCTGCGAAGTCCGTTTTTCCAAACTCGACGGGGGGCGCTGGACGATCACCATCGTCGCCTACGATTATTTTTCGGAATTCGCCACCATCTGCGGGCTCCTCTCGGCCTTTGGGCTCAACATCGAGGAAGGGCGCATTTTCACCTCGGCAGAAAGCGAACCGGCGCGCGCAGGCCGATCAAACAGTCCCTACGGCTCGCGCCCCAAACCCAGGGGCCGTCCAGGGCTCACGCGCAAAAAAATCGTCGACGTCTTCACGGTGAGCCCGATCGAAGGGCAGGCCTTCACTGCCGCAGACCAGAAACGACTCACCGAACAACTCGCGCGCATGATCCGGTTACTAGACGAAGGGCAGTTCGACGAAGCTCGGCAACAGGTCAATCGTCAGTTGGTCGAGCATCTCGGCAAACGCCGCAGTTCCTTCAGCGGCCTGCTCCATACGGTCCATATCACCTTCGACAATAGCCTGTCGGCCAGCGACACCATCATGGACATCCGGTCCGACGACACGCCGGCCTTTCTCTACGCGTTCGCCAATGCACTGGCGATGCGCAACATTTACATCAGCAAGGCCCAATTCGCGATCGAAGACGGCAAACTGCATGACCGCTTCTACGTCCGTAATCGCTTCGGACAAAAGCTGCTCGACCCGGGTGATCAGGAACAACTCCGGCTCACCGCCGTGCTCATCAAACAATTCACGCACGCGCTGACGTGGGCACCCGATCCTGCCAAGGCGCTGGAATCGTTTGATCAGTTTCTCGACCTCGTGCTCGAAGGCTCGCGCCAGGCTGGGAAGAAACAGGCCTGGGACTTCGTCAATGACAAAAAGACGTTCCCAATCCTGGCGCGCCTTCTCGGCGCCAGCGACTTTTTGTGGGAAGACTTTCTCCGGCGACAGCATGTCAACCTGCTGCCGCTGCTGAAAGATTATCGCGATGCGCCGCTGATCAAGCCCCAGGCGACTCTGCGCAAGGAACTCAATCGTGTCATCGCCAAAGCCAAGACCGAAGAAGCACGCAAAGACGCGCTCAATCGATTCAAGGACCAGGAACTCTTCCGCATCGACATGAAACACATTGTCGAACCGGAGACGAACCTCCCGGACTTCTCGCTCGCGATTTCGGAGTTGGCCGAGGTGATCGTAGAACGCAGTCTGATCGACTGTCAGGCCAAGCTAACCAAACTCTACGGCTCACCTCGTCTCGCCAACAAGAAGCCCTGCCCGTTCGCGATTCTGGGCGCGGGCAAGTTCGGCGGCCGCGAACTGGGGTATGCCTCCGACATCGAAGTGCTGTTCGTCTATGGCGCTCCCGGACGCACGACGGGGAAAGAAGGCATCGAAAATAGCGAGTATTTCGAGCGGCTGGCGCAGGAACTGCTGCAATGGATTGAAGCTAAACAGGAAGGCATCTTCCACATCGACGTGCGCCTCCGACCACACGGCGGGAAAGGATCACTTTCGAATGCGTTCGATGAGGTCTGCAAATACTATAGCGCCGATGGCCTTGCCGCTCCGTTCGAGCGGCAAGCCCTGATCAAGCTGCGCCATATCGCAGGAGACGCCGATCTCGGGAAAAAGGTCGAGGCCCATCGCGATAGGTTTGTCTATAGTGGCGCGCCTTGGGACCTAGCCGTCGCGCTCGACCTACGACGCCAACAGGTCAAACAACTCGTCGAACCGGGCCAGATTAATCTCAAACACAGCCATGGGGGCATCGTCACGCTCGAATACGCGATCCAATATCTGCAGGTGATGCATGGCCATAAACATCCGATCCTGCGTACCCCGAACACGCTGCGAGCCTTGGCTGCCCTCACCGATGCCGGACTCATCCCCCGCGCAACCGGTGAAAGTTTGCGCAAATCCTACCTTTTCATCCGTATGTTGATCGACGGCCTGCGCATGGTGCGCGGCAATACCAAAGACCTCGTACTTCCGCCGTCCGAGTCGGATGAGTTTATCTTCCTCGCTCGCCGCGTCGGCTACCAGACCGAAGATTGGCAGACCGGGGCAAGACATCTACTGTCCGACATCGAGCAGCACATGAAACAGAATCGGGAGTTCTTCGAGAAGATGTTCGGGAAGGTGTGAGAGAGGGTTTCTTGTGCTCCCCATTGCTCGCACAACGCGCGGCCTCAGAAGGCTCTCGTTGGATGCGCGCACTAGGGAAGCAATCAGGCACCTTCTCGTGAAGAAACGAGCGAGCTCCGAAAGAACATTACCCCCTTAGAACAAGATAACCCCGACCTCATAGGAAAAGTTAGCCCCCACACAACGCTGCCATCATTGGACGCCCGAGTGCTTATTCACCGGCATTTCGCCAGGAGTTACCATGCAAACCACCCGAGGCTTGTCGCAATTCTGTATTTACACCATCATCGATTCGAAGGCCTTAGACGATATTGCGGCAAGAGGTGGTTCAGATCGACTAACCGAGAAGAAGCCATGGACGACGGGAAAAACACTGTTGGAAGAGGCGCGAAGGGCCGGGCACTGGATGCCCATTATTTTTGCTGCCGCAGAACGTATCGACGCTCTCCTTTACTATGCCGAACTTCAGACAATTGACCCAGTCCACAATTTCACCACCTATTCCTTTACTGGACTCACGCGGATAGATGGCAGCTTCCCGATAAGCTGCCTTATCCTCAAATCATCCGGGAAACACATCCACCACAATTTTAGAAGGCCCTATGCAATTTGTCGCACGCCGGCCTTTCTCAAAAAACAGGCTGCAAACGGTCCTGGTCCGTCAAGGCGCAAGCTCTCAGGCATCGACAGAAACTCGGCAGAAGATGCAGCGGGGGTCTTGAATAGGCTCATTCCGCACCAGCCACTTCACCAATTAGTGTTACGAGAATTTGCAACGTCCATTCGCCATCTGCCCGCAGACAAAGAGCGGGTGCAGTGGGCAGTAACAATGCAACCAACTTTGGTCCGTCTTAACATAGGCCGTATCGAGGCCTTTACGATTTTCAAAGACAGGGTGAGGGTACTCATATCTGAGCCTAAAATGTATCAGGCATTGCGCGATGGGATATACACATTCGAGCAATGCCCATATAAAGCAATCCCCGGGGCCTTGAGCATTGATGTGCCACACGAGCGATTTCCCCACCTTGCGGGAAACCTGAGAGGCCCTCATACGACATTTATAGAACAGGCTCTCGCTGAAAACCGTAATACAAGCTACGCAATATCACATTCTCCCGGTTTGATACGGCATATCAAAGAACGATTCCCCGTCGCCTCGCTTAAAATTGAGGAGTCGATTCACCCTTCCGAACAGGAGGGTGAGGACGACGAAATTAAAACGATTCAGGAGCGAACGGACATCGGGCCCACGGAGAAACAGCAACTGATCCA
>WBZN01001130.1_pt1 | contig 11713 bp, 7 predicted proteins | sample 5204281 | NCBI WGS metagenome assembly WBZN01 (sample SAMN12344347, study PRJNA552823) | activated sludge metagenome | biome: Activated sludge suspended growth; feature: Nitrification reactor; material: Wastewater; isolation source: activated sludge from nitrification reactor of wastewater treatment... | reverse complement strand
CGTAACTGCCGCCACCATATCCGGAGTCGTCACCATATTTGGAGCCGCCTCCGTCGTAAGAGTTGCCGCGATTGCGGTATCCTCCGCGTGAATCTTCGTCGCCTGAGCCCCAGTCATCCTGATAGCCGCCGCCGCCGCTGCGATTTCCGAAGCCGCCACTACGGCCGGTATTGTAGTTTCCGCTTCTACCGAACTCGCCCTGGCGCGAGTAATCGTTTGGATCCGATGCTGGTGTCGGATAGAAACCCTGCACCAATCCCGGTGTGATCTCCTTCAAAAAGCGACTGGGGATTGTGTATGAGGAACTGAAGCTTGCTCCGGCGCCACGCTGCATCAGCATGCGCTTTCTCGAAAGCGTCATGTAGAGCAGATCAGCAGCTCTCGTCACGCCTACATACATCAAGCGCCGTTCTTCTTCCATCGCGGAAGGTGAGTCGAGCGAACGAATGTGCGGGAAGAGACCCTCTTCAAGTCCCATCAGGAACACGACTGAAAACTCCAGACCCTTTGCACCGTGCAAAGTCATCAGCTTGATTGTGTCCTCATCCATCTTCACTGCATCGAGATCGCTGACGAGTGAAATGCGTGTCAAGAATGAGTCTAAATCTGGCTCGTCGGCAATGTCTTCGAACTCTTTAGCGACATTGACGAATTCCTGCACGTTCTCGATTCTTCCAAGCGCCAGTTCGTCTTTCGATTCTTTGGCTTCCTGCTCGAGTTTTTCAACGTATCGAATGTCTGCAATGATCAACTGCAGAAGTTCAGACACAGAGCCGACAGCGGCAGCATTCTGCCAGCGTCTCACCTGCCCGGCGAACTCAGTCAAACCTTGCTGCGCTTTGGTTGACAGGTCGCGAATTTGCAAAGCCGATTCGCATGCATCCAACATGCTGATGTTGTGCTCTTCTGCAAACGACTGGACTTTTTCCAAAGTGGTTTTGCCGATGCCGCGCTTCGGAGTGTTGATGGCACGATTGAATGCTTGTCCGTCTTTGGGATTGTAGACAAGCTTCAAGTAAGAAATCATATCTTTGATTTCAGTGCGCTCGTAAAATCGAGTCGAACCGATCAGTGTGTACGGCATGTGGCTGCGCACCAGGACTTCTTCAATGGCTCGGCTCTGCGCGTTGGTGCGGTAAAGAATCACGCATTCAGAAAGCGTTTTGCCGCGCGCTTTCAAACGTTTAAGTTCTTCCACCACATAATGCGCTTCGTCGATTTCGTCTTGAGCCTCGTAGCACTGCGCTTTGGAACCCTGTCCTTTGTTGCAGCGCAGAACTTTTTCCAGACGCTCAGTGTTGTTTTCGATGATGCTGTTGGCTACTTCCAAAATGGTGCTGGTAGAGCGATAGTTTTCCTCCAGCTTGATCATCGTCGCCATCTTGTAATCGTTTTGGAATCCAAGCAAGATTTTGAAATCAGCTTTTCTCCATGAATAGATGGATTGGTCGACGTCGCCAACCACCATGAGAGTGCGTTCCTCCCAGTTATTGTGTTCGTCGATTTTTTGATGAGATGTAGGTCCCGCGATCATCTCGACTAAATCTGCTTGCGATTTGTTCGTGTCCTGGAACTCATCAACCAGGATGTGACGAAAACGATGACGCAATCGAGCCAGACAGTTCTGATTCGTCTTCATCAGTTCTGTGAAAATCAAGATCAAGTCGTCGAAATCCATGGCATTGTTTCGTGCCAGCTCGGATTGATATGCAGTGTAGATCTCGGAAATTCGCTGCTCTTTATAAGTACGAGCAGTCGTCGCATATTTAGATGATGTGATGCCGTCATTTTTCAACGACGAAATTTCGTAGCGTGTGCTTTTCGGCACGAATACTTTTTCGTCCAGATTCATGCGCTTAATCACGCCTTTTACGATGTTGACGGTGTCAGTCTCGTCGTAAATAACGAAATTGTTCGTCCATTTGAATCCTTCGGCAGTTTGATATTCATCGATTTCGCGGCGCAGAATTCTCGCGCAGACGCTGTGGAAAGTTCCGATGGTGATCTGACGAGCCTGATCGAATCCCACTATCTTTTCAACGCGGGCTTTCATCTCACCAGCCGCCTTATTGGTGAAGGTGACTGCGAGGATGCTGCTCGGGTCCTGCCCCAACTCGGAAATCAGATAGGCAATTCGTCGAGTCAGCACGGTGGTCTTACCGCTGCCCGCCCCGGCGATCACAAGGGCGGGACCCCACTTCAGCGAGACGGCTTCGGCCTGCTGCGGGTTTAAATTTGCCAGTAGATCCTGGTTCGCTGGATAGGCCGAGTTTGAATTTGCCACGACGCCTGTACTCATATATCTGATGTGTCCCCTTAACGATAGTCGCCGATTAACTGCTCATGACATGCCGCAGTCCGGAATCATGCTATGATTCCGACCGGTAATCCTTCCCAAGCCTGCTTTTGCGCGAATTCAACAAGAAACTTGCGTAAGCTCTATATACTCAGTGAGACCTGCTGTCCGAAATAATTGTGTGACAAGAACAGCTAAGCTGTTGATTAAAACTTGTAAACAGCACAGACGCCAGACAGCCTAAGACTCGCTAATACAGGTAATCTAGGGGCGGGCTATCACATAAAATCTTATCACGGTAATCCAGACTGGTACAAAAACATATGCCATTAGAACCAACCGCCGCGACAATTCCTACAGTTGATGAGCTAGCCAGCGAGCTGCTCCTCATTCAGCAATCCGGACCACGGCGAGTGGCGATAATCGGAACGCGCAACCTGCCCCTGACTCACCAGCAACTGGTAGAGATGCTCAGTTATGCACTGGTGCTGTCCGGCAACCAGGTTGTCACCAGTGGTGGTGCCAACGGCTGCAACATGGCAGTGATTCGCGGTGCCCAACGCGCCAACCCTGATCGCCTCGAAGTCATTCTTCCGCAAACTCTTGGGCAGCAACCGAGCGAAGTGCAGGACTTGCTGATCGGCATCAAAAACATTACTGAATATCCTGAGCGCCGCACAATGACGCTCGCAGACGCCAGTAAAATCTGCAACCACGAAATTATCGACAGAGCTCAGCAGACTATATGTTTCCTCTATCATACGAGCCACACATTGTTAGAGTCTGTAAGCTACGCAAAAGATCATCGTAAGATAGTCACTAATTTCTATCTTGATTAGGATAGAGAGCTGGTTTTTCGCGGTATTTCGTCTAAGATAGGAACTAATTTCTGTCTCGTCGAAAGTACTCGCTTTGAACTATTTGCCTGGATATACCGAACCTCCGCATCTGATTATGCTGGCTCTGGTATCGCTGGCGATATCGGCAGTGCTCCTATTTCCATATATCGGATGGCTGAAGAAGTTCCAGATTCAGCAATATCTGCGCGAGGATGGGCCGAAAAGTCACGCCCATAAAGCTAAGACGCCAACTTCTGGTGGAGTCTGCATTATTGTCGCCAGTTTGGTCACGATGGTGATCTGGATGATTGGTATTGAGAAAGCGATAGATAAGTACGTTGCGCTTGTGTTTGTTTGGGGATTGGTCTGCGGCATTGTCGGTTTAGTCGATGACATGGCGAAAGTCATGCAGAAAGCTAACCGAGGTGTTTCAGGAAAAGTTCGACTGGCAATAGAAACCGTGGTCGGTCTGGGTCTCGGATTTCTGCTTTATCAAACTGGCACTACGCTGTACTACCCAGCGCATACGGTGACTGCTCCAGCTACTGTTTTCGTGCAGGGGCATCACGCTGGAATATTTTTCTATTTAATTTTTGGTGCTTTCTTGACGGCTGCCACATCGAATGCAGTCAACCTGCACGACGGGATGGACGGGCTCGCTGCGGGCACGAGTGCACAGGTCTTCGCCGCGATGGCGCTGATTTTTCTCGCCACTGGCCAACTTAATTTCGCTGTCATGTCTGCGATCATGGCTGGCTCCGTGCTGGGCTTTCTTCTCTGGAATCGCAATCCCGCTTCGGTTTTCATGGGCGACACCGGCAGTTTGTTTATCGGTGGAATCATGGCCGCGCTCGTCATCGCCGGCGGCATCGTGATCTGGTTTGTGCCTCTGTCTCTGATCTACATTGCAGAGGCACTATCTGTGATGGCACAGGTCTCCTACTACAAATTGACTAAACCGTTTACTCCCGAAAAGCCGATGTCGACGCCGCAGCTCGTCATTTACAAGTTGACTCACAAACTGCCCGGAGAGGGAAAACGTATATTTCGAATGGCGCCTCTGCACCATCATTTTGAAGCTGTGCTGGGCGAGAAAGGCGTGCCTGAGTGGCAGGTCGTCGTAATGTTCTGGATTGCCCAATTTTTCTTGTGCGTTGGCGTGCTGGCTTTCCTGTACTTCTGGCGATAGACCGCAAGTGCTACTAATTTCGGCAATAGACCGTACATGATGCTGCCAATGATCTTGTTAATTCTCCTGCCGATGATCTTGCCAAAATAATCCTGCCGATGATTTGCCGATGATCTTGCCAAATAATCCTGCCGATGATTTTGCTAATAATCCTGCCAATGATCTTGCCAATGATCTTGTCGATGATTTTGCCAATGATCTTGATATCGTTCCTGCTTGACATAAGCTGGGCCTCGATTTTAATTGTCAAGATGCAACGATTTAACTACCTTGATGTAGTGTGCCTGGAGAGACCAGCTCAAAACCTGACAGCGAAACGACTTAAGCGTAAAATCGCATCTGTAGCAGATCCGCAACGAATCCGCTTGGCTTCATGGCGGCTGTAGTATAAGCTACTTCTGACTTCTGAAATTGCAATAGAATCGATATCATTTACTAAATGGCAACCAATGTAATGAGCGTAGTGAACGATCTCATCTCTCAACAGAGATGGGATGAAGCCTACGCGACGCTCAGCCGGTTTGCGCAGCAGCAGCCAAACGATCCCCAACTCGAGTACGAACTGGGCGTTCTGTGCTTCAACATGGGTCGCTACGCGGATGCAGAAATGCATCTCAAGACCTCGCTTTCAATCTTCGCCGATAGCCCTGAAGCCCATTACCATCTGGGCTTGACGCTGCTCAAAGAGGATCGTCCGCAGGAAGCGATGCCTGAATTTCGAGAGGCATGCGAACGCAAAGAGAACTTTGCTGTCGGGCATATGCACTGGGGGCTCGCGCTTGTTGCGATGGGCAAGTTAAGCGGAGCTCTCGGTCAGTTCAACCAGGCGATCAAGTGCAATCCGCAGATGTCTTCTGCATACTATCAAGCTGCTGTCGCCTGTTTTAATCAGGGGCAGTTCGTTGATGCGGTGAAGTATTTTCAGCAAGCTTGCAACGTCGCGCCCAATCTGGGTGAAGCCTATAACGGGCTGGGAGTGACACTTGCTGCCATGGGCAAATATGAAGACGCTGTTCAGTGTTTTGCTAAAGCCTGGAGCGTTGATAATTCGCTAGCCGTTGTGCAGCGAAATTGGGCATCCGCGCTGGTGCAACTTGGACAGGTCGAGGAAGCGATCAAGCATTATCAGGATGCAGTGGGAGTAACCACTCGCGTACTGTCAGCCAAAGAACGCGCGGTGACATACAACGATTGGGGCGTCAACTTGTACCGTGCCAACCGCATGGACGAAGCCGCTGAAAAGCTCGTATATGCAGTTGACGTGGATCCGAATTTCTCGCGCGCTCATCTCAATTTGGGATTGGTGCGAACTTCGTTGCAAGAATTTGAGATGGCTGCAGAAGCCTTCGAGAAGGCGCTCACCATCAATCCCGATCAGCTCGATATCGCGCTGAACAGTGCCATTACATATTTGATGGTAGGTCGTTATTCTGAGTCCCTCGAGCGATTGCAGCAGCTGCAGGCGAAAGGGGCAAAAAGTTCAGACCTTGATTTTTGGCTTGGTTATGCTCATCTTGCGCTCGGCAACAGCGTTGGTGCGCAGGAGTGTTTTGAGAAATCTTTGTTCTCGAATTCCACAAACTACATGGCGCTGGATGGTCTGGGTGTGTGCTTCGCGTTGAATAGTCAACATCCTGAAGCAATCGACAAATTCACGCAATGCCTTGCGCTCAATCGCGACTATGCACTCGGACATTTGCATCTGGCGCGCAGCCTTGAGGCTGTAGGCAGAGCTGATGCCGCTCTGCTCGAATATCGAGAAGCTGTTGCGCGCGATCCTAAATGTTTGCTTCCTGAAAAGGAAACTATCGAATCATTACTGCGCGCCTCGCACTATGAGCAAGTCATGGATCGCTCAATGAAGTTGCTTGAAATTGCGCCAATGGACGCTGATGCGAAACTCAGTCTGGCTAAGGCTTATCGCGCCCAAAATAAACTGGCGGAAGCGCTTGCATTATTGGAAGCGATGTTGCAACTCGACCCGAGTAATGGACCGGCGCTTGTGCTCATGGGGCAGATTTTCCTGGCGCAAGGTCGTTTCGTCGAAGCCGATGAGCTTTTCAGAGTCGCGTCTACAACTTTCGACGGCGATGCCATTCTCTACTATTCATGGGGAAAAACCTTATCGTTACTTGGGATGCACGAGCTGGCGCTGGAAAAATATGCCAAGGCATCTGAAATCGACCCTTATGACGCTGACGTTTATGAGGCATGGGGAGCGGCTTTGAAGACACTCGGTCGCTTCGGTGAGGCTGCAGAAGTATTCAAACGCGCTTCGGAGTACATGTAGCCGTGTCCGAAGAAGTCGTTGTTCAAGAGCCCGTTTCGGACCTTTATCTCAAGACCGAGAAGCTTCTATTCTTCAGGCTGGCATTTGCTGCTGTCGGCATGATTATTTCAATCGGCATCAACTTATTCACCCACACTGATTTCGACTATCAGCCCATGGCTGTGGTCACAGTCGCCATTCTTGTCGTTTCTGGGCTGGCGTTGTTGGGGGCGTTGAAATCTCGATTCGCCGTCACCGACCAGCGCTTGATGGTACTGAATGCGGTGATGATTGGCATCGATGTGCTCGTGTTGACTGCCCTTGTGCATATAACGCGCGGCGTTGAGTCAGACCTTTATGTGTTGTATCTTCTGCCGATTTTGTTGTCCAGTTATACGTTTGGGCGAGAGGGCATTACGCGCACGGCAATGTTCGTTTCTTTCTCATATGTTGGTTTATTGCTTGCCGAAAACGCCAGCTTGCTGCCGTATCTTGTTGAACCGGATAAGACTGGCGGTCTTGCAGCCGCCTACTCGCAGCAACTGTGGAGGCGCATTCTCGGACGAAGCACATTGCTCGTTAGTGTTGCCTTCATCTGGGGGCGATTTTGCGAATATATGTCAGGGCTGGCCGAGCAAGGCGCCAACAGGCTGAGAGAGCAGCTTAAGGAGAACGAAGAGCTGGTCAACGAAGTGAAAGGGCAAGCGTCCCGCGCAATTTTGATCAATTCGATCAACTCTGCGTTGCGCAGCACTCTCGACCTGAACCAAATTTTCGAAACAGCCGTGGACGAGCTCGGACGCGCGCTTCAGGTGAGCAGCTGCGCCATCGTCTGTCACAGCTCCTATCCAGATGAACCGCCGGTGGTGTGCGAATCGATCAGCTCTTCTTTGAAAAACGACAATGGCGACGCCCGCGGAATCTTCAACGCCACAGTCTGCGCTTTTGTTCTCGAACATAAGTCGACCTACGAACGTGATCCGGTCAACAACAATTTGATCAAAGTCTTCGTCTTTGAAAATCCCGCTTCCAGTGAGACTTTCAAGCCGATCAAAGAAGAAGTCGAGAAACTGCAATTTTCATCTCTGGTTATTCAACCGATGATGTACGCCGATGAATCTAAAGGTGTGCTGATGATTGGCGACCGTGACAGCAAGCGACAGTGGACCACATCTGAACTCGATTTGATAAAGTCTGTCGCGGGTCAGGTTGTCGTGGCGATCGAGCACGCAGAACTGGTCGACCAGCTCTCTCGAAAGAACAAAGACCTCTTGCAGAAAAATCTCAACCTCGACGCAAAAAACTCAGAGTTGAGAACAGTGCAATCTCAGCTTATCCATCAAGAGAAGATGGCATCGCTTGGTCGGTTGGTAGCAGGCATCGCACACGAGTTGAACAATCCAATTAACTTCGTGCATGGAAACCTGCCCTACCTCAGGGAGTATTTCGAAGACCTGAAGAAAATTATTAGCACTGTCGACAAAATTGATAGTGAGCAGAAAAGCGAATTTGAAGGGCTGAAAAGGAGTCTTAAGTATGACTTTCTGGTCACAGACCTGGACAACATCCTGGCTGACTTGAATGACGGTGCAGACCGAATCAGGCATATCATTCGGAATCTTCGCAGCTTCAGTCGATTGGATGAAGCTGAGTTGAAAGAAGCTTCGATTCAGGAAGGCATCGAGTCCACTTTGAAAATCCTGTCTGAATTTTACGGGCGAGACAAAATTCCTGTCGAGACAGATTTCGCAAACATTCCGCCCATTCTCTGTTATCCGGGGCAGCTCAACCAGGTCTGGATGAATTTGCTTTCTAATGCCGCACAGGCCTTGAATTCCGTTTCCAGCCCGCTCGTCAAAATCCGCACCGAGGTGGAGAACAATAAAGTTGTAGCCTCTATTTCTGACAATGGGTCTGGTATTAAACCCGAGGTTCAGAGTAAAATCTTCGAACCTTTCTTCACGACTAAACCGGTTGGTCAAGGCACGGGGTTGGGATTGTCTATCTGCCATTCCATCATGGAGCGGCACGGCGGGCAGATTTCCTGTGAATCATCGCCAGATGAGGGCACAACTTTCAGGGTGGAAATCCCCATTTATGCCCGCGCTTCCGATCTGGTCAGGTCTGTACAAGAATCGGCTTATGACCCAGACTAAGTAAAGTCGGGTTTGGTTGGCAAACGCCTCACGGAGAGCATGGATGGCACGGCGACATAAAATTTTGCTCGTTGATGATGAAATAGCCAACGTTCGGCTGCTCAACCGCGTTCTGGGCGATGAGCACGAGACTTTTCTCTGCATGGGCGGCGAGGAAGCGATCAAGGTTCTCAATGAGCATGACATCAGCTTGATCATTACGGACCAGCGCATGCCTGTGATGACTGGCGTGCAGCTTCTGGAAAAATCGATTGAGATTCGTCCCGACGCTATCAAGATTTTGATTACCGGCTACACAGACGTACAGGCGCTTATCGATGCGATCAATGCCGGACATGTCTACAAATACATTCCCAAGCCGTGGGACGCTGATGAGCTTCGACTGACCGTCAAGCGTGCTCTCGAAACTTATGAGCTGCAAGAAAACAACATCCGCCTGATTGCCGAGTTGAAAGAGGCTTTCATGCAGTTGGAGGAGCTTTCCACAGGCGCGATCCGCGCTCTAGCAGATGCTCTTGACGCAAAGTGCGACTATACGTCTGGACACAGCCTGCGCGTCAGTCGATTTGCCGTTTTAATTGGACGTGCGCTTGGTTTGCCGCACGAGACTTTGAAAGATGTCGAGCTGGCGGGAGTTTTGCATGACATCGGCAAAATCGGTGTTCCGGAATCGATTCTCTGGAAACCTGCCAAATTGACGCCTGAAGAACACAAGATTATGTCTGAGCATCCCATCAAGAGCGCGCAGATTATGGGCGAATTGAGCGGACTCGTGCGTGCTCGAGAGTATGTGTTGCATCACCATGAGTTTCTGGATGGTTCGGGTTACCCTGACGGGCTGAAAGGCGACGCCATTCCACTTGGCGCTCGTATCATTCTCGTCGCCGATGCCTACGACGCGATGACGACGGACCGCCCCTATCGCAAGGCGATCGGGCATCACCGAGCTGTGAAGGAGTTGCGCGAAAAATCGGGAACGCAGTTTGACCCGCAGATGGTCAATGCCTTGATTTCAGTAATCGGTGAAGAGGGTGAGTTGTTGGTTAATGGTGAAGTGCCAGAGAGCTTTCTGGGTCTTTCAATTCCATCAATAAGCGTCGCACAGACTGGTACACATCATCTGGCGGAAGCTGAACGCCGCGAACGGCTAGAGTCGGCTGGGAAGCAGTAGCGGCTCGCATTGCCACAAAATGTGGGTGCACAGGCAGAAGTTTTGCTTCATCGGTTGGTCCAAACATAGCCACAACTGGCTTTCGTGCGCCTACAGCGATATGCATCGGTGCTGAGTCAACGCAGACGAGAATGTCGCAAAGCTTTGTTAGAGCGGCCAGGTCAGCCAAACTTTTCGTTTTGCCAGCGGACGAAATTAGCTTTGTATCTCTGGGCAGCTTAGCCTGAATTTCTTTGATGATTTCTGTATCGTCCGGACCGCCGGCGAGAATGGGCTGGCAGTCTGGATCTCGCTCGAGTTTATTGATCAGCGCGATCCAGTCCTCTATCTCCCAGGTCTTTATGATTCCTTTTTCGACGGCTAATTTGCTCGTGCCGGGATGGAGCAGAATCTTCTTTGCACCAGATTTGGTGCCGCTGGTGCGCAGGAATTCTTCCATGCGAGCCATGTTTTCCTGGGGAATATAGATTTCAGGCACTGTGCCGGAGCCGTTTCTGGCTGCCGAACTATCCAGACCAACAGCGAGATCATGATACATATCCGACGCGTATTGCTCTCGATTCAGTTTGACTGGATGCGTCAAGAGCAAGCGCGAGAGCGGTCCGGAGTCGTAGCCGATGCGCCAGTTAGATCCACCGAGAAACAGCAGAATCGAAACCATCTTTGAGCTGCCCGACGACAGAACCAGCTCGTACTCACCGTCTTGAATCAATCGAACCAGCTCGGTTATGTCAGCCAGATAGAGCGGTCTTTTCTTTATGTCGAAAGTAATAGTGGCATCAATCAAATTGGTGATCTGTTCGATCGAGCGCGAGCGCGGTTCCAGCAGAAGCGTGATGTGTGCTTTGGGATAAGCATGGCGAAGCGCTTTCAGCGTCGGCAAAAACAAAACTTCATCGCCGATGCCGCCAAAATTGACGGCGAGTATCTTGTTTGTCTTATGTAACCTTGGAATCATCTCACTCAACTCTGGCTGTGGCGCTTGGTTTTGGCAGTAGTGGTTTGCAAACCGGCGACTTCGCCGACCTTGCTGACCTATAATAGCTCAGAGTGTGCTCAGGAATTCTGTTTTGCGACCGACAAATTGGACCCTTGTTTTGATTGTGTGCGCCCTGGTCGGCTGCACCATCGGCTATCTTTTGACGCTTTACTTCAAGCCGACTTTGATACCATCAGCACTGCGTGTGGGCAGCTTGACGCAGCCAACGACAGTGCTTTTGCTCGGCACTGACGTGGTCTATACCGATCAGGGGCGGCACAGCAACAAGAAAATCGATCAGAACGCTTTTACCGGTCGTTCCGACACAATTATGGTTTGCCGTCTCGACCCTATCCGAGACACGCTCAGCATCCTTTCGATTCCTCGTGATACAGAGGTTCCGATTCCAGATAACGGCACACAGAAAATCAATGCCGCCAACGCTATCGGCGGTCCAAACCTGGCAATGCGCACGGTGAGCAACTTCTTGCAGATTCCCGTCGACCATTACGTGGTTCTCAATGTGCACGGGCTGGTTGACCTGGTCAACGAGCTGGGTGGAATTACAGTCGATGTGCCGCAGAAAATGAAATATATGGATTGGACCGCCAAGCTCAAAATTGACCTCGAGCCGGGACCGCATACCCTGACTGGAAATCAAGCTATGGGTTTTGTCAGATTTCGGCAGGATGCTCTGGGCGACATCGGACGTGTGCAGAGGCAACAAATCTTTATACGCGCTGTGCTGGCAAAAGCGATTCAACCTGAGTCATGGAGCCATCTTCCGAAGCTCATGGAGATCGCGTCGCAATAC